>RCMY010000396.1_pt1 | contig 41008 bp, 53 predicted proteins | sample 2041341 | NCBI WGS metagenome assembly RCMY01 (sample SAMN09708234, study PRJNA481090) | Marine sediment metagenome, whole genome shotgun sequencing project. | reverse complement strand
CGGCCATGTCGGCCAGCGAGTTCAAACGCTGCTTCGAGCAGCATGACCTCGCCTTCGGGAAAGAGCTCGACTAGTCCACCGGACTCAAGTCGCGCCAGACCGTCGACGACCTCGCGAGTCGAGAGCGCTGAGGCACGGCTGATCCCCGCGTTGTCGGTGGCACCGAGCAGGAGCGCAGCCACGATCTTACGGCGATTCGGTTCGGCAAGCAGGCCGACGAGCCGGAGAGGTTCCATCCCCCAAGGGTAATCAATGCTTCAGCGGCGGTGGTGGGTACGACCAAGGTTCATACACGCCGCACCCCGGTCGAAAACGCGAAGGAACCGCCGGCGAACCGGCGGCTCCTTTGAAGAATTGCTAGGCGCAGGGCCTGGGTTACATCATGCCGCCCATGCCGCCCATGCCGCCCATGTCTGGCATTCCGCCGCCGCCGCCCTCTTCAGGTGCGTCGGCAACGAGTGCCTCAGTGGTGAGCACGAGTGCAGCGATTGACGCTGCGTTCTGCAGTGCGGCCCGAGTGACCTTTGCGGGGTCGGTAATACCGGCCTTCATGAGGTCAACGATCTCACCGGTTGCGGCGTTAAGGCCCTTCGGGCCCTTTTCTGCCTCGACACGCTGCACCTGGATGGCGCCTTCGAGACCAGCGTTGCTCGCAATGAGCTTGGCTGGTGCTTCGAGGGCACGCCACACGGAACGGGCGCCGGTCTGCTCGTCGCCAGAAAGCGAGTCGACGACCTTGAGCACAGAAGGACGTGCACGCAGGAGGGCGGTACCGCCACCGGCGACAACACCCTCTTCGAGGGCCGCACGGGTTGCTGACAGTGCGTCTTCGATGCGGTGCTTCTTTTCCTTGAGCTCAACCTCAGTGGCTGCGCCGACCTGGACAACGGCAACGCCGCCAGCCAGCTTGGCGAGACGCTCTTGGAGCTTCTCACGGTCCCAGTCGGAATCGGTGTTCTCGATTTCGGCCTTGATCTGCGAGACACGGCCTTCGACGTCTGACTTTTCGCCAGCGCCTTCGATGATCGTGGTGTTGTCCTTGGTGATGACGATCTTGCGGGCCTGACCAAGCATGTCGAGCGTGATGCCGTCGAGCTTGAGTCCTACCTCTTCAGCGATGACCTGGCCACCGGTGAGAATCGCCATGTCCTGCAGCATTGCCTTACGACGCTCGCCAAAGCCTGGGGCCTTGACTGCAGCGGAGGTAAAGGTGCCACGGATCTTGTTGACAACGAGAGTGGCGAGTGCTTCGCCATCGACGTCTTCGCCGATGATGACGAGCGGCTTGCCAGCCTGCATGACCTTCTCAAGCACAGGAAGCATTTCCTGTACTGAGCTGATCTTGCCCTGGTTGAACAGGATGTATGGGTCTTCGAAGACGGCTTCTTGGCGTTCTGCGTCGGTGACGAAGTACGGCGAGATGTAGCCCTTGTCGAACTGCATGCCCTCGGTGAACTCGAGTTCAATACCAAAGGTGTTCGACTCTTCGATGGTGACGACGCCGTCTTTACCGACCCGATCGATCGCATCGGCGAGGACCTGGCCAACCGCAGAGTCGGCAGCCGAAATTGCGGCGACCTGTGCGATTTGTTCTTTGTCTTCGATGTCGACTGCCTGTTTTGCGATGGCCTCAACGGCGGCAGCAACAGCAAGCTCGATGCCCTTCTTGAGGCCCATTGGGTTGGCGCCCGCAGCTACGTTGCGGAGGCCTTCCTTGATGAGGGCCTGAGCAAGCACGGTTGCCGTGGTGGTTCCGTCGCCAGCGACGTCGTTTGTCTTGGTCGCAACTTCCTTGACCAGTTGGGCACCCATGTTCTCGAAGGGATCTTCGAGCTCAATTTCACGAGCGATAGAAACACCATCGTTGGTGATTGTTGGTGCGCCGAACTTCTTGTCGAGAACGACGTTGCGGCCTTTTGGCCCAAGGGTGACCTTGACGGCGTCAGCAAGCTTGTTGACGCCTGCTTCGAGTGCACGACGAGCTTCCTCGTCAAATTTTAGAATCTTTGCCATGTGGTATCAGCTCACTTTACGATCGCGAGAATGTCACGGGCGTTGAGGATCAAGTAGTCCTCACCACCGTGTGAGATCTCTGTGCCGCCGTACTTGGAGTAGACGACAACGTCGCCAACGGCGACATCAACAGGGATAAGGTCGCCGGTATCTGAGCGGCGGCCGGGGCCAACAGCAAGGACGGCGCCCTGCTGCGGCTTCTCTTTGGCGGTTTCTGGGATGACAAGACCGCTTGCTGTCGTTGACTCAGCTTCGAGTGAACGAACGACGATGCGGTCCTCTAGTGGTTGCAAATTCATGCAGCTCGCCTCCGGGGCAATTAGCACTCTCAATGGACGAGTGCTAATGCTAAAGCCCGCAACGACATTGCCCAACCTCAAGACCGCCAATCTCTGCGAACTGGTCCCGCTGGAACCCTCTGAGAGGGTTCCAGCGGGACCAGTTCGGGGAAAATTGGAGAAGTTCGGGGCTAGATCGTTGGCAGCCGCAGGGTTGGGTGGGCGCCCGCATTGAGAGGCGTGGCACCATCGGCGGCGAGTCGCCAGTTAGCGGCGGCGGCGATCATGGCCGCGTTATCGGTGCAATACGCCCGAGCTGGTACGAGACACTCCAGGCCGTTGGCGGCAGCTTCTTCCGCAAAGCGCTCCCGTAAACGAGAGTTCGCGGCAACCCCTCCCCCAAGGCAGACACCCCTGGCATCAACCTCACGGGCCGCCCGCATCGTCTTGGTGACGAGCACGTCGACGACCGCCTCCTGGAAGCTGGCAGCCAAATCTTCGTTTGCGGCGTCTCGATTCTTGCGCACGTAGTTGATGACCGAGGTCTTCATACCACTGAACGAAAAGTCGAGTCCTTCGTCAATGAGCCCGCGAGGGAACTTGATCGCTTCGCGATCACCAACCAGCGCCAGCTTGTCGATTGCAGGCCCGCCTGGATAGCCCAAGCCGAGGTAACGAGCCACTTTGTCGAAGGCTTCGCCCGCCGCATCGTCGATTGTCGACCCCAAGATCCGGTACTGGCCAAGCTCACGCAGCTCAACCAGCATGGTGTGCCCGCCAGACACGAGGAGCACGACAAGCGGGGGTTGAAGATCGGGCCGCTCTAGAAACGTCGCAAAAAGATGGCCCTCCATGTGGTTGACGCCGATGTATGGCACGTCCCACGCGAGTGCGAAGGCCTTCGCTGCGCTCACGCCGATGAGAAGGGCGCCAATGAGCCCAGGTCCGTGAGTAGCGGCAACGGCGTCGATCTCGGCTGACGAAATGTTGGCCTCGGTGAACGCTTGGCCAACAACCATCTCGAGCAACTCGAGGTGGGCCCGGCTCGCGACCTCAGGAACGACGCCGCCAAACTCGGCATGCAACTCGATCTGGCTCGATACCACGTTGGCCAGCACCTCGGTGCCGTCTCGGACGATGGCGACCGAGGTTTCGTCGCAGCTCGTTTCGATCGCCAGAATCACGGTGCTCATCGGGGCGCCTGACAATCGGCCCCGACACCTGACATCTGGTGAATATCGAAGCACCACATGATGACGGCATCTTCACCATCTTGGTAGTAGCCGGGCCTGACGCCGGCGCTATGCATTCCAAGCCGCTCGTAGAGGGCGATCGCCGCTGCATTACTCGCCCGAACCTCAAGGGTGAGGTTGGTCGCACCTCGACACACCGCGCCGACAACCAATCGGTCACAGAGCTCGGCGGCTATTCCCTGGCGTCGGACCGCGGGGTCTACCGCGATATTCATCAGGTGTGCGTCGTCACCGACGAACATCACGCCGCCGAATGCCACCGTGTGGTCGCCGTCGAGTCCAACCAGCCAGTAACGCGATTCAGCCGGCACGCTGAATTCAGACTCGAGCAGCGAACGGCTCCATGGTTCAGTATTCGATTGCGCCTCGATTGTGGCGACCCGATCGAGGTGCTCAAGTGTCATCTCGGAATACGTAAGGCTCATGTGTTGTGTCTCGTCTTGATGTTGATCTGCACATCGGGTTCGCGCAGGTAGACAGGTTCGATCGATTGGCCGGGCATGGCTTCACGCTCGGTGGCGAGCAGCGCCAGGACTGAAGCCGACGGAGCCTGGCCGAGGAGTAGGCGAGCTCCGTAGAGGTCGTGATAGCGATCGCCACCGTCGCCTACCACGACGTCATCACTACCAATGCTAGCGGCAAGCTGTTCGGCGGGGCCAACGAGCGCTGGTGACGCTGATCCGTCGATCTCGAACGACTGTTGAAACACTTCGGCTCGACGAGCATCAATAACTGCAGTGACGGCTCGGCCCGGATGTCCAGCCGCCAGGATCTCAAGCGAAGTAACTCCGACGACCGGTAGCTCTAACGCGAACGCGAGCGAACGGACCGTCGCCAAACCAACCCGCATGCCAGTGAACCGGCCAGGGCCGACGTCGACGGCCAGAGTGTCGAGGTCAGCGAGCGACAGGCTGGCCGCGGCCAGGACCCGTTGGACCATTGGCGCGAGCTCCTCTGCGTGTCGCCGGTCGGTCGTGATTTCTTCAAAGGCGACAACGGTGCCGCTATCGGCGACGGCAACGCCAACTACCGCCGTCGAAGATGTAATCGCGAGTACTCGGCGAGTCATGCGTCGGCCCCTGGTCCGATCGCTGACGCGAGCTCGTGAAGACGTCCGTCCCACTCGGGTCCACCAGCGTCAAACTCGATCCGGCGATCATCATCGTCGTCACCGAGAAACAAGCGGACGATGAGATGGTCTGAGGGAAGAACTGGGTCGATCTGTTCGCCCCACTCGATCACCGTCACGCCCGTCTCCAACAGCTCGGGAAGGTCAAGGTCGAGTGTTTCCTCTAGCTGATCCAGCCGGTACACATCGAGATGGTTCAACACCAACGACCCTTCATAACGATTGTGCAGCGTGAAGGTCGGGCTCGTGACACGCTCGTCGATGCCGAGGCCGACAGCAACGCCTTGCGTAAAGCAGGTCTTTCCTGCACCAAGGTCGCCTGCGAGCACGACAAGGTCGCCGTCACGCAAGACGGTGCTCATGGCAGCGGCCAACGCCCGTGTCTGCTCGGGCGACGTGGAATGGACAAACACGGACACCCCGGAAGGCTAACGGCCGCACCCCAAAGGCGGTGCTGATGAGACGTCCGTCTACTCTGGGCGGATGACGACGACGCCAGACGGGCTCAATAACGCGCTTCTTTCGCGATCAACGATCGAACGAGCGGCAACGACTATTGAGAGGCTCGTTCGTCGCACGCCGGTGCTCACGGTCCCTGGCGCCTCGATCGGAATCGAGCCGCGAGTCACTTTCAAGCTTGAATTCCTTCAAGCCAGCGGCACGTTTAAGGGTCGAGGTGCCGCCAACTTCGTTGCGACGTCAGAGATTCCGTCCGCTGGCGTTATCGCCGCTTCCGGCGGAAACCATGGCGCCGCCGTCGCGTGGGCGGCTAGGGCAGCCGGGCATCGAGCCACGATTTTCGTCCCGACGATCTCGTCGCCCGCCAAGGTCGAACGCCTGCACGGTTACGGCGCCGAAGTGCACCAGGTTGGCGCTATGTACAGCGAGACACTCGCAGCCGCTGAGGAGTTTGCTATCGAGTCCGGTGCCGTCTCGATCCACGCCTATAACGACCCCGTCGTGATGAGCGGAGCCGGCACCGTTGCCTACGAATTGGAGCAGCAGACCCCCGGGCTCAGTGTCGTACTCGTGGCCTGCGGCGGCGGCGGCCTCTCGGGCGGAATGGCGACGTGGATTGGCGACACGGCCCGGCTCATCGTCTGCGAGACGAACACCACAAGAGCGTTCGCCGCAGCACTCGAGGCTGGAGCCCCTGTAGACGTCGAAGTTTCTGGCGTCGCCGCCGACTCCCTTGGCGCAACCCGGCTTGGTTCGAATCCGTGGCTTGCGTTGCAGACGGCGGAGTCGGCTCTGGTATCGGACGCCGAGGCGAAAGATGCCCAGCGGTTCTTATGGGACGAGTTCCGAATTATCGTTGAACCGGCGGCCGCCGTCCCGCTCGCGGCATTGCAAAGTGGACGAATCAACCTCGAAGGCGTCGCTCATGTTGGCGTTGTGCTCTGCGGCGCCAACGTAGCCATCACCTACTGACCCGAGAAATGTCACACGTATCCGATACCAGCAACACTTCGTGTTGCTTCGCCCGCTGACGCTCGGAAACGCCCGGCCGGATCTAAAAAAGTTCACGTACGCGGTACGTGTACCTTTGCCCTCTGGCTCGAAGCAACAGCTTGCTCAACCGCAAGCTGAGCAAGCAAGCGAACGTGAAACGGGTGGGCTTCGGCATCGCCAACGCTGACCGCAACGATGGCATCACCGTCAGCCGACGTGTGAGCCGGATACAGCGACCGTGAGAGGCCACCGTGGGCGCTCTCGGCGAGAAGCCGGCATCCCACTTTGTCGAGTGCAGCATTGGTGAAAACGACACCAATCGTGGTGTTGGCCCTGTCGTCGACATCTGGCTGCAGAGGCACCCCTGGATCGCCGTCGTCTGGGCCGGACAGGAAGCCGTAGGCATTCACTGCGATCACGGCGGTCACCCAGTAGCCGTCGGCGTGAACGGTCGAGATGCCAATGCCAGATGCGGTCGGCTCCCCTCCCCATTTCGCAATTGTGCAGCCTGTCCCGGCGCCAACGGGCCCATGCGTGGGGTTAGGGGTCGCAGCATCGCATGCCAACTGTCCTTCAACCGGTCCAGGCCGAACCGACGAGTCGCCGACCCCAAGGTCGAAAAGACCAAGTCCGATGACTATCGGAACCCGCCCGAACTTCGTCTCAAAGCCTCGCTCGTTTGCCTCAAGCCACGTCATCACGCCATCACACGCCGCGAGCCCAAAGGCCGATCCGCCAGTGAGCACGACGGCATCGATCGACGACACTGTCTTCGTCGGGTCGAGCAGTGCGAACTCTCGCGTCGCAGGCGCACCGCCACGAACTTCGCCAGACGCCGTGTTCTCCTCGGGAAACAGCACAACGGTGCAGCCAGTGAGCGCGTCATGATCGCTCCAGTGCCCAATCAGTACATCCCCACCGAGAATCTCCATCATCTGACCCTAGCCAGCAATCGCCACAAGATCCTGGAGCCGCTGGTCGTATCTCGGACCAAGGCTGCCCCAATCAAACCGGCTGATCAGATCGGCGCTCACCAGATTCGGAGGTGGCGAGAGCCATGCTCGGTCTCTGACCGCCCGTTCGAGCGCCGAACCGAATCGGCCGGGTTCGTACAACATCTCGGCCCCGACGCGGCCAACGATCTCGGGATAACTCAACCGTCTGGGCAGCACGCCAAAGCAACCACCAGCAAGCGCCTCTACGATCGCGATGCCAAAGAACTCATGGTCGGCACAACTCACCACGAGATCGCTCGACAGGATGAGAGATCTGTACTTCGCAGTCTCAAATGGCCCGACCGCGATAACCGACTCGCCGCAAAGCGCAACAATTTCGTCGCGGACATCCATGGCTCCGCCCTGTTCACCGGCAAGTACGACCGAGAACTCGAGGCCGTTCACCAACAGCCTCTGTAGCGCTCGCAGGAACACCTCTGGCCTCTTATCAGCGTCCCATCGGTGAGGCCATAGAATCTGCGGCGGCGCCGTCGGCGACTCCGAGTCAGGATCCCTCCGAACAACCCAGCCAAGTTCAACGCCAACCGGAAGCACTTCAAAGCGCGGGCTGAGTTCGGCGAGTCGCTCCGCGAGCACTGACGATGAAAGGGTCGGAGCGAATTCGCCCAGCGCCACCTCAACCGCATGACGATGAAACTCAGAGTTGAACAGCACCACATCCGCTGCAAGCCAGGAGTTGATGTTGTGCATGACAGCGTCGACATCAACGGCTCCTGTCGGGGTCGGATAGAGCATCTGACTCTCATGTTGATAGACCGCTACCGCGCAGCGACCGAACAGCGACCGCATTAGTCCAAGCAACACCGCAACATCGACGAGACCACTCACCAAGAGCACGTCTGGCTCCCAGCCATCTTGCACACACCGCTCGATCGGTTCGACGAGCTCGACCGCCCCACCCCGGAGTCGCCAGCGCCATCGATCTCCCGGAAGCGAAACCAAACGGACGTCGTGGCCCGACGCAGCAACAAAACCCTCGGCCCAGGCCCGGTGGGAACCCGTCATCCACGGCTCAATGAGAAGTACGTTCACAAACGCTCTGCGTCGCGCCGTCCGACGCGTTCGGTAATACCGCACACAATCTCGTAGTTGATCGTGTCGAGCCAGCGAGCCCAATCGTCAGCCGACACCGACGCTTCGCCCTGCGAGCCAATGAGCACAGCTTCGTCGCCCGCAGAAACTGCATCATCGCCGCAATCGATAGCAATTTGGTCCATGGTGACCACACCAAGAATCGGCCGATGCTTACCGCCAACAAGGACGGTGCCTTCTTTCCAGAGCGACCGCCTCACTCCGTCGGCGTAGCCAATCGGCAAGGTGGCAACAGTCGTATCGCGCTCGACTGCTCGGCGCAGGCCGTAACTCACTCGATCGCCAGCTTTCAGTCGCTTCACAAACGACACAGTCGTTTCAAGTCGGAGTGCAGGGCGCAGATCAAAGAGCCCTATTTGCGCGCTGCTAGGAGGGAGTCCGTAAAGACCGATCCCGCAACGAACCATGTCGAATCGGGCGCGAGGGTGGAGCAGCATGCCCGCCGTATTTGCCGCATGCACGAGGGGCGGTCGCACGCCGGCTGCGTCGAGGTCTCTGACGACAGCTTCAAAACGGTCGAGTTGCGACGCCGTGTACGGGTTGTCTGGCTCATCCGCAACCGCGAAGTGAGTCCACACCGAGGCTGGCTCGGCTTGTTTGACCAACTCGAGCGCATCGTCAACCAAGCAACCGGACCGGTGCATCCCGGTATCGACGTTGATGTGCACGGGGACGCCAGCTTCGCGAGCCGCCCTAATGCCGTTTGGGGTGTACGAGGTAACCTCGAGGTCCAATTCGGCTGCGGCGTGAAACTCGTAGGAAGCGGGCGCGCCTAGAACCAGGATTGGTGCGTCGATCCCGGCCGCTCGAAGCACTTCAGCTTCCTGGACCTGGGCGACGGCAAGCCGGGTCGCTCCCGCCGCGAGGGCAGCTTTCGCCACTCGAGCTGAGCCATGCCCATAGCCATTGGCCTTGACCACGGCGCAGAGTTCGGCGGCGCCTGCACTCGCATCGAGGAGTCGGGTGTTGTGTGCGATTGCCGAGAGGTCGATCGTCGCCCAAGCCCGCGGTTGGCTCATTGCCGTACCTCACTGTTCTCATCGACTACTGATGCCAGGCACCGTGCGATCAATGGTGGTAGATCGCTGGCAATCAAGCCAGTCGCAGGGGCGAACGCCAACGAGCCTCCAACAAGTTCTGTCGCAAGCCATGCTGAGTCGAATGCCGAGAGCCCTTGCGCCATCCCGCTCCCAATAACCCCCGCGAGCACATCGCCGCTTCCCGCAGTCGCCAAACGCTCATCGCCCGCACAACTGAGTACGGTCCGCCCATCGGGAGCAGCCACGATCGTTGTCGGCCCCTTGAGCAGCACGACCGCGTCAAACTCGGCCGCAAGGTCAGTTGCCGCCCTTAGCCGGTCGGGCCCCGGTCGGGCCCCTGTCAGTTGTTGAAACTCGCCATCGTGTGGAGTGAGAACCACGGAAGCCGACGAGGACCGCACCGCGTCTGGGTCGCCGGCGACAGCACTAATCGCACCGGCGTCAAGGACGACGCCGCGAGAGCCGCTGCCCGCCAGTAGACGGCGGACGAGACCGGCGGCCGTGTCGTTGACCGGCAGGCCAGGGCCGATAACGAGGGAGCCAATCCGAGCATCAAGGTCGGCATCGGCTGCGACGGTGACCGACTCAATTGGGCCAGACGCGTTCGGGTTGCCCGGTACGGAGAACAGCACGTAGCTGGCGCCGCTTCGAGCTGCGGCGGTGGCCGTCAGCGTTGGCGCACCAAGCCCGCCGGGATGACCTCCGACAACCCACATCGCCGACTTCCACTTGTGGTGGTCAGGGGCCCGCCGCGGCCAGCGCCGAAGATCGGTGACTTCAGCCATCATGAGTCCGTCAGTTGGCATTCGAAGCCCGATGTCACGAACAACGAGTCGACCACCGTAGGTGGCACCTTCGCCCAATAGGTTGCCCGGCTTGGGGGCACCAAGTGTCACGGTGACTCTGGCCTTAAGGGGGCTTCCCCCTGCTCTGCCAGTGAGACCGTCAATCCCAGAGGGGATATCGACCGCAAGCACGGGCGTGTCGCCGACATCGGGAGCAACAAAGCTTCCACGAAAGCCAGTGCCAAAGCACGCATCGATAACGAGATCGAAGCCGTCGAGTCTTGATGGCAGCGCGGTGGCCTCAAATACTGCACACCGAGCGCCCCAACCTTCGAGCCGCGATGCGGCCACGCGACCGTCAGCTCCGTTGTTGCCCTTCCCGGCCAAAACTGCGACCCGTCTCCCGTAGGTGCCTCCCATGAAGCGCCTGGCCTCGTCGGCAACAGCCCAGCCTGCTCGGGCGATGAGGATATCGACCGACACATCGGCGTCGGCATCGACCTTCCTCATCTGGGCCGGTGCCGCTACTGGCCTCACCGGCTTGGGCCTATCAACCGGTCAAGAATCTTCCCGAGTTGACCCTTTTCGAAATGCGGCCCCGCAACAAACGTCATGCCAATAGTGACTGGCTCGCTCTTCAACCAGGCGACGACCTGCCCCCGCCGATCGGGGATGGAGGTCCATTCGGGTCGGTCGAGATCAACCATGACGAGATCTGAAATGTGCGCCGCCTGCGCCTCATCGAGATCGCGAAGCCAATAGTCGAGCCAGTGCGACAGTGGCATTGGCAGACGGGCGAGACACGCGAGCACAGTGGACGGGTTCGGATCAGACGGGTAGAGCGCCAACGATGCCTGCCACCACAGTGTGAGTAGCTCGAACATAGCTGCTCGCTGGGTTTCTGTGAATGTCTCCCACACGGTGGCGAAGCGATCGAAAATCACGACCGGCGAGGTGTCGCCTAGCTCGTGGTGCACCGTGAGAGCCGTCAGACGAGGCACACACTGGATCAGTTCACCATCATCCGCCCGTGCGAGCACGGCATCGAGGGGCAGATCAGGTAGCAAACGCGACGACACAGCAAATGCGGCGTCGATGTCAGCTAGAGAGGTGCGGTAGAGATCCACGACCACAGTGTGTCAGGGAAGCGCAACCAAACCTGCAACTACGGCACCGGCAGTGAGATCGCTATGCGTCAGCGTGACAAGCCACTCGCCTATGCCGAGATCGGCGGCGAGTGCACCGCCCCTGCCACTGACCGCCAGAACGGGGGCTCCCGACTCAAGCTTGGTGATCTCGATGTCTCGAAAGTCGGCGCCCCCTAGTCCGGTTCCGAGCACTTTTAGCACCGCTTCTTTGGCCGCAAAGCGTGCCGCCAGTCGCTCTGCTGGGTCATCGGCAAGCGCGGCATATGCCTGCTCGGCGTCAGTAAAGGTCCGAGTGACAAAACTTGGTCGACGGCCAGCTATCTGTCGTATGCGATCGATCTCGACAAGGTCGATACCAATACCAACGACGCGGCGGCCGACGACCAATGACTCAAACGATGGTTGGCTGTCGGACACGACTTGAGGTTACTGAGCCCAGCGGGCCGCAACCTCGGAGATGGGGGCGGTGAGCAATTCGACAGTCGGAATGTCGGCCAGAAGATCTTCGCGGAAGACCGGCTCGCTCTCGGTAACGACGTCGACGAGTTGGGCGTAGCGATTGCGATAGCCCTGCAACAGCGACCGCGTCGCCGACACGTTCAGGCCCTCTACAAGTTTGAGATGGCAGAGCGTAAGTCCGGTGGCCTCGCCGTCTTTGACCTCGGGGACGATGAGCACGACTCGCCCGTCAGAACCAACGCTGACCAGCGGTGTCTTCTCGACCGCAACTCGGCGCTTCGTACCCCGTAGTCGGGGGTCACGTTCGACCCGCGACGTGAGATGCGTGGCCAAGCCACCACGATCGACGATATGGAGCTGACCGTCTTCTTGGGGCGAGCCGTCGAGCCCGTAGCGGGTGTAACCGACGACCTCGTCGATTGCAGGGCTGAGCGCAGACAACGTTCGGAGTGTTTTGTAGCTCATGCGATCGCGTGGGCAACCAATGCCAAGAATCGACTGGATGAGCTCTGCCTGTAGGAGGCTCTCATCAGCGCGTGAGATGCCAACGGTGACCGTCTTCGCCTGATGCTTGATGGCGTCGACGGGACGGGTGAGCTCTTCAATCGCGCTGGTGAGTGCACTTGCGAGGTCTTCCACGATCACACCAGGCGTGCCGACCTTGCCAAATTCAATCTCGTAGGCGTCAAATGGAACCCATCCACACGAAAAGCGCAACAATGCGGCGAGACGGGTGGCGGTTGATGCCTCAAGGTGGCCGTTGTACGTGCCGGTTCTGAGCGTGTCGAAGAATCGTTCGGCATGAGGTGCGAGCTCATCGCCAAAGGCGGTGAACCATTCGTCGCCCGATGCGCCAACGTAATGCTCAATGGCGCCGCGGGCGAGTCGAAGATGGTTCGCCGATGCGTCGATGGCGAGCGCCGCTTCGTAGCCAAAGAGGTGGCCCACAACAGTCGACAGAACAAAGGCAAGCTGAGGGTGAACGTCGGGGACACCGATGACGTCGAGGGCGGCGTTGAAGCGGTTCTCGCCTTCGGTCGCAATAACGATCGGGGCCGCCTTGTGGGCTCGGAAGATCGCTACCTCTTTGGCGACATCGTCGGCGTTCGAACCGGTGAGGCCGGCCGCGCATACGAGGATCAGTGGCTCAGAGGAGAGGTCGATGTGTTTCTTGTCTTCGGTGACATCGCATGCAATCGACTTGTAGCAAAGCTCGGACAGTTTGATTCGGATCTCACGAGCTGCAACGAGATTGGCCCCGTTGCCGACCATCGCCCAATAACGGCGACTCGGTGCGTGACGGGTGGCAGCTGCTGCGATTTCGGGGCGCTTGGCGATAGTGGCCGTCATCGCCTCCGGCAAATTGCGTAGGGACCGCAGCAAAGCCTGTACTTCGGCGTCTGAAGAGTCGACGTCTGGCATCAATGCCGCCACGCCAGTTGCAAGCAGGAACCCAGCCGCGATCTGCGCGTAAAACGCCTTCGTTGACGCAACCGACATCTCGACATCGCGACCGTCAGAAGTGAAGAGTACGCCATCAGATTTGTCGACAAGGTCGCTGCCTCGGCGGTTGACGATGGCGAGAACAACAGCGCCACGTGAGCGTGCGAGGTCGATGGTCCGGTTGGTGTCTGTGGTTGTTCCTGACTGGCTGATGGCCACGATCAGGGTGTCTGACATGTCATCACGAAGGTTGAAGCCAGAAAGCTCAGTAGCCGTAATCGCTCGAACCGTTGTGCTGCTCTCGCCTAAGGCCCACTCAAATGCGGCGGCCACGGCCTGACCAGCGACGGCCGCGGTGCCCTGACCGATCACGTCGATCTTGTGAAATGCTCCGCTCTCGATTCGCTTGATGATGCTGGCCGAGAGAGTTTCGGCTGGAAGCCGCACCTCAAGACGGCCGTCTTCCTCGTGAAGTCGGCCGCGTAGTGTCTTTCGGAACGAGTTAGGGGACTCGCTGATCTCTTTAAGAAGGAAGTGGGGCGAGTCACCACGATCGATGTCTCGAGTGGTTACCGCAGGGGCTTTCCACTCGCTGGCATCGATGGGAAGCTCGGTGCCGTCGTACGAAAGGCGGGTAGCGCCAGCAGGATCCCCAGCCAGGGCTCCCGAAAGGCGAACGATTTGTCCCTGGCTTACCGCAACGTTGTCTGGATTGGCTGCAGATTCGCCGTCCATCCGGAGGTAGACGGCGGCATCTTCGACAACACCGTATGGCTCGCTGGCGACGACAAAACAGTCTTCGGATAGTCCGACAAATACGCCCTGGCCACTGCCTCGTAGTGCGAGATGGAGGTCGGCTGGCGCAACTGAAGAGCTAAGGCCGATGGCCACCGAGCCTTCGAATTGAGCAACAGTGCGACGTACTGCTTCGTCAAGGTCGTGCCCCTCGGCGATTGCCCGACTGGTCATCGAGGGAATCACCTTGGCGTCAGTGGTGATCTCGGCTGCGATCTGGAGTCGGTCGGCGACGATCAGGTCGGCAAAGTTGTCGACATCACCATTGAGCGTTGCGGTGACGTATGGGCCGGCAACGGCGCCAACCTCATCAGAGTTCACGGGGTGCGCGTTTGGCTCGCTGATGATGCCAACCGAGGCCCAGCGAGTGTGACCGAGCACGGTCACCTCGGCAGTTTCGGCCCGCAACGCTTCATGCAGCAGCTGATCAGCCTTGATTTCGGCTCGCATATGCGCAGTGTTATCGCCAAGTTCGCCGATTTCAGCAGCGGCTTTGTAGACGAAACTCAGGTGTCCATCAGCAACTCGAACTGAACGGCTCTGAAACAACCCGTCAGCGGTCCGTTCGGCCAAGACGGTTCGCACTGCGACACTGTCAAGATCAAGATTGTGGCCACGGACGAGAAGGTGAATACCCGCAGAATCACGCCCACGGACCTCAAGACGGTCGAGGTTACTGAGCGCTTGCTGCACGCTTAGGAAACCGGCCAGTGCTGAACCAGACGGATTCTCGCCGGCGAGGTCAATTACCGCGAGCGCGGTGCGAATTCGGTCTCGTTCAATCGCCCAGAGGGCGTCCTTAGCGAGAACCATGGCTGCGTTCACGGCCTCAAGGTTGTCGAGCTCGTCGGCGTCTGAGTCGAGGTAGGCCTCAACGGCAGCAACCGCAGCGCTTACAGGGGCAAGGCGCTCCTTGACGGAGTCAACGAGGCCAGGGATGGTGGCAAAGGCCAGCAGCCCTGCTTCGCCTTGGAGCAAGACGTCGACAGCAGCCAGTTTGGCGGCACCATCTGAGAGCACAGTAGCGAGGTTGGTGGTGTGCGGTTGAGGCAATGAGGAGCCAACCTCGTCGAGAGGCCCCAAAAGCTCTGCGGCAGTCGGGACCGCACGAGTGGTCCTACGACGAACAATTCCAATAATGCCACACATGGATCAGCTAGCTCCTACGCGTCGGTGGTCTTCAGAACTATCGGCACATTCGGATGTCCCCTAAGGGGAATAGTCGTGTGCCGCAACATCTATTCAGTACGTACTGCTCGCTCGGCAGCGTCTATGAGCTTGGCACACACCGCGTCTGCAGTGGCCGCGTCGAGATGTTCGACCATGACGCGTAGCAGAGGTTCGGTGCCTGAAGCCCGCACGAGAATGCGTCCCTCATTGCCCATTTCGGCCTCGGTGCTCTCTATCAAACCGCTCAAGCGGTCTAAAAGCCCGGGGTCTCGGTGTGGAAGTCTCACATTGCGAAGCACCTGAGGAACGGTGGTCATTGCAGCACTGCTGAGGTTCGCAAGCGACTGTCCGCTCCGCACAACGGCGCACACAAGCTGTACGCCAGCCAGCACACCGTCTCCGGTTGAGGCAATGTCGTGGCAGATGACGTGGCCTGATTGCTCGCCACCCAGTGACAGCTGACCAGCGGCGAGGGCCTCGAGAACGTACCGATCGCCAACATTCGTTTCTACGACGGAGACTCCTAGTTCGTCCATTGCGAGGCGGAAGCCAAGGTTTGACATCACGGTAACTGCCACTGTGTTGTGAGCTAGAACGCCTCTTTGAGACCAGTCTTTGGCCAATATGGCGAGGATGTGGTCGCCGTCGACCAACGCTCCGTTGCTATCACAGGCAATCAGACGATCGGCGTCGCCGTCAAAGGCCAAGCCAAGGTCGGCACCAGCGGCCAGGACCGCATCACACATTGCCTGCGGGTAGGTGGAGCCAACACCTTCGTTGATGTTGATGCCATCGGGATTCGCTGCCATGACTGTGGTGCTCGCACCAAGAAGCGTAAACACTTCTGCTGCATAGTCAGAGGCGGCGCCGTTGGCACAATCGAGCAAAATCGATAGGCCATCAAAGCGAACGGTGCCGGCCGACTCCACGACATCGCCCGACCAGCTGTGAGCAGCACCGGATGCTCGAATATCGCCAACCGCCTCGCCTATCGGCCCTTCACTCGGCCCAACATCGAGCAGCTCATGAAACCGAGCTTGAATCTTGGCTTCAACGCCGTCGCTGAGCTTGCGTCCGCCCTCGGCGAACAGCTTGATGCCGTTGTCAGCGAATGGGTTATGCGAGGCCGAGATCATAGCCCCGGCTTTCGATTCGGATTTGGCCACCCAGGCCACAGCCGGGGTCGGCACCACACCAAGAAGCTCGGCATCAACACCAGCGGCCGCGATGCCGGCCACAAGCGCGGCCTCTAACATGGGCCCCGAACGACGAGAATCTCGGCCAACCACCACTGTGGTCGAACCGAGAATCTCTGCGGCAGCACGCCCAAGAGCGACTGCGAGTTCTGGAGTTAGCTCAGCATTTGCGACACCGCGGACGCCGTCGGTTCCAAAACTGGGGTAGGTCATGGACCCTCCATCGACGTGCGCAGGGTGTGGCTTAACGCTTCGAGTACTGAGGTGCCTTACGAGCCTTCTTGAGGCCGTACTTCTTGGATTCCTTCTTGCGAGGGTCACGGGTGAGAAGACCGGCGGCCTTCAGCGGCGGACGAATCTCGCTGTCCATTGTGATCAACGCACGAGCGATGCCAAGGCGGAACGCACCAGCCTGGCCTGACAAACCGCCACCGTGAAGAGTGACGTCGATGTCGAATGACTCTTCGGCGTCGGCAACACGCAGTGGCTCAGTGATGAGCGTGCGGTGCACGGCTGAAGGGAAGTAGTTGTCGAACTCACGACCGTTGGCCATGATCTTGCCGGTACCGGGACGAACCCGAACTCGAGCGACAGCCTGCTTGCGACGGCCAGTGGTTTGAATCGTTGCGGTCATTTATTTCGCACTTTCGCGACGGGCGCCTGGGATTTCCATGGGCTGTGGCATCTGGGCGGCATGGGGATGCTCAGCGCCTGCGTAGACCTTGAGCTTGGTTGCTACCTGCGCACCGAGACGGTTGTGCGGCAGCATGCCGATAATCGAGTTACGCACGGTGTCGGCAGGCTTGCGGTCAAGCGATGCCTGGTAGGTGCGAGTGGTCAGACCACCCGGGTAGCCCGAGTGAGTGTGGATCAGCTTCTTGTCGGCCTTGCCAGCTGACAGGTTGATCTTGGCTGCATTGATCACAATGACGTGGTCGCCCATGTCCATATGAGGAGCGAACGTCGGCTTGTGCTTGCCGCGTAGGACTCTGGCAACCTCGGTAGCCATACGGCCGAGCGTCATGCCATCGGCGTCTACGACGAACCACTGGCGGTCAATCTCGGATTCTTTTGGTGAGTACGTCTTCACAGCATTCCTGCTCTGGTTGTGCGGAGTAACTAAGGGCGGATGGCTAAGGGCCGAAGGGCACACAAAGCCGACTCGCAAGCATACGGCCGCAGACTACGCGCGCCAACGCCGACACATATCACACGAAACATTCGCCAACGAGGACTCACCCGATCTTGTCGTCTGGGTAGGTCACCGACCACAAGGTGAGCCCGTGTGGTGGAGCAGGAGACTCTGCGGCATTGCGATCGCGTGCGGCCATGACCGAGCGCAACTCACCTGCGGAGCGTTTGCCGCGACCGACGGCTACGTGGAAACCAACCAGGCTTCGCACCATCTGATGGCAGAACGCCGATCCGGCGATCTCAAAGAGCAGGGTTTCATCGTCGAGCTGGCTCCACCGAGCGCTCGTCACCCGACGCCCAAGGCTGTGCTCGGGCTCGCCTGGTTTCGATTTTGGCCGGCGGCAGAACGAAGAAAAGTCATGCTCACCAAGAATTGGATCGCATGCGAGGCGCATTGACCCAAGATTGAGCGGCCCAGGAACCCACCACGACGTGGTGGCCATAAACGGGCTTGGAACCGGGCTGTTGTAGATGAGGTAGCGATAGCTGCGACCCGTTGCGTCGAATCTCGCATTGAAGTCAGCAGGACCGATTCGACACGAACGAGCAACAATCTCGGGTCCAAGCCGCGTGGTGATGGTGCGCTGAACCCGATCGACATCGACGCTTGCCGGCACGTCGAACGACAACATCTGGTTCCACGCATGGACGCCCGCATCGGTCCGCCCTGACATCGTGATGTCTGGTACGAACCCAAGAACCGGGGTCAGCACTTCGATCAGCTCGCCGACGACGGTGCGCACGCCAGGGTTCGGGGCCAGACCACGGAATCCAGAGCCGTCATAGGCGATAACAAGCTGAACGCGAACGAGCGGACCCGTAGGCCCGCTCGTTTCATCGAACAATGATGGCGTGTACACGCCGTCCGGCTAGACCAGCTCGATCCGTGCCATAGGAGCGTTGTCGCCCTGGCGTGGTCCGAGCTTGAGGATCCGGGTGTAGCCACCGGGACGTGATTCATAGCGAGGCCCGACCACTTCGAAAAGTCGAGTCGTCATCTCCACGTCGCCGAGGTACGAGAGCACCTGACGGTAGTTGTGGAGACCACCCTTGCGGGCCTTCGTGATGAGCTTCTCAGCGATTGGCCGCAAAGCCTTCGCTTTCGCTTCAGTTGTGGTGATGCCCTCGGCCGCTACAAGCGATGCGACGAGGTTGGCCATCATTAGTTTCTGGTGTTGGGCCGAGCCACCGAAGCGGCGGGCCTTACGGGGACGTCCTGGCATGATTAGCTTCTTCCACCGCGCAGCGAAAGGCCGCGTTCATCCAACTTGGCGATTACTTCATCGAGCGACTTCTGGCCAAAGTTTGTGATGGCAAGAAGATCGTCTTCGGTCTTGGTGAGGAGTTCACCGATTGCGTTGACCTGCGCCCGCTTGAGGCAGTTACGAGGCCGTTCAGAGAGGTCAAGATCTTCGATTGGGAGATCAAGGTCAGGTGAACCTGACGCAGCCGCTGGCGCTTCACCAAGGGTGAGGCCTTCGGGCTCGTCGCTCATCTCTTCAACGAGCTGGATCAACGAGCGAAGTGTGGCACCAGCCGAGGCCAGCGCATCACGAGGAGACGTTGAGCCATCGGTCTGGATCTCGAGGATTGCGCGGTCGAACGCTGTCGACATTTCGACTCGGGTTGGCTCGACCGAGATTGAGACCCGACGAACCGGCGAGAAGATCGCATCGATTGGGATCACGCCAATGGTGTTTGAACCAGCGTTACGAGCTGAGGTCAGCCATCCGCGTCCACGTTCGACGGTGAGGTCAATCGCGAGGCGGCCCTTCTCGTCGAGCGTTGCGAGCTCGATGTCAGGGGTGAGGATCTCAACCTCAGCAGGGCACGAGATGTCCGATGCCGTGACCACACCAGGACCCCGAGCGTCGAGACGCAGGGTCACCGGCTCGTCGGTCTCTGAGGTCAACACAATGTCTTTGAGGTTCAAGATGATGTCGGTGACATCTTCGAGAACACCGCTGAGCGTGTCGAACTCGTGCAGAGCATCGTCGAACCGCACGGTTGTAATGGCAGCACCCGGAATCGACGACAACAGAGTGCGTCGAAGTGAGTTGCCAAGTGTGTGGCCGAAGCCGGGTTCTAGGGGGCCAATGGCGAACTGACCAGTATTGGATTCGCCATCATCGAGCTGCTCCACTGAGGGGCGTTGAATCACCAGCATTGGTGTTCCTTCCGAGCGTACGTATTGGAGACGGTTACTTGCTGTACAACTCGACGATGAGCTGCTCACGCAACGGCACGTCGATCTGCTCACGAAGAGGTTCGTTATGAACCTTGACTGAGTGGGCGTGTTCGCCCTTTTCGATCCAAGCCGGCGGGGTGCGGTCGAGCACGTCAGTGTTCCACTGGACCACGGCGTTCTCGCGGGTCTTTTCCTTGAGCTCGACTACATCGCCAGGACGTACTCGGTACGAAGGGATGTTGACGCGCTTGCCATTCACCAGCATGTGGCCATGGCTCACAAACTGGCGAGCCTGGGAACGAGTGGCGGCAAGGCCACCGCGGTAGACCACGTTGTCGAGACGAAGCTCGAGAAGACGAAGCATGTTTTCACCAGTGACACCGTCACGGCGGTTCGCTTCGTCGTAGATCTTCCGGAACTGTCGCTCGTTGAGACCGTAGGAGAAGCGGGCCTTCTGCTTCTCTTGAAGCTGGAAGAGGTACTCGGTGTTGTTGTTGCCACGGCGCCGCGTGCGACCGTGCATGCCGGGAGGGTATGGACGCTTTTCGAGAGCGATCTCTTCACCCTTGGTGCCAAAGATGTTGGCGCCGAGACGGCGACTAATGCGAGCGCGAGGCCCTGTGTAGCGTGACATGGATCAGACCCTCCGGCGCTTTGGCTGACGGCAACCGTTGTGAGGAACGGGCGTGACGTCCTTGATGCCGGTTACTTCGATGCCTGCGTTTTGAATTGAGCGAATTGCGGTTTCGCGTCCGGAGCCCGGACCCTTCACCTGCACGTCGACCTTGCGGACGCCATGTTCCATCGCACGCCGGGCAGCAGCTTCTGCTGCCATCTGGGCTGCGAACGGTGTCGACTTACGTGAACCCTTGAATCCGACGTTTCCAGAAGAGGCCCAGGACAAGACGTTGCCCTCTTGGTCGGTAATAGCAACAATGGTGTTGTTGAAGCTCGACTTGATGTGAGCAACCCCATAGCTGACATTTTTACGTTCTTTACGGCGCGGCTTGCGACCACCCGGCTTCGGCTTAGCCATTACTTCTTGACCTTCTTCTTGCCAGCGACGGTGCGCTTTGGACCCTTGCGGGTGCGAGCATTGGTTTGGGTGCGCTGGCCGTGCACAGGCAGGCCTTTGCGGTGACGGATGCCCTGGTGGCAACCGATCTCCATCTTGCGCTTGATGTCTTGTGAAACCTCACGACGAAGATCGCCCTCGGTTTTTACATTGCCGTCGATGAAGGCACGGATGCCCATCACTTCAGCGTCGGTCAGATCCTTCACACGAGTGTTGGGATCAACCCCAGCGCCTTCGGCGATCTTGACGGCCTGGGTGTCGCCCACGCCAAAAATGTAGGTAAGCGCAATGACAAGGCGCTTATCACGCGGGATGTCTACGCCAGCAATACGTGCCATATCAGCCTTGCCTCTGCTTGTGCCGGGGGTTCTCGCAAATGACCATGACACGGCCACGACGGCGGATGACACGGCACTTTTCGCACATTTGTTTGACGCTAGGTCGAACCTTCATGGGTGTTCCTAGAACTACTAGTGGTGAACGAGCTTCGGTGAAGTTGCTAGTTCTTCGAGACGGGAATGTCGTTAAGACGGGAATGTCGTGAAGCGGGAAAGCCTACTTGTAGCGGTAGGTGATGCGTCCTCGACTGAGGTCGTAAGGGGTGAGTTCCACCTGCACACGATCGCCAGGGAGGATGCGGATATAGTGCCGGCGCATTTTGCCGGAGATGTGGCCAAGAACTTTGTGGCCGTTCTCAAGTTCAACCCGGAACATGGCGTTCGGGAGTGACTCAAGAATGGTGCCCTCGAGCACAATCGCGTCTTCCTTAGACTTTGGCAGGACCTTACTCCTCAACAATTTGACTACTGGCCACTACTGCGCAACTAACGCGCACACATGGCCGACACACCATGCTAGAGGCAACACTCATCGGCACCAACCTCTGCGACGGCCTTATAGCACACGATTCTGACGGCGCACGGCAATCACTGGTTGTCGGCAAATCTGCGTCGAGCACATTGCCCTGTCGCTTATTCGCCGGCTGAGCCCTGCGCCGAAACAATGTTGCCGATCGTGGCCATCAGGCGTTCGGTAACGGTGGCCTCCTCGGCAAAGCCGTCGACGGTGACCAACAGGTCACGAGCCGCAAACCATTCGAGGACCGGGCGAGTTTCCTGTTCATACAGCTCGAGGCGACGAGCTATGCCTTCATCGGTGTCGTCGTCGCGACCACGGGCTTTCATACGGGCCGTTACTTCGTCGAGCGGAACGTCGAGGTCGATTACCGCGTGAAGACCGTCGTCACCGAGGGTCTCAAGCAAGAACTCGGCCTGAGCTGTTGTGCGTGGGTATCCGTCGAGCACAAACCCAGACCCGGCGATGTCGTCGTCGCCCAATCGCTCCGCAACAATGCCATTGATAATGTCATCGCTGACGAGATCGCCCGCATCCATGATGGCCTTTGCCTTCACGCCAAGCTCGGTGCCTGCAGCAACTGCGCCGCGCAACATGTCGCCAGTACTGATGTGAGCAACGCCGAAGTTCTCGACGAGGCGAAGACACTGCGTACCTTTGCCAGCGCCTTGGCGGCCAAAGATAACGAGGCGGGTCGGATTGGACATGATTACCTCCACGGCACGAGGCCAGGGGAATTGTACGGACTAATCGAAGAGGGACTACCGTCTCAGATTGGGCCGTGAATGTCCAGCCGGGTACAAAGAGAACACTGCACCCCGATGCGACCGCCACCACCACAATCGGATGGGGTACGAGATCTTATTGAAGGAACCCGTCGTAGTTGCGGGAGAGAAGCTGGCTATCGATCTGCTTCATGGTCTCGAGTGCAACACCGACGGCGATGAGGATCGACACGCCGGAGAAGCCGACGTTGATGCCGTTGCCACCGGCACCGATGCTTCGAGCGAGAATCGCGGATGGGATGAGGGCAACGAACGCGAGGAACATTGCGCCCGGGAGCGTGATTCGGTTGAGCACCTTGGTGAGGTAGACCTCAGTTTGGGGACCCGGCCGGATTCCCTGGATGTAGCCACCGCTCTTACGTAGCTCGTCGGCCCTGCGAGGAGGGTCGAAACCAATTGCGTTGTAGAAGTAGGCAAACCCGACGATGAGAAGGCCGAAGAGCACGATGTAGCCAAGGCGATCAGCGGCGTAAAGATTGTTGTCCATGAAGGTCCGCACGCTGGCACCCCATCCTTCGGCTGGCAAAACGTTCGCGATAAGCGACGGAAGCTGAAGAAGTGACGAGGCAAAGATGACCGGGATAACGCCAGCCTGGTTGACCTTGAGCGGGATGTAGCTGTTGTTTCCCCCGTACTGGCGCCGACCAACGACCCGCTTGTTGAACGTAACCGGAATTCGTCGCTGGCCTTGCTCGACATAGACGATGCCGGCGGTGAGGGCGAGGAACAGGATGAGGGAGATGATGAGTCCGACAGGACCCTTCTGTGTGTAGATCGTCTGCAATAGACCAGGCAACGCACTCACGACCGAGGCCATGATCAGCAGCGACATACCGTTGCCGATGCCCTTCTGCGAAATCAGTTCGCCCAGCCACATGACGATTGCCGTTCCGACAGTCATACAGGTGACCGCAAGCAAGATGCGACCAGCGCTGCCGTTGGGGAACAACTCGATGTTGGTACCAATCAGGCTCTGCGGGTTGTTGTGGATCAAGTAGACGAAGCCCGTGCTCTGAATGACTGCGAGCACCATGGCCACATAGCGGGTCCACTGGGAGATCTTTCGCTGGCCGACTGCCCCTTGGGCTTGCCACTCCTCAAGTTTCGGAATGGCGACGGTGAGGATCTGAATGATGATCGAGGCCGTGATGTACGGCATGATGCCGAGCGCGAAGATCGACAATCGGCTGATACCGCCGCCGGACATCAGCTGGAGATAGCCGAAGATGCCGTTGGCGGTTGTCGCCTGCTCCGACAGTGTCTCGACTCCTTCGAGGCTGACGCCAGGGGAGGGGATCTGCACACCGACTCGATAGACCGCGATCATCGAGAGAGTGAACAAGATTTTGTTGCGCAGGTCTGTCGTGCGCATGACGTTTCTGATAGTTGCGAACACAAGCGTCCTCTAGCAGGCGGGTAGCAAAACGATAGTCGCCCGGCGCCGCGTTAAAGCGGAGCCGGGCGCTATTCCTAGCGGTTTGTGTGCTGGTTGCCCTGTGCGGCTGGGCGCACACTGAATGGCAAGTCAACCTTTTCGATGGTGCCACCGGCAGCAGTGATCGCTGCTTCGGCAGATGCCGAGAAGGCGTGAGCCTTCACGGTTACCTTACGCGTGATCTCGCCTCGTCCGAGGACCTTGACCAACGCGCCCTTGTGAAGCAAACCGACTTCGAACAAAGCTTCTGGTGTGATCTCGTCGAGACCGGACTCCTCGATGGAGTCGAGGTTGATGGCTTGGTATTCAACCCGGAATGGGTTGGTGAAGCCTCGCATCTTTGGCAAACGCTGGGCCAAAGGAAGCTGGCCACCTTCGAAGCCAACGCGTACCTTGCTTCGAGCAAGCTGGCCCTTGGAACCGCGGCCAGCGGTCTTGCCGCCCTTGCCACCGATACCGCGACCAACACGCTTGCGTCGCTTTCGTGAACCTTCATCTGGCTTGAGATCATGGATCTTCATGCTCAGACCTCCTCAACAGTAACGAGGTGAGGAACACGGGCGATCATGCCACGGATCTCAGGGCGGTCCGGCAAGGTATTGACCTTGCCAATGCCACGGAGTCCGAGGGCACGCAGGGTGCCTCGCTGCTTCGGCTTGCAGCCGATGCTTGACCTCACTTGGGTAACTTTCAGTTCAGACGCCATTAGTCGTTGGCCTCCGTCTTCGCAGAGTGTGTGAGCTCGCGCTGTGTCTCGTTGTATGCATCGAGCAGGCCCTTAGGCGTGAACTCTGAAGCATCGAGGCCGCGCAACCGTGCAATCTCATCTGGTCGCTTGAGCGACTGAAGAGCGTTGATCGTGGCGCGAGCGACGTTGATCTGGTTTGCGGAACCAAGCGACTTGCAGAGCACGTCGTGGATTCCGGCTTCTTCCAGAATGGCGCGAGCAGCGCCACCGGCGATAACACCAGTACCAGGAGCGGCTGGCTTAAGCAGCACGCGACCAGCGCCTTGTTCACCGATGATGGGGTGGGTGATGGTACCGCCAGCCATTGGAACGCTAAACATCAGCTTACGAGCCTCTTCGGTGCCCTTCTGAATTGCGAGGGGCACCTCCTTGGCCTTTCCGTAGCCGAGTCCAACCCTGCCGTTGCCGTCGCCGAGCACCACAAGTGCGGTGAATGCGAACCGACGTCCGCCCTTCACTACCTTGGCTACCCGGTTAATGGTGATTACTCGTGATTCACGACCATCACCGCGGTCATTGCGATCGTTGTTAGCCATTTGCCTACTCCTAGAACTCGAGGCCGGCTTCGCGGGCTGCATCAGCAAGAGCAGCAACCCGTCCGTGGTACTTGTTTCCACCCCGGTCAAATACGACCGTGGTCACGCCTGCAGCCTTGGCCCGTTCGCCAACAAGTTGGCCAACCTTCTGGGCAGCCTGGACGTTGCTTGTGGTGCCATCAATAGCAGATTCGTAGGTCGAGGCGGCGGCAAGGGTATGGCCCTGGCTGTCGTCGATGACCTGAACGCTGATGTGGCGATTTGACCGAAATACGGCCAAGCGAGGACGTTCGGCGGTGCCGATGACCTTCTTGCGAACTCGGAACTGCCGGCGCGTACGCGCTGCGTGCTTGGTGTTGGTCTTTCCACTCATAACTACTTACCGGCCTTTCCGGCCTTGCGAACGACACGCTCGCCGGCGTAACGAACACCTTTGCCCTTGTAAGGCTCTGGCTTGCGGTAGCTGCGGATAACCGCTGCGGTCTGACCAACGACGGCCTTGTCGATGCCGATGACGCCAATCTTGGTTGGCTCTGACACCTCGAAGGTGACGCCGGGGGGCGCCTGAACATTGACCGAGTGGCTGAAGCCGAGGGCCAATTCGAGTTTGTCGTTGCCCTTGGCCGCGGCCCGGTAACCAACACCAACGATTTCGAGGTCCTTGCGGAACCCGACGCTGACGCCGATGACCATGTTGTTGATAAGGCTGCGAGTCAGGCCGTGCAGCGCACGAGCCTGCCGAGTGTCGTCGGCGCGTGACACTGCTACTGCGCCTTCGTCAACGGCTGCCGAAATGAGCTCTGGGCACTCGTGAGTGAGTTCGCCCTTTGGACCCTTAACGGTGACGGTTGGTCCGGAGACCGAAACCTCTACACCCTTTGGGATCTCGATTGTTGCGTTTCCAATACGTGACATTCGGTGCCTCCTACCAGACGAAGCAAAGGATTTCGCCACCGACCTTGGCCTTGCGGGCCACACGATCGGTCACAAGACCTTGGCTGGTTGAAAGAACGGCAACGCCGAGGCCGCCAAGAACCCGTGGGATCTCGTCAGACTTGGTGTAGACCCGGAGACCGGGCTTCGATACGCGCTTGATTCCGGTGATCACGCGCTCACGTTCTGGTGAATACTTCATAGCGATGGTCAGGATGCGACCTGGACCAGCGGTGTTATCTGCTGAGGAGAACTCAGAGATGTAGCCCTCTTTGTAGAGCACTGTTGCGAGTGCTTCTTTGAGCTTTGATGCCGGCATCGAAACTTCGTCGTGCATGGCAATATTGGCGTTGCGGATGCGAGTGAGCATGTCCGCTATGGGATCTGTCATCATAAGTGCTTAACCCCCTACCAACTGGCCTTGGTGACGCCGGGAATTTCTCCGGCGTGGGCCATATTACGGAAACAAATTCGGCAAAGACCGAAGCGGCGATAGACCGCCTTCGGACGGCCGCACTTCTGGCAGCGGGTGTAGCCGCGTACCTTGAACTTTGGCTTCTTCATTTGCTTCTGTTTGAGCGCTGTCTTTGCCATTACTGGGCCTGCCCCTCACGTCGGAACGGGAAGCTGAAGGCTTCAAGCAGAGCTTTGCCTTCAGTATTGTTTGTGGCGGTCGTGACGATCGTGATGTCCATGCCTCGCTGGACGTCGACGGTGTCATAGTCGATCTCAGGGAACATCAACTGCTCGGTGAGACCAAATGTGTAGTTGCCGCGTCCGTCGAACGAACGGGGATTGAGACCCCGGAAGTCACGGATGCGAGGAATTGCGAGAGTGACGAGGCGGTCGAAGAACTCCCACATCTTGTCGCCCCGAAGGGTGACTTTGACGCCGATGGGGTTGCCCTCACGCAGCTTGAAGCTAGCGACTGACTTCTTCGCCCGAGTGACGATTGGCTTCTGGCCAGCGATCAGAGCGAGATCGGCCGAGGCCGAGTCGATGAGCTTTGACTGCTGCAGCGCGTCGCCGACACCCATGTTGATGACGATCTTCTCGATCGTTGGCACCTGCATGATGTTAGGAAGCTCGAGGGTTTCCTTCAGCTGGGTGCGGATCTCGGAGTTGTACAGTTCTTTGAACCGTGGCACTGATTGTGCGCTCACTGGTGTTGTGGTCACAGTGTCACCTCTGGGATCTCTTCGCCACTGCGCTTACAGATCCGGACCTTGGTTCCGTCGTCTTTGACCTTGTAGCCAACACGAGTTGCCTTGCCGTCCTTGGGACTGAGCACTGCGACGTTTGATGCATCCATTGGCATCTCTTTGTCGATGATTCCGCCAGGCTCTTCGGCCGAGCGGGGCTTGGTATGGCGCTTGGCCACGTTGCAACCCTCGACGATGACTTTGCCAGTCGTCGGAATTGCCTTTGTGATCATGCCCTCTTTGCCGCGGTCTTTGCCGGCGAGAACGATCACTTGGTCACCTCTACGGAGCTTCATAATTACAGCACCTCCGGAGCGAGGGAGACGATACGCATGAACTGCTTGTCACGAAGTTCGCGTCCAACAGGGCCGAAGATGCGGGTCCCGCGGGGCTGGCGCTGGTCGTTGATCAACACAGCGGCGTTCTCGTCGAAGCGGATGTAGCTGCCATCAGGACGGCGGCGTTCTTTCTTGGTGCGAACGACGACGCATTTGACGACGTCGCCCTTCTTGACTGCGGCACCAGGAATGGCGTCCTTGACAGTGGCGACGAAGACGTCGCCGATCCCGGCGTAGCGGCGGCGCGAGCCACCGAGCACCTTGATGCAGAGGACCTCTTTGGCGCCGGAGTTGTCGGCGACACGGAGTCGTGATTCTTGTTGAATCATCTTGCACGCTCCAGAACTTCCAGGAGACGCCAGCGCTTCTTCTTTGATAGCGGACGGCATTCGACAATACGAACGCGGTCGCCCTCGTTAAGGGTGTTCTCTTCGTCGTGTACGAAGTACCGGGTAGACGTCTGTACGGTCTTGTTGTACTGAGGATGGCGTGAACGACGAGTGACTTCAACAATCACTGTCTTATCCATCTTCTGTGACCGGACGAGACCTTCCCGGACCTTCCGACTCGCCCGGACTACCGGGGTCGTGGTTTCCTCAGTCATTACGCCTCTCCAACACTTGCAGCCTTGGCGGCTGCGAGTTCTCGTGCGCGAAGCTCGGTTGATATCCGAGCAACGTTGCGCTTTACCTGCTTGATACGTGATGAGTTCTCGAGGGCTCCAGTTGCGAGCTGGAATCTCAGGTTGAACAGTTCACGCTTGCCTTCGGCACGGTTTTCGACCAGCTGGTCGACAGACAGTTCGGTATTTGCTGTATCAGCCATCGAATCCGTCCTCTCTGGTGATGACGCGAGCCTTAATTGGCAACTTCTGGATTGCCCGGTTCATTGCGGCGTGCGCAATAACGGGATCGGGGTAGGAGAGTTCGAAGATGACGCGTCCTGGACGGACGACGGCTACCCACGCCTCAACATTGCCCTTGCCCGAACCCATGCGGGTTTCGGCTGGCTTCGCGGTTACGGATTTGTCGGGGAATACGTTGATCCAGACCTTGCCGCCACGCTTGATGTGACGGGTCATTGCGACACGAGCCGCTTCGATCTGGCGTGCGGTAAGCCATCCGGGTTCGAGAACCTGGATGCCGTATTCACCGTAGGAAACCGAGGTTGCACCCTTGGCTCGCCCAGTGGTGCGACCACGATGCTGCTTGCGGTGCTTTACCTTCTTCGGCATCAACATGAGCTACTCACCATCCTCTGCGCTTGGCGCTGTGGTGTCTTCGGCAACAGGAGCCGCCTCGACTGGAGCAGCTTCGACTGGAGCAGCTTCGACTGGGGCTGCCTCGACTGGCGCTGCCGCCGTTGGGGTTGCTTCGATGGCTTCTTCAGCCTCGAGCAACTGCTCGAGTGCCGGATCGGCTGCGGGTGCGGCCTCAGGACGAGGTGCTTGTCCACGGCGACGAGCCGCAGATGAGACAACCTTCTGAGGTGCGCCGGCAAGTGCTGCTTCGCCCGCGGCGGCTGCTGCGTCCTTGGCTGCCTTGTCGTTTGACGCCTTATAGGGAAGGATGTCGCCCTTGTAGATCCACACCTTCACGCCAATACGGCCTGCAGTGGTGTGTGCCTCGCGGAGTCCGTAGTCGATGTCGGCCCGGAGGGTGTGCAGGGGCACCTGGCCCTCGCGGTACCACTCGGTCCGGCTCATCTCGGCGCCGCCGAGGCGGCCAGACGACTGAATCTTGATGCCCTTGGCGCCAGATTTCATGGCGTTCTGGACGGCACGCTTCATTGCCCGACGGAATGCCATACGACCAACGAGCTGGTCGGCGACACCCTGAGCAATCAACGCAGCGTCGAGTTCAGGCTGCTTGATTTCGATGATGTTGAGCTTGACCTTGGCGTTGCCGGTCAGCTTTGTAAGACCCTGACGCAGACGGTCGGCTTCGGAGCCCTTGCGACCAATGACGATGCCAGGACGTGCGGTGTGCACGTCGATCTGGAGCTTGTCGCCAGTGCGCTCAACCTCGATACGAGAGATGGCCGCATTTGGCAGCTGGGTCATGAGGAAGGTGCGAATGTCTGAATCCTCGTGCAGGAACTGGCGGTACTCAGCACCGTCAGCGATCCAGCGAGACTTCCAGTCAGTCGTGATCCCGAGGCGGAAGCCATACGGGTGAATTTTCTGGCCCATCAGGCGTCCTCTCCATCGACAACTTCAGTGTCTTTTACTTGCGACGCAGGCTTCGAGAAGCCAGCCGCTTCGGCTGCCTCTTCGGTCGTGAACCAGACCTCGGCCTTAGTGCGACCGTAGAAGGGGCTTTCTTGCGTGTGGTACAGCATCGAACCGGCGTTGCCCTTAATGGTGAAGCCCTTAGGGGCTTCGCCGTCTTCGGTTGCGGCGTGGCTGCCGTCGCCGTATGGCGATTCGTCCGTTGCGTTAACTTCGCCGTCGGCATCAGAGTCGACGGTGGTCGAAGTGGCTTCGGAAGCTGCTTCAACTGCTTCGGTCTCTACGACCTCGTCAGCCTCGACTACTTCTTCGACTGCTTCTTCAACCTTGTCAGCGTCAACTGCGGTCTCGTCTTTGCGGCTCTTTGCGACCCGTGCGGATCGGTCAGCGCTGGCACTCTTGGTGCCTGACTTCTCACTCTTGGCCCGAAGGACCTCGAGCCTGTCGTCTTCGAGACGGCTCACCACCACAGTGATGTGGCAGGTCTGCTTGTGAATGGCGCCAGCACGTCCTCTTGCCCGAGGGCGGAAGCGCTTCATCGTTGGGCCCTCGTCAGCGAAACACGCCGAGATAAAGAGCTCGTCAGCAGGCAGATCATCGTTGTTTACCGCATTGGCGACTGCGGACTGCAGGACCTTCGCGATATCGAAGGCAGCGCCACGCTCGCTGAAAGCGAGAATCTGGCTGGCTTCGGCAACATGCTTGCCACGGATGAGGTTGAGAACGACCCGAGCCTTAGAGGCAGAGAATCGAACCGTGCGGAGCTGGGCTTTGGTGCCCGGACGCTCGTTGGTTTTCATTCCCGTCATCGTCTACCTGACTTCTCTTGACCGGCGTGGAAGCGGAAGGTGCGGGTTGGTGAGAACTCGCCCAGCTTGTGGCCGACCATCGATTCGGTGATGTAGACCGGCACATGCTTGCGTCCATCGTGGACCGCAATCGTGTGCCCGACCATGTCGGGGATAATCGTGGAGCGTCGTGACCAGGTCTTGATCACTCGCTTCTCGTTGGACTCGTTGAGTGCATCTACCTTCTTGAGGAGATGGTCGTCGACGAATGGACCTTTTTTGAGACTGCGCGGCATAATTACCTCCGACCGCCACGGGTCCGCCTGCGGCGGATGATGGAATCGTCAGATTTCTTACCCTTGGTGCGGGTACGGCCCTCAGGCTTGCCCCAAGGTGATACCGGGTGGCGTCCACCCGAGGTACGTCCCTCGCCGCCACCATGTGGGTGATCGACTGGGTTCATTACAACACCGCGGCTTTGGGGGCGCTTGCCCTTCCAGCGGTTACGGCCTGCCTTGCCAACCTTGATCAGCTCGAACTCGGCATTGCCGACCTCGCCGATTGTGGCGACGCAGTCAATGGGCACTCGGCGCATCTCGGTGCTGGGAAGACGCACTGTTGCATAGGCGCCTTCCTTAGCTACGAGTTGCACGCTGGTGCCAGCCGACCGAGCCATTTTAGCGCCAGCGCCAGCCTTGAGCTCAACTGCGTGCACCGTGGTACCGACAGGGATGTAGCGCATTGGCAGTGCGTTGCCAGGCTTGATGTCTGCACCCGAACCGGATTCGACGATGTTGCCGACCTTGAGGTCGCGGGGCGCAAGAATGTAGCGCTTTTCACCGTCGTGGTAGTGGAGCAACGCAATGCGGCTGTTGCGGTTTGGATCGTATTCGATCGAGGCAACGGTGGCGGGAATGCCGTTCTTGTTGCGCTTGAAGTCGATGACCCGATAGCGGCGCTTATGGCCGCCACCACGATGTCGTGAGGTCTTGCGGCCGTAGCTATTACGACCGCCAGTCTTGTGCTGCTTAACCAGCAGCGACTTTTCTGGACGATCGGTGGTCAGCTCAGAGAAATCTGAGCTGGTTTGGAACCGGCGGCCAGGACTTGTTGGTTTGCGTTTACGAATACCCATTGACCGCTCCCTTAAGCCGTGAAGAGCTCGATCTCGCCCTCGGAGAGGGTGATGATCGCTCGCTTGGTATCGGAGCGCTTGCTCCATCGATTGTTGCGTCGGTTCCGCACTCGCTTGCCCTTACGGCGAAGAGTGTTGACCCGGGAGACCTTGACGTCGGCGAAAATTGCTTCGACTGCGTCACGGATCTCGGGCTTCGTGGCGCTTGTCGCAACCTCGAAGGTGTAGGTGTTCGTTGCTTCAACCTGCTGGTACGTCTTCTCAGAGACCACCGGGCGGATGATGATGTCGTGTGGGTCTTTCACGACTAGGCCTCCTGACCAGGAAGTGTTGCGCTGGTGAAGACGACGTAGTCGGCCACCAACACATCGAAGGTGTTGAGCTGATCGGAAGGAAGAAGATGCACACCAGTGAGGTTGCGGAAGCTCTTCCAAGCCGTCTCATCGCTTCGATCGAGCACGACGAGTGATTTGCCCTCGACGCCAAGAGCGGCGAGCGCTGCGGCTGCACCCTTGGTGCTTGGAGCGTCGAAGCTCCAAGAGTCAACGACGACGATCTTGTTGTCTGATGCCCGATCGGAAAGAGCGGAGTGAAGCGCAAGGCGCTTCATCTTCTTGTTCGTGCGCTCGGAGTAGTCGCGGGGTTGTGGCCCGTGGGCGACGCCGCCACCAATCCACTGAGGGGCCCGGGTGGTGCCTTGACGGGCTCGACCGGTTCCCTTCTGCTTCCATGGCTTTGCGCCACCGCCGCGCACTTCGGAGCGGGTCTTGGTCTTGTGCGTACCCGCACGTCGTGCGGCGAGTTGCGCGTTGACGACCTGGTGCATGACACCAACGTTTGGTTCGATACCAAAGATCGCATCAGCAAGATCGGCGGATCCTGCGGATTTGCCTGCGATGTTCATAATTGCGACGGATCCCATTATGACCTCGCCTTCACTGCGTTGCGGATAATGATGGTGCCGCCCTTGGCGCCAGGAACGGCGCCCTTGATGAGCACGATGTTGTTCTCTACGTCGGTGCTGACGATCTTGAGGTTCTGGGTGGTGACTTGTTCGCCGCCCATGTGGCCGGCCATCTTCTTGCCCTTGAAGACACGAGATGGGGTGGCGCACTGACCGATGGAGCCAGGCATACGGTGCACGAGGTGGGCACCGTGACTCGCACGACCGCCCTTAAAGTTATGCCGCTTCATTACGCCGGCGAAACCCTTCCCCTTGCTGGTGCCGATGGCGTCGACGACTTCGCCAGCAGCGAAGAGGTCAGCGGTGAGTTCCGCGCCTACCTCGTAGCCAGAGACGTCTTCAAGACGCAGTTCAACAAGCTTCTTGCCTGGCGTGACACCCGCGGTAGCGAAGTGTCCGGCTTCAGGCCGATTCAGCTTTTGAGGATCTTTGTCACCAACGGTGACCTGGATGGCGGCATAGCCATGGCTCTCAGAGGTCTTGACTTGCACGACTCTGCAGGGAGTGACCTTGATGACGGTCACAGGAATGACTGTGTTGTCTTCGTCCCACACCTGAGTCATGCCGACCTTTTCGCCGACTAGCGCTTTTTTCACATTGTGGCCTTGTGCCATGTTGCAACTTCCCGTCAGCGGGCCCCCGGGTTGAGGGCCGTTCACGCGAACGCTCCGCCAGCAAGCTGAGCGGAGCGATATCGGATTGTGCCAAGCGGTTCCACCGGGTGATGGCCTACCAGGACTTCGGTTGTAGAGCAGCGAGACCGAAACAGTCTCCACATGCCGAACCAACGCACCCTATCGCGGTGGCCCGTACAAACCAACGGGTGTTTCTGGCCACCACCGTTAGGCTGCCAGCGACACGCACCCCGCTCTCGATGAGTGCTCCTGCTGAGGACCATGGCCACCGACCACACGAACGAAACCGAGGGGCCGCGAGGGCAGGAGCGTATTGCCCTGCTCATTGGACTACTCGTGTCGACAGTGCCGGCCCTGGCGTTTCTTGCGGGCCGTCTCGCCGACCACTTCGTAGTGAACTCCGACTACCTCCTGCTGCCCGAACTACTCCGCGACCTTGCCAGCGGCGGTTCAGTTGATCAATGGGTAGTTCCGTATGCCACCTATCTCATTCCAGACTGGCCTCTGTATTCGGTTGCGTTGCTCGTGACACCCTCAGCGACCTTGGCGGTTGCCCTATTCGCGTTCATGCAATCCCTGTTGCTTTTCGCTGCGCTGAGGCGGCTCGCTCAAGTGTTCGATCCCGAGCGCAAGAATCTCTTGTCGCTGATTGGACTCTCGATCATCACGATCTACGCGTGCCTCGATGCGGTTCCCCTGGTCTACCTCGCCACTGCCTACACCCATTTCGGGACCGTCATCTTGCTGATCTTCGCACTTGCGTTCACGCTTGACTGGATCAGCACTCAGCAACGGCGCCTGGTCTGGGTGAGTGTGGCCGCCTCGTCGGCCGCGGTGCTCTCTGACCGGCTCTTCGTGCTTTGGTTCCTTATTCCAGCGGCAATTGGGATCGGCGTCCTCACCTTGCGTCGGCGCATCGAGGTCGGTGCTGCCGCTCGATGGATCATTCCCCATTTCATCGCCAGCGTTGTGGTCCTTCCTTTCGGCGGCCTCGTCTTCACGAACCGTTCTGAATACGACCTCACGCTTGGTTTCTCCGACCTGCGAGGGGGACTACGTCGGTTCATCGACACGCTGAGCTACGTTGCCGACTTCAGCCCGACCTTGATTCCGGTGATTGCAGCAAGCGCGCTGCTGGTCGGGTGGTGTCTCTGGCGGCAGACCTCGCTGACTGGGCGGAATCTCGATCCAACGCGCGGCGCCTTCCTCGCCATCTACTTCCTCACTTCAGCTCTCGTCACGGCACTCGCACAGGTCATGATGAGCGGCGACGTTGCCCCAGGACCTCGATACAGCCTCCCAATACTCGTTCTTCCGCTCGTGCTCGCCCCGACGGTTGCATTGGCGGGCGGGGACTGGCAACGGCGGAGCGACAGCCGGGCACTCATGATTTCAGTGGCTCCCGTCCTCGGCGCCCTCGGCCTTCTCGTCACCTATCTTCCTCATATCAATTTCGATCAATCGCCGGTGCCCTCAAGTTGCATCGAGGCGGCGCTCGCCGAGTCGGGGTCAAGCCATGGCATCGCCTCATACTGGGACGCACGAACGGTCGAGGTGTTCTCGAACGGCGACCTTGACATTGCTCCCTACGGTCCCCTGCTCTTCGAGTCCCACATCAACGCCGGGCTGGCCGCATTCGACGACAGTTACGACTTTGCGGTGACCTCCGAGATCTACCCAGGTTGGAACATCTCGCTAGTGGCGCTTGATGCCGCGTCAGGGCCGCCGCTCGTCCGAGTGCAATGCGAAGGCTGGACGGTCTCAGACTGGGGGCCAAACGGACTTCGCCTCACCGGCCTCGAATCGGTCGGCGACAGTCAACCTTTTGACGGCTGCGACCTGTCGAGCCACCTGGCCGAACCAGACGAACAGTGTGCGCTCACCGTCGAACAGACTGAGCTAGGCCGCGAATACCTCGTGTACGGACCGTATATACATGTGCAACCAGGCGAGTATGAGATCACCGTCGACTACTCCTCAGCCGAGCCCGAGCCGCTGGTCGTTGGCGAGTGGGATATCACAGCCGACTCGCCAGACGAGGCCGTCATCCTCAACACGGGAACAATCAACGGCACCAGCGATGCAGCGTCGACACTCACCACAACGGTTGTCGTGCCCCCGTCCGTCGAACCGACGTCAGTACTCCAATGGCGTCTGGTCACGCTCGGGTCAGTTGCGGTCAGCTTTGAGCAGATGACCGTTACTCGCATCGGCTGACGCAACGACATGTTGACGCCAGTAACGCCTCCACGATCGAGCGTCGCTAGGTCCGTCGTTCTGCTCGTGGCGGCCCTCGTGGCCTCGCTCCCCTCGTTCGCCTACCTCGCCGGCCGGATCCACTACCACTACATCGTCAATGCCGACCACCTGCTCCTCCCGGAGCTCATGCTTGATCTGGTGCATGGTGGTTCGGTCGACCGGTGGGCCGTCCCTTACGCGAGCTATCTCATTCCTGACTGGCCGATGTATGGACTTGCGTTGCTGCTCACTCCAACGGCGCCGCTTGCGGTCGCGGTTTTTGCGTTCCTACAAGCCATGTTCTTGTTCTTCGCGCTTCGTCGACTCGTCCGAGTATTCGACACCGTACACGCCGACGTCATCGCGCTCGTCAGCCTGTCGATCTTTGCGCTCTACGCGGCGAGCGGCAGCCACCCCCTCGTGTACCTTGCGGCGGCGTACAACCATTTCGGCACTTCAATCCTCGTCATATGGGCCATGGCCTTCACCCTTGACTGGTTGAAAACGCCAACGAGACGGCTCGTATGGTGGAGCGCCCTGGCTTCAGCCGCTGCGGTGCTCTCCGATCGCATCTTCATTGTGTGGTTCCTTGTGCCGGCAGCAGTTGCGCTCGGCGTTCTGTACGCCAGAAAAGGATTAGCTTCGCGCCAATTTGTCGAATGGCTATCCATACATGCCGTCCTCAGTGTTGCGGTGCTTCCCGTCAGTGGCCTCATATTCACGACCCGGTCCGAATACGACATCTCATTCGGTTTCGACGACCCGATGCAGGGGCTTCGCCAGCTTCGGGAGAACGTGACCCGAGTGCTTGAGAACAGCCCGAGTGTCATTCCGGTGGTTGCGCTCGCGGTTGGCGTCGTCGCCTGGCATTTCCGACCGCAGCGCAGCGTCACCGGCGCGCACCTACACGCCGAAACGGGAGTATTCCTAGGTGCCTTCTTCGTCGTCGCGGTCGTAGCATCTGGCATTGCTCAGATATTGATGGTTGGCGTTCCGCCTGGGCCTCGTCACAGCCTGGCATTGATCGTGCTGCCGATCGCACTGCTTCCGGCCGTAGCGCTTCGTGGGCAGACCAAGAAGCCAAGACTGGCTGTCACCGCGCTCGCTGTGCTTCCCATCGTCAGCGTTGTACCCGTGTTCGCGTCGTTCGCACGCGACATCGATTTTGCCCGCTCGCCCGTCGCGTCACAGTGCATTGCTCAGGCCCTCGAAGGCACCGGCTCCGACCGTGGCATTGCGAACTATTGGGACGCCCGGCAGGTAGAAGTGTTCTCGAACGGGGCGCTGCAACTCACGCCGTACAACTTCTTGCTCTACCCCGACTACACCAATGCCTCGTTGGACGGCTTCGCCGACAACTACGACTTTGCCGTCACCTCTGAGGTTCATGCCGGTTGGCAATTCTCGTTGCCTCTTCTCGACCACCTCAACGGCCCTCCCCTCCGCCGCATCGTCTGCGACCAGTGGACCGTGTCCGATTGGGGCGAAGACGGCCTTCACATTCCAGCCTTTGAAAACGTCGGTGACCGTATCGAGTTCGACGGTTGCATCATGTCGAGCAACCTCACGATCGCCGACGCGGATTGCCAGCTCGTCATCGATGCCAAGGAATCGCGGCGAGGCTTTCTCGTCTTCGGGCCGTACGCCCACGTGACGCCCGGGAAATATCAAATCACGGCCACGTACAGCTCCTCGGAACCAAGTGAAACAGACATCGGCGACTGGGATGTCAGCATTGACACGCTCCCCGACCCGACTCCTCTCGCATCAGGCCGGGTAGCAGGAACTGACGGCGAAGTCATGGCACTGGTCGCTACGGTCACTGTTCCTGCTACCGACAGAGCGACGTCGGTGCTCGAATGGCGTCTCGTCAGCGACGGCGGGGTCGCCGTCGAATTTCAGTCGCTCGTACTCGAGCGAATTGGCTAGACGCGTCTGGCCTAGACCGACCTTGCTCGCCTCGGCGCGACCACCTACGGTTCAGTCTGTGACTACCGACAAGCTGATCTACACCACCGACGAGCTCATGCAAGACCACAAGTACGCAGCAGAACACATGGTGGGACGTCAACGGCTGCATGGCGGATTCATGCCAGACGGTTCATATCAGCCACCTCGTGCGCTCATCCGCGAAGCAGCATTCGACGCCTGGGAAACCGCCCTCCGGGCCAAGGGTGGCCAACCGCTCGACGCTTCCGCCTCCTTACTCGCGGGCCAGCGCATGCCGTCGGTCAAACAACAACGGCTCCTCCTCCGCAATGATCTCGGCATGACGTTCTGGAACGGGCTGACAATCACCGGCAAGATTGAGGCCAAAGGCCGCATCCTGGCTGAAATGACATTCCCTGACCTTCAACCGGCCATTGTGGAAGACATCACCCAAATGGCCATCGGCCATCTCAATAAGGGCCTGCTCGTGGCCCATGGTCTCGACGAGGGCGGCGAGCCGGACAAGGACATCGGGGGCCATGATGCCATGTGGTTCGTAGCCCGCAACCTCGTATTCGGCGAGGACGCGTTCCCCGACGTCGAGCCACCAGAGCGAATTTCACGTCCCGAGGAGGGTACGCGATTCGTTCCGGAAATCGAGCCCGCTATCGAGGCGCTGGTCTCGTTCATCGCCAACCTACTCATCATCGAGTTCCGAGCTGAGGTCGGTTTCGCTGACACCCAAGAGGTGCTACGAACAGACGGCATCTTTCCCGGCTGCGACACCGAGCTTGCGGCTGAACTGGTCGAACGAATCCGGACTGACGAGCTGATTCACGTGCGATCGCTGTGCCTCTACCTTGGCGAACTGGCCTCGGTGACGTTCAAGACCGTCGACGGAGCCACGATTCCAGGCCATGAAGTCATCGATCGCTTCTGGGGTGGTCTTGTGCGGTGGGCGACGGTCGAGCAGCCGAAGATTGCGGCGGTGGGTCGGAGGGCCGAAATTGTCGATCGGATTGCCGCCCACGCTCAAGGCACTGCGCTTATCGCCGAGTTCGACAGCCTGGCCTACGCTGCGGCGTAATCGCCAGATCCCACTTGCCAGTACAGAAGCCGGGGCTTCTGCCGATATACGCAGTATGCGATTTCGGTCCTCAGCGTCTCTTGTGAGTGCCGCGCTGTGCCTGACATCGGCGTGCAGCGGATCGGTCAGCGACTTTGGCACCCCAATTGCAGCCGTTGCCGACCAACCATCGGAGGCAGTCTTGCTGGCGGCCGCAACACCCTCCACAACGTCGCCACCTCCATCGACGTCGACAACGGCATCACCAACTACGCAACCACCGGCCATCACTGATCCGACCGTGCCATCAACAGCCCCTCGGTTGGCAGAGCCAGCACAACCAGATTCCCAAGGCGCGCCGATGGCTGTGTACCGGGGGTACCTCGGTACGCTCAATCCTGAGGATGTCGTTGCTCCGATTCCGTCCTTCATTCCGGCGACGACACCTGGCTATCTGCCGCTGCTTGGGCTCGAGGGCACTCCGGCCCACCCTCAACCGGTGATGGTGAAGGTCGACAATGCACGCCGAGCCGCGCCTCATTCGGGACTGAATGATGCCGACATCGTCATCGAAGAAGAAGTCGAATGGGGAATCACTCGGTTCGCCGCGATCTTCCACAGCCGCAACGCGGTGGTCGGACCGGTCCGCTCTGGACGAACCACTGATCTCAACTTTCTTCCCGCACTCGGCCAGCCAGCGTTCGTGTATTCGGGGGCGAACACGCTTACCGACCAGCTACTCAGGCGTCTTGAAGCGGTCGACAACCGCAGTGCGGCCCGCAACGGGAGCTACTGGCGCCAGTCAGGCCGCCGGGCACCGTCTAACCTCTTCACCGACACTGCGTCGTTCCGCTCAAACGACATCAATCCGGCCGCATTTCTCCACTACCGAGACACCGCAGTCCCCGTCGTCGGCATCCCATCAACATCGCTCTCCATTGACTTCGGCTCTACCGATGCTCAGTGGGACTGGAACGGGTCCGCCTGGCTCCGAAGCCAGAATGGGAAGCAGCACATGACGACGAGCGGTGCGCAAGTGTCGGCGGCAAGCGTGATCGTGGTGTGGGTCAGGAAGGTCGACACCGGAATGGTCGACTCGGCTGGGGGTGTTGTTCCTGAACTGATCCTGCTTGGCTCGGGCCCGGCGACCGTGCTGATTGACGGCAAGCGTGTCGGCGGAGAGTGGATGCGAGCCTCACTTAACGCCCCGCTCACGATTGTCGACCCAGAGGGCAATCCCATCGGCGCCACCCCGGGGCGAACATGGATCGAGTTGGTGACCCAAGACGACATCGTCCTCTAGCGACATCCCCTAATGAGGCCCCTGGCTACTGGGGAAAGGCCCGATGACCTCGACGCTGCGCCAACTTATTGTGATCCTCAAACCCGATCAGGAGGATCCAATGAATATCACTAGGGGCATTCAGCGCATCGCCGTCGCAGCAATAGTTGCGGTCTCAGTCGCAACTCCCTTCAGCTCTGCTGCCGGCGCTGAAACATACGAAATAGAATTGCAAGGAGTCAAGCCGATCGGGCCCGACCAGTCACAACCGTGGAAGAAGCCGCTGAAGACAAACCTTCCGTGGTGGTGGACCCCGCCAAAGATCAACACCGCGCCCGAGCTAGATCGTGAACACGAGCCTATCTGTCGGGGAAACACCATCTATGCCCGCTTCACCGACGCAGAGTCAGCTACCGCCGACCTAACGGTCACCGCCCACTACACGAACACGAGCGGCGACTACGCCTCTGCCGCGATGGAAATGCGCCCTCGAGTCGAGGACCATGTCGTGACAATCTCTGATTTGCGAATCCCCGCCATCGTCACCGAGAACATGGTTTCAATTCACGCCGTCGATCCCCAGGGCGGACGATACTCATTGACCCTCAACCGGGAATGTGTCATCACGTTCTACGAACGTCTCGTCCCTTAATCTCGATCACCCCTGACGAGCGGGAACAGCGACGAAGGCCCCAGGCATGTGCCCGGGGCCTTCGTTCGTTCTATTGTCCTGGGCGAACCAGAAACAATCGCAGAAGGTACTAGACCTGCTGGATCTTGATTTCGATGTCGACGCCGGCCGGAAGCTCAAGACGTTGAAGTGAATCAACCGTCTTGGGGTTTGGCTCGAGGATGTCGATGAGACGCTTGTGGATACGCATCTCGAAATGTTCGCGGCTGTCCTTGTCCTTGTGAGGGGACCGAATCACGCAGAAACGGTGGGTCTCGGTAGGAAGTGGGATTGGGCCGCGGAACTCGGCGTTGGTACGGGCGACGGTTTCAACGATCTTCTTTGTTGACTGATCGATGACCTCGTGGTCGTACGCCTTGAGACGGATGCGGATCTTTTGCTTGGTTGCCATTGTTTCGAATCCTACTTGAGAATCTTGATAACGCGACCGGCGCCGACAGTACGGCCACCCTCACGAATAGCAAACTTCAAACCCTCATCCATCGCAATCGG
>RCMY010001690.1_pt1 | contig 41042 bp, 33 predicted proteins | sample 2041341 | NCBI WGS metagenome assembly RCMY01 (sample SAMN09708234, study PRJNA481090) | Marine sediment metagenome, whole genome shotgun sequencing project. | reverse complement strand
CTCTCGAAAACTGTAATGGGCAAAATCGGCATGTACGGCGTACCATTTTTCAAGTACTTCCCAAGCGGGTTTTTCGCTGATCAGCAAGTATTCGTTATCTGGTTCCTCGCGCTTGTTTATCGCCGATTTGGTAACCGAGATAACCAGCCGCATGGCGATGGCTATGTATAGATGTTCCAATTCCCGACCTTCCAACAGAAATTGGGAATGATAGCCTTTTACTATGGGAAGGGCAGCTTCCAAGGGTACGTTGTGGCCCATTACGGCGTAGGCACAGGCGATGGCCAAATCGTTGATGATCTGGGTATGCATCGCATCCCCGTAATCGATGGCCGCCTTTACCGTCGGATGTGTAATGTCTTCGGAGACCACCAAATTTAAATCGTTGGCATCGTTGTGTACGACCGCTTTTCGGAGTGTGGCATACGAACTTTGCGCCTTTTCAAAATCCTCTTGAAAATAAACCAGTATTTGTCTTTCTTTTTCATTGAACAGGTCGAGGTGAGCAGTAGTCCAAAGCGATCCGGCAATATCCCAATCAAATGCCCGATGCGCTTGCGGGTGGTCGAAACCCTGCAAGGCTTGGGTCAACTTACCGCATTGTTCGCCCAGACTGGTGCGTAGACCATCCAATTGTGGGTTGACACCGTTCCAAATTCTCCCCGGTATCCAAGTAAGCAGCCGTACTAATCTCCGGTTTCCGTTGTCATCCGTGAACCGAGCGATGGGATTTCCGTTCTTATCCTGAATGACCTGCGGTGCGATCAGGTTCTTTCCATTTTGTGCTACATGCTGCAAGAGTTGCTGCTGAAAATCAAGATAATCCCCATCTTCATCGGGACGCGATATTTTTAGGATGTAGCCTTCCCCTCCGGCGACCTTGATCCTAAAGTTAAAATCAATGTAACCAGGTAGGGGAGAGGCCTTTCCGCTGATATTAAAAAGTTCTTGGGTGATGCTCTCCGCTTGCTGGGGTGGTATTTGTAGTGTGGTGTACTCCATCTTAATCTCAAATTTGGGTTTAATTCCCCGAGGCTTTACTCGTTCAATTTATCTTGGTTTTAGACACGAATTACACAGATTGGCACTAATTCCTTTTTGTAAAAATTGGAATCTGGTACTTGTGATTTAAAATTTTAATACCTGGTATGCTTGCATCGAGGCAGTTTATTCCTCCATTAACAGCATAATGATATGTGCGGCGCTCCAACTAAAATTTTGGGATTCGCGTCCTTCGCCGGTTATAGGGTGGTAATTCTCCCGTATGGCCTTCCCCGTGCCCAAAACCCCTTCGGCACCTTGTAAAATTTGTCTGGTCGCTTTGTCCGCTTCGATGTCGAAACCATAATTGCGTAGTCCCTTTACCCCAAAATAAGCTTGGTCCAACCAATTCGGCCCGCGCCAATAACCGTTCATGGGATCGAATTTTGGATGGTCTTTTGCCATGGTCTGAAACGGGACCTTGGTAAAGAACTTTGTGGAATCCATCATTTTTGTCTTAATGGTTTCTGCCTGTTCTTGGGTGGCCGCATTTGCCCACAGGGCAGTCCAGCCTTCGCTACCAGCTCCTTTGATAAATTTTGTACCGTCCAAATTAGTATCATAAAACCAACCATCTTCCGTGTCGTAAAATTGATTTTGGATGCTTTTTTTCAATACTTCGGCTTCGTTGCGATATGTGCTGGCTTCTTCCATTTTGTCCAAGGCCTCTGCTAAGGTAGCCATGTACATTTTCTCTGCAAATAAATAGGCGTTTAGATCAACGCTTTCCTGATCAAGGGAATAGGCCCCTTCGGAGTTCTTCAAGATTTTTGAATCGTCAAAACGGATGGCATTGTCCATACCGCTTTCCCATTTGGCGGCTAGTACCGTGCCGTCCGTAGAGCCGTATTCGCATAGTCCGTCTTTGTCATGATCTCGTTTGTCGTACCACCAAGAATGATATTTTTTCAGCTTGGGATAGATTTCCTTTAGGAATTCAATATCCCCATCCTTTTCATAAATAGCAATCACGGCCCAAGCCGAAAGAGGGGGTTTGGTATCCCTATAGTTAAACGGCTCGATGGTGGTATCCCTATAGATGCAGTCCACAATGAATCCATCTTCGCTTTGATAATCGTACATGGCCCGAATTTGATCTTTGGCAAGTGCTGGGTTGTAGTAAGATATCCCAACGGCATGTTTCCACGAATCCCAAGACCAAAATCCATGGAACCATTCGTAGTGGTAACTGGGGAACAGGCCCTGATGTTTCAGTTGTCCTGCGGGAATTCGCCAATTATTCTGAAGCGTAAGATGAGCCTTGGCGAGAACCGAAGCGTATTTGTCCTCATTAAAATTTTCCTTCCGGTTCTCGATCAATTCAGCTAGTTGGTTTTCCTTTTCCTTATTGCGAGCAGTTAAAACGGAATCAAAATCGATTTTGGAGAGGAGTCGCTGTTCGTTTTCCCATGAATATTCCGGAAAAATAAAGGTTTGGGAGATCAGTAGTTCTTTAGACTCCTTGGGAAGCAGAACCAAGGTCCGGTTCTTGATTTCAAAATTCAGGCTGTCCGGTATGGTAATGTCGTGCATTTCGGTCAGCAATTGAACGTAGCCTTCGGCATTACTTTTTGAAGATTCCAGTTTGACCGCACCATTTTCTTTTGAAGGACGGATTCCTGAATCGAAGAGACTTCCAGAAAAACGGGAGTCCAACTTAATATCCGTATCTGAAACATTGGTGATGGTTGTCCGTTGCAGCGCGGTATGTCCGGATACAAAAACCAATTGCTGTTCGACTTTCAGAAGGTCGTTTTCAAAAACCTGTTCTAAATGGTCGCTGTAGCTGATCTGGTGAACTATGTCATCTCTCCAATGAACTGCCGGAGTGCTATCGGCGCTATCGGTTAGATGTAATTGTGTCAAATTGGGACTGACCCAGACCCCGTTCTCCTGTGTCATCAAAAAAGGTCCTGAAAAACCTCCTGAGGACGGCAAGGAATCCGATAGGCCATAGGCAAACCAAGCACCTAAATCCGAAAACATCAGCATATTCCTGGCAGTTTTGTCTTTTGGCGTTCCCTTAAAATCTAAAATATCCTTAGAAAATAAAAGATGTTCGGTTTTGGCGGGACTCTTGATATTTTGGGTCTCGCTCTGCTTGCAACATAGCAATGACAAGGCAAAAATAAGTGCTAGAAAGAACCGGATGTCCATAATCCCGAAGATTTTATTCCCAATAGATATCTCAAAGAAAGACCGCTATATAAGGTATATGTTTAAAACAATAGAAAGCAAGCCAAGTAAATATAGGCTCGCTTACTTTCGTGGACGGGTGCAATGTACAAAAAAATATGATTTTAAAAATAGCGGAGCTGAATTTTTCGAAGGGAACCTATAAACGCGTGATACCTCCGCTATTTCTGAACGGATGCAAAGATCACGCACTTCGGAATCCCATTTAAGACGGAGATGAAAAAAAACATTAATCAATAAGTAAAACTTCTTATTTGATAACAAATAAGAATTGTTTCTTAACAAGACTGCCGTTAGTTTTACCGCGATTATTGCATCTACTAATGTTTTTTTCTATAAATTTGATTTTTTAAGTTATACATAATACAGTAAAATGATAATAAAAGTAATGGAATTTCACCGTGGACAGCTTTGAAAACCAATATCTTACAAGTTCGATTTCTCAACTAATTAACTCCGTTAAACGTATGAAAAAGATAGGTATAGAAACTCCCATATTTTTTGGGAAAAATGTATTAAAGACAATCCTAAGAATCCTACTATTCGGATGTTTTGTATCTTTTGGCTTTATACCGGAAATGGGGTACGCCAACAGAATCACAATTGAATCGGCCCTAGATTTTCAACAGGAGATTACCGGTACTATTACCGATAAGGACGGCAACCCATTGCCCGGCGCATCGGTAACCCTTCAATCCGACAGCACCGTTGGTGTACAATCCGATTTCGATGGTATCTACACGATTGAAGCCCCCGGTTCCGATACCGCTTTGGTATTTAGTTACTTGGGTTTTAAGACCAAGGAAGTAGTGGTGGGCGACCAAAGCACAATCAATGTCATTCTGGAAGAAGATGCCGTAGGCCTTGACGAAGTGATCTTGGTTGGGTACGGTACCCAAAAACAGACCGAGGTGTCGGCGGCCATATCATCAGTAGATGTTGCCGATATTCAAAAGATTCCTACTGCCGACGTCGGGAGTTCGTTACAGGGCCAAGTGGCCGGTCTTAACGTATCGACGGCATCGGGTGCGCCCGGAAGTGATCCCGTAATCAGGGTCAGGGGACTTGGTACGATTGGCAACAATAATCCTTTATTTGTAATCGATGGAATACCCGGTGAACTATCCTATCTCAATCCTGCTGACATTGAAAACATAAGTGTCCTCCGTGATGCCTCCGCGGCCACTATTTACGGATCGAGAGCCTCCAACGGAGTCATCATCGTTACCACAAAAAGGGGAAAGACAGGAGAACCTAGCGTTACGATCAATTCCTATATCAGTACACAATCCGTTAAACAGAATGTTGAGGTGGCCAACCGAGCCCAACATGATCGAATAAAACTTGATGCCTATGCCAATGCAGGGCAAGATCCTGCACCTTATTTAACGAGTAGCGAGCAATTTGCGGATTCTGATTGGGTCGGTGCCTACCTTCAAAGTGCCTATGAACAAAAGCACGATATCGGAATCTCGGGCGGAACGGAAAAAATGAAATATAGCTTTTCCGCAGGTTTCTTCGATAATACCGGAACGGTGATCAATACCGGTTTTGATCGTTTGAGCACCCGTTTTAATATGGATTTCAATCTATTGAATGATCGACTTAAGATTGCCCCCGGAATCAGTTATACCCGAGAAAATACAAAAGGGATATTTGAATCCACCGAAGGAGGAAACGCTGGTTTTTCACCGTTTTTGGATATCTACCAACAACTGCCCCATAAAGAGATTTTTGATTCCAATTCGATTAACGGATACGCGACGCCCAAACCAGGTCTAGGTTCTGGAAACCCTATCGGGATTACCGAATTGGAGAAACGCAGGGACCAAGATGATTATATGCAGTTCAATATCTCCGCAACTCTTCAATTGATTGAAGGCTTAAACTACCAATTTCAGTATGGAGCGAACATAGAAAACACTCATTTTTCCAATTTTATACCTACCTATAATTTCGGGCCCCAGGCCGTGAACGAAAATCCACGGTTATCGGAAGACCGATCTCGAACCACAAATTGGACCTTGAACAATACCTTGAATTACCAAAAGACTTTCGGGGAAAATCATGATCTCGACGTGCTCTTGGGTATTTCAAGGGAAAAGAGCGAGTTTCGATCCGTCGGGGGCTCAAATAACATACTGGCCTCCGATCAGTTGTTGGCTCTTAATGCGGGTATTGGCGATGCGGCCTCTTTCGGATTAAATTCCACCAACACTTTACAGTCCTATTTCGGGCGGTTGAGCTATGATTATGCCAATAAATACTATATGCAGGCCAGTGTACGTCGCGATGGTTCCTCACGTTTTGGACAGGATAATAAATACGGAACTTTTTATTCCGTATCTTTAGGATGGGCCGTCCACAATGAAGATTTCTTTGAATCGGACGTAATCAGTACATTAAAGCCAAGGTTTAGCTATGGTACGCTCGGCAATCAATTGATAGGTGAACACCTGTTCTTGGCGCGGATCGGTTCTGGAAACGACCAGTTGAACTACCCGTTCGGTGAAGGCGCTAGCCAGCCTGTCTTAATCGGTGCGATCAGTACATCGTTGCCGACCCCTGACATCAAGTGGGAAGAAACCGCAACAACGAATTTTGGGCTTGATGTCGGATTCTTTCAAAATCGGTTAAAGGCTTCGTTCGATTACTTTATGTCGAAAACAACGGATATGTTGGTGGAAGTGCCCATACCCGCCACTTCGGGAATTACTAAATTTCCCTTGACCAATGGCGGTAATCTTGAAAATAAGGGTTGGGAATTGTCGACCACTTACAATAGTAACCCGGACAAGGATTTTACCTTTGACATTACCGCGAACATCAGTGGTTCGACCAATAAGGTGACCCAGTTGGGCGTGGCCGATGAATCATTTACCGATGGTTTTATCGAATATAACAATTTTCCCACCACCCGTACCGAAGTTGGGGGAGAGGTAGGAAGGTTCTACCTTTTTGAGGCAGATGGCCTCTTCCAATCGCAGGCCGAAGTCGATGCTCAGAGCACTCAGCCCAATGCCGCTCCTGGTGATATCCGATTTTTGGATACCAATGAAGATGGTACGCTCGACGATGATGACAAGAAATATTTTGGAAGCGGCAATCCTGATTTCGAATATGGACTTACCTTGAACGGTGCATACAAAAGCTTTGATTTCAGCATTTTTTTTCAGGGTAGCCAAGGCAACGAAATCTATAATGGCGTAAAAATGTGGTTGTACCGAACGGACAGACAGAACATGTCTCCTGATCTGCTCAATGCATGGACGCCCCAAAACACCGGAAGCGAAATTCCTAGAAACGTGTTCGGTGACCCGAACAACAACATTCGCCCGACCAACTACTTTTTGGAAGATGGGTCATATTTCAGGTTGAAGAACGTGCAAGTGGGGTACACTTTTCCAGAAAGCCTGGTTGACAAATGGCCCATTTCAAAGTTGAGAATGTATATTACGGCCAACAACGTATTTACCGTTACCGATTATTCCGGCTTCGATCCCGGACTGGGCAACGGGGGTACCTTTACCAAGGGCGTCGATAGGGGTTTTTATCCATTGTCAAAATCCCTTATTCTTGGCTTGAACCTATCGCTCTAGAGACAAAATTGAATCTAAAAATATAAGACTATGAAAATAAACAGGCATATTTTAATTGCACTTTTGGTTATTGGTTGGTTAAGTTCCTGTAGCGAGGACTTTATCGATGTCGCCAATAAAGAAACGCTTACCGATTCGAGTTTCTGGCAGACCGAAGACCACGCACTCCAGGCTCTAACAGCAACCTACGGTGCCTTACAGGGTGCAGATGGTAGTAAATGGACGTTTTTCGAGGAAATGTACGTAGCCATGGCCTACCGGGGCGATGATGTTATCAACAATACTGCCGAGACCTATGGGCGGACCTTAGCCAGTTTTAGCAACACCACCGAGGATAGCGGCCCCAATAATATTTGGCAGGCTAGCTATGCCGGTATTTCTCGAGCCAATCAAATCGTAGAGCAAGTCCCTAATATGGAAGCCCTCTCTCAGGAGACCAAGGATGTCATCGTTGCGGAGGCAAAATTTTTAAGGGCGTACTATTATTTCTGGTTAGTGACCGGTTTTGAGAATGTTCCCTTAGTAACGTCTTTCGAAGTGGAATTGGAAAATTTGTTTCCTGACCAGGCCGCTCCATCGGAAATTTGGGCGCAGATAGAAAAAGATCTTACCGAAGCGGAATCGAATCTGCTGATGGAACATCCTGCCGAATGGAAAGGCAGGGCTACCCAGGGCGCCGCCAAAGCCTTGTTGGGCAAGGTATATCTGTTTCAGGAAAAATGGCCGCAAGCGGAGTCCAAACTAGCCGAAGTTGTGGCGATGGATTATGCTTTGTTGGACAATTATGCCGATAACTTTAACGGAAATTCAGAAAATGGCCCCGAAAGCATCTTTGAGGTCCAATTTTCGGGAGATAGGGCAAATGGCAACGATGAACGACAGGTATTCAATTATGAAATAGCACCGGCCGCCTTTGGCGGATGGGAATTGTTTTTTCCATCGCAATGGTTGGTCGACGAAATGAAAACTGACATAGATGCCAACGGAGATCCCAGCGAGCGGGTCTATGAAAGTATTTTCTTCGATGATCCCAAATCGGAGATGTACAGTATTGATGCGGCTGCCAAAGTTGCCTATGACGAGATTGCCGGTGAACTGACCCATCCCAAATACTTCAAAAAGTATTCTTTCAATACGGATGAGGAGTTTTATAACGGGACAAATATTACGTTGATCCGTTTTGCCGATGTACTGTTGATGTATGCCGAAGCCTTGAACGAGAACGGAAAAACTCCTGAATCCATTATCGAGGTGAACAAGGTCAGGGCAAGAAGCAACGCGGTGCCGTTGGAAAGTATGGGCCAAGGCGAGTTAAGAGATCGGATACGACAGCATGAGCGCCCCGTTGAGCTGGCCATGGAATTCGGCATACGTTGGTTCGACCTATACAGATGGCAGCGGGGTGGTACGGCCACTGAATCCATTAAAACCACTTTGGAAGAACACGGGAAGCCTTTTTCAGGGAATTTTCTTGACAAGCATATCGTTTTTCCAATTCCCCTTCAAGAAATGAATGTCAATGATAAATTACAGCAAAATCCCGGTTGGTAAAGTTGTGATATTGATATAAAGAGTTGTTGGTTTGAGTTAGTTTTTTGCAAGCACCTGAAGATATTGATTTATTTTTAGGTGTTTTCATTTTATGCACTGTAAGACGTTATTCTAATGATGAAAAGTCTCTGTATTCTTAAATTTTATCCGATAGTTTTTGGTTGTGCTCTTTTACTTTCTTGTAAGGACGGTGAGACACCGGGTTTCGAATTATCCAAAGGAAGCGATACGGTTTTGTTTACCTCCGTTCCATCTACTGACACCGGCGTAAAATTTAGTAACGACATTCCCGAGAGCAGTGCTATGAACAGTATGGTCTACGAATATTTTTATAACGGTGGAGGTGTCGCGATCGGCGATATCGATAACGACGGCCTGCCCGATATATATCTGACCGCCAACCTAAAGGATAATAAACTCTATCGCAACAAGGGCAATTTTCAATTTGAGGACATTACCGAACACGCAGGGGCCAAAGGAACTTTCGGATGGACTACCGGTGTTACCATGGTCGATATCAATGCGGACGGGTGGTTGGATATCTATGTCTGTAAATCGGGAAAGGGAAAGGCCAAGGACAGGCAAAACCTGTTGTTTCTCAACAATCAAAACGGAACTTTTAAAGAAGCCGCCAGCGAATATGGACTGAATTTTTCAGGTTACAGTACGCAAGCCTCATTCTTTGATTATGATAAGGATGGCGATTTAGATATGTTTCTGCTCAACCACAACGTTACTCCGGTCAACACGAATAATCCGGAGAATTTTAAGACTGAACTGAATGAATTGTCCGGTGATCGATTGTACAGAAACGATACCGGCAAGTTTACCGATGTATCCAAGAAAGCGGGCATACTTCAAAATTCCCTAGGTTTTGGTCTGGGCGTATCCGTTGGGGATCTTAATCAAGATGGATGGGTCGACATCTACGTTGCCAATGACTATGTCGAACAAGATTATCTCTATTACAATAATGGCAATGGCACTTTTTCGGATGGCCTAAAATTCTCCATCGGTCATACCCCCAATTTCTCCATGGGTACCGACATCGCGGATTTTGATAATGACGGCCTGCTCGATATAATGTCTTTGGATATGGTCGCAGAAGACAATTATAGCATCAAGACCAGCATGAGCGGTATGAATCCCGCAACCTTTAACCATGCCGTTGCAAATGGATTCCATTACCAATATATGTTTAATGCGCTCCAACGAAACAACGGAAACGGAAATTTCAGCGAAATTGCCCAAATTTCGGGCGTTTCGAATACAGATTGGAGTTGGGCACCCCTTTTCGCGGATTTTGACAACGACGGATTGAAAGATCTTTTCGTCACCAACGGACTTAAAAGGGATTTTAGGAACAACGATTTCAAAAAATATAAGATCGAACGCTTGGAAGCGGCACAGAAAAACGCCGATAAAATGTCGGCCGTCATCGAAGAGTTAGTCAAAAAAACACCCCAGCGAAAAACGGCAAACTATTTTTTTAAGAATAACGGGGATCTGACGTTTGCCAAAACCTCCAAAGATTGGGGCAGTGCCGAACCCACATTTTCGAATGGTGCTGCTTATGCCGATTTGGATGCGGACGGTGATCTCGATTTGGTGGTCAATAACATTGATGAACCGGCCACTATTTTAAGGAACAACACAAACGGCAATTACTTACAATTGGCTTTTAAGGGTAGTCATGAAAATCCATTTGGTATTGGGACGCGTGTCGAGATTCACACCGAAAATGAGATTCAGACACTAGAAAACTATCCTACACGTGGCTATCAATCATCCGTTGAGCCGATGTTGCATATGGGCTTGGCTATGGCCAAAAATGTTCAAAAGCTAAACATCACATGGTCTGATGGCAAAAGCCAGCTATTAAATAATATTCCCGCCAATCAAAGGCTAACTGTGGATTATAATGATGCCCAGATGGGTAACGCTCCTTCCAAAACCAAGAATTCCAGAATATTCAAGAATATTACCGATGATCATGGGCTTGTGCATGCACATCGGGAAGACGAGTATGACGATTTTGCAACCGAAAGCTTGCTGCCCCATAAAATGTCACAATTTGGCCCGGCCTTGGCGGTCGTCGATGTAAATAATGATGGTTTGGATGATTTTTTTGTGGGCGGTGCCAAAGGGTTCGAGGCCGCGCTTTATTTGCAGAATTCAGATGGAGCCTTTGAAACTTCAAACCTTGGTGCATGGGAAAAAGATAAGGGGTATGAAGACGTAGACGCCCAGTTTTTTGACGCCGATAACGATGGGGATTTGGACTTGTACGTTGTAAGTGGCGGAAACGAGTGGCCGGCAAATCATCGGATGTACCAAGATAGGTTGTACCTGAATTCCGAGGGAAATTTCACTAACGGTACCAGCAGCCTACCGAAAATCAATACCAGTGGAAGCTGCATAAAATCCTTCGATTTTGATGCGGATGGGGATTTAGATCTATTCGTCGGAAGCAGGTTATTTCCACAGAAATATCCTTTTTCACAGTCCAGTCGCTTTTTGGAAAATGAAGAGGGAAAATTCAAGGATGTTACGGAAGAAAAAGCATCCGACCTACAAAAAGCGGGTATGGTCACCGATGCCCTTTGGACCGATTTTGACGGCGATGGTCAAACCGACCTTATCGTGGTCGGCGAATGGACGGGCATCCAATTTTTCAAAAATTCCAACGGAAATCTGGAGCAGGACACTACTATTTTACCCGAATCGCATGGCTGGTGGAACAGCATCGAAGGCGCAGATTTCGATACTGATGGCGATATGGATTACGTGGTCGGCAATCTGGGCCTGAACTACAAGTACAAAGCCACTCCCGAGGAACCTTTTGAAGTTTACGCCAATGATTTTGATGACAATGGCACCAACGATATCGTTTTGGGCTACTATAACCAAGGCAATCTGTTCCCCCTGCGCGGAAGGGAATGTACTTCTAACCAAATGCCTTTTATCAAAGAAAAGTTCCCATCCTATGATAGTTTTGGTGCTGCCGATCTCGTACAGGTGTACGGCAAGGAAAAATTGGAAGAGGCGTTACACCTAAAAGCAACTATGTTCTCCTCCGTATATTTGGAAAATCTGGGGCAGGGCAAATTCGAAATCCATATTTTACCGAACGAAGCACAATTTTCATCCATAAACGATATTCAAATCGACGATTTCGACAAAGATGGATTTAAGGATATTCTTGTCGCCGGTAATCTCTACCAATCCGAAGTGGAAACCCCTAGAAACGATGCAAGTATCGGGTTGCTGCTAAAAGGTAATGGTACCTCACAATTTGCTCCCGTACCTTTTAAGGATAGCGGTGTGTTTTTAGACGGCGATGTAAAAAAGATGAGAAGTATCACGGTAGGCCAGCAAAAGACAAAGGCTATTTTAGTAGCCCAAAACAACGGGAAATTGAAGGTTATCGGTGCAAATGATGTAGGTGCAGATTGAGTATATAGAATTCAAAATGGGTAAACGATATAATCTGAAATACTAGTTGGACATGAAGAAGGTTTTAATTTTAGGAGCGGGAATGGTAGTGAAGCCTATCGCACATTACTTGCTCGATTACGACATCGAGGTTACTTTGGCAAGCCGTACCAAGGCAAAGGCGGATAAAGTTGTCGAGGGTTATGCAAATGCCAATACGGTTGCTTGGACCATAGACCAATCGGATGTTTTAGATACATTGATTGCCGACCATGATCTTACGGTAAGCTTATTGCCCTATACCTACCATGTAGCTATTGCCGAAAAGTGTATCGCACAGGGAAAGAATATGCTTACTACCTCGTATGTTTCCCCTGAAATGAGAGCCTTGGACAGTAACGCCAAGGAAGCAGGAATTATCATCTTAAACGAAATTGGGGTGGATCCGGGATACGATCACATGACCGCGATGCGGATTATCGATCGGGTGCATGAAAATGGCGGAAAAATCAATGAATTCTTTTCCTTGTGCGGCGCGCTTTGTGCCCCCGAAGCATCGGACAATCCCTTTAGGTATAAATTTTCATGGTCGCCAAAGGGCGTGGTTCTGGCAAGTAACAATGATGCGAAATTCCTTAAAAACGATAAGGTCGTGCATCTTGACACCTCCGATTTGTTCAAAAATCCCTTGGTCATCGATTTTCCGGAGGTCGAAAGTATGCATGCGTACCCGAACCGCGATTCGTTGCCCTATATTGCTATTTACGGAATTCCAGAGGCCAAAACGGTGTACAGAGGCACCTTTCGTTATAAAAATTGGTGCAAAGCCCTCGATTTAATGAAGGCCCTGAACTGGACTGGTTATGACGAGATCAATTTGACCGGCAAGACCTATTCCCAAATGACGGCAATGTTGAGCGGACTACCCGAAAAAGGGATTAAGGAAGCGGTCAAAACAAAGTTTAAAATTGATGACGGTCATGCCGGGTTGATAGCCCTAGAATGGTTGGGAATATTCGATGATACCCTAATTCCTATGGAAAAAGGGAGTGCATTTGACCTTGTTTCCGACTTGATGATCGAAAAGATGATGATGAACGATTCAGAACGAGATATGGTCATTATGCAACATATATTCAACATTACTGATGCAAATGGGGAGAGCAAGACCATTACGGCAAAAATGGTGGATTTTGGAAATACGGACTACACCTCCATTGCCCGAACCGTTGCGCTACCTGCCGCTATTGGCGTCAAAATGATTTTAGATGGTGAAATTACCGATACAGGGGTGCATATTCCCATTAAGAAATCCATATACGATCCTATTCTTTCAGCGTTGGAAAAGCTTGGGATTCGTATGAAAGAAACTACGTTGAAAGGGGAACTTCCTTTCGCGGAATAAATCGTAGCTATACCATCTTTAATAGATTGATCAAGGCCGGATTATCATTGCCCTTTTTCCAAGCCGCAAAAAGTTCGGTCTTGTAGGGAATGTTGTTCAACTCGATAAACCGTATGGCAACGTTTTTTTCGTCCCTTAAAGAATTTGGTACGATTGAAATTCCCATGCCGTTTTCTACCAATTTAAAAATGGTAGGGCCATGTATGGAGCGGTGCGAAATTTTGGGGGAAAATCCTGATGCTGCACACATATTCAGTATTTGCTGGTAGTACATCGGACTTTTTTCGTTTGGGAAAAGGATAAAGGATTCCTCGGACAATTGCCCAATATCTTTAAAATTGGATGTTTCTATCGGGTGTTCTTTGGGCACTACCAGGGAAAAGTTCTCTTGTAATACGGATTTGATGGCCATTTCCGGACTAATTTGGTTAGACCTCATAAAACCGATGTCTATGTTCTCGCGTTCCAAAGCTTCGAGTTGTTCCTTGTTCCTCAATTCATCCAGATGCAGTTTTATTGCGGGGTGGTCGGTGCCGAACTGTTTTAATATCGGGGGTAGATACTGTTGCATGGCAGAGCCTACAAATCCGATTTTGATTTCGCCCCGAAATCCCTTGAATTCCGATTGCCAGCGTTCAGAGGATCTCTCCAATTGCTGAACGATCAATCGAGCCTCCCTCAAAAAAAGCCGTCCCGCCCGGTTTAGAGTTACTTTTCGGTTCGTACGGTCGAACAAACGGGTACCCATAAACGCTTCCAATTGCTTGATCTGTTGGCTTAGTGCCGATTGCGACAGGAATAATTTTTCCGCTGCTTTTCCATAGTGTAACGTATCCGCTAGCGCCAAAAAATAACGCAACTGACGAAATTCCAGTTGATTTGTTTTGCTTATCATTAAATAATTAATAAGAGTTGTTTCTAATCAAAAGTACTGTTAATTTTGCTTTAGGATAAACTTGTAAAAATAATTTTATGGAGACGATTTCTAACACAAAACTGGATGCTATTCTTGACATGTTGTTCACCCCTTATCGAGAACGTGTACCCGATGTAGAAAAAGTTACCAAGGCCATGGTCGAGAATGGGATGATACAAAGCCAAGATGATATTGTCAATGACCACATCGCATTCAGAACCTTGGGGGTTCCCAATCTGGGTATCGCCTCGTTCGAGAAAATTTTCTTGCACTACGGGTACCAAAAAAGGGACTATTATCATTTTGAGCGTAAAAAATTGGATGCTTTTTGGTACGCTCCGCCAAATCCAAAATATCCACGTATTTTTTTGAGTGAATTACGGGTCAACGACCTTTCTATAAAAGCGCGGGAGATACTTCTTAAGTTTACGGGGCAAATAGCCATTGATCCTGTAAGTCAATTGGACCTTAATGATTCGGCAGCTGTTGGTGAATTTTTTCACAAACCACTTTGGGACCTACCCACACTAAGTGATTATAACAGCTTATTAACAGAGAGCGAGTATGCCGCTTGGGTAGTATACAACCGATATTATTTGAATCATTATACCATAAGTGTCCATAAACTCCCCGATGCCTATAATACCGTCGCGAAATTTAATAATTTTCTGGAGTCGATAGGCATCGTACTAAACACTTCGGGCGGTAAGATTAAGATAAGCAATGATGGACTTCTAAAACAAAGCAGTACTGTGGCAAGAATGATAGAGGCAGATTTCGCTAATGGCGATACGGCGCAAATTGCGGGAAGTTATGTTGAATTCGCAGAACGATTGCCCCTGCCCAACCTTGACCCCGACCAACAAAACATAGAAGAAAGGCCTAGACGTGACGGTTTTGAATCTGCCAACGCCGATAAGATTTTTGAGAGCACCTATAATGAACAGACCAAAAAGTTAACCAAATGAAACCGCAGCCCAAAGATTGATGCCCTCAAAACGTCGAAATCAACATCAACAAATTCGATTTTTTTAGATTTTCTTCTATAGAAAGTGGGGCTCATGGGCCACTTTTTTTTCGGGTATGCATTCTTATCTACGGCTAATGATCACTGCAAACTAACCAAAGCACCTGCTTATTGCTTACTCTTTTTTTTATTCCACAGCCAACTTCCCACAAAATAGGCCACTAGGGCGATCAAAAAGTACTTGAAGTACGATACCGGTTCACCGCTGCCATTGACGGTCGTAAATATACGGTCCCATCTGGGTTTCCACTTCCAAGGACTGTTCGGTTGGCCTTTGGCATTGACAAAGTTGTCAAAACTCGCCCAAATAAAAATGGGGGTACCTACGATATGGTTTTCGGGAACATAGCCCCAGGCGCGACTATCTTCGGAGTGGTCACGGTTATCGCCCATCATCCAATAATAATCCTGTTTAAAGGTGTAGGAATCCACAACTTCTCCGTTCAATTTAATCTGGTTGCCCGAAACGCTGATGGTATTACCTTCATATTCCCGGATGATTTTTTTGTATAGGGGCAGCACGTGGAGGTTGAGTGCCACGGTTTTTCCTTTTTCAGGGATATAGATAGGTCCCATCTGATCGTAATTCCAAGGATAACTTGCATTTTGAGGGAAGTTGTTTGCGCCCTGCCTTCCCTTGGGATCGACAACCCTTGTGACTGAGTCTATGGTGGATTCTTTCCTAAGTTTGGCGACCATTTCGTCGGTTAGCGGGGCCAATCGTTGTCGACCGGTCTCTTCTTTTAAAGCTATTCCATTTTTTCGGACTACCTCAATGGGGATTCCATCGGATTTGGTGAATATATCAAATTGACCGTCCGGTCGCTTTCTAAATCCTATGGAATACTGGTTTATAGCGTTCGCTTGTTGCTGATTCAATGACGAAACGATGTACTTTCGATCAAAACCTTCGGCGCCGACATTTTCCAGTAGTTTCGAAGAGACCCCTTTTTGCGCATAAATAGTATAATCGTATTGCGGTTTAGCCCGGTCGGACAACTGCAATTGCTTTCCGTTAATGTAGACATAGCCATCGATTACGGCCAAAGAATCACCCGGAATACCTACACAACGCTTAACATAATTGGATTTTTTATCGATAGGCTTATCTACACCTTTTTCCTTCTTAAAAAATTGGCGAACCGTATCCGCAGGCCAGCTAAATACCACGATATCGTTTCGATCTACCTTGGTAAAACCGGGCAACCGGAAGTAGGGGAGCTGAGGTTTATTAAGGTAGGATTTGATGCCCACAAAGGGAAGCGTGTCATGTACCATGGGGGCGGCCACCGTGGTCATCGGTGCTCGTGCCCCATAATGGAATTTGCTGACAAAAAGCAGGTCGCCTACGCGTAACGTACGTTCGAGCGAAGGCGTTGGAATCACATACGGTTGAATAAAATAAGTATGCACCAAGGTTGCAGCAATGACCGCAAAGGCAATGCTACTGACCCATTCGCCGGTAGCCGTTTTTGGGTGCAGGCCGCGATTTTTGACATACTTGACGTCGAGCGCATAGTTCACATAATAGATATAGAACCCGAGGGTAAGAATTACAAGCCAAGTTTCCCCCAAACTATTGCGCCCAAAACTTCGGAGGGTCTCTATCCAAATAATGGGAAACATCAAGAGGTTGATTATTGGGATAAAAAGGAGTATTGTCCACCACGTCGGCCTGTTGATGATTTTCATCAATATAATGGCATTGTAAACGGGTACGGCCGCCTCCCAGGCCTTTCGACCAGCTTTGACATATAATTTCCAGGTGCCCAAAAAGTGGATGACCTGAATGACGAGGATAAATATGATCCACTGTGTTGTATCCATTGAAAAAGTTATTCGTTAAATAGTGAAAAATGTTTATACTTCGGCTACATTTCGACCATGCTCAATGACCGCGCTTAGTAACCGTTGGTTTAGAAGCTTAATAAATATAGTATTACTTATTACTTATTACTTATTACTCCAAATCAAGCACATCCTTCATCGTGAAAACACCGGTTTTACCCTGTATCCATTCCGCCGCGATGACCGCGCCTAGGGCGAACCCTTCCCGATTATGGGCGGTGTGCTTTATTTCTATACTGTCAACCTTACTCTTGTAATCGATGGTATGCGTGCCCGGTGTATCGTCTACTCGTATAGATGTAATGGGAATTTCTGCCTTATCGGCATTGTCCAACTTCCACGTTTTGTACTCGCTGTTTTCGATGATACCTTCCGCAAGGGTGATAGCCGTTCCACTTGGGGCATCTAATTTTTGAGTATGATGGATTTCTTCCATCGAAACTCGATATTGATCCATCTTGCGCATCATTCGTGCCAAATGCTTGTTCAGTTCGAAAAAAACGTTGACACCAAGACTAAAATTGGAAGCATAGATAAAGGCCCCGTTTTTTTTGTTGCATAAAGCGACGGCATCATTATACTTTTCGAGCCATCCCGTGGTACCCGATATCACGGGAACGCCGTTGTCAAAACAACCCGTAATATTATCAAATGCGGCATCAGGCATACTGAAATCGATGGCGACATCCATTTCGGAATAATCGAAATCCCCGGAATCCACATCGATTTTGGCCACGATGTTGTGGCCTCTATTTTGGGCGATCATTTCGATCATCTTCCCCATTTTTCCGTATCCGAAGAGTGCAATGTTCAATTTGAAAATGTTTATACTTCGGCTACGCTCAGTAACCGTGAGTTTATTAGTTTATAAAAAATAACTTTTTCTAATTTCTAATTTCTAATTTCTAATTTCTAGCTACCCCTAGAATTTCACCACCAGGGCCATACCATAATTCGGCTGGTTTGTCACTGGATCTAAATTTAAGAAGGGCTGCATATCAAAACTAAGGTCTTCATCGACGTTAAACTGCTTCAAGTGAGCGTCTACATTGGCATCTACTATATTTAAGAGATAGATGGCTATCGCTCCGACCAGCCACAAATCTCGATCACGTTGAAAGCGTTCTTGTGCGCTCTGTAAGTCCCCTAGGTCTTGAGTGGGTATTGTCCCTTGACCATTGAAATAGTCATAATATTCATCGTCAATAAAACCCGCCTGTCTTCTTTTAAAAGCCGTTCGAAAACTTTGATATTGATTGTCATTATAAATATATCCATAAATAGCACCGCCCAGAACGCCCCAGACAATTGGCGCTTTCCAGTAGCGCTTGTTGTAAATTTGTCCCAATCCAGGAAATACCGCTGAGAAAAAGGCGGCTTTACTGGGTGCTAGCGGGTTGATGGGAACTTTTTTCGTCTTTAAGGTATCGACAATGATAAAACCCTCTTTTCTCAAATCGTTTTGAAGGGAATCGATTTCTTGATTTTTAGTATCGGGAATTGAATCCTTTTCTTGTGCGGTACTGACCAACGCAAAAAGACCGAATAAAGCCGCTGTAAATAGGGATTTACTCACCAAGTATCAATTTTTTGATGCGTTTGAACTCTTCTTGGGAGTGGAACGGGATGGTTATTTTGCCGTTACCCTTGTCGGAAGCCGTAATGGCTACCTTAACGGATAGATGCTCGGTAAATTGACCAATGTTTTCTGTGACGAATTCGGGATTTTTAGTTGTCTTTTTGGCATTTTTACCGCTGTCTTCCTTCCCTTCACGATAATCTTTGACCGCCTGTTCCGTATTACGGACCGACAGATTCTGACTCACAATTTTCTCATAAAGTGCAATCTGGTCGGCCTTTTTGTCAATATTTACCAAGGCCCTGCCGTGGCCCATACTTAGGAAACCGTCACGGATACCGGTCTGTATGATGGGGTCTAGCTTTAGCAAACGCATGTAGTTGGTGATGGTGGAGCGTTTTTTACCCACCCGCTCGCTCATTTTTTCCTGCGTCAGTTGTATTTCGTCGATCAAGCGTTGATACGAAAGGGCTATTTCGATCGGATCTAGATCTTGACGTTGAATGTTTTCGACAAGCGCCATTTCAAGGGATTCCTGATCATTGGCAATACGGATGTAAGCGGGAATGGTCTTCAATCCAACCAAACGCGACGCCCGATACCTGCGCTCACCAGAGACAAGTTGGAATTTGTTGAAATCCATCTTCCGGACGGTAATCGGTTGGATAACACCCAGTTCCCGAATCGAGCTGGCCAGCTCATGCAAGGCTTCATTGTTAAAGTTGGAACGGGGTTGAAAGGGATTCACCTCAATGGCATCGATATCCAACTCGACAATATTACCGACTACTTTGTCCGCATTGCGGTCCGTGGCGGACTGAATATCGTTATCAGGGTCTTTTAAAAGTGCGGAGAGTCCACGCCCGAGTGCCTGTTTTTTGGTTGCCTTCGCCATTGCGTTACCTTTACTTTAGATTCAAACTACTGCCTTGTTTTTCTTTACGACCTCATTGGCAAGGTTCAAGTAGTTGGCCGCGCCCTTACTGCTCGCATCGTATTTGATGATACTTTCGCCATAGCTGGGTGCTTCGCTCAAACGTACATTGCGCTGAATGATAGTATCGAAGACCATATCGGCGAAATGCTTACGTACCTCTTCAACCACTTGGTTCGATAGCCTTAAGCGGGAGTCGAACATGGTCAAGAGCATCCCTTCGATATCAAGATCGGGATTGTGAATTTTCTGTATGCTTTTTATGGTGTTCAACAGTTTGCCGAGACCTTCTAAAGCAAAATATTCGCATTGGATGGGAATTATCACAGCATCGGCCGCGGTCAACGCGTTCAAGGTAAGCAGACCCAGCGAGGGCGCGCAATCGATAAGAATATAATCATAGCTATCCCGTAAATCTGAAATAGCCTCTTTCATTTTGTATTCCCGCCTGTCTTTATCCACCAGCTCGATTTCAACCGCGACCAAGTCGATGTGTGCTGGTATAAGGTCGAGGTTTGGGGAGTCTGTAGCAATGATTATTTCTTTCGCAGTAGCGCTATGTTCAAGCAACTGATAGGTGCCCAGCTCCACGGTGTCCACGTCGATTCCTAATCCCGAAGTCGCATTCGCCTGGGGATCTGCATCAATCAGCAGCACCTTCTTATCCAATACCCCCAAAGAGGCGGCGAGATTGACCGTCGTGGTCGTCTTTCCCACACCCCCCTTTTGGTTCGCAATAGCAATGATCTTGCCCATTTTCCTTTTGAATTAGGGGGTAAAAATACGATTATTTACGATGCCGTTGAAACCATTTTGTTAACACGAAGTGAACAACGGGGGAAGATGCGTTAAATTTGGTTAATGTTTAGACGGAGAGGATGATTTGAGCTAAAATTCAACTTTCGGGCAGAAGCACCAAATTACAAGCACCACATTCCAAAGATTTAATTTTCGAAATTTGAGATTTGGTCCGAGAATTCGGGAGTAATTTTTAGGGGATGTTTCTTTCAATTTTTAACTTTCGTTTCTAAAAAACTATCCTCAAACTCGATCAAATAAATCTCCTCGTTCTTTTTCTTGAGATAATACTGTTCACGCGCAAATTTTTCGAGTTCTTCGGGATCGGAAAGTTTTTTCAGGACTTTTTTATCCTCGGCAATCTCAATTTTTAGGAATTCTTGTTGTTTTTCGAGCTTTCTGATCTCTTTTCTAAGTTCTAAATGGATGAGTAGGGAATTGGTGTCGAAAAAAACCATCCAAATAACAAAAACGGTCAAAACCAACACATACATGTTGGTAAAGACCTTGAACCATTTTTTCTTCCGTAAATCCTTCAATCCCATAACCATCCTAAATTTTAATAGGAAATAATCTTATCAATCCTCAAATCCAAAGAATCCTAATCCAGTTTTTCATTGATAATCGTCCGTACAATATCAACTGCAACTGTGTTGTATTTATTGTTCGGGATAATAATATCTGCATATTCTTTGCTGGGTTCGATGAACTGTAGGTGCATGGGTTTGATGTTCGACTGATATTTGTAAAGGGTTTCATCGAGGTTCCAACCGCGCTCGTTGACATCCCTTTTTAATCTTCGGATGAGCCGCTCATCGGAATCGGCATGGACGAATATTTTGATGTCGAGCATCTTCCGGATCTGGGCATTGGTCAAAATCAGGATGCCCTCGACGATCAGGACCTTGCTCGGGGATATCGGGATAGTTTTGTCCGTACGGTTGCATTCCAAAAAAGAATATACTGGCTGTTGGATGGATTTTCCGGCTTTTAGCAATTTGAGATGTTCTTCCAGCAATTCGAAGTCGATAGATTGCGGATGGTCGAAATTCGTTTTCCGCCGTTCTTCCAAAGTCAGGTGTGAGAGGTCTTTGTAGTAGGAATCCTGGGAAATCACGCCAACTTCCCCATCCGGAAGTTCATCTATAATTTGGTTGACTACCGTTGTTTTTCCGCAGCCCGTACCGCCGGCGATGCCTATTATTAACATGTTGTTCGAATTTTTTTCAAAAGTAGGTATTTGAAGGGGAAGTAAATCACACCTGCAAAACCCCCATATTAAAATTTTTCTCGATTGGGGCATGATCGGCCGCTTCGATACCCATTGAAATCCATTTTCGGGTGTCCATTGGGTCGATGATGGCATCCGTCCATAACCGGGCTGCGGCGTAGTACGGCGATACTTGGTTGTCGTAGCGGTCTTTGATTTTGTTGAAAAGTTCGGCTTCCTTTTTTGCGGTAATCGTTTCGCCTTTCTTTTTTAGGGATGCCTTTTCGATCTGCAATAGCACCTTGGCGGCGGAATTGCCGCTCATAACCGCTAGTTCTGCGCTGGGCCAGGCGACAATCAATCGGGGGTCGTAGGCTTTGCCACACATGGCATAATTACCGGCGCCGTAGCTGTTGCCGACGACCACGGTAAACTTCGGTACGACGGAGTTGCTGACCGCGTTGACCATTTTGGCACCATCCTTAATAATCCCCCCGTGTTCGCTTTTGCTACCGACCATAAAACCGGTAACATCCTGCAAAAATACTAGGGGAATCTTCTTTTGGTTGCAATTGGCGATAAAGCGTGTGGCCTTATCGGCAGAATCGGAATAGATGACGCCCCCGAACTGCATTTCGCCCTTTTGGGTCTTTACCACTTTGCGGTGGTTGGCCACGATGCCGACCGCCCAGCCATCGATGCGAGCGTAGCCGGTCAATATAGTCTTGCCGTAGCCTTCTTTGTACTGTTGGAATTTGGACTCATCAACCAAGCGTTTGATGATTTCGAGCATATCGTATTGCTCGTTTCTTGCTTCGGGTATAATTCCGAAGATATCATCAGGATTTTCCTTAGGTTTTTTCGCTGTTTTGCGATCGAAGCCTGCTCGTTCGAACGCTCCTATTTTATCGACCAGATTTTTTATGGTATCCAAAGCACCCTTGTCGTCCTTGGCCTTGTAATCTGTTACACCGCTTATTTCGGAATGGGTGGTAGCGCCACCTAATGTCTCGTTATCCACATTTTCGCCAATGGCGGCCTTAACGAGATAACTGCCGGCCAGAAAGATACTTCCGGTCTTTTCGACAATGATGGCCTCGTCACTCATAATCGGTAGATAGGCGCCCCCGGCCACGCAACTGCCCATCACCGCCGAAATCTGCGTGATACCCATGCTGCTCATTATCGCATTGTTGCGAAAAATACGACCGAAATGTTCCTTGTCAGGGAAGATTTCATCTTGTAAGGGCAAATATACTCCCGCGCTATCTACCAAATAAATGATTGGCAACCGGTTTTCGATGGCGATTTCCTGGGCCCGAAGGTTCTTTTTCCCAGTAATCGGAAACCAGGCGCCAGCCTTAACGGTAGCATCGTTGGCTACTACTACACACTGCTTCCCGGAGACATATCCGATTTTGACGACCACCCCACCAGAGGGGCATCCGCCGTGTTCTTCGTACATGCCTTCACCGGCAAAGGCACCAATCTCGATAGTATCCTTTCCCTCGTCCAATATATACTCGATCCGCTCGCGTGCCGTCAGTTTCCCCTGATCATGCTGTTTTTCGATCCGTGCTTTTCCGCCGCCTAACTTTACCTTGGCCAGCCGTTTTTTTAAATCGGAAACAAGTAGTTTGTTATGGTCTTCGTTTTTATTGAATTTTAGGTCCATCGAATGCGTTTATTTTATGCCATAAAGATAAGATTTTAGATTTGAGACATGAGATGTTAGACATCCTTTATTGAATGTGCGACAGGTGCGAACTCTGAGTTTGATTATTTCGACTAGAAACCTTAAAAAATCAATTATGAAAATCTCTTCACCCTTTAAATCCCAATTCAAACAAACCCACTACCTCAAAAATCTCAAATCTCATGTCTCAAATCTCATATCTATATGCTATTTTTGAAAAAATAGAAATCGAATTATGGCAGAAAAAATACGATGGGGCATTGTGGGTCCCGGGCACATTGCGCACAGTTTTGTAAAAGACCTGAAGTTGGTCGAAGACGGGGTATTAACGGCAGTAGCGTCCCGAAGTTTGGATCGGGCGAACGAGTTTGCCGATGAATACGGTGCCGAACATCGTTTCGGATCGTATCAAGAGCTCTTTGCATCCGATGTCGTGGATGTGCTTTATATCGCCACGCCCCATACGTCACATTGCGGCTTGACCATAGAGGCCCTGAACCACGGAAAGGCGGTACTTTGTGAAAAGCCGATGGGCATTGATGCGGACCAGGTAAAACAGATGATTGCCGCGGCGAAAAGGAACCAGGTCTTTTTGATGGAAGCCTTGTGGAGCCGTTTTAATCCCTCTATAATAAAGGTGAAGAAGATGATTGATGAGGGAAAAATTGGCGATGTCGCCTATCTCAATGCCCATTTTGGATTTTATGGGTTGGATAGGGATGAGGATGGACGATTGCTCAATCCCGATTTGGCAGGAGGATCTTTGTTGGATATCGGAATCTATCCCGTTTTCCTAGCGTATCTAATTCTAGGGAAACCGGACAATATCGAGGCGGTCTCCTTGTTCCATAAAACCGGTGTGGAGATCCAAACCTCCATGATTTTCGAATATCCCCATGCCCAGGCGACACTCGCTAGTGGTTTACGATCGAATATGCAGATGCGGGCAGAAATAGCGGGTAGCAAAGGTTCCGCGTTCTTGCACGATCGTTGGCATGAAGCGCAAGGATATTCTCTCGAAATTGATGAAAATATGGAGGATTTCGACCTGCCGACCAAGGGCAAAGGCTATAGCCACGAAATAGATGAAGTGCACGATTGCCTAAGAAACGGGAAGCTACAAAGTGAAAAATGGAGTTTACAAAACAGTCTTGATCTTGTCAACCTACTGGATGAGGTCCGCAGTATTACCGGAACGACCTTCCCGTTTGAGGATTAGAAAGGTCATCCCCGCTTATTTTATAACGTTTGCTTATATAATGGAGGTAAACAAAAATCGCATATCGTCTTAAAAGTTCCTTTTATATTTCCGATATTTGACGTTACCGTAAATCAAACCAAAACACCATGGGAATGAACAAAAATACCGTACTGGCCTGGGCCACGTTTATCATGATAGTCGTTGGCTTAGCTTTAATTGCCCTAGGTGCTTTCCGCTACGACGACGTCGCCGGATGGGGCTTCGCCTCGGTCGGCATAGGTTTTTTTGCCATTGCATGGGTTTTTAATGCGCTGAAAGGTAGGGTTTGACAAGCTCAAGTGCAGGTTTCAAGTTCACAATAAGTAATTGCAGATCCCCATACCTAATTTTTCTCATAATCTCTTTAACTAACAAACTCACGGTTACTGAGCGTAGCCGAAGTATAAACTCAAGAAATGAGCGACGATAAAAAAGTCATTTTCTCCATGTCCGGAGTAACGAAAACTTACAAGAATGCTAATACTCCGGTTCTAAAGAAAATCTATCTCAGTTTCTTTTATGGCGCCAAAATCGGAATTCTCGGTCTAAACGGTTCTGGCAAGTCCACTTTGTTGCGGATCATTGCCGGGGAGGACAAAAATTACCAAGGCGATGTGGTCTTTTCCCCAGGATACAAAGTAGGCTATCTGGAGCAGGATCCACAGCTCGACGAAAACAAGACGGTGCTTGAAATCGTTAAGGAAGGCGTAGGCGAAACCGTAGCAATTCTTGACGAATATAACAAGATCAACGATATGTTCGGCCTTCCCGAAGTCTATGAGGATGCTGACAAAATGCAAAAGCTGATGGACAAGCAAGCCATTCTTCAGGATCAAATAGATGCCTCGAACGCTTGGGAACTGGACACCAAACTGGAGATTGCCATGGATGCCCTCCGCACCCCCGAAGGCGATAAAAAAATCGGTGTACTTTCGGGTGGTGAACGACGACGGGTCGCCCTATGCCGGCTTTTGTTGCAAGAACCCGAGATTCTTCTACTCGATGAACCCACCAACCACTTGGATGCCGAATCGGTTCACTGGTTAGAGCACCACTTGGCACAATATAAAGGTACGGTCATCGCCGTGACCCACGACCGCTATTTTTTGGATAACGTTGCCGGATGGATCTTGGAACTGGATAGGGGAGAGGGCATCCCTTGGAAAGGCAACTACTCGAGTTGGCTGGACCAAAAGTCTAAACGCCTCGCACAAGAAAGCAAGACCGCATCAAAACGCCAAAAAACCTTGGAACGAGAGCTTGAATGGGTGCAGCAGGGTGCCAAAGGCCGCCAGAAAAAACAGAAGGCCCGTCTTAACAACTACGATAAGCTGATGAGCCAGGACCAAAAGGAGCTGGACGAGAAGTTGGAAATCTATATTCCCAACGGTCCGCGGTTGGGTACAAATGTGCTTGAGGCCAAGGATGTCAGCAAGGCCTACGGTGACAAACTCCTTTATGAGGATTTAAATTTTAAACTCCCCCAAGCGGGTATTGTGGGCATCATTGGCCCCAATGGCGCCGGAAAGACCACGATATTCCGGATGATCATGGGCGAGGAAAAACCCGATAAGGGGCAATTCGAAGTAGGGGAGACCGCAAAAATCGCATATGTAGACCAAAGCCATTCCAACATCAATGCTGAAAAGACCATTTGGCAGAACTTCAGTGATGAACAAGAACTCATTATGATGGGTGGCCGACAGGTAAATTCCCGAGCCTATCTGAGCCGGTTCAACTTTTCCGGAAGCGAACAGAATAAGAAAGTAAGTATGCTTTCCGGTGGGGAGCGTAACCGCCTACATTTGGCTATGACCCTAAAGGAAGAAGGTAACGTATTGCTTTTAGATGAGCCCACCAACGATTTGGACGTAAACACCTTACGTGCTTTGGAAGAAGGTTTGGAAAACTTTGCCGGATGCGCCGTAGTCATCTCCCACGACCGCTGGTTCTTAGATCGTGTCTGTACCCATATTCTGGCCTTTGAGGGCAATTCGCAAGTCTATTTCTTTGAAGGTTCTTTCTCCGAATACGAGGAAAATAAGATAAAACGTTTGGGTGCGGATATTATGCCGAAGCGTATTAAGTATAAGAAGTTGATTCGCTAAACGCTAAACGCTAAACGCTAAACGCTAAACGCTAAACGCGGTGCGCCGAATTCCGATTGAAAAGTGCTTAAAAAAAATGCGCACAACGAACGGCGCTCAGCGCATGGCTAATTACCACTCGTTAGCAACAAGTGCCTACAAGCGTAGGCAACCCCAAACCCCAATAGCATTTTCTACAAGCTACACAGGGATTCCCGCCAATTGCACAAAATCCACATCAATCCCTTAAAAGCGGTACTAGCTTTGCTTCATACATCTTATAAAATGAGAGTTATGGCAAATATCATTATCGAATGGAACGAAATACTTTTGGAGGCAATTCGCCAAACAAAGCCGGGACCGCCTATGGTAGCACGTTCAATCGCCATTGTACATACTATAATTTATGACGCTTGGGCGGCCTATGACCCAGTGGCTAATCAGACCATGGCAAACTTTAGCGCTGGTGCGCCGAACACGCCGGAAAACGTAGCGACTTCCATCAGTTTTGCGGCGTATCGCTTTTTGGTCGACCAATTTCCCGCCGCTGCATCGTTATTTGACGAAAAAATGACCCAGCTGGGCCTGGATATCGGCCAAACCTCCAATAATCATGCAACACCATGGGGTGTTGGTAATAAGGCTTCCAAGAACGTAAGAAGCGATCGGGGTTACAATGCGTTGGGAAACTTTTACCGAAGCAGCCCTTGACGCCGGCGAATCACGGCTCTACGGGGGTATCCATTTCTACGAGGGCAATGTTGCAGGACTTGAACTGGGTAAAAAAGTGGGCGAAACTGCGTTTGCAAAAGCGGAGCAGTATTGGAACGGAACGATATGATACCCATCACGGAATCACAAATAATACATAAGCAAAACCAAAAATTCTATGGACTCTTCGACAAACATACAAGTATCACTTTTCCTTAATTTTGATTGTTACGGAAATTCAAATCCGCGAAAAAGAGTAGGCGGGCCGATAAAAAATATATCGGATCAAGACTTGTATTTGGTTTGGCTGAGTACAGGCAACTTTTTGCCCCGTCCTATTTGTTGAATCTGAATACATAGATTAGGTTAACCTTCCTTCCGAATTCTAACAACACATCTTGAAAATCAATACTCTTCTTCAGGATACCAATCCAGCTGTACTACTTCAATATCGGGATTCCCATCGGTGACCAATTCCTTGAATTTGGCTACATCGCTGACATCAGGTTTTCCACGGTAGTGATAAGGATAGACCTGTTTCGGTTTAAAGGCCAGCACCGCATCCGCAGCACTTTCAACGGTCATGGTGTAGGGCAGGTTCATACATACGAAGGCCTTATCGATATCTTTTAGGTTGCGTATTTCCGGAATATCCTCGGTATCCCCTGAAAAGTAGATGCGCTGATCCCCCATATTTAGAACATAGCCATTGCCGCGACCTTTTTCGTGGAACTGCTTGGCTTCCTCCCGCAGGTTGTACATAGGTATGGCCTCCACCGTAATGTCATAGCGTTCTTTGGAATCGCCGTTATTCAATACATCGATTTGGGGCGTGAAATTATCCGGCATTTTATCGGCAACGGCTTGGGGCATCATAATCTTGGCCTTTTCGGTATCCAATGCTTCCAAAGTTTTCAAGCTAAAATGATCTCCGTGTATGTCCGTTATTAAAATAAGGTCAGGCTTTTTTTGTCCTTCGAACGCTTCGGCCCCGCCTACGGGATCAACATAAATAGTGATATCGTTCCATTGTAGTACAGCTGTTGCGTGGGATATGGGGATTAATTTGATTTCTGAATTCTCAGTCTCGATGACCTTTAAGGGGGCATTTACGTTTGATTCATAGGATGGTTCCGAATCTAGGATGGGATTTTCCTGTTTTTTGGTTTCCTTACATCCAAAGAGTAAAAAACTGCCCATTAAAACAATAAGCGCTGATTTCATCACAATGTTCATAATCCAAATAATTTAGATCCTGTGTATACTTTTAACCCCGTAATCCTGTCCAACAGGAGTTTGAAGGGAACAATTTTAAGGGACATCCTACAGATTTCACAAGGTAAGCCTCTTAAATTAAATATAAAATTAAAATATTTCGTACTTTTGAACGGGAAAGTATGTCCTTACATCGGTAAAAAATCTAAAAATAAAATCCCATCGTATATAAGGGGACATAAACAAACAAACAAATCAAGAAATTAATTTTAACATTATGACTGAAACAAAAAATAACAACGGATTAAAGGTGTTGGCAGGTTTACTGGGTGTCGTACTTCTGGGAACCATCATCTATACGGTCAGTCTTTACCAGGACAAGAAGAAGACCGAAACCGTGCTCACACAAGAAAAACAGCTGGTGGTCGAGGATCTCAATAGCTTAAAGTCGGAATACGACAAGGCGATTTTGGAGAGCAATGCCACGAACGAAGAGTTGGTCGAAGCTCGTGATAATATATCGAAATATATCGATTCGGTACAGAACATGAAATCGGATATATCTTCATTATCTCGATACAGAAGGCAGGTTGGGGTGCTAAAAACGGAAAGAGAGCAGTTGCTAAAGCAGGTCGATTCTTTACAAAAATCGAATACCATTATTGCGATGCAGCGAGATAGTACGTATACTGAGTTGGAGAAGCAAACCGTTTTCAACGATTCTTTGGTTGTTCAGAATACGCAATTGGCCGACGTGGTAGAAAAAGGATCGGCGCTGAACCTTTCGAAATTTAACGTTGATGCGGTTAAAGAGCGTAACAGCGGAAAATTATCTTCGACCAACAGGGCTAAAAGAGCCGATAAATTTAAAATTTGCTTCACCGTGGCCGACAACGTGATTGCTGAGGCCGGTGACCGGGAGTTTTATGTAGAAGTACTTGACCCACAAGGTAACGTTTTGGGTGAAAGCTACTCAAAGACCAATGATGACGGAGCTTCTGTAACCTACAGCAAAGGTACTAGCTTCTATTATGAAAATAAGTCTTTGGACGTTTGCGATTATATCAGCAAGCCATCCGGTGATTTTCAGGAAGGCAATTATATGGTGAACGTATATGACGAAGCCCTGAAATTGTTAGGTACATCAAAGTCACGCTGAAATAGGGTACACCATTTATTTATAAAAAATGAAGCCAGTCTATAAGGACTGGCTTTTTTTGTGGGTCAACTTCGCAAAAATGTCGTGAACTAAAGTTGACCAATTAATCAGGTAAAATGCATGGACTACTGCTAATGCCAGCCTAAAACTTTGTAAAAGTTTTCATTTTGGAATTTGGAAATTTCTATTTTAGAGTTCCCACCATATCCTCTGGTTTCACCCATTCATCATATTCCTCAGCGGTAACATAACCAAGGTTGATAGCTTCTTCTTTTAATGTTGTACCGTTCTTATGTGCCGTATTCGCTATTTCCGCCGCCTTATAATAACCTATTTTGGTGTTCAGCGCGGTAACGAGCATTAGGGAGTTGTTCAACATTTGTTCGATGACCTTATAGTTAGGCTCGATACCTGCAGCACAGTTTTCTTCAAAACTGACACAGGCATCGCCAATCAGTTGGGCGGACTGTAAAATATTGGCCGCCATCATCGGCTTGAACACGTTGAGCTCATACTGCCCTTGGGTACCGCCTACGGATACCGCAACATCATTGCCCATTACCTGTGCACAGACCATAGTTAAGGCCTCGCATTGGGTGGGGTTCACTTTCCCGGGCATAATAGAACTGCCCGGTTCGTTTGCGGGGATGTTGATTTCACCGATTCCCGAACGCGGACCGGAAGCCAACATTCGGATATCGTTGGCAATTTTGTTCAAGGATACTGCCAGTAGTTTTAAGGCCCCGTGGCTTTCAACTATCGCATCGTGGGCGGCCAAGGCCTCGAATTTATTATCGGCCGTTCGGAAAGGCAAGTGTGTAAAATCAGAAATATATTTGGCTACAAGCACGTCGTAACCAGCAGGCGTGTTCAGGCCCGTGCCAACGGCGGTGCCGCCCAAGGCCAGTTCACTAAGATGATCTAGTGTGTTTTTCAGCGCTTTTAGTCCATGATCGAGTTGGGATGCGTAGCCCGAAAATTCCTGTCCCAAGGTCAAGGGGGTGGCATCCATCAAATGGGTGCGTCCGATTTTTACCACCTTGGCAAAGTCCTTGGATTTTTTATGCAATGTGTCCCTTAGCTGTTCTACACCGGGAATGGTAGTCTTCACGATTTTTTTATAGGCCGCGATATGCATTCCCGTAGGAAAGGTGTCGTTGGAGGATTGGGATTTATTCACATCGTCGTTGGGCTGGATGGTCTTTTCACCTTCGCCGATTTTCTTTCCCGCGATCTCATGGGCGCGATTGGCGATGACCTCGTTCACGTTCATATTGCTCTGCGTACCCGATCCGGTCTGCCAGATGACCAAGGGAAACTGGTCGTCGTGCTTACCCTGCACTATTTCGTCGCAGACCTTTGCAATCAGGTCCCTTTTTTCTTCGGATAAGACATCCAGTTCACAATTGGTATAGGCTGCCGCCTTTTTAAGATAGGCAAAGCCATAAACAATATCCAACGGCATCGACGCGGCCGGACCAATCTTAAAATTGTTCCGGGAACGTTCGGTCTGCGCCCCCCAATATTTATCGGCGGGCACTTTTACCTCGCCCATAGTATCTTTTTCTATTCTGTAGTCCATTTTAGGTATGTTTTCGTGATTAACAAAGATAGGGGATGACCTGTTCATTATCAATCGGTCGATGACGTATTTTCCACCTCCTGCCTTGTACCCTGTTTTTCTTATTTTTTTATTTGCAATTCTACCTGTTTTAAAAGTATCTTTGTAAGAGCAAATAGAAACTTATGTTCGAATTCGACCAATATTTAGGATTTTTAGCTTTTTTGACCATCTTGACCATCGGCTTTTGGCTGATGATTTTTTTATTGATGTTCGTAGTACCCTATTGGTTAGGAGGCAACCTTATGGAAATGTATAAGGAAAGGAAGAAAAAGAAAAGAGCTGAACGGGAAGCATGATTTTCGGTTCATCGGCAGAGATATAACTAAAGCAGGAAGGTAACGATTACTTTCCTGCTTTTTTTTATAAAAGTTTAGGGGTTTATGAGTTTAGAAAAAATAATTTTCTACCTTAAACCTTAAACCTTTTTTTATCCCTCAAATTCCCCATCACCCTCACCACCGCCGTTGCCACCACGGCCGCCTTCGCGTTTTTTGGCCTGATTGAAGCGATAGGTGAATGAGAAAACAAATGATCTTTGCCGCCATTGAAACTCACTACGAGAGGTAAAGAAATCGGTTTCGGTAAACGATTGGCGTTTAAATGAATTCAAGAGATCATTGATGTTCATCGACAACGTGCCATTATCGTTTAAAATATCTTTGCTAAAGGCGAGGTTAATACCGAACAGCCCCTTGGTTTCGGTTTGCGCGGTGTTCCGAGGTCCCCTATAAAATGCATTGGTCTGCCATTCGACTTTGGCTGGGAGGGAAACTTTGGAGCTGAAGCGAGCGAACCAACTGGAATTGTCCGTGCCATAGTCTACGCCGTTGAATTCACCTTCAGAAGAGAATTTGTAAATATTGAAACTGCCGTTCAACCGCAGCCATTTTTTCGGGTTGTACATCAAACCTGCCTCGGCACCGTAGCGGTTTTCGGTGGCTAGGTTTATCGGTAAAGAACGGATAATCGGTATGCTATCGGTTGTTACTTGCCCCGTCGGTTCCTGTACCCTGGAAAACGCATCGGTTTCACGTTGGTAGTAAATCGACGAGGTCAGGGTCAGTTTATCCCATCTTTTGAGATATCCAAGATCAAAAGCGTTAGAAAAAGCAGGATTTAAATCAGGATTACCCTGAAAAATATTCGTCCGGCTCGACCGGGAGGGAAAGGGATTGATGTACCAGCCTCCAGGTCTGTTGATGCGGCGGTTGTAGCCCAATGACATGTTTTCCCTGCCTTCCTCATCGAATTCATAGATCAGGTTGAGGGTAGGGAATAGGCCCAGATATTTTTTGTCGAAGTTCGCCTGCACATCTACTCCCAGTTCTTGTTCGAAGGCATTGTTGTCGAATTCCGAATCCAATTGTCCCTTCAACTGGGTATGTTCCAAGCGTAATCCGAAAAGAAAGGAAAACTGTCCGAATTTGTTACCGTATTGGGAGTACACGGCGTGTACGTTTTCGATGTAAGTAAACTTGTTGGTCAGGTTTTCGTTCAACACGAATTGGCCGGTTTCTTGATTTAGGGAGTCAAGGCGATAGTCTGTGATTTCATCCTCAAAGGTGCCCCGATATCCCGCTTCGAACTGCGCGTCTTCCATGGGCAGTACATAATCGGCCTGAATCAGGTATTCGTTGTCCCTTTCATTTTGGAAAACGTTTTCCAGTACGATCAAATTGTCTTGGGGCTGTGTTACACGCTCTTCTACGATAGATTTCCTGACCTCGTCGTCGTTGGAGTATTGAAAATCGGCCGTGAATTTATGTCCGTCATCATTAAATTTATTGACGTAATTCAGCGAAATCTGGTAGCTGCTATCATCTTCGTTTTCAAGCTCCTCACGAAAGGTGTTACTCGTCATTTGATTAATGTCGATTCGGCGGCTAGCGTTTTCGGTCAAGTCTTTATCTTTCGAATTCCGATAGAAAACACTTCCCGTTACCGAAGAATTGTCATTGATAAAATACTCGGCACCGAGGTTGGTATTAAAACCTTTGTCCCTTCTGTTGTAAATCCGGTCTTCGATAACCCGATCGAATCGCCCAGAGGTATAGGTATTTTCAAAAAAGGCATTGCCAGGGGCGTCTCTATAGCGATATCCTGTCGTGTTAAAAATATTGAATTTATTGGTACGTAAATTCGCATTTACGGTAATACCACTACTTGTAGGGTAGCCGATGTTAGCATTGACCGAGCCGTTGAAACCCAGTGTTTTTTCTTTTTTTAGGATGATGTTCAAGATGCCAGCCGTACCCTCGGCATCATAACGGGCGGATGGGCTTGTAATGACCTCAACCTTTTCGATCGCATCGGCTGGTAGTTGCTTCAATGCTTCGGTGGAGCCAAAACCGGCCATGGCGGATGGTTTTCCGTTGATCAGGATACGTACGTTTTCGTTGCCGCGTAGACTTATGGCGCCTTCCACATCGACATTTACCGAGGGCACGTTGTTTAGTGCATCGCTAACGGTCGCACCACTGGTAGTGAGGTCCTTGCCGATATTGTATATTTTTTTGTCGAGGCGTACCTCGACCGTGGTCTTTTCGCCTACGACTTCGACGCCTTCAAGTTCAGAGGCGGCTATACTCAAGAAAATTGTTCCTAAATCGGTGGATTCGGTGAAGTTTTTTTGGGATACCTTGTAGGTCTGGTAACCGATATATTCGATGCTGGCATTGTAGTTTCCGGGATCGGTCTCTACGTTGAATTTTCCATCTATATCGGTGATTCCGCCATTGATCTTTTTGGGGTCTGCCGTACTCTGTAGAACGAGCGTAGCATACTCTAGCGGCTGTCCGGTCTCTTGATCCAAGACTGTGCCTGAAATCTGGATGGCTTTCCTTTCTTGCTCTGGTTGATTTTGTGGACTTTGGGTAAATGCGGTAAATGAAATAAGGATCAGTAGTAAGGGGAAACATTTCTTCATAGCAAGGATTACGATTTATCTTTCTTTTTCTTTTTACGCTTTTTTTCTTTTTTCTTTTCTTTTTTGGTCTTCTGGATGCCTTTTTTCTGCATTTCTACAAAAGCCTCGTACTTATCTAGCGGAAGGCCGGCCTTTAATTCCTCATCCTGTGCTTCCGTGATTTTTTCCATGCCCTCGCGCATCTGTTCGGGGGACAGTTCCAAAATCTGCATTTCAATACGTTTTTGCAGGTATTTCTTGAGTGTCGAACTCAATACGGCAACTTCGAATGCGTTTAATTCTAAGGCTTCTGATATGCCCGGCATTTCACCATCAACAATCTGCTCTGCAGTTTTGGGTTCGGGTTCTTTGGGAGTTTCCTGTACTTGAGGAATGGCGCTACGCTGTCTGCCATAACCATAGCCTCCACCACCATAACCGTATCCTCCGCCTCCATACCCACCCCCATATCCACGGCCATACTGGGCCTGTAGCTCACTACCGGCTAATAGTAGAATAAATAGGATGACAAGGTGTGTGCCTTTGATTTTCATAATATTCAGTTTTAATAGGATTATTAATTTAGGATATGGTTTAACCAATGTGGGTTAAAGGTTTGTTAAAAGGCTGGAAGCCGTACGCTCGGTGCTCAATGTATACCTATTCTTAACCTAAATTCGTATATTACTGATTACTGATTACTGATTACTGATTACTGATTACTGATTACTGATTACTGATTACTGATTACTGATTACTGATTACTGATTACCCTTGCTGCTGCCCTGTCATCATCAAAAAGGCTTTTAAAAATGCATCTATATCTCCGTCCATTACGGCATCTACATTTCCGGTTTCATGAGCGGTACGCACATCCTTCACCAATTTATAAGGATGCATAACGTAATTACGGATTTGCGATCCCCATTCAATCTTCATTTTTGAGGATTCGATTTCTTCCCGTGCCTCCATCTTTTTGCGCAACTCGATTTCGTACAACTGAGACTTCAGCATTTTCATGGCGGTGGCCCGGTTGTCATGCTGGCTTCTAGAATCGGAACAGGAAATCTGGATGCCCGTGGGATGGTGCACCAACTGCACTTTAGTTTCCACCTTGTTCACGTTCTGTCCACCCGCACCGCTCGACCTTGCCGTGGTGATGGTATAATCCGCAGGATTGATATCTATTTCAATGCTATCATCCACCAACGGATAAACATAGACCGAAACGAAAGAAGTATGCCGTTTGGCATTGCTATCGAAAGGGGAGATGCGCACCAAGCGGTGTACCCCGTTCTCACCCTTAAGCCATCCAAAGGCATAATCGCCATCGATTTCCAAGGTAACCGTCTTTATACCCGCTACATCGCCTTCCTGATAGTTGAGTTCCTTGACCTTATAGCCGTTCTTTTCCGCCCACATCATGTACATGCGCATGAGCATCGATGCCCAATCGCAGCTTTCGGTACCCCCGGCGCCCGCCGTAATCTGCAGTACGGCCGGTAGTTCGTCGCCTTCTTCCGAAAGCATGTTCTTGAACTCCAGCTTCTCGATTTGGTTTAGCGCCTTTTCGTATTGGCTTTCGACCTCTTCTTCGTTGATTTCGCCTTCCTCCTGAAATTCAAGCAGTACTTCGAGATCGCCCACGACAGTCTTGGCCACATTATAGTCATCGACCCATTGTTTTTTGGATTGAATAAACTTCATATGCGCCTGTGCTTCTTGGGGATTGTCCCAAAATTCGGGAGCTAGCGTTTTCTCCTGTTCGTTCTCTATTTCGATAAGTTTCGCATCGACGTCAAAGATACCTCCTTAACGCACCAAGGCGATCCTGTAGACCATTGAAAAGATCCGTTGTGATTGTCATTTGTTTCTAATTTTGGGCAAAAGTACTATTTAGACTTGAGATATTAGATATGAGACGTGAGACAAAAAAAGTATGAAGTACAAAATACGAGGTACGAAATACAAAAGTTTTGTATAGCGTGTCCGGCGATGATGCAATATTGTTAAACCTAATCATGAAGGTAAAATATTATCTGGGATTTTCATAGTTTCCATTCCTTGCGATTTAATAGTACGTACTTCATTATTGGATTTTTTATATTTCCCACTGTGAACCTCGAACCTCTTACTTCACTGCTGTTGCTGTTGACTTGAAGATACCTGTACCGAATGACTAGTCTCATTCCGTCCTGTGGTGTAAACGACCCCTTTGAGCGGTGAGCAATCGGTATAGTCCTTGCCGTGCGCTACCTTGATGTGGCTGGTATTGGCCAAGAGGTTGTTGGTAGGGTCAAAACCGATCCATCCTATTTTTGGCACGTAGGCTTCCGCCCAGGCGTGCATTGCCGAATCGCCGAAAAAACCGTTGCCTTGGTGTAGGTAACCCGATATATATCTTGTGGGAATGCTGTTTTGTCTGGCCAAGGCACAGAACAAGTGGGTGAAATCCTGACAGACTCCCCCGCGTTTTTCGATAATATCATCCAAAAGAGTGTTTACATCGGTCACATCGGTCTTGAAATATATGTGGTTATAGGTCCAGTCGTTCAACGCTTGCAGGTTTTCGAAAATGGATATTTTTTTATCGAATACGAAAGCATCCTTATTTTTTTTGGGAAGACTGGTAAAACGGGTATTTCTCAAAAACGCTTCATAATCTACCTTAAAATCGAGTTGTTGAATACGGGCGTAAGCTTCGGAAATACTATCATCGGGCATAAAACTAAACGGATTCACATCCTTCTTAATCAATTTAAAATGAGCCTCGAATGATATTTTCTTGAACTTTTGCTTGGGATGAACCCGTATCGTTTGGAATCCATATCCATTGACCGAATATTCATTAATAGCATTGAGGGAGTTGTTGAACTCAACATCAACAAACTCCTGATCATCATTTTGTTGTGGAATTATTAAAAATTGCCAATAGGCATCCTTTACCCAATTTTCATAGGTATTTTCGGCGATATACGTGATGGAATATTCTAGGGACATCGTTCTTTTATAGAGAAGGCAAACATACTCTTTCTGCCGTAAAGAATTCAATTTTCAACAGCCATACGCCCAGCTTTGATTGCACTATGCCGTTTATTGCTATGGAAAACGATAGGCGATAGGCGATAGGCGAAAGGCGCAAAGGGGAAAGGATTCAATAATTAAAAAACTCCGTCTCCATTTTCTGTCCGATTTCGGACAAGTCATTCAAAATATTTTCGATAAAAAATTGTATGTCTTTCTCGATTTCTTCAATGTACTTGTACTGATATTCCGACCGCACACGGCCAACTAAAAAGGCGGTGGATGTTTTATTGTAGTTTTTGCTTGGATCCAAGACTTTGATGTGATCGTAGACTTGGTTGAGACTGTTCATGATGGAACGGGGACAATTGGGATTTAGAATCAAAAACTCCAAGGTCGAAATACTGGTAGGCGTTTTTTTATAGAACCGTCGCATCATATCGTACGATTCCGCACATTTTAATAAAGTCGTCCATTCAAAACTGTTGCCAAAGGTATCACCGTAACTTCCGCTTGATTTTTGGGCATCGTTATGTTTGGCATTGATCATACGTATAATCTGCGTGGACCTTTCGATATTGACGCCCATCATGATAATGGAATAAATCTCATCGTGTAATAAAGTACCCCTAATTTTTCCCCTTAAAATAGCCGTCATTTCGGCCACGTTCATCGTAAAATCGTGCAAGCCGCTTTTGGCAAAAGTGGCTGCATCATAATTCAACACGAAATGATAGAATTTATTGACGGCTTCATAAAGTTCGGTGGAAATGAGGTCACGGGCACTATTCGCATTCTCGCGAGCATATTTTACGTTATTGATGATGGAAAAGGAGAAGCCCGAGTCCAGACCGATTTTATACAATGTCTTTTCTTCATCCAGTTGAACGGCTTCGTCATTCTCAGGGTCACCCACCATAAACAGCATCGATCGCAAAACGAATTGTCGGGATTGTGATAATTGGTTGGGCGCGTCGAGCGACGAAAAGTAGTTGACGTTCAAATATCGTGCTATATGTTCGGACCGTTCGATATAACGCCCCATCCAGAAAAGGTTATTGGCTACTCGTGCAAGCATATTATGAGTTTATTTTGTTGATTGAAACTATTTGGTTATTGTGAGATTTTTGTTTTTTTTCGAAAAGTTGCAGTTGGCAGTAACAGTCGGCAATCAAGGGTTCAAGGTTCAATCGCAACTTCGTAGCTGTTCAAGGTTAAAAGTAGTTGTTTCAACCTTGAACCTGCCGCAGGCAGAATTTAACCTTAAACCCTGGGTGGCGGGAGGGCATTTTGACCACGTAGGGCAAATGACACTTTTAAATGTTTACTGCCCCTGCCTACTCTTTCAAGACCCAAGTATCCTTCGATCCTCCGCCTTGCGAAGAGTTGACAATAAGGTTGCCTTTTTTTAATGCTACTCGTGTCAATCCGCCTTTTAGGACGAATTCTTTGTCCTTGCCCAATATGGTAAAGGTTCTTAAGTCGACATGGCGCTGCTCGAACGATTTACTGTCCTCGATATAGGTGGGATGTACGGAGAGGGACAAAATGGGCTGGGCCACGTATTTCCGGGGACTTTCCTTCACCTGTTTTTTTACCGTTTCGATTTCTTCCTTGGTCAATCGGTTTCCTATAGAAATACCGTATCCACCCGCTTCGTCCACCGGTTTTATGACCAGTTCGTGAATATGTTCCAAAACGTATTTCAATTCATCGGGACGGCTGCAATGATAGGTATGGACATTATTGAGGATGGGTTCCTCATCCAAATAATACTTAATGATTTCCGGCATATAGGTGTATACGGCCTTATCGTCGGCAACACCGGTTCCAGGAGCATTGGCCAAGGTGACGTTTCCTTTTTTATAGGCGGCGAAGAGTCCCGGTACACCAATTGCAGAATCCGGATTGAATTCCAAGGGATCGATAAACGCGTCGTCGATCCTGCGGTATATGACATCGACCTTCTCGGGTCCGCGAATGGTTTTCATGTACACAAAATCGTTTTCCACGAAAAGATCGCGCCCCTCTACAAGCTCCACGCCCATGGTCTTGGCGAGATACGAATGTTCGTAAAAGGCGGAATTAAACATACCGGGTGTAATGACCACCACATTGGGTACATCGACGCCCTTGGGTTTTACGGTTTCCAGCAAATCGAGAAGGTTCTCGGCGTAATTGGTCACGGTATGTGTCTTGTAATGGTTAAACACCCCAAAAAGTGCCCGTTTTAAGGCGGTACGGTTACAAATTACATAACTGACTCCCGAAGGGCAGCGAATATTATCCTCCAAAACATAATATTTGCCGTCGTTGTGCTTGACCACATCGGTACCTGAGATATGGTTGTAGATTCCGCCAGGAGGATCGATACCGACCATTTGATCTAAATAATTCTCCGAAGAACCGATAAGATCCATAGGTACGACCCCCTGTTTGATGATTTTTTTATCGTGGTAGACATCCCATAAAAATAGATTGAGGGCCTTGCTGCGCTGTATGGCACCACGTTCGATAAAGTTCCATTCCGCAGGGTCGATTATCCGAGGGAAAAGATCGAAAGGGAATATTTTTTCCTTGGTCTCCTTCTCGTCATATACCTGAAACGTAATGCCCTGATTGAAGAACGAGGTCTTTGCCTTATCGTTCAGCTTGATGTAATCTTCGATGGAATGTTCCCCATAGAGATTGAAAAGCTCGGAATAAACGGGCTTGAGTTTTCCGTCGACATCGAATATTTCGTCAAGCAATATGGGATTTCTTTGGTAAGAGGAAAAGATTTCGTTTCGGGAATCGGTCATAGGTTATTTATTTGCTTTTAAGATAGTGGTTTTCAATGGATTTTGCAGACGGGATTCCCTAATAATTTAGGTCAAGTTTTTATGAAAGCCTGAAAATGATAGATGATTTTTAAGGATAGTATTTTTTTCTTGCGGATGGAATGGATTAAATTTAGCACCTCCCAACTAATGACCTGATACTATTATAAGGAATGAAAGACTATCTGCTATTCACATTGTTGTTACTTCTAAGTTCCACCACCGTAAGTGGACAATTTGCTGAAAAAAGCAAGGATTTTGAAAAGTTCACAGGCTTTTTAGGTTTTCAGTATGACGTCAAAACGGATAAGATCTATGTAGAGGTCGATGAGCTGGAAAAGGAATTTCTCTACGTTTATTCCCTCAGTAGCGGTATCGGCAGCAATGATATAGGTCTGGACCGCGGGCAATTGGGCAATGAACAGGTGGTCTACTTTAAAAAGGCGGGTAACAAATTGCTGTTGGTGCAGCCCAATTTAAAGTTTAGGGCGCTTACGGATAATGAACTGGAAAAGAAATCCATCGAACAGGCCTTTGCGAAGTCCGTTTTATTCGGATTTAAAATCGAGGATGAAAAGGATGGAAAATATATCATCGACATCAGCGATTTTCTTTTACAGGATGTCCATGGCGTGGCCCAGCGTTTAAAAAAGGCCGAGCAAGGTACTTACGCTTTGGACAAGGATAAAAGCGCCATGGCTATGGAACGAACGAAGGCCTAAAAATACTGAGTTCGATGTTACCCTGACCTTTAAGGGGGATGCCGAGGGAGATTGGATCAAATCCGTCGCTCCGAATCCCAATTTGGTGACCGTAACGCAGCACCATTCGTTCGTCGAACTGCCGGATGATACTTATCAAAAACGTGAATTCGACCCTAGATGCGGGTCATATCCTTTTTCTTACTACGATTATTCCACCCCGGTTCAGGAGTCGCTCGTAAAACGTTTTATCACCCGACATCGGTTGGAGAAAAAAGACCCGACCGCAGAAAAAAGTGAAGCGGTCGAACCGATTGTATAT
>RCMY010000395.1_pt1 | contig 41071 bp, 35 predicted proteins | sample 2041341 | NCBI WGS metagenome assembly RCMY01 (sample SAMN09708234, study PRJNA481090) | Marine sediment metagenome, whole genome shotgun sequencing project. | reverse complement strand
AAGCTGTTTTTCAAGGTTTAACCAAGGCAATAGTAGATTGTAGAAAAAAAATACCTCTGAACTATTTGACTCACTAAAAAAGATATAAGGTAATTACAATTGGATGAGTAGGTAGAAAAAATTAATATGGACGATAAAAACAAAGATGCCTACAAAGCAAATTTTCATAATCTTGGTGAAGAATTCATCTATGCGCTCATGGACAACCCCTATGAATGCCCCATAGTCGTCGGTAAGGATGGCATAATAAAATTTATTAGTCGTTACAGTAAGAAACTGCTTGGAATAGACGATAGTGACGCCGTCGGAAAACATATTACTGAGGTTGTAAAAGAGACTCGCTTACATGACGTACTAAAAGACGGCAAGGCCAGGATAGGTGACATGTTGTACATCGGTGGTCGCCAACAGCTTATCTCCAGGATCCCTATCAAGGATCCTGAGGGGAAATTGATCGGTGCCGTCGGAAAAGGAATGCTGAATGAAGTGACCAGATTGTGGGGCCTTCAACAAAAAGTTGAACTTCTTGATGGACAATTGCAGTATTACCAAAATCAAATAACTCAACTCAAAGGGGGAACTTATATCATTGGCAAATCCCCACCAATTCAAGAAGTCAAAGAAAAATGCCTGTTGGCTGCGAAAACGACTTCGAACATTTTAATTACAGGTGAATCGGGGACAGGAAAAGAAGTCATTGCCTATTTTATTCATCAGTCAAGCCTTCGGGCCAGTGGACCTTTTATTAAAGTGAATTGCGCTGCCATTCCACCGGAACTTTTTGAGAGCGAACTTTTTGGCTATGAGTCTGGGGCCTTCACCGGAGCAAGAATAGAGGGGAAACCGGGAAAATTCGAGATGGCCCATGGTGGCACTATTTTGCTCGACGAAATCGGCGAATTGCCTTTACCAATGCAGGCCAAACTCTTGAGGGTTCTGCAGGAACGAACTGTCGATCGACTTGGGGGAACGCAACCGATACCTGTCGATTTCCGACTCATCGCTGCTACAAATCGTGATCTCAGTGAACTGATCAAAGAAGATACGTTCAGGATAGACCTGTATTTTCGAATTAATGTCTTTAACATCCTTGCCCCAAGTTTAAGGCAGATGAGGGAAGACATCCCGCTTATTGCCAAGCACCTGTTATCGCAATTGAAATGCGAAATTTCCTGGGGTCCTGCTGGGATTTCCGAAGAGTCGATGGAGCTCTTGAAAGGTTATTCCTGGCCAGGAAATGTGCGGGAAATGCGGAATGTTATGGAAAAGGCCAGCATAATTGCCAAAGGAGATATGATTCGTCCAGAAGACCTGCCTGAACAGGTTCGTCACTGCGTAGCTGAAGTCCCACGATCAAACGATGTTCCGTTGGAGGGAAGCCTCAAGCAGATATTGGAGGAGACAGAGAAAAAAGTTATCGAAAATGTTCTGCGAACTGTTCATGGCAATAAAACTAAAGCGGCGGAGATATTAGGCATTCATCGAACATCTTTGTATGATAAACTTAATAAAATGAAAAACCAACAATAACGGTATCATGTAGGGCGAAGAAGTGGAGCGCTTAATGTACAGTACGAAGAAGTTTTTTAATCCATCTTGATACCTCCCTTTTCGTGTTGAATTTACGTATGCGTTCACCAGGTCCGAATCTGTTTTGTCATCGGCCATTAAAACGTACCCATAGTACAGTTTAATGGCCTGTTTCGCGCATCTCCGTCACTGGTGAATGCTTACAGTTCGGAGGTTATTCTGGATTTGGCCGTTTTCCGGTGAACGGTGATGAATGTACCACTGCAAAAAAGCAATCTGTCTCTCCAACACTATTTCTTATATTTAAAACTATTGATAAATATAGAGAGTACCCTCTCGGTCCACCAAAAAAGAAAGTGTAGTTAAATCCCTACGGTGTCTGTTTTTCCCTACATTTAGATAAAAAGCACAGCAGTTGAGCTGTTTATCCCTAAGAAACCCTTCCTGCACATTAAAGTGTATAGCATTTCCTACACTCGTTCTTCGTTGTTCTGACCTGCGTTAAAAAAATAACCACCTTATTACAGATAGATATTCGTTTCTTGGCGAGGTGGTCTCTATGTTGCAAGACATTTGCCTGTAATCAATTCGAGACCATCAGATTCATTAAGGAGTCAAAGAAATGAACGCTCATCAAGAAAAAGTCATGACACTGGAGAAAGCAATCGCCCTGTATGTCACTGACGGTTGTCATATATCGATTGGCGGATTTACTGTGAATCGAAACCCTATGGCCGCAGTGTATGAGATCATGCGGCAGAGGAAAAAAAACCTGCACTGTTATGCGCATTCAAACGGTACAGCTGTTGATGAGCTTATTGGCGGTGGATGTATCGCAAAGCTCGAAATTGCATATGGTGGCAACGGTAAAGCTGCACCGACATGCATCCGTTTTAAATCAGCGATTCAGAGTGGAAAAATTTTGTTCGAGGATTATTCAAATTATCATATGTCACTTCGCTTTCATGCAGGTGCCATGGGTGTCCCGTTTATCAACACCCTCTCGGGGTTGGGTACGGATATTCTGAATAAATGGGGATTTTCTAAAGAAATGAGGGTCAAGGACCCCAGAATACCGGATGAGAAGGCGGTAATTATCGATAATCCATTTGGTAATTGGGCTGGTGCTTCGAAGGTCGTACTGGTTCCCGCTATTAATCCCGACGTTACCATTATCCATGTTCAGAAAGCGGATAAATATGGAACGTGTAGAATTGAAGGTCTGAATTTCGCTGACATCGATCAGGTGAAGGCATCGAAACATGTCATCGTAACCTGCGAAGAAATTGTTGACACGGCAGAGCTGAGAGAAAAACCAGAGTACAACCAAATCCCATTTATTCATGTAAGCGCCGTCGTTCCTCTCCCCCATGGTGCCTATCCTTCTGCATGCTATAATTATTATGACTATGACCCTATCTACTTGAAACAATATAGTAAATTTGCAAAAGATGACAAGCTCTATAAAGAATACCTGGAAACGTTTGTTTATGGCGTGAAAGACCACCAAGGTCTTTTGAATCTTGTTGGCAAAGAACAACTGAAGCTCATCTCCGCAGATAAAAAAACAGGATATGCTACCGGTTTAGATCGACGATAAGTTGCACAGAGGGGAGAGGATATGATGGATTATACATTAAAAGAAATGATGACGATCATGGCCGCAAGAGAGATTCGAGACGGTGATATCGTTTTTTGTGGCACCGGCATATCCATGGTTGCAGCCATGGCCGCAAAACAGATTAACGCTCCAGGCAGTATTATCTTTTTTGAAACAGGAGCGATTGATTCAAAACTTGAAGAAATTCCTATGGCTGTTGCCGACTCACGAGTCATGTACGGGGCCGCCTCGACCAGCGGATTATTAGAGGCTTTTGCTACCATGCAGAACCCAAACACCGGCGACCATGTTATCGGCATCTTGGGATCTGCTCAAGTAGATAAATACGGCAATCTGAATTCGACATGCATTGGTGATTATTTCCAACCCACAACGCGCTTTTCTGGAAGTGGAGGGGCCTGTGATGTCGCATCATTCGTCTCCAGATGCCTCATTTTCATGCAGCATGAAAAGCGAAAGTTCCCCGCAAAGCTCGATTATCTGACGAGTCCAGGGTATCTGGATGGACCGGGTGCCAGGGAAAAAGCTGGGTTGAAGCCGGGAGGACCGACAGCCGTTATTACGAATTTGGGTGTAATGTATTTCGATGATGACAGCAAAGAGATGTATTTGGCTTGCTATTATCCAGGGGTTACTCCTCAACAAATCCTGGATAACATGGAATTTTCAGTGGATGTTTCTCGGGCGATCGAAGCTGAGCCGCCTACTGAGAGAGAATTGAAAATTTTGCGGGAAAAAGTTGATCCCCATAAATTAATTCTTTGAGACCTCTGCAAGCAGATGTGATGGCAGGGAGTGCCTGATGAATAATTGAAGGAATTGTTTTGCGGGATAGCCGATAAAATATCGTTTTTTCTCTTTTTTACGTGAGGTGCTGAGTGTCAGGTCATATGGAAAAGTCTGTTCTAAAGGATGGGAAAGAAACTATTTTGGCTATCCCAAAACTAAAGGATGCGACACTCTCACTGGAAAACCGTGTAGCCATAATGACTCTGCTGCGCGATGATGTCCGCAATGCCCTGACGGGGACGGCCCTGGTAGATGATATTGTGGCAACTGTCAACTGGGCTAATCGCGAATCGGAGATCTCGGTTCTTATCATCACCGGCGCTGGGAAGGCTTTTTCCTCCGGTGGTGATGTAACGGCAATGCGTGATCGGTCAGATATTTTCAGTGGACCTCCAATCACAATTCAGGATCAATACCGACGAACTATTCAACAATTACCCTTGGCATTGCATTCTTCAGAGATCCCAGTGATTGCTGCTGTCAATGGGCCAGCCATTGGCGCTGGTCTTGATCTTGCCTGCATGTGTGACATTCGTATTGCTTCAACCAGGGCGCAGGTGAGCGAAGCCTTTATCAATTTTGGTATTACGCCGGGAGATGGGGGCGCCTGGTTTATGCAGCGTCTGATTGGGTACCAGAAAGCGGCAGAACTCGCCCTTACCGGTAGACTCATCTCGGCGGAGGAGGCACTCCGACTTGGCCTTTTTCTTGAGGTAGTGGAGCCTGATGCCCTTATGCCACGGGCATGCGAGCTGGCCCTGCAGATAGCGGCCAAGCCACCCCTGGCAGTACGATTAACCAAAAGAATGCTGAAGCTCGCCCAACGAAGTGAACTGCCCGATTTCCTCGATCTTTGCGCCTGTTTTCAGGCAATGGCGCATCATACCAATGATCATCTGGAGGCGGTGAGTTCTTTTCTCGATAAGCGTCAGGCATATTTTAAAGGGGAATAAGCTGGACGCAGGGCAAAAAACACCTATTTAAGGGAATAATATAGTTAACAAGTCAATCAAAATGGCAAGGAGAAAATAATGTATTTCAAGTTAACTGACGAACAGAAAATGATGCAGGACATGGCCAAGGATTTTGCCCAGAAAGAAATTGTGCCTACCCTCAAAGAAGATGAGAGAGATCATCGATTCCGTCCAGAATTAGTCAAGAAAATGGCTGATCTTGGTTTCTTCGGCTGTGCAATCCCGGAAGAATACGGCGGGAACGGTTGTGGCTTCTTTGAGTCGGTTCTTTTGGCCGAACAGCTCGCCAAGGTAAGTGGTTCCTGGCGGGTCCCACTCAATATGCAGAATATCGGTCCTTCGGTGACCGTCAACAGATTCGGTACCAAGGAGCAGAAAGAGCGTTTCATCCCGGCCTGGGTCAAAGCCGACTCCTTCGGTTTTTTTGCCATCACTGAACCCAACTCCGGATCCGATGTGGCCGGCATGGGCACGACAGCAACCGATCGTGGTGACCATTGGGAATTAAATGGCCAAAAAATGTGGATTTCCAATGCCCATATTGGCGATTGGGGTTTGGTGTACGCCTTCACCGACAGGAACAAGAAATACAAGGGCATGACCTGCTTTATCGTCAACTTGAAGGATAATGAAGGTATTGTCACTGCCGCGATCGAGACGAAACTTGGGCTGCACTGCTCTCCAACCGGCGAGATTGCTTTCACCCAGGCCAAGATTCCCAAGGATTCGGTACTGGGCGAGGTCGGCCAGGGTTTCAAGATCTGCATGTGGCAGCTCAACAACACCAGAGTCAGCTGCGCTGCCGGGGCACTCGGTATTGGTGGTGGTGCCATCGAAGCTGCCATTAATTATGCCAACGAACGTACTCAGTTCGGCAAAAAAATTGGTTCCTACCAGATGGTCCAGGCGCAGATCGCCGATATGGTTGCCGAGCATGAGGCGGCTAAACTGCTTGTTTATCAAGCAGCCTGGTTGAAAGATCAGGGAATGCCCAATCAGCACCAGACTTCGATTGCCAAGTTGTTCGCCTCCGAAGCCGCGGTACACGCTACCAGCGATACGATGAAAATATTCGGCAGCTACGGCTTCTCGACTGAGTTCCCGGCTGAACGTTTTCTGCGCGACGCACAATCTCTTCGTGTTGTCGAAGGAACCAGCAATATCCAGAAAACTATCATCGCCGGAATTGCTCTTGGAGATGTCGAAAACCGCTAGGCATGCCAAGGTCGACACGATCGGCCAACAGAATTAGAGCTTTTAACTTGAAGGAAGAAAGGAGACCGTTATGTCACGGAAACAAACACCATTGCGTCCATATTTCGAGAAAATGGCCGATATTGGTGACGCTCTTAGTGATGCTGATGTTCAACGCTCACAAGAGAATATAGATTTGGTCCGGGAGCAGGAACGAATTATCGCCAAAGAGGTGGAACGAGTCAAAAACGCCGGTATCCCGGCTCAAAAGATCCATGACCGCGGGGGAATGACCGTCTATGACCGCCTTGAGTATCTGGTCGATGAGGGGACCTGGTCTCCTCTCCATACCCTCTATAACCCTCAAAAGAATGAGGAAGGCTGTACTGGTGTTGTCAACGGAATTGGCAAAATATCCGGTAAATGGGCTGTGATCATCGGATTTGACAACAAGGTTATGGCCGGTGCCTGGATATCCGGGCAGTCGGAAAATATTCTCATGGTCACGGATATGGCCAAACGGCTCAACATACCCCTGGTCTGGTTGACGAACTGCAGCGGTGTGAAGTTGATGGAGCAAGAAACCGTCTATGCCGGTCGGCGTTCCAGCGGTACGCCGTTTTTCCGTCATGCAGAACTCAATCATCTTGGTGTGCCCATTCTAAACGCCATCTACGGCACGAATCCGGCGGGCGGCGGCTACCAGGGAATCAGTCCAACTATATTGCTGGCCCACAAAGATGCGAATATTGCAGTTGGCGGGGCCGGAATCGTCGGTGGCATGAACCCGAAAGGACATTTCGATGTTGAAGCAGCAAAGGCCCTGATCGAAGCCACGAAAAATTTCAAATCCAAGAGTCCCGGCCGGGTCGAGACCCATTTTGATAAGACGGCATACTTCCGGGAGGTCCATGAGTCTGAGGAGGGAGTATTGGACGGCATCAAGGATTACATGAAGATGCTGCCGGCTTACGACCCTGCTATGTTCCGGGTTGCTGCCCCGGTTGCACCGAAGTTTCCCGCCGAAGACCTGAACGCTATCCTGCCGATAAATCAGAAACGCCAGTATAGTGCTGTACAGATTCTGGCCCGCCTCACTGACAACAGTGAGTTTATGGAATATCGATCCGATTATGGTCCTGAGGTCTTTACAGGACTTGCCAAGGTCGACGGTTTCCCGGTTGCTTTCATCGGCAACAATCAGGGTTTTTTCACTAATTATCCAAAATACGCGGGCGACAGTTATTTCGCCGTTGGTGGCAAGCATTATCGTGAGGGTTTGATCAAACAGGCAGAATTCGTCACCCTCTGTGGACGGGACAATCTACCTATAATTTGGCTACAGGACACCACTGGAATCGACGTTGGTGACCTGGCCGAGGAGGCTGAATTACTCTCGCTTGGCCAGTCTCTGGTCTACTCAATCGAGCAGACGGAGCTCTCTATGATGTGCATTGTCCTGCGCAAAGGTTCTGCTGCCGCCCACTACATCATGTGCGGGCCGCAGGCCAATAACAACAATGCCTTCACCCTTGGTACGCCGATGACCGAGATCTATGTCATGCACGGTGAGACCGCAGCCGCTGCGTCCTATGCACGGCGACTGGTCAAAGAAGATGCAGCCGGCAACGATCTTACGCCGGTTCTGGACAAGATGAACCAGATGATCAAAGATTATCAGGATAAGTCGCGTCCGGCGTATTGTGCAATGAAAGGGCTGGTAGATGAAATCGTTGAATTGCCTGCCCTGCGTAAGTACATCCAGGCCTTTGTTGGGGCGAACTATCAGAATCCACGATCGATCACTCCGGTTCATCAAATGCTCCTGCCACGAATCATCAAGGGGTAGGTTGTTCTACCAGGGGCAAGACAGATGGTTGTAAACAGATAAATACTTAGTGGAGGACAACGAGATGACAGAGAAGGCTTTTCAAGATCACTATCCTGATGAATTCGCCCATTGTTATGGTTGCGGAAGGCTCAATGAGGGGGGGTTGCAGATAAAGAGTTATTGGGACGGTGATGAGACTGTCTGTCATTTCACTCCAGATTCTAAATATTCCGGTGGCTTTCCAGGTTTTCTCTATGGTGGAATGATAGCTTCCTTACTGGACTGTCATGGAGCAGCGACTGCCTCTGCTGCTAAGGCCCGAGCAGAAAACAAACCGCTTGGCCGGTTTGTGACCGCATCGTTGAAGGTCGATTTTCGAGCCCCGACACCGATAAACACCGAGCTCGAGATCCGGGGGAAGGTCACCGAGATTAAAGGACGTAAGGTCCTGATGGATCTAACACTTTCAGCTGGTGGGAAGTTGTGTGCTGAAGGATCAGCGGTGATGGTCCAGATCCCTGATAAATAGGAAGAAAGACGGAAAGAGGAAGTCAGTCGGGAAATATATTGGAATGTAGGGCATGGGTGGACGACGCAGGCCGCTAACACATAATACGAAAAGGACGACAATGAATATTCTGGTTTGTATTAAACAAGTTCCTGATATGGAATCGAAATTCAAAGTTAATGGAGAAGGCCTTTGGTACGACAGCGCTGATCTGGCCTGGCGGATGAACGAATATGATGAATATGCAGTCGAACAGGCAGTGCAGTTGAAGGAGAAGACCGGCGGCGACCTGACCGTGCTCTGCATTGGTCCTGAGCGGGTGAAGGAGACGATGAAGAAGGCGCTGGCCATGGGATGTGACCGTGGCGTCCATGTGGCCGATGACGAGTTTTTCAAGAAGGATTCCTTCTCTATTGCCGCTCTTATCGCCGAGTTTGCCAAGAGCAAATCTTTTGAGCTGATCTTTACCGGCATGCAGTCCCAAGATAGGGGGAGCGCTCAGGTGGGGGTGATTACCGCCGAGATGCTTGGAATGCCCAGTGTCACCACCATTGTCAGTTTTGCTTTAGAGAATAATACCATCACCGTAAAACGTGAGCTGGAAGGTGGGGTGAAGGCGGTAATCAAAATGGAGGTCCCTGCTCTTGTGACCTGTCAGCTTGGCCTTAATACGCCCCGTTATCCTACCCTGCCTAATATTATGAAGGCAAAGAAGAAAGAGCTCCTCTCTATTCCAGTCGCTGATCTGTTAAAGGTTGCGCCCCATCAGGAAACGACATCACTGTTCTTCCCGGAGAAAAAGGGTGGCGGTCTTGTGCTGGAGGGTGAATTGGGCGATGTGGCCGACAAATTGATCAGTATTTTGAAAGAGAAAACCGCCGTTCTGGCGTAAGGAGCAAGCTATGAAGACACTACTTGTTGCAGAATATAGAGAAGGCAAACTGCAGGGCGGCGTAAACGATCTGCTGGCATTTGCCCAGAAAGTCGGCTCTGATGCCGCAATGTTTCTGGTTGGCAGTGAGACGGATCTGCCAAAGTTTCAGGGGACGCTGTATCTTGCGGATACGAAAGACTATGGCGAATACAATCCGGACGTACACAAACAGCTGCTGCTGGATACGATTGCCACGGTCAAGCCGGATATGGTTGTTTTTAGTCATTCATCCTATGGTTGGGATCTGGCTCCTCGGGTGGCTTTTGCCTTGAAGGCAGCCCAGATATCCGAGGTGATGGATGTGGTAGACGGGGTGCCTGTCGCACCGGTCTGCAATTCGAAACTACGCAGAAAGGTAGGTTCGAAGACGCCTGTCACAGTTCTGACCCTGCAGGCTGGAGCTTTTGGGCTTTCTGAAGAACCCACAGGTGTACCTGTCATCGAGAAGATCAGTACGACGGTCATCGGCAAGGTTGAGTTTTGCGGCTATGAACAGGCTGAGTTGGGTGGGGTGGACTTGACCAAGGCGTCAGTGATAGTCAGTGCCGGTCGGGGTATTGGTAAACCTGAGAATATATCGATAATCGCCAATCTGGCCAAGGCTTTAAAGGGTGAGTACGGCGCCAGCCGTCCGGTGGTTGATGCAGAGTGGGCCGAGCATAATCGTCAGGTTGGCACCACGGGCCAGACGGTGTCGCCGAAACTCTACGTTGCCTGCGGTATTTCAGGTGCGATCCAGCACCTCGCCGGAATGAAAAAGTCCGAATTTGTGGTCGCGATCAACACCGATAAGGATGCCCCCATTGGTGAGGTAGCAGATGTACTCGTTGTCGCTGACCTAAAACAGTTTGTGCCAATATTGACTGAAAAAATAAATGCTCTGTAAATAACACCTCCTAGGAGCCTGCCGGATTATAGTAATTTTCTGCGGAGTCTACGCTTACCTGTCAGATCAAGGCAAACACGAAAAAATTACCGGAGGCATATCGTTAATATTACGAGGATAATTTTTCGAGTTTAACGAAGATATGGGGAAAAAGGGCATAATCCGACAGGCTCCTCGTTTATAAATAAGTCAGGCGTTGCGAAGTGCATCACAAAGCGCAGAAAAGGAGTGTGAAACGAGAAGGAAAAGTTTGGTCCATGGAAATAGAGCTGACAGAGATAAGTCGAGCCAGCGGTTGATTTTAAAATCTACCGTAAAAAGTCCCTACTTATCATCATGAATACAACAACATTTAAAAAGGAGAATGCGATGGTAACAAACAGGAAAAAAATATCATTAAAGTTGGTAATGGTAGGTGCATTTTCAATGCTGCTGGTTCTCGGATTTGGCAAATCTTTTGTAACAACAGCCCATGCTGAAAAGACCTATAAATTTACCATGCAGAACATGTTTTCTCTGAATCATCCCATTAGTGCTGCCATGGATCAACTGGCAAAAGATGTGCACGAAAAAAGCAACGGTCGGATAACTATTCAGATTTTGCCTTCCGGCGCTCTGATAAATGGACCGGAAATTTTTGAATCCGTTGGGATGGGGTCTATTGATATGGGAACCACCTGTAGCACATATCACGGTGGTATCCTGCCGGTAGCGGCTACGGCTTTTGCATTACCTGGAGATCCGAGAGGAGTAAAGGAAATTATGGATTTCATGTATCAGGATGAAGTCTTGAACTTCCTCAGAAGTGCCTATGCCACCCAAAATGTGTTTTTCGGTGCGCCTCTTGTTATGGACGGTTATACCATTGTCTCCAAAAAACCAATTAAGAGTTGGGATGACTTGAAAAAATTAAAAGTCAGGGCCTCGGGTTCCATCGCCAAAGTATTACAAAAAATGGATATTCCCACGGTTTTCATTCCATTTTCTGAAATATATGTGGCCCTCTCTCGTGGGACCATCGATGCTGAGATCAGCGGAAATCATGCCGAAAGTTATCTTGGGACTACGTACGAGGTGGCAAAATTTCAGACCGTTCCGTATATCTCCGGAGCCCAGAACTGTGAAGTTATTGCTAATTTGGACAGGGTAAATGAACTTCCTGAAGACCTGCAGGTAGTCCTCAAGAAGGCTCTCCGGGATTCTTCGGCGAATGTAGTTAAAGCATTTGATGCGGAAAATAAAGAGGTTACGGCAAAATTAACAGCCGCCGGTACGCAGTTCATAGAGCTTCCCAAGGATGTCATGGATCGATGGAGCACAACCTCAATTAAAATGTGGGACGAAGAATTTACCAAAGACAAATTGTCTGGCGAGTATATTGCCCTTGTCAAAAAGGATCTAAAAAAGTTGGGGTATAATCTAAACTAACCCATAATATCTCTTTTGGATACCACGCCCAATGGTATCCAAAAGGGGTAACTACTAGGATTAAATATGCAATCCATCGAAAAAGTCATTCATTTTATAGAAAAATTAAACAAGATGGCCGGCAAAATATGCTGCAATCTGCTCTTTGTTTTCATGGTTCTGATGGTATATGAAGTCATTGCACGATATTTTTTTCAAAAACCGACTATCTGGGCACACGAACTGTGCGGATATCTTTTTGCAGCCTATGTTGCCCTGACTGGTGGTTGGGTCCTCCTGGAAAAAGGGCATGTTGCCGTGGATATTATCTACCAGTATTTTCCTAGAAAAGTAAAATACACAGCTGATATCATAGTTTCTGTTGTCTCCATGCTTATGTTCGTCGTTTTGTTCTGGCAGGGATATAAATTTGCCTGGCATGCATTTTCCACTGGCCAGCATTCACATACTCTTTTTGGTCCGATATTATGGCCTGTTAAAGCGATGCTTCCCCTTGGTTGTGTGTTTTTTATTCTGCAAATACTGGCGGATTTTGGCAAAACTATTTTGGAATTTAAAAAAGGGAGCGCACAATGAATCCCGGTTTAATCGTATTATTCATGTTTGCGGCAGTCGTTGTTCTTTTTGTGCTGCGGACACCGGTCGCCATTACCCTGGGCAGTGTGGGGATCATTACTCTGTACCTGATAAATGGACCCAGATTTTTGCAAATGCTGCCACCGTCCATCTTTCAAAGTATGACCAGTATCATCCTTTTGGCTATACCTTTATTTATTTTCATCGGCTGTCTGTTAGAAAGATCAGGTATTGCCGATGAAATTTTCGAGATGATTTACATGTGGCTTGGGCCGGTGCCCGGTGGGCTCGCCATCGGAACCGTCTTAATCTGCGTGATATTTGCGGCCATGGTGGGTATTGTGGGTGCTGCAACAGTTACTATGGGCCTCATTGCCCTCCCGGCAATGTTGAAAAGAGGTTACAAAACCTCCCTCGCCATTGGCTGCATTTCTGGGGGTGGTGCCCTGGGTTTTTTAATTCCACCCAGTGTGACCATGATTGTGTATGCATCTCTTTCCAACCTTTCCATCGGGAAAATGTTTTTAGCCGGTATTGTACCTGGATTCTTACTGGCGTTTCTTTTTATCGCCTATATCCTGATAAGAAGCCTGCTCAACCCTAAACTTGCCCCTCCTATTCCTGTGGAAGAAAGGGCCAGCTGGGTACAGAAATGGGCTTCAGTTAAAAACCTTTTTATGCCGTTCCTCCTGATATTTTCCATCATGGGAACCATCTTTTCAGGACTTGCCACTCCCACCGAGGCAGCCGCTGTTGGGGCTGTGGTGGCAATGCTGATCGTTCTTCTCAGAAAAAGATCTCTGAAGAAATGCATGGAGCTTGTCTCCACTGCCGCAGAAAATGCTACTTTTCTGACCAGTATGGTTCTGTGGATTATTGTCGGATCTCTTGCTTTTTCTGCTGTAGTCAATACCCTGGGACTCCCTCTGCTTTTAAAGGATCTCATCGATTCCATCGGGATGAATCGCTGGTCAGTACTCATTGCCATGCAGATTAGTTTCTTTTTGCTGGGAATGGTGATGGATGACCTTCCTATCATTATGATCACGGTTCCTGTTTATGTGCCGTTAATAACCCTTCTTGGCTTTAATCCCCTCTGGTTCGGCATCCTTTTTATCGTCAATATGCAAATGGCGTATCTGACGCCGCCCTTCGGTTTTGTCTTGTTTTATATGAAAGGAGTTGTGCCCCCGGGGGTAACCATGGGAGATATTTATAAATCTGTTTGGCCTTTTATAGGTCTTCAGGCGTTGTGTTTGATTCTTATTATGGTCTTTCCCGAAATAGTCCTGTGGCTTCCTTCTGTTGTTGGTATGTAAGGACCTGATATGCATTGCTTCTGGCGGTTGGGGGAAAAGCGTATTGTGGCCTGGATGTGTTGAAAGTGTCGCAGAACTCTTGCACGTGGTTTGCTTAAATCTGGGACGTTCGGCTGTAGAGCCCCTTATACCTGCAGGGGGGCTAAGAAATTTTCTCTTGGGGCAAAGATTGTAACAACCTAAAGGATCAAAACTATGAAAGATGTTGTCATTGTATCGGGATGCAGGACTGCTATCGGTGCATTTGGAGGAACCCTAAAAGATTTGAATGGGGCTACTCTGGCCGGTATTACCATGAAAGAAGCTGTTCGACGAGCAGGAATCGATCCGGCGCAGATCGACGATATCCGTTACGGTTGCTGCATGGAGTCCGCTGACACCTTGAATGTTACCCGGGTCGGGGCTCTTTTGGCCGGCATTCCGGAAACCGTAACGGCAGTTACCGTCAACCGAGTCTGCATCTCGGGCATGGAAGCGGTAATTTCAGGGATGGCGATGATCCAGGCCGGGATGGCCGATATTATCCTTGCCGGTGGAACCGAGCATATGTCCAGCGTTCCCTATTCGGTTCCGGGAGCACGATGGGGTTGTCGTCTCCAGGATCAGGCCTTTGTCGATAATCTTATTCATGCACTCCATTGTGGTTCTCATCTTATTCCTCATCCGGAAGACGGCCCTGTGGATGCCAGCAAACCGCCGCTCAGTACGTTTGTCGGCAAACCTTATATTATGGGGCACACTGCAGAATTCATCGCCCAACATCTGGGTATCACCAGAGAAGAGATGGACGAGGTCGCGCTGAGAAGCCATAATGAGACGGAGCGGGCAACCCAGGACGGCTCCTTTGCCGACGAGATTGTGGAGGTAGAAGTCCCCCAGAGGAAGAAGGCGCCGATCGTTTTTAACAAGGACGAACATTTTCGACCAGGCATGACCATGGATATTCTCCGTAATCTGCCGGCGGTCTTTGTCCCTAAAATAGGCACCGTAACTGCCGGTAATTCCAGCGGCATTAATGACGGCTCGACGGGCATGGTCATCATGTCTGCTGACAAGGCCAAAGAGTTGGGCCTTACACCTCTAGCCAGGATCAAGGCCGTAGCCCGGGGTGCCTGTCATCCATCGGTTATGGGCCTGTCACCAGTCCCGGCGGTTCGCAATCTTCTCAACTCTTCCGGGCTGAGCTTGAATGATTTTGACCTCCTTGAAGTTAACGAAGCCTTTGCCGCCCAGTATCTTGGCTGTGAGAAAGAACTGGGACTCAACCGGGCAGTGACCAACATTAACGGTTCGGGCATCGGCCTTGGCCACCCGGTGGGCTCCACTGGTGCCCGTATTATGGTCACCTTGATGTATGCAATGAAAAAACGTGGTAAATCCCTGGGCCTGGCTACTCTATGTGGCGGGGGAGGAGTTTCCATGGCATGTGCCCTTGAAATGCTCTAGTGCCATGAAAAACTCAAATGTTACAAGCTTCTGCTCCATTCATACAGACGATATTGTAAACTTTACTCTGGTCGTGTAATGATATGAAAAAATAGGGGAATTCTCAATATGTTCAGGTAGGATTTGGTGTCTTGAAATACAAAACCAGGTGTCTGCATTGGAAAAAAAAATCACTGATAAAAGTATTGTTGATTCTTTCAGCAGTGGAATTATTGCAACCGACTACCACGGGAGTATCACCCGCATTAACCACCAGACTGCAAAGAAACTGGGAGTTATTGCAGAAGATCTCATTGGTAAAAACATTTCAGAAGTCCTTCCCGTTTTTCACGCTTGTATCATGGATTGTTTGCAAAGTGGCAAGACGCTCAGAGGTCAAGTGTTAGAGACGGGTCAGGGACAATTGACTGTCCACATACATCCAGTGCGGAGCGGGCAGGAAATTATCGGCGCCGTTGCAAACTTCCACGAAACCGATAGCCTGGAAGATTACACCAGGAAATCTGATTCTTACATGGACTTGAACCGCCAGCTTAAGGCTATTATTGCCGCTTCCTCTGATGGGATTTGGGTTTGTGATGCAGCAGGTTATGTCGTCACTATTAACAGCGCTTCGGAATCGCTCAATGGCATTAAGGCAAAAGATGTTATAGGGAAAAATATTTCCGAGCTTCTCGACAAGAAGAGCTTTGATCAATTAGTAACCACAAAAGTGATTGCCAGCGGCAAGCAGGAAACCATCGTGCAACGTATTAAGAAGACAAACAGGGTTCTCTTGTGTACAGGGACCCCGGCTCGGGACAAAAATGGCAATATTGCGCTCATCGTTGTCAATGAACGAGACATGACGGAACTTGAAAACTTGCGCAAAAAAATTGCACAAAACCAAAAACTTACCGAGAAATTTAAAGAAGAGTTGTCAGAACGGACATTAAGGGAACTCGAAAACAACACCATTATTGCAGAGAGCATCCCAATGAAACAAATTCTTCAGAAATCTTTGAAGCTTGCCCATATTGGCGCCTCTAATATTTTGATACTTGGAGCTTCAGGTACGGGGAAGGGGTTGCTGGCAAAGTTTATCCACAAAAACAGTGGTCGTCGTGATGGTCCTTTTGTCGAAATCAACTGCGCAGCAATCCCTGAAAATCTTCTGGAGGCGGAATTGTTTGGTTTTGAAAAGGGTGCTTTTACCGGTGCAGCCGACGTAGGTAAAGTAGGTTTAATCGAATTGGCTCAGGGGGGAACTCTTTTTCTTGATGAGATCGGTGATATGCCCATCAACCTGCAGACAAAATTGCTCAAATATCTCGATGATAAACAATTTCGACGTCTTGGTGGAACAAAATCCATAAACGTAGAATGCGCTACTATTTCGGCTACCAACCGTGATTTGCAAGATCGTGTGCAGAAAAAGCTGTTCCGGGAAGATCTGTTTTATCGCCTGAGCAGTTTCACCTTGGCAATACCATCTTTGTGTGATCGTAGAGATGACATCCCAAGATTGGTTCGATTTTATCTGGAAAAATACAATAAAAAATATAACAGGTCGACCCATATCAGTTCCAGAATTTTGACACAGCTACAAAACTATTCCTTTCCAGGTAACGTTCGTGAGTTAAAAAGCATAATAGAAAATGGAGTTGTCCTCAGTGAAGATGCATCGTTGGATAGATATTTTGCAAACATTGCCAAAAGCAGATATCCACAGCTCCCTGTCTTTGAACTGCCAGCGTCGTCACAGCCCATAGATTTATCGGAGACTCTTAATGAAGTTGAAAGACAACTCCTTATTAAGGCCAGGCAACACTGTGAAACAACACGAGAAATGTCGACTTATCTTAATATCTGTCAATCAACTGTGGTGAGAAAAATGCAAAAGCATGGCTTGTAAACAATTTCGGCCAGCGTCTTTTTGCAGTCGAATTCACAGTTATACTCTGTAATATCTGCTTGGAGTGACACAATGAATCTTGAACCGAATAAAGAAGTTAAAATTGAAGTGACCCAGTGCGAATGCGACCTCATGAAAAAAGGTGATTGCCTGTATCTAAAAGGTCCTATGATTGACAAAGATAAATCCGATACCATTTGTGTCACTGCGCTTATTGCAATGTATCCCTGGATCATGACGGCCCGTTTTGGTGTTGAGTCGAAAAACCTGGAATTTGACGAGGGGTGTTACAAGGTCTGGTGTCCTGAAAGATTAGTGGAGTTTAGTATTCGAACGGTTTAAGAGGAGGAGCCTTTGGGGAGGTAGTGCGGCACAGGTTTTGTAAAAATCCGTCTCCCGCAAAAGAGCGTTTGATGCGATTATGCATCAAACGCTGCCTTCGTTACTGTTGATGCACGATTGGGCAAGAGCCGATTCTGGTGAAGTGCTACCCCTTTCTCCATAGGTGTGCATGTAAAGTATTGATATAATAGTTTTAATTCGTATTTCTTCGCATTTGCCTTTACCGCTCTACTTTCTTGATACTATTCTGTATCAAATAAAAATAAAGTAAATACAGTATTATAAGGTCTTTCGATGCGTTATTGCATCGAAACGTGTTCTGGCCACAACCTTATGACACCCTCATCATCCTGTTGTATCATGATTTTATCTATATATTATTATTTGGTATCATTTTTGCTTAACCCAAGATTGAGACAAGCTCGTCATCGGTTTAAAATACAAAAAAGGGGTATGAAATGACACAACCACAAACCAATGCAGCTCTCCAAGAGCGCCGCAATAAGGTCATCGCAAAAGGTTTCGGCAGTTCCACAAGCAAATACATAGCACATGCTAAAGGAGCTGTGATTACAGATGTAGAAGGCAATGAATTTATCGATTTTGCAGGTGGTATTGCCGTGATGAATGTAGGTCACTCCCATCCGAAGGTGGTTCAGGCTATAAAGGATCAGGCAGAAAAATTTACCCACACCTGTTTTATGGTCGCCCCTTATGAATCGCCGGTTGCACTTGCAGAAAAGTTGTGTGACGCAGTCCCCGGGGATTCAAAAAAATCCGTCATGTTTGTCAATAGTGGCGTTGAAGCTGTCGAAAATGCAATAAAAATTGCTCGGTATTACACTCAGAAAACTGCGATCATCGCCTTTGATAGTGCTTTTCATGGCCGGACATTAATGGGCATGTCCCTCACCTCCAAGATCAAGCCTTATAAACACGGCTTTGGTCCCTTTGCTCCTGAAGTTTATCGTATGCCCTACGCAAACTGTTATCGCTGTCCCTTTGGCAAAGAACATCCCAGTTGCGATATTGCCTGCGCAGATCATCTGGAGGATTTCCTGACTAACTATGTTGGTGCCGAGCAGACAGCTGCACTTATCGTTGAACCGGTTCAGGGCGAAGGTGGTTTTATTGCTCCTCCCAAAGAGTATTTTCAAAAGCTGAAAGCTCTTTGTGAGAAAAACTCAATTCTTATGATCGCTGACGAAATTCAGTGTGGGATGGGCAGAACGGGGTATATGTTTGCCATGGAATATTATGGAGTTGAGGCCGATATCACAACTGTTGCTAAGAGCCTCGGTGCTGGAATGCCTATCAGTGCTGTCGTCGGGAAAAAAGAAATAATGGATTCCGTACACCCCGGCGGGATTGGCGGAACCTATAGCGCTAACCCGATAGCTTGTGAGGCAGCTCTTGCTGTTTTTGATATATTTGAATCAGAAAATCTCCTTGCTAAAGCGAAAGTATTGGGCGAAACACTTCACGCCACTTTAAAGGCATTTCAGAAAAAACATGCACTCATCGGCGACGTCCGAGGACTTGGTCCCATGATCGCTATGGAACTTGTTTATGACAGGGAGGCAAAGACCCCTGCACCTGACAAGGCGAAGCAGCTCGTGGAGTTTTGTTTGGAAAGAAACCTCATCATTTTAGCCTGTGGCACCTACGGAAACGTTATCAGGTTATTAATGCCTTTGGTCATTACCGAGGAACAACTGACCAAGGGGATGGAGATTGTCGATAACGGATTGACTGCTATCAGTTGATCTCTCCATTTGTTCAGTGGGTTGGAGAGTGTTTGCTTGTCTTTTAAAAAAACAAACACTCTCCTGAAGGCACGTATCTCGTATATCGGGACGAGAAGTATTTGGACAAGAGGGGACCGTTCGATCGTAGTCTGCCATCTCATCAGAGCATATCTGCAGATGACAGGAAGCGGAGGTTGTTTCCCGGAGACTAATAAAATTGAGACAAGGAACTGATCAGTCAGTTCTCTATCTCCATTTGTATCATAAATGTAATCGTTCACCGGAACACAGTAGGTGCGCGCATAACCCGAATCAGTAATCGTTCAACCAGGACTCCAGGTTCGTTCAAGCGGCCTCCGAGCTATAGTTGGCTATGTGAGGGGGCCTGATCGGACGAAAATGGGGTGCTGGTTGAACGGGTACTCATAAATGACCAGCGAGGTAACAGATGTTTGGATACTATAATCGGATTTTAACGATCAATCTCAGCGCCAAATCAGCGACAATAGAACCAATTTTAGATCAGGTGCTCACTGAATGCTTTGGCGGGAAGGGGTTGGCGACTCGACTGCTCCTGGAACGTAACAAACCAGGTGTCGATCCGCTGTCAGCGGACAATCATCTTATTTTCGCAACGGGTTCATTTTGTGGAGGACGTCTTTGGGGAGGGAGCCGGTATGGAGTATACACTAAATCTCCTCTCACTGGTTTTTATGCCGAATCGTATTCCGGTGGAAAAGTTCCTGAGGCTATTGACTCCACCGGCTTTGATGCAATTATTCTGAGCGGTAAGTCCGACTCGCCAACGGTGCTTACTATCACTCCTGAAGGCGTCGAATTCCACGATGCAGGTGACTTATGGGGTACCGACTCGATTAAGGCTGAAGAAGAAGCTGTTGCACGATTTGCACCGAATACTGAAGGGTATCGAAAACCTGGCGCTGTTTCTATAGGACCTGCCGGAGAAAATTTGGTGAAATTTGCCCTGATAGCTAACGACAAATGGCGCTGTGCCGGCAGGACCGGAGCCGGGGCGGTAATGGGCTCCAAACTCGTCAAAGCGATTGTTTTTCAGGGAGATAGAAAACGGGAGTATTTTGACGCAGACGGTGTCGCTCAGTATGCCAAAGAATTTGCCAGCAAAAACAGCCAACTTCCAGGCGTAAAAGCTTATAAGGCCATGGGAACCACGATGATGGTGACCTTGATGAATACTGTTGGTGCCTTTCCAGCTAAATATTGGAGTCAGGGCTCCTGTGCACACTCAGAGAAGATTAGCGGTGAGCAGTTCCATAAAGATCACGATGTACAACCGCACGCCTGCGCAAAGTGTTTCATGGCCTGTGGCCGTATGGCAACGATAAAAAAAGGACGACACACAGGCTTGCAAATAGAAGGCCCTGAGTATGAAACAATTTACTCTTTTGGTGGTCTCTGCATGGTTGACGATATGGCAGAAATTGCCCATCTCAATGACCTTTGCGACAGATTGGGTATGGACACGATTACCGCCGGTAATCTTTGTGGTCTGGCAATTGAAGCGAAAGCCAGAGGAAAGATCGACTTTGCCATCGAATATGGCAACGCTGACCAGATAGCGACACTCGTAAAAATGATGGCAGCACGCGAAGGTATAGGTGAAGTTCTTGCCAACGGTATCATCTTTGCATCGCAACTCTGGAATTTGGAAGATATTGCTGTCCACGTAAAAGGGCTCGAACCCGCGGGGTACGATCCTCGTACCCTGAAAGGAATGGGACTCACCTTCGGAACGTCCCCGAGAGGAGCATGCCACTTGCGAACCACCTTTTACAAACCTGAACTTTCCGGACTTATTCCCCCGGACCAAATAGAATCCAAAGCTGAAATGCTTATAGATTATGAGGATCGCCTGAATATTTTTGATACATTGGTGCTCTGCCGTTTTTACCGGGACATGTATCCGTGGGAAGAACTTGAATCAATTCTGCCCCGTGTGACGGGACAACCAAGCACCAAAGAAGACTTGCTGAAAGTTGCACGAAACATTCTCAACATGACCCGAGCATTCAATCTACAGGAAGGGCTACAAATCCAGGATGACCGGTTGCCCAGACGTATCACTAAAGAAGCTCTGCCTTCGGGAAAATCGATCACTGAAGATGAAATGGAATATATGCTTCAAGATTATTATCGATTGAGAAACTGGAACGAGGCTGGTATTCCAGTAAAAGGCTCAGGAGCCTAGATGCAAGTCACTGTGAATACAACATATATATTCTAACCCCGGTAAACGGGAAGAATGCCTGGATAAGTACCTTGGGGACAAATTGTTTTCTTGCAAAAAACAAGAAAACAATTTGTAAGGTACTAAGTACCTGCCTCCTCGAAGAGATATGCAAGGACAGGATTCAGCTTTGTTCGGATTGCTCCTGTGGAAACGATCACGCCACTCTTTCCACGGGGCATTTGACAACATAATTACCTGGGCTGTACTCCAAAGGAAAAAACCATGAACAAACCAGTAAGCATCCCTGCATCTATCACCCAGGGGACTGATATTATAAATAAAGCACAAAGTGTCAGTCTGGACCCCCGGATTCTTTATGAAGCTGTTATTGATCTGTCTTCAAAGGGCCTACTCACCGCCAACTGTATCAATATGGCGGCGGGAATCCTCCTTTATGACCTCGGTCTGCCCAACTATTTCTTCGAATACATTCAGAAAGACTCCCTGATCAACCTCCTGCAGTCCATTGCCACAAGTATAAATGTGGTTGACGGGAAGGTGGTTCTTTATGGCCGAGTGGCGCATGTAGATTTTGACCTTACCCAGGGGAGCAATGTGCAACGCGAGCGAGTCCGGATAGCCACCGAAATTACCCGCGATAATCTGGAGTTGGTACTTGAAAAACTTATTACCGGTCACCGACGGGATTATTATTATAGTCCCGAGAGTAAGTATTATACGTACCTCATCCGTCCCGAAACAGTGACCGATTTTGCCAAGACGCAGTTTTCCGGTTCGAGGTATCTCTTTGACCTTGTAGGGGATTTTGAAGAAATGCCGGCCCCAACCAGGAAAAGATATGAAAAATTCCTGGCAAATCATGAAAAATCGGTCTCCCCGCTGATCGAGGTATATAATCTGCCGGAGACTGGTGAGACACGGTTAATGTTCAACAGTGATTTTGAGAAACCACAGCTGCCATTATTCAGAAAACTACTTGCAGACCATGGGCTGACTTTGCTGCGTGCCTACTGGGAACCTTATTTAGGTAAGTCTTCAGTTCCTTCTTCGGTATGTGCCCTCTATATCCAGGGAGAATTGTCCCGGGCCAAGGAATCCTCCCTGCTTGCCGATTTTCAATCAGTGCTGGCGTTTTCCATCAACGGTGCTAAAGATTTATATCTGCAAGGTGAGATGAGCTTCAAGGAGATGCTTTTTGCCGGTAATGCCATCGACTTCACGCATATGTTTATTTTTAAGGAAAGTGAAAATGCGACGGATCGGGACATACTCGGAAGTCTGACAAGCAAAGATCATCGGGATGCTTTTGCCAAGCGACTGCAAAGTTCGAATAAATCGACATACGGTAATGCGCTGATTGAATGTACGGTGGCAAAAAATGTAGATCTCATCAAGTTTCTCTATGCAATATTTGCTCAGAAATATGATCCCAGGTCATCATCCAAGATAACTCCCGAAAAAATTGCAGATAAATGGCTGCAATTCAACAAGATTATCTCATCACGTTTCATAGACTTCAACTTGGGTTACGACATATTTAAATTCATGTTTAAAATCGTCACCAGTACACTGAAGACAAACTTTTACAAAGAAAATAAGCGGTCGTTTGCCTTTCGTTTTGATAATGCCATTCTCGATCCGCTGGTATTCAGTCAGTTCATTCACGGTATTTTTTTCGTGAACGGGCATTATGCCTGTGGAACGCATATGCGGGCTGACGACATATCCAGAGGAGGACTGCGGCTCCTCCGCGTTACCCCGGCCAATCATGAAACCGAGCTGGATAACGCAGTCCTGCTCAATTATGCGCTTGGCCCCAAAGCGCAGCGTCTGAAACATAAAGACATCTGTGAGAGCGGTTCCAAAGGCGTGGTTATTCCGCACCCGCAGTATGCCCGTTATGCACTGGAGTCTCTCTATGATTACACAGAAGGCATCATGGATCTCATGCTGCTTGACGACTCTATTGTTGATTATTACGGCAAGCCCGAACTGATTTTCTTTGGGCCGGATGAGGGAACTGCACCACTGATGGATGCTATTGCCCTGCGTGCCAAAGAACGTGGTTATCCCCACTGGCGAACGCTTACCACCGGGAAGAGTTTTGGTATTCCCCATGACACCTTCGGTCTTCTTGACACTGGTGAGCTGTTTGGTCTTTACGATGAGGGCGATAAAGGGGTCGACCTGCAGATTGATGGCGCATCGGTCGTCCTGACCAATAACATGGATGAAATCTATGACAGAATTGGCGGACGAATTGAATCTAGTGGGATGACAACCACCTGCATAATGAGTTCGTTCCGTACGCTCATCTCGCACTATAACTGCAAGGAAGAAGAGCTGAACCTGATGATTACCGGAGGACCGGACGGAGACCTCGGCGCGAATGAAATACAGTGCTACAAAGGCAATATCTGTCTCGTGATCGACGGGGGATCTATTCTTTTTGATCCCCTGGGGCTCGATAAAAAAGAGCTGATGAAAATTGCTTTTATGAGAAACTCATCGCCACGGGCGAATTCTACTACTTTTCCTCTGGAAAAATTGAGTGCGGAAGGATTCATGGTTCCTCTTTCGGCAAAAAACATCAGCCTTCCGGACGGCACATTTATCGAGGATGGGGCGCTTTTCCACCGAACCTTTATAACAAATGTTAAAAATAGAAAGTATATCCGCCAGGCTAATATTCAAGCGTTCATACCTTGCGGTGGTTTTAAGGATACCGTCAATCAGCGAAACGTTAAAAAATTTATTGAAATTTTCCATGAGCTTAAGTTTGTGGTCGAAGGTGCAAACGTCTTTTTTGATGACGTCGCGAGACGCTATATCGCCACTGCAACCGACATTAAGCAAGTAAAAGACTCCACTGCCAATAAAGGCGGGGTTTTTAGCAGCTCGATTGCCGAGGTTCTCACCGGCTTTCTGTTCCATGATACGTACGAAAAAGAACTGCTCAATGACCCAAAAACCAGATGGGCACTGATTAAAGATATTATCCATCTGGTTGAGTGGTATTCACGCCTGGAAACAGATCTGCTACTGCAAATCTATGATGCAGATGCTACGGTTCCTCTGTTTGACCTCTCAGAGAGAACCAGTGAACAGATCTTTGCCTTGCAGGACCTCCTGGTGGGGCAGCTTGATAAGATACTTGCCGATGAAGAGTTGGTCTGGCTGGTAATGACCCATTATGTGCCATCAGTGCTTATAAGAAAACTCGGGCGAGAAACCATTATGGCCATTTTTAATACTCCCGAGTTGCAGGCATACCGTGATGCGATTGTGACGAAGAAAATTGCCTCTATGGCCTTTTATCGATTTGGCAAAAACTGGGAGAGTTACCTGAAACAGTTGCCAAAGGATTTTCCAACATCACTCTACAAAGCTCTGCAGCAGTAATAGGTAAAAACGCAGTGGATATCTCGTAAACGTTCACCAGCACCGAATCTGTTGTGTCATCGGTTGCTAAACGTACCAATAGTACAGTTTAAAGACCTCTTTCGCGCATCTTCGGCACTGGTAAACGCTTACAGCTTGGAGATTATACGAGATCTTCAGGGGTTCCGGTGAGCGGTTATGGTATCTCGGTCGACAGGCCGAGACAAAATTGAGATCTTTTGCTAAAAATTATTTTGTAGAGTGTAAGAAATGTCATCCCGCAGTAATATCACTGAGAGGAAAAAAATATACAATCACGGGAAGATATTATGTATAGAGCAAACACAATCTAGAAAGTGCTTGAACTATTAGCTCAGCATGTTGCAACAAAGGTTCGGCCAGAGCTTGTAGATACAGCGTATAGTACCAATGAGCTGAAGTTGACCGTTTCAAAAATCAAGCAGATACTCAAAATCATGCACGATATGGGAGTGATTGAAAGTGGTATGGGTGCGGAGTATTCACTCATAACCCGGATGGGCCGCAGCAGGGTGGATTGCTAAAATTCAGTGTTCAAGCTGTGTGCACCAAGATGGTTGTGTTTATTATAAAGAAGAGTGTAGTGCTCTCTGTCTCTTCTTGGTAATATTGAGTCTGATGCTGTATACATGTTGGTCTTTTTGAGAGCTCCTATACTGACACCACTGATTGTTTAGAGATGCTGCTTAAAAATGAAAACAGGAGATGGGAAAATTATGTTAAAACCAATTCGGTCGATTTTGTTCGCTACAGATTTAACACCAAATTGCCAGCAGGCACTGGATTTCACGATTGCCATAGCTACTCGTTTTAAGGCGACTATCTATATGCTCTACGTTATTGAGAAACTACCTGACCATATTATGGGAGGAAGGTTGAGAAGTTTGCTTGGTACCCATGAGTGGAAAAGCCTGCTGGAATCTCACCAGGTGACAGCTCACAAATCGCTTCTCGGCAAGCAATCTACCGACGATAATGTCAGGGAGGCTGTTCGTAAGTTTTGTGAACAGGAAGGTCTTGCCGATGATTCCTACGATTTCAAATCTCGTGAAATCATAATCAGTGATGGTGCACTTGTAGATGATATCCTGCTCAATGCCGAGAAAAATGAATGTGATTTAATAGTGCTTGGCGGTCATAAGAACTTGTTTTCTTCGACATCTGTCGGCGCTACTGTTAAAGCAGTGCTGAAAAAGAGCAAAATTCCCGTGACTGTGGTTCCTTCAGGATTATCCTAACGCGATTCGGCGAGCACGGCTCTGTAGTACATGGAGAAGAGGCTTGATCGTGGCTTGATCGGCAAATTTACTCAGTCTCTAAACACGTTCATTCGTACATGTTTTAGAGACGGCAGTTTTGCACGGACTTCTTCGATGCGTGCTCGTTCTATTTGGGCGGTGACTAAGGTTTCCCCTTCGCCTGAACCGGCAAGCATGACGCCGAAGGGGTCGAAGATTGTGGTTCGAGCCGCAAAGTGAGGACCACAAAGGTTGGCGCCGCAGACATACATAGTGTTCTCAATGGCCCGTGCCTGTAAGAGGGTCAACCAGTGCTCTTCCTTCATTGTCCCGGCGTACCAAGCCGAGGGAATAATTACAGCTTCTGCTCCTCGAAAGGCAAGATTTCGGAATAATTCAGGAAAACGAAGATCATAACAGATAGCTATCCCGAGGCGCATTCCTTTGAGAGTGAACACTGGTGGTGGGATATCACCACCCAGCATCAGGTCCGATTCACGAACACTGAGAGCATCGAACAGGTGGATCTTGTTGTAGCGAGCCAGTAGTGCGCCGTCTGGGCCAAGCGCTACCACAACGTTGGCGGCCCGTTTTCGATGGCGCTGGACTGTTTGCCAGATGCCGCAAATTATAGCGATACCATATTCTGCTGCCATTGCCGACAGTGCACTGACGAAAGGGCCATCGACTGGTTCGGCAACCGTCGTTAAGGGGGTTCCCGTTTGTGGCAAGGCCATAAACATCTCAGGGAATGCAACCAGGTCGGTTTCGCGTGCAACGGCTTGTTGCAGGAATCTCCGAGCAGTTCGGAGGTTTTCTTTTGGGTTCCGTGAGACACTGGTCTGAGCCAGACCGACTATGAGTTGAGTGGCCATTAGAGTAATCCTCGAGCTCGCTGGATATGGGGTGCCGGGAAATCGCAATTGTGAGAAAATAAAGCATAAGAGGCGTTTTGCCTACATATACTACATGCATTGTTCTCTGAACTCAAACAAGAATTAGGGTATTAAGAAAAGGTTCAGAATGCAGAGCTTCTTATCTGACGGCATTTGCACCTTTTTTATGCCGGTGTTAATCGGCCTGTTGCTCATGTTGGCTGGGAAACATTTTTGAGAGTATCACCTTTGCCACAGCGATTGCCGACTGACTTATTTATAATAGAGAAAGCGCTTGCCGGATGACTGGTGCATGGCATGCAGCATTCTCTGCTGGTGGATTAAGGATTGCTCCAGACGAACGTATGCGGGTCAAAACCCTGTTGCAGATTTGGCTTGATAATCTCGAAATAGGGTGAAACATCAAAGTCTCGTGGCGTAAAGAGGCTATAATGGCGAATTTGGTACATTTCCTTGGAACAGACAAGACAGGAAGGGTCATCCGATTGTTGGATGATAAGCTCAGGTAATATCGGATAGTTGATGGATTGGAAAGCTTGGGCGATAAGCGAAGAACAAATCGCCTGGGTTGGATCTGCACTGCCCAGCGACAGCAAGCGTCTCCTGAACCGGGATGGGACAGGGGGGGTTGGCAGGAGAAATCTGGCAAGGTCAATTATATGTTGCAGGTCATATTTATGTCCCAGTCGTGCAACGGCATAGTTGACAACCTGGTCAATTTCATCTTGATGTAACCCTACCGATCGGCAGATGCGGGTATGGAATGGGGTGTAGCGAGACAAGGCCACACAACGAACCCCATCATTTATGTCGGCCTCGACAAGTACTGGTTGCTCTGCATCAACTCCTGCGGCCGGCAGGACACCACCCCCGACATACAGGGCGGCATGTGACCAACTGGATTGGGTCAAATATCTGATTGCCGTACTGAAAGTACTGTTTCCTTCAACGAGGAGCACGTCACCAGGACGAAGAGTTTTTGCCAGTTGTACTGGAGTGGAGGTGGCAATTCGGTTGTTGCCCGGCAGGGGCCTTGAGAGATGCTGAGCCAGGATTGCACCGATTTTAGCGAGTATCTTCATGTTGGATCAGAATGGATACATACTATTATTAACGCTTGAGAATAAGAATATGCTATGAAGCATCTTCCTGCTTGGTGATTATACTGAATCAGTAATGAAACACATATTTTCCTGGGCCGTTACCCTGTGCAGAATCGTGATTGGCCTGGTGGTCATACAAGCAGGCTTTGATTTTGCCAGAGGCAGCGGGCCCTTTGCGTATCGGGAAGCAGACGCTCTTACCGGGGTGTTTGTCATGATTCTTGGTGCATACATCATTATATCAAGTCTGACTCGTCATTTCTTCGATCGATCCGAGTGATTTTCATATCTCCGTTTATAATTGATATTTATCCCTATATCCCCTGGGAGTGATCATCAAGTCATTCCAGGTGAAAGTCTGGCTGTTGCCGATGATGACGGTGGACTGCATGCCTATCTCTTGCTCCAACATCTCCTGCAGTGTGGTAATGACGATCTTTTCATTGTCTCTCGTGGCTGCGGTGACGATGCCGACAGGGGTTTTCGGATCACGATGGGTCAGAAATATTTCCCTTGCCCGGACGATTTGTTCGGTTCTTCGTTTCGATCTGGGGTTGTAGATGGCGGTGACGAAATCGGCAAGGGCGACCGCCTCAAGACGTTTTTCGATTACCTCCCAAGGGGTGAGCAGATCGGACAGGCTGACTGCTGCAAAGTCGTGCATAAGGGGGGCGCCAAGCCGTGCCGCGCAGCTGTTTATGGCGGCAAGACCGGGAATTATTTCGATTGAGCAAGCGTATGCACCTTCTTTTGCCAGTTCAAAAACCAGGCCCGCCATGGCGTAGATGCCTGGGTCGCCACCAGAGACGAGGGCGACCTGTTTTCCCGTGGAAGCAATTTCAAGCGCATTTCGACATCGATCCACTTCTTTCATCATCTCTGATGAAATAACTTCTTTGCCGTCAAGAAACTCGGGGATCAGTTCAAGGTAGGTTTTGTAGCCGATTATAATCTCAGCTTTGGTAAGGATCTCGCTTGCGGCAAGGGTCATGTTTTTGACTGAGCCGGGACCTGTGCCGACAACATAAAGGGTACCTGAGCCACCGCCATGGTTACATTTTTCCATTTTCTTTTCCTGCTGAGTAAGTGATTACTTTGCGCACTGAGGAGTGCCGACGGTTCGGCAACGCCGATGGCGCCGACGGCTTTCAGTGCGGCAAAGGAGATTTCCAGGTTAGTCTGTCCATTAATTGTTTTGCTGTCGAAGAAATCAATCTGCCAGCAATTCTTTTCTGCTAACTGCAAGAGACCAGTTTCATCATTTTTCTTATCGATCGAGGCAAGATTTCTAATACTTGCCTTGCTTAAATGTAATGCATTGAAGAGCTCGTTTAATGCATCTTCAAATTCGTGTACCGGCGTGCCGCGATTACACCCGATGCCAACAACCAGGTTGCGGGGCCTGAACACCGGGGAGGTGTGCGTACTTCCTGTTAGATGCGAAACGATGAAATCCGCGCGCCGGGCTTCATTGACCTGCTGCAAGCCGCTCGGCAACGACGATATCTCCACATCTGCGTAGAGGGAGAGTTGCCCCTGATTGACAAGAAGAGTGGATAAACTCGTTAAGACCTTCCGGTTTGGGGCGACCAGCTGTTGCTCTTGAGCCCAGAGGTCGAGAGCAACCAGATCCAGGGTGTCGGAGGCGGTCGTTATCACCGCTGTCCCGCCGAGAAGACCGGCTGCTTTTTCGGCCAGACCATTGCCGCCGCCAACATGTCCGGAGAGCAGGCTGATCGCATGGCGACCTTTTTCGTCCAGCACAATAACGCAGGGATCAGTTAATTTGTCGGCAAGCAGGGGAGCTATGGCCCGCACGACAATGCCGGCAGCCATGATGCAGATAAAAGCATCATACTGGTGCCAGTTGGCACCAATCGTAACAGCAATTTTTTCCCCAGGTTTTTTCTCAAGGGTTGTAGCATCTTCGAGCAACGCAGCGAGTTTGTCGGCAAGTTCTCTGCCGCCCAGAGTTATGGCAACTATGCCGATTTTCATGAACGATCGCTGCCCTTTCTGTAGCCATGGGTGAATGCTTCATCGTATAATTTGGACAGAACGGGAGGCGGTCCGTCGGTCAGGACTTTGCCGACAGCTATGATGGCGGTCCTTGTTATACCTGCCTCCTTTACCTGATCGGCGATGGTCAAAAGCGTTCCCCGGAGCTGTCTTTCATCCGGCCAGCTGACTTTTTCAACAATGGCAACCGGGGTATCTTGAGGATAACCACCGGCCAGGAGTTCTGTGACCACATCCTCGATCATCCCGATACTGAGAAAAATCATCATGGTCGCCTGATGCGCTGCCAGCAAGGCCAGCTCTTCTTTTTTAGGCACCGGGGTTCTGCCGCCGCGACGGGTGAAAATGACAGTCTGAGATATTTCAGGGAGGGTCAGCTCCGTCCTAAGGGCGGCAGCTGTTGCCAGTCCGGAACTGACGCCGGGAATTACCCTGAAAGGGATGTCGTTTTCGTTTAAAAGGGCAATCTGTTCATTAATGGCGCCGTATATCGACGGGTCACCGGTATGTAGTCTGACCACCTTTTTGCCAGCCTGCCAGGATTGCAATATGATATCGAAAACCTGGTCAAGATTTAAGCCGGCCGAATTGTGGACTTCGGCTTTCAGCCCCGTGATCAATGCTTTGGGGACAAGACTGCCGGTGTAGATGACCACGTCGGCTTGTTGCAGGAGTCGCTGACCTTTCACGGTAATCAGTTCCGGATCGCCCGGACCGGCACCGACGAAATGGACGTCGTATCTTCCGCCACCAGTTTTTTTAATGGTTTCTGCTCCGTTCATCGTGTTCCTGTCATAATGGTTATCGGGTTAAAGTTAAAAATCTTGCCGTCCGGTTCGGTTCTGGTCACTTTGAGAACCGATGAGGTGACAGTAAACCCGTAGTTGTTCATCAGTTCGGGTGCCTCCTGGACAGTCTTGTCGATCACGCCGTTGATTACCAGGCGGCCATCGCTTACTAATCGTTGGTCAGCCAGTGCAACTATGGCCGGCAGAGAACCGCCGCTGCCGCCAATAAAGATTCGATTGGGGGGCGGGAGGTCGACAAGTGCTTCTGGAGCTCTGCCAAAAACCGGCACTATATTGTAACAGCCAAATTTAACAATATTATTTTTGATATTTTCCAGTTCTTCCGGCTTGTGCTCGACAGCATAGATGGTCAGTTCCGGGTTCAATCTCGCCGCTTCAATGGAAAGAGAACCACTACCGGCACCGACATCCCAGAAAACACCCTGACGAGGCAATTGCAGCTGGTGCAGAGTTGCGGCCCGAACCTCGTTTTTAGTGATCAATCCCCGGCTATGCTGAATGAGATCTTCGCAGAGACCAAAACGATATGAACAGGTATCTGTAGTTTTGGGAACCAGTAAACAGACGATATTGAGCGGGGAAAATTGTTGTTTACTCGCCTTATCAAGAGTTCCGCGAAAGAGTCTCTCACTCTCTAAACCAAGGTCTTCGGCGACCAGCATTGTTATAGCATCCGGTAAAGCAGTTTCCTCGATAAGCTGCAGATAATCAAGGAGACGGCCGGCGATACACTCGGGGCTGTTGTCCTTATCGGTAAGGATCAGGTTTTTGCTATGAGTTAATAATAATCCTGGGATATGACCCGATTTCCGGCCATGCAGGCTGGTGATTACTGCATCGTCCCAGGGGATTTTAAAGAGGGCGCAGGCTCGTTGTATGGACGATAGTGCCGGATGGAACTCGATGGTATCTGCAGGGAATTCGGCGAGTAACCGACGGCCGATGCCATAAAAGAGCGGGTCACCGCTGGCCAGTACCGCAACGTTTCCTTCCTGCAATGCGGTTCGGATAGCGTCAAGGGCTGCAGGCAGGGGAGTGATCTCTAAAAACCTGCCCGGCAGGTGCGCTGTTAATGCAGCAAATCTTTTGGTACCTACAAGCAGCCTGCACTGGGACAGTATCTTTTCCTGTGCCGAGGATAAAACTGCATTGGCTAGGCCAAGGACGAAGAGTTTATACATGGGTGATGATTTCCGCCTTATGATTGACAAGGTACACCTTCACCCTGGTACCGGTGACATCCTGGCAGTATTGTTGGGCTTTGAGGCAGACTGCCGTAACCAGCTTGTTTTGTCCTGCTGCCTCGATATGGGTATACATTTCCCTGGCAGTATTGGAGCTTTCAATTTTTTGCAACAGCTCTCCCTCTGCCCCAAGGTGGGCGAGTAACTTCGCACCGTCGGCAACCTCCAGAGCGCCATTACGCACATGGGTCTGCGGAACGCGGAGAGCGGCTTTCATGATTTTTGCCCACATCCCTGACAGGTGGATCGTTTTAAACCGTCGAATAGCTGCTTCTTTCAAGGAAAATTCCAGGTAGTCGCCCATCATGGCATAGGCCTCTTCCGGCAGCTCAAGGAGCTGCTGGGCACCTTTTTCAGAAGTCCTGCCGGTGGACAGCACTACGTCTGATAGGCCAGCTTCTCTGGCTACATCCAGTGATGCTTTGATGGTGGCTGTCCAGGCGTCAGCTGAGATGGGACGAACAATGCCGGTGGTGCCGAGTATTGAGATGCCGCCAAGAATACCAAGTCGTTTATTGAGGGTTTTCTCAGCAAGCTCAGCACCTTTGGGAACCGAGATGGTGACAGTGATTTTTTGATCGACTGCTATTTCCTGAACAGCAGCAGCTATCATCTGGCGGGGAACCGGATTTATGGCCGGCTGGCCAACTTCAATGGCCAGTCCGGGCTTGGTGACGGTGCCGACACCTTTACCGCCGCATAATAAAATGTTGCCCAGAAGGACGGATCGTACCGGGTCTGCGGGGAGGTGCGATGAACATACGCTTGCCGCAATCTCAGCCCTGTTTGTTACATCCGGATCGTCACCGGCATCTTTTATGATCGAAGCCGTTGCCGAGCTTCTATCAATTGTGCACCGATGTATTGCAAAAGTTTTTCGGCTCCCGTCAGGAAAAGGGATTTCGATGTTTTCCGGGCACATACCATTAATCAGCGCAAAAGTTGCTGCTTTTGCCGCAGCTGCTGCGCAGGAACCGGTGGTAAAACCGCTTCTGAGTCGTTTTACAGCCATGTTTATTCAGCTGCCAGTCGGAGAAGAGCGTTGATAATTGCCGCAGCCACGGGACTGCCGCCTTTGCGCCCCAGGTTCGTGATATAGCAATTATTTTGTTCTACCAGCAGATCTTTGGATTCAGTTGCATTGACGAAACCTACTGGAACGCCGACAACCAGTGGAGCATTGGCCGGGGGAACGGCAGCAAGACTTCTGATGGTTTGGACCAGCGCGGTAGGTGCATTGCCCATGGCGACAATACCTATATTGCCGTTAAGGGACATCTCGATGGCCAGTTCCGAGCGGGTCTTGTTTTCCGCTTTGGCCCGTGCGGCAACTTCCGGATCGGCGACCCTACAGATGACCTTGCCGCCCCACTTGGCAAGCATTGTCTTGCTGATCCCCGATGCCACCATGGTGACATCGGTAAGGATATCTTTTCCTTCGCGAATAGCTTTGATGCCCGCTTCAATCGCACCAGGGGCAAAGCGCATAGTATCTTTAAAAGAAAAATCACCTGTAGCATGAATAACCCGCTGGACAACTTTAAAGGTCTTTTCGTCCATGTCGGTTGGACCAAATTCTTCCTGGATTATTCTAAAACTTTCCTTCTCAATATCTCCGGGAAGGATTTTGTGCAAAGTTACCGTCATTATATCACTCTCAGTAATTGTTAATAAATTTAATAAATTCATCTGCTACCTGCGGGGCGAAACCGAAGTGCAGATGCATATAGCCGCCAAGGACTTTTTTGTAGGCGTATCCTTCATTTGTGCCGTTATTTACGGCATAGACCCGTTCTATATGGTCCGGCATCTGATCGATATTGGAATAATGAAATTCATGCCCACGTAAAACAGTACCGGCCGGACCAAAACAACAGGTCGACTGCGTTTGAACCTCCCGGTAGCCGAGGCTGGCTCTGCTCTTTTGCATATGTGCCTTGACCGGGTATGCACCAACCATTTTGTGAAGTACATTTTCCTGATCTATTATGCCCTCGGTAAGGTACATAAACCCACCGCATTCGGCATAGACAGGCCGGTCGTTTTCAATCCATTCCCGGATCGAGGAAGTCATCGAATGGTTATCGCTCAAGCTCTTTGCATAGAGTTCAGGATAACCGCCACCGAGATAGAGGGCGTCCAGCCCGACTGGTAGCTCCGGATCGGTGAGGGGACTGAAAAAAATAAGTTCACATCCGGCTTCGCGCAAAATATCGAAATTATCTTCATAGTAAAAGCAGAAAGCTTTGTCACGGGCAATCCCGATCCGGCAGCTGGCTTTTTTCGCAGGGGAAGGCGAAACTGTCTCCGTTTTTGGCTCTTTGGTAACTCTGAACAGTTGTTCGATCCGGTCCAGGTCGATATGTTCGGCAACGGTCCGGGCGAGTAGCTGTATTGCTTTCGGGGCAAGAGGTGCCTCGTCGCTGGTGAGCAGTCCGAGATGACGGCTGGGGATTTCGAAAGCAAATGTTCTCGGCAGATAGCCGAGGATCTCGGCCTGACAGTGTTCCTCGATAGCGTCCTGTATCAGTTGCAGATGTCTCTTACTGGCAATGCGGTTGAGGATAATTCCTTTAGGGGCGGCTTTGGGCCGAAGTGTTTCAAATCCTTTGACGATAGCAGCCGCGCTTTCAGCCATGGACCGTACATCAAGAACAAGAATGCCGGGAATCTTGAGCGCTTCGGACAAAGAACCGCTGGACGAGATGCCGCCGTCAAACATGCCCATCACCCCTTCAATGATGGTTATGTCGGCGTTTTGGCTGTTTCTTGCAAGCGTGTCCCTGGTAAATTTTTCGCCGCTCATCCACAGGTCGAGATTACGTGAGACCTGGCCGGTAACCAATCGGTGCAGGCCCGGGTCGATAAAATCCGGGCCGCATTTGAAGGGCTGCACCGAGCGGCCCTTTTCCCTGAAAGCGGCCATCAGCCCGAGAGCGACCGTGGTCTTTCCCGACCCGCTGGAGGTGCCTGAAACTATAAATCTGGAAGAGGTTGTGTCGTTCATCAGTCTTGTTTTTTTTTGTTTTTGCGACGCTAGTATCGCACCTGCTTCGTTTTTACGACACCATCATTGTTGTTGATAAACTCGTAAAAATCTCATATTTGAGATGGTTAAGTAAAAAGCTTCATATTCGAGGCGTGTGAACTTTACTATTATTTCGGCGTACTAAAGTACGTCGTAATGACAGTAAAATTCGCAACAACGAAGAAGATGAAGATTTTTTACGACACCATCATTGTTGCCAATATTGAAAACTTATCTGCCGGGTCTTATTGAAGGGGTCGAAAGCCACCTTCGCCTGTACGTCGAACACCTCGGCAATTGTCTCCGCAGTCATGGTTTGCTCGGTTGGACCATGATGGACGATCCTCCCGTCTTTTATAAAGAGCAGCTGGTCGCAATAGGCTGCTGCCAGATTGAGATTGTGGATGACCGCAATGACCGTTTTGCCTACCGTCTGAACGAGTTGTCGGGCAATATTAAAGATCTGCAGCGTGTATTTTACGTCAAGACTGGAGGTCGCTTCGTCAAAAAGCAGCACAGACGCGTTCTGGGCCAGAGCTCGCGCCACAACCGCCCTTTGTTTTTGGCCGCCGGACAGATTGTTTGTGTAGCGATCTCTGAGTTTGCTGATGCCGATGCATTCCATCGCTTGATCGACAGCCAGCCAGTCTTTTTCGGAAGGTGCTGAGAAGCGATCGATGTGCGGATGCCGGCCCATCAGGACAATTTCTTCCACGGTAAAACCAAAGCCGGTGTCAAATTCCTGGGGGACGAGGGAAAGTTGCCGGGCCAGGTCGCGTTTGGCATAAGAGTGAAGTCCCTTTCCCTTGTAAGCGATAGTGCCGGTCAGTTGCTTTTTAGATCCGGTGAGCAGATCGAGAAAGGTCGTTTTACCGCAACCGTTGGGGCCGACGACACCGTAAAATTTACCGGCCGTAAGACAGATATTTATATCCTGCAGGACGGGGGTCGTGCCGTAGGCAAAAGAAACGTCGGCGAGAGTAAAGAGCGTCTTGTCATTCATAGCTCTTTCCTTTTTGTTTCTGCCGGAAAATGACACAAAAAAATGGTCCGCCAATCAGCGCAGTCAGTACTCCGATAGGCACTTCGACAGGCAATACAGCACGGGTCATGGTATCGGCTAGCAGGAGCAGAATGGCACCTGCCAGGGTCGCGACCGGCAGCAGTTTGCGATTGTCCGGGCCCACCAGATAACGCATCAGATGCGGCACGATCAAGCCAATAAAACCGATGATACCGCTAATCGCGACGCAGATTGCTGCCACCAGCGACGCAGTCAACAGCAAAATCTTTCGTACCTTGGCTGTTTCCACGCCCAGGGTATCCGATGATCGCCGGCCAAGACTCATAATGTTGAGATCCCGTCCATAGTATGAGGTCACCACGATGCTGAAGATGAGGGTGGAGCCGATCAGCAAGACACCGTTCCAGGTGCTTGAGGCGAAACTGCCCATCAGCCAGAAGATGATGACGGCCACCTGTTCGTCGGCGAGATATTTCAGGAAACTGATGCCGGCGGACAGTATGGCTCCGATAATGACACCCGAGAGAATGAGGGTCTGAGCGGATATCTGGCCGTTAAAAGTGGAAAGACGCATAACTAATAAAAGGGTAAGAATCGCTCCGATAAAGGCAAAGATGGGTGTTGAAAAATGGCCGAGCATGGTCAAGTTGGCCAGAAGTGCTAAAGATGCGCCAAAGGCAGCTCCGCTGGAAATACCAAGGGTATACGGATCGGCCAGGGGATTGAGAAGAATCCCCTGATAGATAACGCCGGAGAGGGCCAAGCCACCACCAACCAGGGCTGCCGTTAGAATCCGCGGCAGCCGGACATCCATAACCACATAGGGGATGGTGGTATCTATGCCGTCAACGAGGGAGGAATCTCCGAATATTCCTGCGCCGATAACCCGGAGGATATCTCCCGGTGAGATCGCTATATAACCCATTCCGGTCGAGATAATAATAGCAAGAACGGCACAGAGAAACAGGGTAGAGACAAGCAGATAAAATTTTTTTTCCGAATGACGGCGCATTTTTTATTTTAAACAGCAGAGCAAACCTGATATCAGGTCAAGTAATAATAAACAACAGCAACCAGGATCACACTGAGTGCCCGAGTCACCTGGCTGAAGCCAACGAGTTCCAACGCAAGTTGCGGCGAAAAGATTCCTGAATAATAGGGCAATTGATGACGAATTGCCCTGATCGGAGTCGATAAAATATTGCCCACCATCAGGGCCAGTACCACCTCTTTGACGGTGAGACTGTTTTGGGCCAGTAGCACACTGGCAGCAGTCAAGCCCGCGGAGAATTCCGTGGTCACATGCAAGACGACAATACCAAGGCTCTGGGGGTTCAGCCATGACAGAAACCATGCCTTGGCGGAAATAAATTCTTCTACTCGAGTGAATAGACCATACCTGGTGAAAAGAAAAAAGAGCAGATAGACTGGAACCATGAATAGCATGACTTTGCCGATCCGTTTTTTCAGCCTTTTGGCGCTGCTGATAAAGGCCATTTTCCAGGTGGTTCTGGTCTGCTGGACAGGTGCAAGATCACAACTGCCATCATTTTCTGGAAGAAGTATCCTGCCGGCAAGGACTACCAGGAATGTCTGGAAGATTGCAGCCGAGAAGGTTAGACCGACATAAAGTATAGCAGCCGATTTGATGAGCGGGACGGTGAGGAAAAATGTCGTCGGCAGGTGCAGAAAAAATCTCGGCAGGGAGTTGAACAGATTGGCGAGGACGAGCTCCTTCTTGCTCATCTGTCCTTTATCAAAGGCCTCAGCGAGCATGGTATTGGCAGAAACCCCCGACACAAATGCCATGGAAAAACTGGCACCGGTGACTGCTGACAGTCTGCCCAGACGAATAAGAGGACGGGCCAACATTGCCAGTCGGTTGGTCCAGTTCAGATTTTCAATAACATTGGCGATAAAAAGACCGATGGCAATTGAAATAGTGATTCTGAGGATCGGCAGAATCACCTGTGGCCATATTTCGGAAATGAGACTGTGTTCCATGGGGAGTCGTTTCGGTTGAAAAAAGCGATCTTGTTGTAATCTTCCAGACACTGCCTAGTTCCGGTCTGCCGATTGTTGACGGGGGATACTACACCTCATGAGGGAGAAAGAAAATAATTATTATTTTGGGAACGTTTGCCGGGGCACCACGTTTTTACCTAGGAATAATAGTTGACTTTCTGTTGCGCTATTGCTTAAATATGCGGGCTTTTCAGGTGCTTTATAAGAAGCTAAAAAGGGAACCTCGTGCAAATCGAGGACGGACCCGCCGCTGTAACCGGGGACAGATTTCACGTTTCGCCACTGGGAGTACTTTCCGGGAAGGTGTGAAAGATGACTGATCCGGAAGTCAGAAGACCTGCCTGAAATGAAGATTTTTACCATCCCGTGGAACAGGATGTTTTTATCGATACGAGGAAAAACAGGGAATCCCCGGATCATTCATTATGATTCGGGGATTTTTTTATTCTCGGGGCTTTTTATGATTCCCTCAAGTTTACCTAAAAGGAAGATGATGCAAGGGACATTCTATGTGGTTGGAGTCGGGCCGGGAGATCCGCAGTTGATGACACTCAAAGCGGCAAAGATTTTAGATAGCTGCGCCGTCTGGTTTGTGCCCTCCGCCTTTGAAAATGGTGGGAGTATGGCCCTGAAAATTGCCTCCGGTGCAGTCAGCAGTGAAGGGAAAACGATTCTCAGCCATCGCTTCCCGATGAAACAGATACCGAGAGGTGAATCTCCCGATCCGGAAGTAAAGAGTGCCTGGCAAGAGGCGGCAAAGACCATTATGGCGGTATTGGCCGACGGCCATGATGTCGTCTTCCCAACTCTAGGCGATCCGGCAATCTACTCTACCGGTTTTTATGTTTGTGCAGCCCTGCAGGAGTATGGTTCGCCTTTTCCAGTTGAAATTGTCCCCGGCGTCTCAGCGATTGGTGCCTCTTCCGCCGCTGCTGCTGTGCCACTCTGTCTAGGTGATGAACGTCTGGTGGTCATTCCCGCCACCTTTGCAAATGACCGAATCCGGGACTTGCTAAAGCTGAGCGATGTGGTCGTTTTTATGAAGGTTTGCAAGGTGATGGAGCGTTTGGTCGGATTGCTTGAAGAACTTGATCTCGTCGACAATGCGGTCTTGGTAGAGCGCTGTAGCCTGGCGGATCAGAAAATATGGACCAATGTCCGTGAGGCTGTCGGTCAAGATATCCATTACTTCTCTACGATGGTGGTGAGAAAAATACAGTAAGGTGCAGGTGTGTTGTATCCTGCACCTTGTTTTTTCCTATCGAAGCAGCGCCTTTGCTGTGTGATATCCTGCTTTTGCTGTTGCATTTGGCATAAGAAAAGCACCTTTGCCGATGAAGGTCCCCGGGCTGGTCACCGAATTGCAGCCGGTCTGGCAGCCATCTGCCAGAATTGCCCCGAGCTTGCGTCTTTTGGTATCGATCCTTTCTCCCTGATAAAAAACAGTTATGGTGCCGGGTAAAAATTTGAGGTTGGCCAGTTTTGTTCCTGCCCCCAGGTTGACTTCGTTGCCGAGGATTGAATCGCCGAGATAGGCAAAATGGCCGGCTTTGGCATCGTTTAACAAAATAGAATGTTTTACCTCGGTGGTATGGCCGACAACACATCTTTTTCCAGTCAGACAATATCCGCGGAGATAGGCTCCCTGCCGGACTTCGCTCATATCACCGATAATTGCCGGGGATTTGATCATTGCCCCTGGTTCAACGAGCACTCCTGCACCGAGGGCTATATGTTTACCCAGCAGCACGGCTCCGGCCATAATGACCGAGGCACCTTCTAAAACAAGCTCTGCCCTCTTCACCTGCAACCCCCCCTTCGTGATATCACCGTAGGTTATCTCCAGGTCGTTGGCCTCCAGGATGTGGCCTTGATGAATAACAATATGTTCAGGGAGGGGGATACCGTTTCTGATGTACACATGCTCATATTTCGGATATGTGTAACTATCCATATAGTTCTTCAGATCATTCAACGGCTGCCAGAGATGGGCTGATGGATCAAAGAGCGACTGATCGGGAAAATCGTTTACATCAAAAAAAGTTTGATTCGTGAGCATAAAATTCACTTTAGAATTATGAAGGAATTAAAAGATCCGGACTTGTATTTCTCACTATGAGTAAAATAGTATAAGAGTTCAAGGAAAAACCGGGCAACGCGCGGATTAGAGGAGTGAGAAACCTGTTCTTGACTTAATTAAACCGGATGTTTAGTATTTCCCAGGCTTTCATCGTCACGTCGTTTTGTTAGGGCTATCTTGTTGAATAAAGACACAAATATAGTATTTTTAAAAAACGGTATATACAGCGAAGACCTCGGTTGCGGGTTCTCGTTAAGAGTTTTGCAGGAGGAATGAGTGGAATTTAATGATTCATTGAGCATTGGGATGGACGATTTTTCAAATAATGAAGAGATGGAAATACCTGAAGTACTGCCCATGATGGCGGTTCGGGATGTTGTTGTCTTTAATTATATGATTATCCCTCTTTTTGTTGGTCGTCCGGGTTCCGTTGAGGCAGTTAATGAGGCTCTTGGGACAAATAAATTACTGATGCTTGTCACTCAGAAAGATGCCACCAAGGACAATCCGAAGGTAGAAGATCTTTATGATGTGGGCATGGTCTGTGTGGTAATGCGGACTCTCAAGCTGCCCGATGGTCGTCTCAAGGTTCTTGTGCAGGCTATGTCCAAGGCAAGGATAAAAGAATATGTGCGGACGGAACCCTCCTATCAGGTGTCGGTGGAAGTAATTGAAGATGTCGAAGCCGAAGAGGTTACTGTTGAAGTAGAAGCACTGATGCGCGCAGTCCGGGAGCAGACTGAGAAAATAATGTCGCTGCGCGGTATTCTTTCTGCCGATCTCATGATGATCATCAATAATATCGAAGATCCGGGCCGGCTTGCCGATCTGGTCGGCTCAAACCTGCGCCTGAAAATTTCCGAATCCCAAAAGATCCTGGAGGAGGGCGACCCCGTTGAACGGCTGCGACTGGTGAGTCAGTTGCTGACCAAGGA
>RCMY010000394.1_pt1 | contig 41181 bp, 33 predicted proteins | sample 2041341 | NCBI WGS metagenome assembly RCMY01 (sample SAMN09708234, study PRJNA481090) | Marine sediment metagenome, whole genome shotgun sequencing project. | reverse complement strand
CTTTTGCATTATCCGGAGTTAACGATGCCTGTAAGCCAGCCGCTTATACGCACCTTTTTGCTATACATTACGATTGGTCTTTCGATCACTGCCTGCAGCAGCGGCTCGAAGGAATCCGGCGACAATATTTTTGGCGGCCCGGTTATCCACGGTAGCGGGCCGGATGCGGGCGGTGACGGATTCGACGTCGTCGCGCCAGAAGTAAATATCCTGTTCCCCCCGCCGAGTGCCCTGACGGGTGCCGACACGATGATCGTCACCGGAACGGCTGATGACATAACAGCAACCGCCAGCATTACGGTTAATGGCGTGCGGGCGACCAGCGATGACGGCTTTTTGACCTGGCGCGTGCGGGTGCCGCTCAACAGCGGCACCAATTTGCTGGAAGTCACCAGCGCCGACACGCTCGGCAACCGCGACACGGCCGCAGCGAGCACAGTGGTGGTGAACAATCCCGCTTTCATAGCGCCGCAAGGTATAGCGCTCAACGACAGCAATACTCAACTGGTTATAGTTGATAGCACGCTCGGAGCAGTATTTGCCCTGAACCTGGACAGCGATCAGCGCACGATTATATCAAGCGCCGACGTCGGCCAGGGACCCGCGCTGGATTTTCCTTTTGGCGTGGCGGTGGACGATGCGAGTAATCGCGCCATCGTAGCTGATGTAGGGACGGTGCCAGCGCTAGTCGCGGTCGACCTGACCACCGGTGACCGCACGATCATATCCGATGCCAGTACCGGCACGGGCCCCGAATTCACCGCTCCCGACAACATCGCGCTGGATTTAGAGGGTGGTCGCACCCGCGCCCTGCTCACCGACACGAATTCAAACTTTATTTTTGCCGTTGATCTCACTACGGGAGAGCGTACGCAGTTATTAGACGCCGGTGGCGCGCTGAATTTTCCGACCGCAATCACTGTTGATGCGATCAACGATCGCGTGCTGGTGGTAGATGTCGGCACAACGGATGCAACGGTGATCTCTATCAATCTGGTAACAGGTGCCCGTGACATCATATCCGCGCCCGACGGCGGTGTGGTGCTGAACGCCCCTGGCGGCATTACCGTCGACTCAGTCAGCGGTCAGATTATCGTATCAGACAGCGAGTTAAACGCGCTGGTTCGCATCGACCCCGGCAGTGGCAGTCGCACAATTTTCTCTTCGGACGCGCAGGGCGACGGTGATGAATTTGCATTTCCTGTGGCACTGGTTGCCGATGACGCCAGCCGCAGCTTCGTTGTCGACAATATTTTGAGTAGCGTGTTTGAGGTTAGTAACGTTAATGGCGACCGCTCGACATTGTCTGTTGCCGGTATCGGCGGCGGGGTCGAATTTGTCAGCCCATTCAGTATCGATATTGACCGCGCGACTAGCGAAGCGCTGGTGACCGATATCGGTAGCGGCACGCTGTACGGCGTGAGCTTTGTAACGGGTGAGCGCCGGGTGATTAGCGATGCGGTTACCGGCATTGGCACAGCGCTAAATTTCCCAAGCAGTGTTGCGCTACGGCAGGCCGGCAGCAGCGCGATTGTGATGGATACCGGTGCGCCCGCTACCGTCAGTATTGACCTGGTCAATGGTGATCGCACCATTATTTCTGATCTCACCACCGGTGGCGGCGACCCGTTCATCTCGCCACTCGGCGCTGCACTCGACACTGCCAATAATCGCCTGCTAGTGACGAACCCTGCCGTGTCTCCCGATCCTAACATAGACCGTGGCGACAACAACTTTGTGCTTGGTGTCGACCTCGACACGGGTAATCGCAGCGTGGTCTCGCGTGGGGATGTCACGTCACCCACAGCGCAACCGGCTATTGGTAGCGGTCCACCGTTTAGTTTTCCGCAAAATATCGCGGTAGACAGCGCCAGCCAAACCGGCTACGTGATCGACAGTCTCCTCGACTCGCTGATAGTCGTCGATCTAAGCACCGGCAATCGCTCCACCGGGCCAGTCGACGGTAGCGATTTTCCACGGGTCACGAATAACTCGACGCTCGAGAGCGGCCTGGTACAGGACGTTGCTGTGACGCCAGGCGAAGCCGTCGTCACCGACTCGAGCACACGCACTGTGTATGGTTTTAACACCACAAGCGGCACACGCCGGGAAATCTCCGGTCCCGATGCCGGCATCGGCACAGAACTGCAAAGCCCGGTTAGCATTGCGCTTGATCCCGCCACCGGCACGCTGTTCGTGGTGGATAACGGACTGTTCGCTGTAATGGCGATTGAGCCCGTCAGTGGCGACCGGGTGATTGTGTCGCGCTAGTGTGGTGTAACTAACTTTGAGCAATAGCACGCTGTCTAGACGATAAATGATAAACCTCCAATAAGCAGGAAATACTATGTCAGAAACTCCGCCACTGCTGCTCGGTCTGGGCGAGCAGCAGGTTGCCCTTAACCCAAAATACGCCAATCGTCACGGCCTGATTGCCGGCGCTACCGGTACCGGTAAAACGGTCACCTTACAAATGCTGGCCGAATCGTTTTCTCGCATGGGCGTACCGGTGTTTCTGGCCGATGTGAAAGGCGATGTCTCCGGCATCAGCCAGCCAGGCAAGCCGCACCCTAAAGTGGAAGAGCGGTTCGAAAAAATGGCCATTGCAAATTACCAATGGGCCGGCGCGCCAACAATTTTCTGGGATTTATTCGGCAAAAAAGGTCATCCGATTCGCGCCACCGTGTCCGATATGGGGCCGGTGTTGCTGGCGCGCTTGTTGGACTTGAACGAAACCCAGGAAGGGATTTTAACCATCGCATTTACGCTGGCCGACGAACAAGGCCTGCTTTTACTCGACATGAAAGACCTGCGCAGCATGCTGGTACACATCGCCGAGCATGCGAAACAGCTGAAAACGGTGTACGGTAATATTTCTGCATCCTCGGTGGGCGCTATTCAACGCCGCCTGTTGGTGATTGAACGCGAAGGCGGTAAGCAGTTTTTCGGCGAACCGATGCTGGAGTTGAATGATCTGATCGCCACCACTGCCGACGGTCAGGGTTACGTCAACGTACTAGCGGCCGATACGCTGATGCAAAATCCTCGCCTCTATTCCACCTTTCTGCTGTGGTTAATGTCGGAATTATTCGAGAACCTGCCAGAAGTCGGTGACGCGGAGAAGCCTAAATTCGTATTCTTCTTCGACGAGGCTCACCTGTTGTTCAACGACGCACCGAAAGCGCTGTTAAGTAAAATTGAACAAGTGGTGCGATTGATTCGCTCCAAAGGGGTGGGCGTCTATTTTATAACCCAAAGCCCGACTGATATTCCCGATACGGTATTAGCGCAGCTCGGTAATCGGATACAGCACGCCCTGCGAGCGTTTACACCGCGCGATCAAAAAGCTGTGCGCGCGGCGGCCGATACGTTTCGCGCCAATCCGAAGTTTGAAACCCGCGACGCGATTATGAATATGGGGGTTGGCGAGGCGTTGGTGTCGGTGCTGGAAGCGAAAGGCACGCCGACTGTGGTCGAACGCACATTGATCAAGCCACCTTTTTCACGCATTGGGCCAGCCACCAAAGCAGAGCGCGACAGCGTGCAAGCTAACAGCCCTTACGGCGCAAAATATGATACCGCAGTAGATCGCCACTCGGCCTACGAGATGTTGCAGCTGCACGCCGAGCAAGCTATGCAAGAGGCTGAGCAGCAAGCCGAACGACAGGCAGCGCAAGCAGCACAAAAGAAAACCGCGCGACGTAGCAGCGGCCGTCAATCAGTCGGCGAGGCGTTTTTGAAAAGTGTATCGCGTTCAGTTGGCAGCCAAGTGGGCCGCAGCCTGATTCGCGGCGTGTTGGGATCGTTGTTTAAGGGTCGATGATTAACACACCCTTCAGCACATGCGCTGAAAGGTGAGCCGCGCGCACGTCTACCCGCTTCATCTAACGCTGCGCACAGCGCACCCTACGCTGTCGGTTTTGATCGTAGCTTGTGCCAGGCGAATATCACCGGTCCCGACAGCGCATAAGTAGCCGCCATCGCCAGCAGTACACGCGGCGGGTCGATGGAGATTACAACAAAAATCAGAATTACGCCAAACAGCGCAGCAAATGGCACACGGCCTTTGAAGTCTATGCCTTTAAAGCTGTGATACGGAACGTTGACAACCATTAGCAGACCAACCAAAGCCATCTCCAGCGCCAGCAATGCTTGCGCCCAGCTAGTCAACTCTAACCCCAGGTAGCCCATATCGTGACCAGTCCAGATAGTGGCGGCAATTAGCGTTGCAGCCGGCGGGCTGGCCAGGCCGGTAAAAAAGCGCTGGTCGGCGGTGTCGGCCTGAGCATTAAAACGCGCCAATCGCACGCCCGCGCAGGCGACGTACATAAAAGCCACAGCCCAACCCAACTTGCCCAGGCCAGATAAACACCATATAAACATTACCAAAGCCGGTGCCACACCAAAACTGACCATGTCTGACATGCTGTCGTACTGTTCACCGAACTTGCTCTGCGAATTAGTCAGGCGCGCGATGCGGCCGTCCATGCCATCGAGTAACTGACCTAACCAGATGGCCAACCCTGATTCAGCGAAATCGCCGTTGATGGCGGCGACTATCGCGTAAAAACCAGCAAACAACGCCGCCGTGGTGAACAGGTTAGGCAGCAGAAAAATGCCTTTACGCTGTACCCTGCGACCGTCTTCTGAAACCTCTTCAATGTGTTCGTCAATCGGTAGCAGACTTTCCAGCGGTGCCGCTTTGCCGCTTTGCTGTTCGTTCGATGACTCATCGCTCATATAAACTGGTTCCAACTGTAGAGGGGTTATTCGCGCAGTGAAAAGCATGTTTGAGCGCAATAATATCATTTTACGGGAGGATGCAAGTGCGCTATCTTACGCCTCCTTAAATTATCAGCGTGATCAGGACCACAGCATGAACTATTTCAACTCCCTGCCCCTACGAAAACAACTGCAACAACTGGGCAAATGCCGCTTTATGGACAAAGCAGAATTTACCGACGAAGTTGCCAGGCTTAAGGGTAAAAAAATGGTGATTGTAGGTTGCGGCTCGCAAGGGTTGAATCAGGGGTTGAACCTGCGCGACAGCGGTCTTGACGTTGCTTATGCCTTGCGCCAGGAGGCCATCGATGAGCAGCGCCAGAGCTGGAAAAATGCTACCGAAAACGGCTTCACCGTGGGCAGCTACGAGACGCTGATCCCCGAGGCCGATCTGGTGCTTAACCTCACACCAGACAAGCAGCACAGTGCGGTCGTTAGTAAAGTGATGCCGTTAATGAAAAAAGGCGCTTGTTTGTCATACTCGCATGGCTTCAATATCGTTGAGGAAGGCATGCAAATTCGCGACGATATCACCGTGATCATGGTAGCACCGAAATGCCCCGGCACTGAGGTGCGAGAAGAATACCGGCGCGGCTTCGGCGTGCCCACGCTGATTGCCGTACATGCCGAAAATGATCCACAGGGCGACGGCCTGGAACTGGCAAAAGCCTACGCCGCCGGCACCGGCGGGCATCGCGCCGGGGTGTTACAGTCTTCATTTATTGCCGAGGTCAAATCCGACCTGATGGGCGAGCAAACGATTTTGTGCGGCATGCTGCAAACCGGTGCCCTGCTCTGCTTCGACAAAATGGTCGAACAAGACGTGGAGTCGGGCTACGCGTCCAAGCTCATTCAATACGGTTGGGAAACAATTACCGAAGCGTTAAAACACGGCGGCATCACCAATATGATGGACCGTTTAAGCAACCCTGCGAAAATTCGCGCCTATCAATTGGCCGAAGAGCTAAAAGACATCATGCGGCCGCTGTATGAGAAGCACATGGACGACATCATGACCGGCCACTTCTCCGAAACGATGATGGAAGATTGGGCTAACGACGACAAAAATCTGCTCAACTGGCGCGCCGCCACGGCAGAAACGCCGTTTGAAAAAGCTGAAAATACTAGCGAAGACATTGCCGAACAAGAATATTTCGACCACGGCATTCTGCTGGTTGCCATGGTAAAAGCCGGCGTTGAACTGGCCTTTGAGGTGATGACAGAGTCCGGCATTATCGAAGAATCTGCTTACTACGAATCACTGCATGAAACGCCGCTGATTGCCAACACGATTGCACGGCGTAAGCTGTATGAAATGAATGTAGTAATTTCTGACACCGCTGAGTACGGCTGTTACTTGTTCGACCACGCCTGCCGACCGCTGCTAAAAGACTTTATGCAAACGGTTGACGCTGACGTGATTGGTAAAGGACTGCAGGTGGACGATCTGGGCGTAGACAACCAGGAATTAATCGTCATCAACGACGCGATTCGAAATCATCCGGTAGAAATTATCGGCAAAAAACTGCGCAGCTATATGACGGCCATGCAGCGCATCGTTTGATGCGTTGTACTAGGTGCAGTGTATTGAACAGTGCGCAGATATAGCGCTATGTTCAATACACTGCACTAGCACCTCACAATAAAAGCCTGCGCACCCGTAAGGTGCGCACGGCGCAGCCTACAGGCGCAATACTTTATCGCCGCGGGACATACCCGATACGCCGCTGCGTACCACTTCGAGAATCGACGCTTCACCAATTGCTTCAATGAAGGCGTCCAGCTTGTCGCTGGCACCGGTCACCTGAATAACAAAGATGCTCGGTCCAACGTCGACGATTTGGCCTCGAAAAATATCCACACAACGTTTCACTTCAGCACGCTGCGTACCGCTGGCACGCACCTTGATCAACATCAACTCGCGCTCTACATGGGCCCCTTCGCTTAAATCGACCAGCTTGACCACGTCGATCAGTTTGTTTAACTGCTTGGTAATCTGCTCGATTTTGCTGTCGTCGCCGATGGTTGTCAGCGTTAGGCGCGACAAGGTCTCATCTTCGGTGGGGGCAACCGTCAGAGTTTCGATATTGTAGCCGCGCTGCGAGAACAGGCCGACCACTCGCGACAGTGCGCCCGGTTCGTTTTCCATTAACAGAGAAATAATTCTACGCATCAGCTACGCTCCGACTTGCTTAAATGCATATCGCGCATTGAGCCATTAGGCGCTATCTGCATGGGGTAGACGTGCTCATTCGGGTCTACATAAATATCCATAAACACCACCCGATCAGTCAATGCAAAACACTCCCGCATTTTCTCTTCCAAATCCTCAAAACGATCCACCCGCATGCCAACATGACCGTAACTCTCGGCCAGTTTGACGAAATCTGGCAGCGAATCTGCATAAGTACTCTGCGAATGACGGCCAGCGTATTGCATATCCTGCCATTGCCGCACCATGCCGAGCGCGCGATTATTAATATTGATAATTTTTACCGGCAAATCGTAATGCGTGCAGGTAGACAGCTCCTGAATATTCATTTGGATGCTGCCCTCGCCGGTAACACATACGACTGCGGCGTCGGGGAATGCCAGTTTCACACCCATGGCGGCCGGCAAACCAAAGCCCATGGTGCCGAGGCCACCTGAATTGATCCAGCGGTTCGGCTTGTCAAAGCGGTAGTACTGGGCCACAAACATTTGGTGCTGACCAACATCGGAAGTGACGTAAGCGTCGCCGTTTGTGACTTTATAGAGCATCTCTACCACTTGCTGCGGCTTCATTTGCTCAGAACTACTGACATCGTAACGCGGCGCGGTGTACATGCCGTGTTGCTTGCGCCACTCGTCTATTTGCTGCCACCAGCTGGCAATCGCCTCGGCCGAATAGCCGCTGTCCTCGTGACCCTTGCGGCGCTGCACCTGCTCGAGCATCTCCTGCAACACAGGCTCGACCGAACCAACAATCGGTACATCGGCGCGCACTGTTTTAGAGATAGATGTTGGGTCAATATCAATGTGGATAATTTTCGCAGTCGGGCAAAACTTGGCAATCGTGTTGGTCACCCGATCATCGAAACGCGCACCAACGCCGAGAATCAAATCACTGTGGTGCATGGCGGTATTCGCTTCAAAAGTACCATGCATCCCTAACATACCGAGAAACTGCCTGTCGGTGGACGGAAAAGCGCCCAGGCCCATCAACGTATTAGTCACCGGATAATTCAGCTCGTGTGCCAATTCGGTCAGCAGATGCGAACTTTTGCCCAATATGACGCCACCACCGGAATAGATAACCGGCCGTTTGGCCTGTAACAGTAAATTAACGGCCTTTTTAATCTGCCCGGAATGACCACGCTCGGTTGGATTGTAAGAGCGCAAGCGTACCGGCTGCGGAGGATGGTATTCAAAGCGCTCAGTCGGGTTGGTAATGTCTTTGGGGATGTCGACGACTACCGGTCCCGGCCTGCCGGTGGAGGCAATATAGAAAGCCTTGCGAATAGCATCCGGTATGTCCGCTGCGTGCTTGACCAGATAGCTGTGTTTCACGATAGGCCGCGAAATGCCGACCATATCGGTTTCCTGAAAAGCGTCTTCACCGATGAGATGGCTTTGCACCTGACCAGAAATCACAACCATGGGTATAGAGTCCATATACGCCGTTGCAATGCCGGTGATCGCATTGGTCGCGCCTGGTCCCGAGGTCACCAGCACACAGCCGGTTTTGCCGGTAGCGCGAGCGTAGCCGTCGGCGGCGTGGGTGGCGGCCTGCTCGTGACGCACCAGAATATGGCGTATTTCATCGCTTTTGAACAAGGCATCGTAAATGTGCAAAACCGCACCGCCCGGGTAGCCAAAAATAAATTCAACGCCCTCGTCCTGCAAAGCTTTGACGACCATTTCGCCGCCTGACATCAGCTCCACTTTTATACTCCCGATTAACTAATAAAACGCGATGAATGAGGTCAACGCGAACCCTTTGCGCAGCTAACACGCAGTTAAGCGCAGGCAACTGCCGCTTATATTTGCGAACCCATATGTGAGGTGGTTCGTCCCGACGCCCGCTGTGGGGCAACGATGAATACACTGGCAAGAAATTTTTGGCACAGATTGACGCAGAGAGCCAAGAACCTCATTTTTTAATTAAATGCCACACATGTCAACCGGCAACTCAAGCTAAATAGCCTTATTCCTTATTATTCGCTTATCGGCGCTTGTTATTTCCTTATCGAAGCATAGCGGGCTACGCAAATAACGCTGAATTAGCCTACTCTTTGTACATTACACATTGTATTTGTTAAAGCAGCTATGTTTCATCTTAACCGTCATTTACTGCCTGTCTGCCTATTAACCGCGATAGCTTTGTTGCCTGTCGCCAGCCAGGCCGATGTGGTCTATCGCTGGGTTGACCAGGAAAACATTGTTCACTACAGCGAGCGGCCGCCAATGGGCATCGAGTCGACTCGCATCAAAACCAGCAGCGGCAGTTCCAGCGCCGTAAAGAAAAACAGCATGGCTACGCCGCATCGCGAACAGGAAGCGCAACGCAAGCTGGCCGAAGCCAGCATACCCAACCCGCGAAAAAATAAAGAAGTCTGCGAGCGAGCAACATTCAACTATAACCTGCTAAATGAAAGAGCACGTATTAAGCAGAAAGACGACAACGGCGAAGTGCGCTACTTAAGCGACGAAGAAAAAGAAGAGCAGAAAAAATCGGCCAAGACAGCGATGGATACTTACTGCTAAGGGCGACCGTTCCAGAAACTGGCTACCTGGACCTTTGGTTCGCGACTAAAGTCGCTCCTACAAACACACGTTTGTTTGTAGGAGTGACTTCAGTCACGAATGCTTCGCGGCTGCGATTTACTCAGCGGTAAAACGCACTCTGTCGCCGTCCAGCTCGGCCTGAATCACCGCACCGGGCGCGAACTTGCCTGCCAATAGCTCCTGCGCCAGCGGGTTTTCCAGCATTTGCTGAATCGCACGCTTTAATGGCCGGGCACCGTACACCGGGTCGAAGCCGGCCTCGATTATTCTATCCAGCACTTCTTCCGACACATTCATTCGCAGTTCACGCTCATGCAGGCGCTGCTGCAATGAGGCCAGCTGAATAGTCGCTATGCCGCGAATCTGCGACCGCGCCAGCGGATGGAAGACTACCGTCTCGTCGATGCGGTTGATAAACTCAGGTCGAAAATGCTGACCCACCACAGTCATCACCGCCGCTTTCATGGCGGCATAGCGGTTTTCGTCTACCACGGCGTCGTCGGTCTTACCGTCGAGATTAAGCGTATCGTAAGACTTGTCTTGCGCCAGCTCCTGAATCACGTCAGACCCCAGGTTCGAGGTCATCACCACCACGGTATTCCGAAAGTCTACGGTGCGACCGTGGCTATCGGTCAGGCGGCCATCCTCCAGCACTTGCAGCAGGATGTTGAACACATCCGGGTGCGCTTTTTCTACCTCGTCCAGCAGCAATAATGCATACGGCCGGCGTCTAACGGCTTCGGTAAGGTAGCCTCCTTCCTCGTAGCCCACGTAGCCCGGCGGCGCACCAATTAGACGCGCTACTGAGTGCTTCTCCATAAATTCCGACATGTCGATGCGCACCATGGCATCTTCGCTGTCGAACAGAAATTCCGCCAGCGCTTTACACAGTTCTGTTTTACCCACGCCGGTAGGGCCGAGGAACAGAAACGATCCGTTTGGCCGGCCCGGCTCAGAAAGACCAGCCCGCGAACGACGCACGGCATTCGACACCGCAACAATCGCCTCGTCTTGCCCTACGACACGCGCATGCAGCTCCGACTCCATGCGCAGCAGTTTTTCACGGTCTCCCTCTAACATTTTAGAAATGGGAATACCGGTCCATTTCGACACAACTTCGGCGATTTCCTCTTCCGTCACCTTGTTGCGCAACAGGGTCATTTCCTTATTTTCGCTGGCATCGGAATCGGCGCTTGCGAGGCGCTTTTCCAGTTCGGGTATCACTCCGTATTGCAGTTCAGACATGCGCGCTAAGTCGCCCGCCCGCTGCGCGGTTTCAAATTCCATACGCGCATGTTCCAGGTCGCTTTTGATTTGCTGCGAGCCCTGCACGGCGGCTTTTTCACCTTTCCAGATTTCTTCCAGATCGGCATACTCTTTTTCTACCACGGCGATATCGGCGTTGAGAATGTCCAGCTGCTTGCGGGCCGCCTCGTCTTCTTCCTTCTTGATGGCTTCGCGCTGGATTTTAAGCTGAATCAGACGCCGATCAAGCCGGTCCAACGCCTCCGGCTTGGAGTCAATCTCCATGCGAATACGGCTGGCGGCTTCATCGATCAGGTCAATGGCTTTGTCGGGTAACTGGCGGTCGGTGATATAGCGTTGCGACAATTTTGCGGCCGCTATGATGGCGGAGTCGCGGATATCAACACCGTGGTGTACTTCGTAGCGTTCCTTCAAACCACGCAGTATCGCGATAGTATCTTCTTCGTTGGGTTCGCCCACTAACACTTTCTGAAAGCGGCGCTCGAGGGCAGCGTCTTTTTCAACGTGTTGGCGATATTCGTCAAGCGTGGTTGCGCCGACACAGTGCAGCTCGCCGCGCGCTAACGCGGGCTTGAGCATATTGCCCATGTCCATCGACCCTTCGGCCTTACCGGCGCCGACCATGGTATGCAGCTCGTCGATAAACAAAATGACGCGCCCTTCTTCCTTGGCGAGTTCGTTTAGCACGCTTTTCAAGCGTTCTTCAAAGTCGCCACGAAACTTGGCACCGGCCAGCAACGAACCGAGATCTAGCGAGAGAATGCGCTTGTTTTTTAGACCTTCAGGCACTTCGCCATTAATGACGCGCTGCGCCAGGCCCTCGACAATAGCGGTTTTACCCACGCCGGGCTCGCCTATTAATACCGGGTTATTTTTGGTGCGACGTTGCAGCACCTGTATGGTGCGGCGAATCTCATCATCACGCCCGATCACCGGGTCAAGCTCGCCCTTCTCGGCGCGTGCGGTCAAATCAATGGTGTATTTTTCCAGCGCCTGACGCGTGCTTTCAGCTTCGGGGTTATCAACCGCCGCGCCGCCACGCACGTCTTCAACGGCTTGCGCCAATGCCTTTTCAGTGACACCCGCTTCCTTGAGGATATTGGCGATCGCAGCGTCGGCCTGTATGGCGGCGAGCAATACCATCTCACTGGAGATAAAGCTATCACCTTTTTGCTGCGCGTTTTTATCGGCCAGATTTAGCAGACGACCCAGCTCGGGCGAAACCTGTACCTCTCCCGTCGGGCTTTTCAACGTTGGTAGTTGTTCAACCTGCTGCTCGACAGCCGCCTTGATGCGGCCGAGATCGCCGCCTGCTTTACGCAGCAGCGGCGCGACCGTGCCGCTTGCTTGCTCCAGCAATACTGCCAATAAATGGGGCGGTGCAATTTGATTGTGGTCTTTGCCCACGGCTAGCGATTGTGCGTCGGAAAGGGCAGTTTGTAACTGTGTAGTAAATTTGTCAGCGCGCATTAATTACCTCGTAAAATTCCTCGTAGTATGCTGTATGCTGTAACAGGTGGGGGCATACGCTGTATTTTCAAGCGCGACTAGCGCAGATAAATTACGCTGGCCATACGCCCGGTAATCTCTTCACGGCGATAGGAATAGAAACGTTCGCTGTCAGCATAGGTACAGAAGCTGCCGCCAAAAACTGCACCAATATTGAGGTCATGCAGCTGGCAGCGCGCGACCTGATACAAATCGACCAGAGCTTTACCCTCCTCTGCTTGGCTCAGTGCAGCAAACTGCACTGTTTCAGATTGCGCTGCCGTCATACTTGCCCGCAATTGCTGCACAACTTCTGCGCCCACTGCAAAATGTGGCTGGCTGATCGCAGGGCCCAGCCAGGCAAGCAGCTGTTTCGCTGGCGCACAGAATTGTTGCACGGCGCGCTCTATGATCCCGGCGGCTAAACCGCGCCAGCCAGCATGCACTACGGCAACTTCTCTGCCGGCCTTGTCGGTGAGAAATACCGGTAAGCAATCGGCGGTTAACACGGCGCATGCCAGCCCTCTCTCGCTGGTATATAAACCGTCGCCACGCAGCGGGTCGCCTGCATTTTCTATGTTGTGCACGTCTGTTCCGTGCACCTGATCCAACCACTGAATTGCGTTACAGCCCGGCATCGCCTGGGCGAGCAATTCCCTGTTGCGCTGCACAATCTGCGAGTCATCACCAACATGCAGCGCTATATTGTTTTGCTCATAAGGTGCACGGCTGACGCCGCCGCGGCGAGTAGTGACAAATGCGCGCACAGGCGGTGGCGCTGGCCAGTCAGCAACAATAAGCTCAATCATCGGATTCGTGTACACTTAATGTACTTAGTAGATCGGCAATGTCCGCTGGTAACGCTGCTTCCCATTGACATAGTTCACCGCTTTGCGGATGGCGCAAACCCAGTCGCCGTGCATGCAAGGCCTGGCGGGGGAACGCAGTCAACACGTTGCGCAACTCGGCGTCAATGCTGGCACCCCCTCGAAGCCTGGCACCGTATACCGGGTCACCAATCAGGGCGTGACCGATCGAAGCCATATGCACGCGAATCTGGTGGGTGCGCCCGGTCTCCAGCTTTAGGCCAACGTGACTCACGGCAGAGAAGCGTTGCAGCGTTCGAAAATGCGTCACGGCGGGTTTGCCGCCAGACTTTTGCACGGCCATTTTTGTACGCTGTACCGGATGCCGACCCAGTGCTGCATCTACACTGCCCTCGGCCGGCGGGCTGCCGTGCACAATGGCGACATATTCCCGTTTTACGCTGCGTTGCTGCAACTGCTGCACCAGTTGCTGATGCGCGCTCAACGTTTTGGCAATGACCAGCAGGCCCGAGGTGTCTTTGTCGAGTCTATGTACAATCCCAGCTCTCGGTACTAGAGCCAATTCATCGTTATGATGCAGCAATGCGTTAGCCAGCGTGCCAGCGGCCTGGCCGGCACCGGGATGCACTACCAGACCGGCGGGCTTATTCACGACTATAATCACCGCATCTTCATGCACGATTTCCAATGCAATCGGTTCGGGCTGCCATTCATTATGTTGCTCAAGCTCAACATCCAAACGCAGCAGCATGCCGGGTGCTAACGCATCGCTGGGTTTGCAGCGTTTACCGTCAACCCGCAGCGCGCCGGATTTTATCCAGCCCTGCAGCCGCGCCCGGGAAAAATCCGGGAACAATCGCACCGCGATTCTATCGAACCGCAGGCGATCGCAATTTTCGGGCACACTGTGCTGCCGCTGGATTACTTCAATCATGTGTTGCGCGCTTAGCAAACCCGGTACAATACTTGTCAACGTCACGAATCGCAATTGGTCCCATTAATGCTCAAAAAATCGATCACTGTTGCCGTCGCAGCGCTTCTGCTGACAGCACTCGTAGCCTGCTCGTCGAACGATAAGAAAGAGGAAGCCGAAGCGTCGGAAAAGCAGCTGTACGATATTGCCCAGAAACAGCTAACGTCAAACAATTACACCTCAGCCGTCAGTAATCTGCAATTGCTGGAGTCGCGCTACCCGTTTGGCGCCTACGCAGAACAGGCGCAGCTGGAAATTATCTACGCTTATTATCGTAGCTATGAAACCGAAGCGGCTATCGCTGCGGCAGAGCGGTTTATTCGGCTGCATCCGCAGCATCCCAACATTGACTATGCCTACTATTTGAAGGGTTTGGCGTCTTATAGTCAGGGCAAAGGCCTTTTTGAGCGTTTTTTACCCACCGACATGACCCGCCGTGATCCCGGTGCGGCACGCCAATCGTTTAACGATTTTGCGCAATTACTGGCGCGCTTTCCTAATAGCGAATATGTGCCCGATGCCAGAGCACGCATGGTGAATTTACGCAACCAGTTGGCGCGCTATGAAATTCACGTTGCGAATTATTATTTTAAGCGCGGCGCGTATTTGGCAGCGGCAAATCGTGGTCGCTACGTGGTTGAGAACTTTCAGAAATCGACCGCCATACCCGACGCGCTGGCCGTGATGTGTCAAGCCTATCAATTGCTGGGGCTGGACGATTTAGCCGAAGACAGCCGCGAGGTGTTGGCCAGCAATTATCCCCAACACCCGGCACTGAACAAAGACGGCAGTTTCAAAACCGCTTTTAATCCGGAGAGACTGGACCGCTCGTGGGTCAACAGACTGAGCTTTGGCCTGTTTGATCGCAATGAACCGCTAACATTTGATTACAGACCGTAGGTGCAACCGGTACTCTATAACCTGTAACTGTTATACGGTTCTCGTGCGCACGCCGCTGCATACGCTAGAATGACGAGCTCGTCGGGTGTGCCGTGCGCACCACACGGTAAAATTCCAGAACGTCTAACCGCAACTTACAGGAATTGTTATGGGCTTCATCGGCTTGGTTCGCGTACTGATCCTAATTCTTGCGCTGTGGTTAATCTATCGGTTTATCTTCCACCGCAAACCAAAACAGCTGCAGCACGACAGCAGCAAATCCAGTGACCCGGCGATGGTGAAATGCCAGCAGTGTGAAATTCATCTGCCGCGCGAAGACGCCACGGCGGATGCAGCCGGCCGCTGGTTCTGTTCAGCGGAACACCAGCTTGAATACGAGCAATCCAACCCCGACGATTAGTCCCTTTGAGTAAGCAACCCGGTGACTCGGCAGTCGCAGAAACGCAGCGCACGCTGCGCATTTATAGCCTGTATCGTATTGTGCTGTCGGCGTTGCTGCTGGCGATTTTTCTGGGCCAGCGCTTTGGCAAACTCGAAGCGGGCCAGAATCAAACACTCTTTCTAATCGTCACCGGCAGCTATTTTGCCGCCAGCCTTGCTACGCATTTTTATGCCGGCTATCACAATTTTCGGCTGCGCCGGCGCACTCTGTTTCTGGTTTTTTTTACTGTCGACATCGTCGCGCTGGTGTTGATAGCCCACGCTAACGGCGGGCTGAGCATAGGCTTGAGCGTCATGCTGGCTAATACCGTGGCAGCTGCCAGTATTTTCTATCGCGGTCGTTGGGCGCTGTTGATTGCTGCTATCGCCACCATCGCCGTGATTGCTAACACTTATCTTTTGCTGCGTAAGGATGTTGCCAGCGAAGCCGACATGATCTCTGCCGGCCTGCTGGGCACGCTGTTTTTCGCAATTGCGATTATCATCCAAACCCTGGCAGCGCGCATTGAACAAACTCAGCGCTTTGCGGCGCAGAAAACCAAAGAACTGGAACACTCCGAATTTTTAAACAAACTGATTGTGCAGCGCATGCAAACCGGCATCCTGGTGGTGGACGGCAACAACAAAGTCACAACCATCAATCGCGCCGCGGGCATTATGTTAGGCGTCGATAACAGCACGACCAAGCTGCCAATACCGCTGATGGTCCGCATACAACAATGGGCGAATGGTGAAAACGTTGGCTTTCTGCCGTTTCGTGCCACCGTTTCGGGACCGCAGATTCAGGCAGAATTTATGCAACTGACCAGCGAGACCGACAGCGGCATACTGATTTTTCTGGAGGATACCAGCCGCACCCGACAGCAGGCGCAGCAACTCAAACTGGCGTCACTGGGCCGCCTAACGGCCAGCATTGCCCATGAAATACGCAACCCGCTGGGCGCAATCAGTCATGCCGCGCAATTGCTGCAGGAATCCAACGACTTGCGAGCACCCGACGCGAGGCTTAGCGATATTATTCAAAATCATGCCAAGCGCATGAATCACATTATAGAAAACGTGCTGCAGCTATCGCGACGCAAGTCGACTGAGGCCGAGAGAATCAATCTGCAACAGTTCCTGCAAAAATTTGTACAAAGTCTATGCGAGCAAAATCCACAGGCGGTGATTCGGTGCGAAAACGACGACCCTGAAGCCATCGTACCGTTTGACCCTAGTCAGCTTGACCAGGTATTGACCGCTATTTGCGCGAACGGTTTACGCTACAGTAAACAAAGCATCGGGCAGGAGTCGCTGCTGCTGTGCACTGAGTTTCACGCTGACTCACGACTCACAGTATTAGACATAATCGACGATGGCCCCGGCGTGAGCGAGGACAACATGGACCAACTATTTGAACCCTTCTACACTAGCGAGCAAAGCGGCACGGGGTTAGGCCTCTTTATTGCGAAAGAGTTGTGCGAGTCGAACCAGGCGCGGCTAGACTATTTACGAACAGAGCAGGGAAGGAGCTGTTTTCGACTGAGTTTTGCCCACCCGGAACGGAAGCTCAGGGCGGTAGAAAAATAAGCGACCAAGGAGCCCGGACAATGGCTGAACAGCATGTGTTGATTGTTGACGACGAACCCGATATTCGAGAGTTACTTGAAATAACCCTTAGCCGTATGGGTTTAGACACTACGAGTGCCGCCGATTTGCAAAGTGCGTACGCCGAACTGAAGGCAGACAGCTTCGACCTTTGCCTGACTGACATGCACCTGCCCGACGGTAACGGCATGCAGCTAGTGGAGCATATTCAAACGCTATTTCCACATTTGCCGGTTGCCATGATCACTGCTTTTGGTAGCGTGGAAACCGCCATTGAAGCACTGAAGGCAGGTGCGTTTGACTTTGTGAGTAAACCCATCGACCTGGAGCGGCTGCGAAGTCTGGTGGCAACCGCGTTAAAAATTGCCACCAAAGACGATGTAATCGGCGCCGATAACGAAGTGCAATTGCTGGGCGAAACCAGCGCTGCGAAGCAGCTGCGCGGTCAAATTACCAAGCTGGCACGCAGCCAGGCACCGGTATATATAAGCGGCGAGTCCGGTGCAGGCAAAGAGCTGGTCGCGCGCCTTATTCATTCCAATGGCCCTCGCGCCAGCGCTCCCTTTGTACCAGTAAACTGCGGTGCCATTCCGGCCGAGCTAATGGAAAGCGAATTCTTCGGTCACAAGAAGGGAAGCTTTACCGGCGCGGTAGAAGACAAGCACGGCCTGTTTCGCGCCGCTGAAGGGGGCACACTATTTCTTGATGAGGTTGCCGACTTGCCGCTGGCAATGCAGGTAAAATTGCTACGCGCCGTTCAGGAAAAAGCAGTGCGCGCTGTGGGCGAAAATGCGGAACATCCCATTGACGTGCGCATACTCAGCGCAACTCATAAAGACTTAGGCAAGGAGGTTGCGAACGAACGCTTTCGCAACGACCTCTTCTATCGCATCAACGTCATCGAACTAAAAGTGCCAAGCCTGCGCGAGCGCAAGGCCGATATTCCTCTACTGGCCAATTTTATTCTTAATAAACTTGCCGAAGAAAACGCGCACGAACGACTAGAACTCGCAAGCGACGCCTTGGAGGCGCTACAGAATTACTCCTTCCCTGGCAACGTGCGAGAGCTGGAAAACGTTTTAGAACGCGCCGGCACGCTGTGCGAAGGTAATCGTATTACTGCGCCCGACTTACAGCTCGCCCCCGCTGTCGCGCGCAATAGTTTACAGGAAGAAAAACCACCTCAAGCGGACGCTGGCAACACCGCGCTTTATCCCGATGTGGATGTGCAGCAACCGGTGCATTCGCTGGAAGATTTTTTGGAAGGCATAGAAAAGGAAGTGATAACACGCGCGCTTGAGGCCTGCCGCTGGAATAAAACCGCTGCCGCCGAACAGCTGGGTATTTCTTTTCGTGCGTTACGCTATCGGCTGAAGAAGCTGGATTTGAAGTAGCCTACACATGCCGATTGCATTCTGCTTTGAATCTTCGCGACCAAAGTTACTCCCACAAAAATGCGTACTGTGCGTACTGAATGTAGGAGGCTTTAGTCGCGAACGCATATTGTCATATACGATCACACAGTCGGTATGGTCAATCTCCTACAGATCGATTAGCTCACACGACGTATAGTGACCTTGTCATCTGCGAACATGAAGTTCTCAGAGCGCAACGACAAGGAAGTCTATTTCGGGCACTCGCGTATTCGATGGCAGCCGACGATAAAACAACTCAGCTGCCACGAATGGCCTGCGGTTAAGCACCGGCTCGAACGATCCTCTCCAGTTCCAGTCCCCCGCGTGAGCTAAGCTCGCGCGAACCGCAAAAGCCTAAGTAAAGTCAAAAACTTAGCAACTTCGACCAGTTGGGGGGGGATGGTCGACGGCATATGCTACCGTCCGCGGCCTTTTATCTGCATTTTCAGCCTCTTGTCATCGAACGCTAACGATTCATGCCATAGCTCACTACAGTTAATTGCATGAACAAACCAAATTCTATTCAGCAAATCAGTCGGCATCAATCGCGCCACAGCGGCTTCACCATGCTGGAACTGCTAATCACAATGGCGATCATTGCGATTCTTGCAGGTATTGCAGCGCCCAGCTATAACGGCATGATAGCTAGAAACAAGGTCAATTCGATGCGCGAAAATCTCGCGAATGCGCTGCAATACGCTCGCAGTGAAGCGATTAAGCGCAAGGTCGATGTCATTGTCTGCGCCAGCGCCGATCAATCTAGCTGTAATGGGGGTACCGACTGGCACCAGGGTTGGGTAATTTTTGCCGATGACAACGGTGACGACTCACTACAAGCAAGCGAAAGATTGCAGGTGCAGTATTCCTATAGTGATTTAGTCACCGGCAGTGTTGGCACGGCACGGGTCGGGTTTGCACCGTCAGGGCGATCGAGTGAAGGCGGCAACCAGACTATTGGCGTGTGTGATCCCAACGACGCCAACAACGGAAAGGCGCTAAGAATTAGCGCAACGGGCTCGATTAGCAGACAGGGGCACGCCAATGCAGGTTGTTAAAACAAGACTTTCTTTGCGTCGATCACAGATCGGCCCCAGCCACTCTCGGCAGCAAGGATTTTCGTTAATTGAAGTTCTGATCGCATTGTTGGTTTTGGCGGTCGGCTTTCTGGGTTCTGCATCATTGCAGAGTGTCGGCGTCAAACAAACCCAAAATACCTACTTTCGTACTCAGGCTGATCTGCTGGCGCGCGATCTCGCTGACAGAATGCGCTCAAACCCTCTTGGGGCGCGGGCGAACGACTACGATTGGGCTGGTGGTACACCCGCATCAGCCAGCTGTGGCGCGGGTGCCAATTGCGATGCATCGACGATGGCGGCGGCTGACCTAAGTGAAGCTTTTGCCTGGATGCAGCGCGCCTCACTACCCGCAGGAGATTTCATGATTGCGGGTGGGCCCGCAGGAGCGCCGTATTTTCAAATCACCGTACTGTGGGATGAACGCCGCGATGGCGCAGTCGGGAGAAATTGCAATCCGGCCGACAGTGCGGACATGGCCTGTTTAATCGTTAATGTGGATGCTGATGATGTATCGCAAATCAACCGCTAGTAAACCTTTCCATACCGAGCGAGGTATGACGCTGATTGAATTGCTGGTTGCCATGGCGCTGGGCCTGTTTTTGATGGCGGCGGTGGTGCAGGTTTTTCTCGGCAGCCAACGTTCGGCAACTCTACTGCAGGCGCAAATGCATATGCAGGAGAACGCCCGCTTCGGCTTTGAATTTCTAGCCAAAAACTTACGTATGGCGGGCTACAAATCAGACATTGTTAACGTGTCACTCTTTAGCACGCACTGGCGTGGACCTGAATATCCCGCTGATGCGGTGTTTGCGCAAGAAGCTATTGTTTCAGGTGAAAGTGATACCGGTGGTGTGGCAGGCACCGCCGATATTTTGCATATTCGCACCCAAGGTCAGGACCCCGAAATCCTTGACTGCAGTGGCGCGATAATTCCCGATGGTATCTGGGTACAACAAACCTTTCGTCTCAACGATGCCAATAACTGGCTGGAATGCCTGGTGAATGGTGCTAATCCAGTCACCTTGGTCGAAGGGATAGAGGATATACAACTTCTTTATGGCGTGAATACGGATGCGATGAATGCGTATCAAGCGTCGGAATATATGGATGCTGGCGCGGTAACCGCAGCGAATGCGTGGAAAGACGTTGTAGCGGTGAAAGTTGCCTTGCTTTCTGCTTCTGATGGTGCCCCGATGCTTAACGAAACGTTAGGGCCGTACACCCTGCTTGACCGCACCACCGCAACTTACACCGATGGTAAAGCCAGGCAGGTTTTCACACAAACGATTCGCTTGCGAAATAAACAACTGGATTCCAGGGAGTAGATCTATGCCGCAGCGCGCTTATTTGAACGGCCCTATTGGGGCGGGCTCACAACATGGGGTCGTACTTATTGTGTCGCTGATTATTCTTTTGGTTATGACGGTCATCGGCACCAGCAGCATGAATTCCGTAACACTGGAAGAGCGCATGGTCAGCAACGCTTACGACGACAATCTGTCGTTTCAGGCCGCAGAGGCCGGACTCAACGATTGTGAGGCTAGATTAGTTACCCGGGCTTTTAGCCCTAAGGATAAAGGCAGTTTCTGGCAAGCTGGTTATGCAGCCGGTAACTATGGTGGCAGCATCGACTGGTATGACGACGCGACACTATGGGATACCAGCGTGGATGAGGTACAAGCCTACGCGGAGGGTGCTTCAGGGTTTACCGCACTTTCGACAGGAGCAGGGAAACTGGCGGCTGATCCGCTGTGCTTTTACGAGCACCTTGACGACGTTAAATGGGGTGGCAAGGGCTGGGAAGGTGTGGAGCAAAAACTTGAGGTATGGAATACCAACGTGCGCGGTGTCGGCGCCAGTAGTAATGCGGTAAGTGTGTTGCAAAGTACAGTTTATGTTCGCTATTGAGTTAGCGGCCATCATTTTTGGTGAGGTAAGAAAATGCAAAATCCGGTAGTTAACGCAGCGAAAAAAACAGGGCTAAGCACGTTTCTGTTCAGCGCTGTGCTAGTCGCGGGCTTACAACCTGCTCACGCAGCGACGCTGAACTTAAATGATCTGCCGTTGTTTTTGCTTGAAAACTCATCCCCTAACGTGATCCTGACGATGGATGACTCGGGCAGTATGGGTTGGGGCTACCTGCCAGATGGCATTTCTGGTAGCCGCACCCAAATTTACGCTCGCGCAAGCCATTTCAACAAACTGTACTATGACCCGCAAATTGATTACCGGCCTGGTGTCAATTCCAACGGGCAATCGCTAGGCAATGGCTATGCATTTGGAGATGCCAACTACACGGCTGAGGCTGACTTTAATCGGGTAGCAACGAATATTTTTAATTACGGCAATGACTCAACCTCGCGCTGGAGCGGTTCCGACGAAGAATATATTGATCTTAGCAACGAATTTCGCGGGCCCTGGGGTGGCAGCAGTTTCTCAAATTCAGATGATTCGGCACACTACTATAGATTTGATTCTACGGTAGCGGGTTGTGATCCCAACGACAGCGCCGATGACACCAATACAGCTTGCTACGTGCGCGTCAACGTGTCGGCGACATCCGGCCCGAGTCGTGAACGCCCGGAATTGGGTTTCGCGGTTACTACCGATGAGAGAATAAACTTTGCCAACTGGTTTCAGTACTATTCTTATCGCTTAATCGCGGCCAAAACTGTCGCCAGTCTTGCATACGCACCGGGTAGTCTAGCGTCTAATGTGCGCATCGCCCGCCAGGCAATTAACCGTCAAAATGGTGACGGGCCGCGATCCGGAGCATGGTCGACTGGTGATTCTGGTAACGACAGAGTTGCTACTTTGACAAATACCGAGCGCTCCGACTTCTACAATTGGCTGTTCAACGTGCGGGCTAGCGGTGGAACGCCTTTACGTAGAGCGCTGGACAGAGCTGGCGACTTCTATACCGACAGTGGCACCAATAGTCCTTACGTACTTGAACCCGGTGGCTCCTCTCCGGACAACTCAACGGAACTGAGTTGCCGTCTCAATACACATATTCTGATTACCGATGGCTACTACAATGGTGGCATGCCGACAATCAGTAGTTTTAGTCCCGATCAAACAGCAGTCACATTGCCAGACGGTGTCGGCTACACGCCGGGTACACCCCTTAGTATCTATGGAGATACTATCAACAATACCCTTGCGGACATTGCGTTTCATTACTGGGCAACAGACCTACGCACCGGGCTAACCAACAACGTGCCGGAATATAAGCCCTTCACCAGTGGTAACGCCGTGCAGGACTATTGGAACCCTCGCAATGACCCTGCGACCTGGCAGCATATGGTGAATTTCACGATCACTTTCGGACTTGCCGGTGACCTTCCGGGAGAAACTGATGCTGACGGAACCAACGTATATCAACAATTGCTGACCGGCGGATCGTTTCTAAATAGTCAAAACCAAAATCAAACGGGCTGGTGGTATAACAATAACGTGACTAATAGAGGACGGGCTGACGACTTGTACCATAGCGCCATAAACAGTCGTGGGCAGTTTTTTAATGCGACCAACCCGGCGGAGCTGGTGCGCTCGCTGGAGACAATTATGAACTCCATTAGCGACCGTTTATCCTCTGCGTCGTCTGTGGATTTGAACAGTGGTTCAATAGCCGCCGGCGTAGGGCTTTACCAGGCGCGGTTCCAAACTAGCGACTGGTCCGGTCAGCTGCTGGTGCGGCCTATTTCGGATGGCAGCGGAACAGACAGCTGTAGTTTACAAGCCACTGGCACCGTTTGTGACGCAGAGTGGGATGCCGGCGCTATCAACACGCTCAGCACTTTATTTCCAGCCGGGGTAGATGCTCGAAAAACCTTTACCTATGATGGTACGGCAGCGTTAGGTGCTCGCGGCAAGCAATTTGTGTGGTCGCAGTTGTCGGCACCGCAACAATCAATTTTGCGCGACGGTGATTCAACAACTGTCGGTCAGGATAGGCTCAATTACATTCGTGGGTCTGCCGCGCAAGAAGAGCGCAATGGTGGCATATTCCGTGATCGACCACCGAGTCGTCTAGGCGCCGTCGTGCACTCCTCGCCGGAGTACGTAGGTGACGGTTTCCAGGCCAATGGACGTTTTGACACAGTCTACCCGGATGGGCTAGAAGGCACTGGTGCGCAAAATCATCGCGACTTTATCTGCACAAATCCGACAGACACTGATATGAACGGTTTAGTCGACTCGTGCGCCTCGGGCAGCATTCGCGGTCGTACGCCGATCGTGTATGTGGGTGGCAACGACGGTATGCTGCACGCTTACAACGCCAAGCTTTCAACTGCGGCAGGCGGTGGCCAGGAATTGTTTAACTACGTGCCTAACGCCGTGTATTCGAAAGTCCACAAACTGTCTGACCCTACCTTTGTAACGGGCTCCTCCGTAGACGGTGAGTTGGACTCTCGTGATGTCTATTACGACAATGCCTGGCATACGCTGCTGGTGGGTGGATTGCGAACGGGTGGGCAGGCGTATTTCGCGTTAGACATTACTCATGCAGATCAAATTAACGCGCAAAGCGACGCCCTGGCAGACCAGCTGGTGCGTTGGGAATTTGGCGATACCAATACCACCGCAGCCACAGCCGGTACGGCCGGCGTAAACGGTGACACCGATATGGGGCAAAGCTACGGTGAACCTATAATCGGTAAGAGCAACTTTGTACAGGGTGCCGGCAATACGGGTCGCTGGGTTGCGATGTTTGGCAACGGCTACAACTCCACATTTGCAGACGGCTCAGCCTCTACGACCGGCCACGGGGTCATCTATGTGGTAGATATCGAAACCGGGCTGTTGCTGAAAAAGTTTGATACCGGGGTGGGTTCGATAGCGAATCCCAACGGTATCGCCAACGTGACCCCCATATTCAACGATGACAATGAAGGCTTAACGCTCGATTACATCTACGCCGGGGACTTATATGGCAATATGTGGAAAATTGATATTAGCTCCACCGATGTCGCAGACTGGGACTTTGCTTACGCTAGTTCAGGTAGTCCCGCACCGTTGTTTAGCGCGAGCGCCAGCGCGTATACGCAGCCTATTACCTCAACCCCGATCGTTGGCGAGCACCCCCTGGGTGGCAATGTCGTGTACTTCGGTACCGGAAAATATCTTGAAGACACAGACAACGGCACGACACCGCAAGAGAGCTTCTATGCGATCTGGGACAAGGATGAGTGCAGCGCCGGGCCTTGCTCAGACGATACGCTAACAGGCCTCGCGAAGACGCACATTGCACAAAGCTTTGATCGCACCAACCTACTGCAGCAAACGGTTGATCAAAGCAGCACAAATTCACGTACTACGACTGACCTTCAGATTGACTGGAGTAGCAAATTCGGTTGGTATCTGGACCTCGTGCAGGCTGACGGCGAACGCGCCGTTGGCAAACCAATATTAAGCGGTGGAGCGTTGTTCTTTACCAGTGTCGTTCCAGATACAGACCTGTGTAGCTCTGGAGGGGATAGCTGGCTCTACGCGCTTGATCGACTCGACGGCGGTCGCGCGGGTTCGCAGGTTTTTGATCACAATAATGACGGTACATTGGACAGCAGTGATTATTTAAACGGCGATATCACTTCTGCGTCTAAAATATCGGGTATTGCGTCCGACCCCACCGTGATTTTGGGCAGGGACGACTTCAACTATATTTTGACGGGCACTTCTGATACCAGTACCAATGCCAACGTTAACAGCCAGGCTGTTTGGAACGAGTTCAACGGCTATCGAGTGCGTTGGCGTCAAATCAAATAGCCACGCCATGTTTGTATTGAACCAGATAATTTGGAGAATCCAATGACATATTCGACTTTGTTTGCCCACGTCAAATCTGTTCGGCTTTGGCTGGTAGCGGCCGCTTTACTTGCCTGTAGCTCCATGAGTATGGCAGCCGAACCGAAAAATCCAGACGATATTAATGTTGACGATGAGCGGTATCGCCTGCACGCGGTGGATCTGAAAACGCGTAAGGTACAGGTAGCTGAACTGTTCTACAGCGTCAAATTATCTGCCAGGGTTATTTTACCGGACGGCGGCAAAATGAGATTTGAAGATTTGTTGCCGCCAGCAGCGGTCAACCTTGACCTTGATGAGCATGGCCAGGTCAAAGATATTCAGGTGTTGGCGTTTTTCTAATTGCAATGGAGTGTTCGTATGTGCCTAATTTCAAATCGTAAAAAAAACAGTCAACTTGGCTTTACGTTAATCGAGATCATGATTGCCGTCGCAATTGTTGGCATACTGGCTGCAGTTGCCATACCAAGCTATCAAGATTCGGTACGTAAAACCCACCGCAAAGAAGCTGAAGCTGCCCTGCAACTGGCGCGGCAAGCAATGGAGCGTCATTACTCAAAGAATTTCACCTATGCCGGTGCAGCCTCGACTGGCACAGATACGGGCTGGCTTGGCAGCGGGGCGGATAATCAATTGGGAGTAAACCAGTATGCACCGTTGGATGGCCCTCAGGACGCCTCCGCTCGCTATCGATTGCAAATTACCAACCTTAACGCTGCCAACGGCGGCTACACGATACGAGCCCTGCCACTCAATGATCAATTGAATGATGCATGCGGCGGACTAACCCTGCTCGGCGACGGCATACGCAGTTCACAAGGGGGGGCAGGCGACAAATGCTGGGAGGACTAGCAATCAACAAACGGGTTTATCGCCGTTGCGTTTTTCCACAATGCCATCATCGTCGCGGTCAAAATTCACGTGTACTCGCCCTTGGCGGTTAAGCACCAGCATTCGCGCATAGTGTAAATCACGCGAGCGCGGACAATAGGTGAAGGTGCCAAACTCTCGCGCCGCGCCGTTGGCAGAAAAGCGTATGTAACTATTTCTACCCGCTGACGCTCGCCACTGCAGGCTTATGCCTGCCGCGTGGGGATACGTCTTTTCGATTAGCTGCTCGTCTTTATCTATACGTCGATTGTTGTTTAAATCTCGAAACAGTATAGTGCCATCTGCCCAATCCCCGCCGCAGATTTGAGCGTCCACGCTAGGACACAGCGTAGTGATCGTTTTAGTGGTGATCGCAGTACTGCGCGCAAGATGTAGCATGCGAACAAAGTGCTGTATGTGGGCATCGGCCGAAAATTTTTCACTGAGGTGCTGAAATCCAGGTATAGCCAAGCCCGCAAGAATGGCGACAATTAGAAGAGTAATCAGCAGTTCCAGCAGGGTAAACCCAAACAACGATTGCTTTGCGTGCAACATAATCAAGCTCCTTCTTAGCGAAAAACTGCGAACGTCGCGTTTGCAGTGAGCGAACTATGGACTTTATTGCACACGGAATCTGTAGGATGAAGCCTACAAGACGTGTAGGAAGGGGGGTTATGGGATTGTTCGCGCTGAAATAGTTATCAGCCTTGCGGTCTATTGATTGATCAAACGCAGCTCTTTCGGCATTGAGAACGTGATATTTTCCGGCTGGCCGGCCATTTCTTCGGGCAAGTTTGCACCCAGCTCCTGCAACCGCTGGATCACTTCCGCGACCAGCACTTCGGGTGCCGATGCGCCGGCGGTGACGCCAATGGCCCGCTTGTTCTGCAACCACTCGGGATGAATGTCGGCGGCACTATCGATTAAATAAGCGCTGCTTTGCATGCGCTCGGCCAGTTCGCGCAGTCGATTCGAATTGGAGCTGTTGGGTGAACCCACTACGAGTACCAAATCACACTCTTTTGCCAGCTGTTTAACGGCGTCCTGACGATTTTGCGTGGCGTAGCAGATATCGTCTTTGCGCGGACCATGAATGGCAGGGAATTTTACGCGCAGGGCGTCTATGACTTTGGCGGTGTCGTCCATTGATAAGGTGGTTTGAGTCACATAGGCCAGCGATTCAGGATGGCTAACGGTCAGCTGTTCGACCTGCGCCTCGTCTTCCACCAGGTAAATCATGCCGCCGCTGCTGAAGTCGTATTGGCCCATGGTGCCCTCCACTTCCGGGTGACCTTTGTGGCCGATCAGAATGCACTCCTGACCATTCTTACTATAACGGGCGACTTCCATATGCACTTTTGTGACCAGCGGGCAGGTGGCGTCGAACACCTTCAGTTTCCGGCTGGCTGCTTCCTCGCGTACTGCTTTTGAAACGCCGTGGGCGCTAAAAATCACGATGGTATCGTCGGGCACTTCGCGCAATTCATCGACGAAGATCGCGCCGCGTTCGCGTAAGTCATCCACCACAAATTTGTTGTGTACAACTTCGTGGCGCACATAGATAGGCGCGCCAAACATCTCTAACGCGCGATTGACGATTTCTATTGCACGATCAACGCCAGCGCAGAAACCGCGAGGATTAGCGAGTTTAATATTCATGCGTTGGTCCGCTCTTGAACAGATTCACCGGGTTCGACTTTAACAATGGCAACATCAAATTGTAGATCACGACCCGCCAATGGGTGATTGAAATCGATAACTACGCTGTCATCGCTCAGCTCTTTGACCATACCGGGTACTTCTGCCTTGGCGGCATCGGCAAATGAAATTACCAAGCCGGGTTGAAGATCGTAGCTTGCCAATTGCGAACGTGGAAAAGTTTGTATATTTTCCTCCCGGTGCTCGCCAAAGGCGTCAGCTGCTGGCATGGCAAAGGTGGCTTCATCGCCGGCGGCGAGGCCCAGCAATTTCTCTTCAAAGCCTGGCAATAAGCTACCATCGCCCATGGCGAAACTCGCGGGTTGTTTTTCAAAATTTGAGTCTACCTCGGTGCCATCCTGCAGCTTGATGGCGAAATGCAGGGTGACGCGTGCGTGACTGGTAATCAACATAAAAATCTCTGAATTAAGACGTCGTTTCGGCATGGCGGTTCAAGAATATATCCAACAGCATAAAACCGGCTCCGATGCTAATAGCAGAGTCGGCGATATTGAATGCCGGAAAATGAGCATCTTTGTAATACACGTCAATGAAATCGACTACATAGCCTAATACGACGCGGTCGTACAGGTTGCCCACCGCGCCGCCGAGTATTAACGCCAGTGCGAACATTAGCAGCTTTTGCTCCTTTGGCAGGCGGTACATCCATACCACTAACACCACGCTTACCCCGGCCGACACCGTGGCGAAAAAACCGCGTTGCCAGCCGCCGGCGTCACTGAGAAAGCTAAACGCAGCACCCGTGTTATGCCATAGCGTGAAATTGAAAAACGGCAAAATCTCCAGCGGTTGTCCGTAGTCTAGCCTGCTGCTGGCCAGCCATTTGGTCAACTGATCTAATACGACGATGATCAGACTTAAGCCATACCACAACACTAACTCACTCCTCGGAAACTAGGCATAAAGGCGCTGTTCACCAGCGCCGTCGATATTTTCTATACAGCGCGAACATAGTTCCGGGTGCTCACTGTTACTCCCCACGTCCGCGCGTTGATGCCAGCAGCGCACGCACTTATCTTCCGTACTGGCGCTAATAACAAGCTGCAGCCCTGGCAAATCAGTAGCCTTCGCTTGCACCGAAGCGGCTGCTTGTGGCTGTAACGTCGCAGCCGATGTAATGAGTACAAAACGCAGTTCATCGCCAAGTTTAGTTAGTGTTTTCAACAACTGCTCGTCGCAGTAAAGCGTCACCTCGGCACTCAGAGTGCCTTTGATAAGCCCGTCTTTGCGCTGACTTTCCAGCGCCTTGTTCACGGCTTCCTTGACCTCGAGCACAACGCGCCAGAACTCCTCGTGCATTTCGACGCTTGCAGGAATAGCCGGCAATTCGTACCAGGTTTCTACCAGCACCGTTGCGCCGCGCTCGCCCGGCAAGTACTGCCATATCTCATCGGCGGTAAAGGACAGTATTGGTGTGATCCATCTGACTAACGCTTCTGCTATGTGGTAAAGCGCGGTTTGCGCCGAGCGTCTGCCGAGCGAGTCGCTGGCCATTGTGTATTGTCGGTCTTTGATAATGTCGAGATAAAAACCACCCAGATCAGCGACACAAAAATTATGCAGCTTTTGATAAATCAGGTGAAATTGATAATTATCGTAGGCCTGCGTTATTTCTTCCTGTAGCTGCTGACTGCGGCGGATAATCCACTGGTCCAGCGCGAGCAGCTGATGCGGCTCAACACTGTCGCGCTGCGGTTCGAAGCCGTTCAAATTGGACAGCAGAAAGCGTGTGGTGTTGCGAATGCGCCGGTAGGAGTCGGCTGTGCGTTTGAAAATCTCATCCGACACCGTCATCTCATCGCGATAGTCTGTGGCCGCGATCCATAAGCGTAAGACATCGGCGCCTATCGAATTCATCAATTTTTGCAGCGCAATCACGTTGCCTAACGACTTCGACATCTTATGACCGTTCACGTCGACGGTGAATCCATGGGTCATGGCCGCCTTGTACGGCGCGACCCCGTTAATCGCCACCGACGTCAGCAATGACGATTGGAACCAGCCGCGATGTTGATCGGAGCCTTCCAGGTACATATCCGCCGGGAATGTCAATTCGGGTTTTTTGCGTAACACACATTCGTGCGAGACGCCGGAATCGAACCACACATCGAGGGTGTCGCTGACCTTTGCATAGCGTTCTGCATCGTCTTCTAACAGCTCGGCAGCCTCCAGCGCGAACCAGGCTTCTATGCCCTCCTCTTCCACTCGCTGCGCTACCGCTTCAATTAGGCGGCTAGTGTCCGGGTGCAGCTCGGCGCTTTCCTTGTCGACAAACAAGGCGATGGGCACGCCCCAGGTGCGTTGCCGGGAGATACACCAATCAGGCCGGTCAGCCAGCATGGCGGTGATGCGCGCCTTACCCCAGCCGGGTAACCATTCAATACCTTCTACCGCAGACTGTGCCTGCGCAAGCAAACCGTTAGCGTGCATGCCCACAAACCATTGCGGTGTGGCGCGAAAGATAATCGGTGATTTATGCCGCCAGCAGTGTGGGTAGCTATGCGTATACTCGTCATGCGCGAGCAGCGTTCCGTGCTGTTGCAATACCTCCAGCACGGAGGCGTTGGCCTTCATGACATGTTGGCCGGCAAACAGTTCGGTGTCGGGCAGGAACACGCCGTTGGGGCCTACCGGGTTGAGCACTTCGAGGCCGTAGCGTTTTCCTACTATAAAGTCATCCGCGCCGTGTCCAGGTGCAGTATGCACGGCCCCAGTGCCGGCTTCCAGCGTCACATGGTCGCCTAACACAATCAATATGCTGCGAGCATAGAACGGATGCTGCAAACGCAGGTGCTCAAGAGCAGCGCCTTTACAACTGCCAATACGGGCAAAGTCGGTGATGCCGGCGCGCTGCAGCACGGCCGCATGCAATTCTTGCGCGACAACTAACACCTGCTTTTTACCGAGCGCCTGGCAGGCGATGGCGACGTATTCAAGCTCCGGGTGCAGCGATACCGCTTGACTGGCTGGCAATGTCCAGGGGGTTGTGGTCCAAATCACCACGCTGACCTGCTCGAAATCATTCAGGTCAAAACCAAAGGCTTGCGCAAACTGTTCGGGCTGTTCGGCGCGATAACACACGTCGATGGCAGGCGAGACTTTGTCCTGGTATTCAACTTCGGCTTCGGCCAGCGCCGATCCGCAGTCGGTACACCAATGCACCGGTTTGAAACCCTTCTGCAAATGACCGTTAGCGGCGATCTTACCCAGCGCGCGAATTTGATCGGCTTCGTACTGATAATTCATCGTCAGATAAGGCTTGTCCCACTCACCCAGCACCCCAAGGCGGATAAAGTCTCTCTTCTGGCCTTCAATCTGTTTGGTAGCGTAGTCGCGGCAGCGGCGGCGAAACTCGGCGGCGTCGATCTTAACACCCGGCTTGCCGACTTTTTTCTCGACGTTTAGCTCGATGGGCAAACCATGGCAATCCCAGCCGGGCACATAAGGCGCGTCGAAGCCGCTTAAGGTTTTGGCTTTGATGATAATATCTTTCAGGGTTTTGTTGACCGAGTGCCCCACATGCATTTCGCCGTTGGCGTACGGCGGGCCGTCGTGCAGCACAAATTTGGGGCGTCCCGCTGTGGCCTGGCGAATCTTGTCGTACACGTCAATGGCTTGCCATTTTTGCAGCATTTCAGGTTCGCGCTGGGTCAGATTTGCCTTCATGGGAAAATCGGTTTGCGGCAGGTTCAGTGTGGCTTTGTAATCACTCATTAGCTTTGCGTTCAATTCCAAAATAGTCGTATGCGGTTTGAATATCGGCCTGGATATTTTTCTTTAACTCCTCCACGCTGCCAAATTTCTTCTCTTCGCGAAGTTTCTTTCTAAAACGTACGTGTATGGTTTTGCCGTAAATGTTGCCGTTAAAGTTCAGCAGATGCACCTCAAGTAGCGCTTTTACGCTGTCGTCCACCGTTGGGCGGGACCCTACGTTAGCAACGCCTGGTTTGGCCTCGTCATCAAGCCCTAGCACCTCAACTGCGTATACGCCCGACAACGCTGCGCTATGCCGGTGTAGCTCAAGATTCGCCGTAGGAGAATCTAACTTCCGCCCCAACTGTTTGCCGTAAACTACTTTGCCGGTAATTGTGTAGGGTTTGCCTAACAGACGTTCGGCCAGATCAAAGTCGTCGGCCTGCAACGCTGCGCGAATGCGTGTGCTCGATACGCGCTCATGATCAATAGCCAAGGTATTGGTGTCCTCCACCTCGAAGTCGTGTTTTTTGCCAAGACGCTGCAACAGTGAAAAATCTCCTTCGCGCTCATGGCCGAAGCGCAAATCGTCGCCTACCGCAACATATTTAACGCCCAGACCGGCGACGAACACGTCTTCGATAAATTCAACGGCAGACACCCGGCTTAACGCCTGAGTGAAACGAATGCGAAATACTCTGTCGATGCCAAAATTGCGGAAGGCGACGAATTTCTCGCGAAAGCTCATTAACCGTGGCGGCGCTTTTGTGGGTGCAAAATACTCGCGCGGCAATGGATCTAACACAATGACCGTTGTCGGCAAGCCGAGTTCAGCACCTCTGTCTATCAACCGCCTTAATACTGCCTGATGCCCAAAATGCACGCCATCAAATGCGCCTATGGTCGCCACGCAGGGCTTATGCCGAGGGCGCAAATTATGCAGTCCGCGTATGAGTTCCATCGGCAAGCTTAGTCGTCTACACAAAGCGGCGTATTATAACTGAGTCGCAACGCGTACAACTAATGAGATTGTGCACGAAAATGCGACAATCTTGCCCCCAGCAGCGCCAGCAATGCAAAGTAGATGCCCGCACCGACCGCGCACAGCCACAATGTTCGCAGCACACGACCGTAGACTTCCAGCTCCTGCCAGACGGCGGTATCACCTTTGTAGATCAGCAAAAATACCGCCATCGCCACCGTGGCAGCCGCGATGCGCGCGCAGTTTTTGAAAAACCCCGGCTGCCACACAACAACATCGTTTCTCAACAAGCCGCGCAGCAACAGGCCGGCATTGACAAACGCCGCTAGCGATGTCGCTAGTGCTAAGCCAACGTGACCAAGCTCGAACAGAAAATGCAGTGGCACCACCAGCGCAATATTCAACACCATGTTGACGACCATGGCGATAATGCCGATGCGCACCGGCGTTTTCATGTCCTGCTGCGCGTAATAGCCCGAAGCAAGCACTTTGATCAGCATAAAAGCTAGCAAACCCAGCGCGTAAGCTTGCAGACTGTAGCTTGCCATTGTCGCCGTGTGGCGGGTGAATTCGCCGTAGTTAAACAAGGTCATCAATAGCGGCTCGGCCAGCACTAACAGCGCCGCCATTGACGGCAAGCTAACCAGTAACAGCATGCGCATGGCCCAGTCCAGCGGGCGCGCAAATTGTTCAACGCCGCTATCGCTATGCTGGCGCGCCAGGGTTGGCAGAATCACTGTGGCAACCGCTATGCCGAACACGCCCAGCGGTAGCTCCACTAATCGGTCAGAATAATACAGCCACGACACACTGCCGGTGGGCAGAAACGATGCCAGCACCGTGTCTAACAGTAGATTTATTTGGCTGACCGACACCCCGAACAGGGCCGGCACCATTAACATCAGAATTCGCTTAACCCCAGGATGCCCCCAATCCACGCGCGGACGCGGCATTAAACCAAGACGCGCGAGAAAGGGTAGCTGCAGCAACAGCTGCAAGATGCCGGCAACAATCACCGCCCAGGCCAGCGCAAACACTGGCCGCTCCATCTGCGGCGCTAACAGCAAAGCACCGGCAATCAGACTAAGGTTAAGCAAAACCGGCGTAAATGCCGGCACTGCAAATCTGTTGTAACTATTGAGTATGGAGCCGGCAAAACCTGTCAGCGAGATTAACAGCAGGTAGGGAAAGGTAATGCGCAACAGCTCACTCGTTAGAGTGAACTTTTCCGGCTGCTGCAAATACCCGGGTGCGAAAATGGTTGTTAGCAGTGGTGCAGCCAGTATTGCGAAAAAGCAGACGCCGAGCAAGACGATACCCAGCGAACCCGCAACGCTATTGATTAGTTGTCGAACCTCGCCGTACTCCCGCTGGGTGCGATATTCCGACAAGACCGGCACGAAGGCTTGCGAAAAAGCGCCCTCGGCAAACAGACGGCGTAAAAAATTGGGCACTTTAAAGGCGATGAAAAAAGCGTCGGCGTTGGCATTAGCACCGATAAAAATTGCAATCACGACATCACGCACCAGCCCGAGCACGCGAGATAGCATGGTCATTGAGCCGACCAGCAGGCTGGAACGCAGTAAGCCGCCGGTGGGTTTAGATAATTTAGGGGGTGCCAAGAAACATCTCGTTGTCGTTAGCTTGCGCGCTAAAAACGCCGCTCGGTGTACCAGTTAACGGCGCGCGAACTTTTGTCCACTTGGTCAACAACGTCGAGAATTAGCGCAAACAACGCCATACGCACCAGTAAGCCGTTGTCGGTTTGGCGAAAAATTGCCAGGTTGGGGTTTTCGTTCAAGTCGATGTCGAGTTCGTTGGCACCGGCGCGTGAGTCACGCGGTAAAGGATGCATGATCACCGTGTTAGGATCACAAAATTGCGTATAAATCGCCTGATTCAGGCGATAGCGGCCACGGAAAATATCGGCCTCTTCCTGGCTGGCGAAACGCTCTTCCTGAATGCGCGTGGAATACGCGATATCTACATCAGCAATGCCTTGTTCCATTTGGTCTGACTCGACCACTACGTGGCCTGCCTGCCGCAATTGTTCAACAATCTCGCCGGGCATTGCCAATTCCTGTGGGGCAATCAGCGTCAGCTTTACGTGTTTATACAGCATCAACAGTTTACAGATTGAATGCACGGTGCGGCCATACTTCAGGTCGCCGATCAGCGCGATACGCAGATCGTCTAACGCGCGGCCTCTGGTGCGGAGTTCCTTCTGTATAGTATAAAGATCGAGCAAGGCCTGGCTGGGATGCTCGTTACTGCCGTCACCGCCATTAACCACCGGCACGCGGCTGGCGCGGGCAAACTCCGCAACCGATCCGGATGTGGGATGACGCATGACGATGGCATCGCTATAGCCGCTCATCACGCGCGCCGTATCGTATAAAGATTCCCCTTTGGCGATGGCCGAATGTTCAAAACCGGTGGTTTCGCGCACTTCTCCGCCAAGCAAATTAAACGCGCAGCCAAAGCTGACCCGGGTACGCGTGCTTGGCTCGAAGAACATACTGCCCAAAATTGCGCCACTGAGCACTTTGGTCATACGTTCACGATGGGCGTAGGGCTGCATCGCATCCGCCACGGCAAAAATGCGGTCAATATCGGGCCGCTCAAATTGGCCTATCGACAAAATATGGCTACCGGGGAATTGCATGGCTATTCCAAGCGAAGTTTTATGTTGGGCGCATGCTACCGGTAGTAAACAACCGGCTCAAGCAGCAAGATTACGACGTCACGTATTGTAGGTGCAGCTGCTGGGCGTAATCGTACAAATCCTGCACGAGTTCAGGGGCCGCGCCGGCTGAACTGATCTGTACCAGCTGTTGCTCAAATTCGGCGAAGTTAAAGTGGTCTGGTGAAGTCAAACGTCTTCGACAGTGCTCGTGCCACTGCGCCTGCTCCTGGGCGTTTAAGGTTGCCGGGAAGTTGCGCGCGCGATAGCGAAACAAGAGCTCAGGCAAGCGCGCGTCATCGAAGCTGAACGTTTGTTTGGCTAGCTGCTCGGCCGTCGCTGCGCGCACAGCATTGCTCTGGTCGCGGTCGGTTTTGCTAAAAAAGCCGCCAGAATAGAGCTGTGTTTCCGGGTCTTGCTGTTCGTTTTCAAACGGCGTGTCGAATATTTTATTTAGCTTGGCCAGCCAGTCGCGCTGTTTTGCATAGGCTTGCGCATTTTTTTCACACGCCGCCATATCGAGATTAACGCGCTCGGCAACTTTATCGTCTAACAATTTTTGTGTGGCAACGATCGGGCAGCGGTTGAGGTGAATCGTCTTTAACGGAATATGCGGCGTCTCTGCCGTGCGCTCACTCCTCGGCATATATAGGTACTTACTGATATCAGCTGGACTTAACTCAAATAGCGGCGCGGGATCGTGGCGCAGGTCAACACAAATGACGCCATTCTTGTTTACTGGATGCGCCGCTGCCGGCAGCATCAAACTGGTGCAGTAATTTTCGCTGGGCAACTTTGACGAGATGTGCAGCACTGGTTGCGCTTGCCGGGTTGCCAACAGGCCAGCAACAAACTTCTTGTTACGCAGTTGCAGCGCGTAGTCGAACAGTTTCTGTTTACGCTGTTTGAGTATTTTCGCGATGGCTATAGTGGCGTTCACATCAGCTAGCGCTTCGTGTGCGGCACCGTGTTCAATGCCATTGACCGCCGTTAAATGCTCGAGACGAAAGCTGGGTTTGCCATCGTCGTGGAACGGCCATTCAATATCCTCCGGCCGCAATGCGCAGCATAGACGCACCACGTCGATAATATCCCAGCGGGAGTTGCCGTTTTTGTACTCGCGTTCGTAGGGGTCATAGAAGTTGCGGTAGAGGATATGCCGGGTAAATTCGTCATCGAAACGAATACTGTTATAACCCACAGTGCAAGTGTCAGGTTGGCTTAGCTCGCTGTGAATGCGGGCGATGAATTCACGTTCGCTAACACCTTCGCCGTTAATTTTCTGTGGCGTTAAGCCGGTCACCTGGCTGGCAGCGGGATGCGGCAAACAGTCGGGTGGCAGTTTACAATACTGCACGAGGGGTTTGCCGACGACGTTCAAATCTGCATCGGTGCGCACGCCGGCAAATTGCACTGGTTTGTCCAGCGCCGGGTCAGTGCCGCTGGTCTCGTAGTCGTGCCAATAGAAAGTTGCTGACATTAAAACCTGACTAAACCCTATTGAACCTGAACTGCGCGTTCTTCAATTTTTCGCGCCCATTCTTGCGGCCCGGTTTGATGCACCGACTCGCCACGGCTATCTACCGCCACCGTAACCGGCATATCCTTAACTTCAAATTCGTAGATGGCCTCCATGCCCATTTCAGGAAACGCCACCACGCGGGAATGGGTAATCGCTTTTGATACCAGATAGGCCGCACCGCCTACCGCCATCAGATATACCGCCTTGTGTTTTTTGATCGCGTCGATGGCTACCTGGCCGCGCTCGGCTTTGCCTATCATGCCTATAAGGCCAGTTTTCTCCAAAATCATATCGGTGAATTTATCCATACGCGTCGCTGTGGTTGGCCCTGCAGGACCCACGACTTCTTCACGCACAGCGTCCACCGGGCCAACGTAATAAATAAAGCGACCGCGTAGATCGACGCCTTCCGGCAAACCTTCGCCGCTGTCGAATAATTCCTGAATACGCTTGTGCGCGGCGTCGCGGCCGGTCAGCATTTTGCCGGACAGCAGCACCGTTTCGCCGGGCTGCCAGCTCTGCACGTCCTCGGGTGTGATGGTGTCGAGATTGACGCGCCGCGCGCTTGGGCCAACGTCCCAGGTGATTTCAGGCCAGTCGTCCAGGCTGGGCGGCGTTTGCGTTGCAGCGCCGCTGCCGTCCAATACAAAGTGAGCGTGACGAGTGGCGGCACAGTTGGGAATCATCGCTACTGGCAAAGACGCGGCGTGGGTTGGGAAGTCTTTGATTTTCACATCCATCACCGTGGTCAACCCGCCCAGGCCTTGTGCACCAATACCGAGATTGTTAACCGCGTCCATGATTTCCAGACGCAACTCTTCAACACGATTTTGCGGGCCACGAGCGCGCAGTTCGTGAATATCGATGGGATCCATCAGCGCTTCTTTCGCCAGTACCGCGGCCTTCTCTGCCGTACCGCCGATACCTATGCCTAACATACCCGGCGGGCACCAGCCGGCACCCATGGTTGGCACGGTTTTAACCACCCAATCGACCACGCTGTCGGATGGGTTGAGCATGACCATTTTTGATTTGTTTTCCGAACCGCCGCCCTTGGCCGCGACCGTTACATCAAGCGTATTGCCGGGCACGATTTCCATATGAATCACGGCCGGCGTATTGTCTTTGGTGTTTGTTCGTGCGCCGGCGGGATCGGCTAATATAGACGCACGCAGTACATTATCGGGATGAGTATAGGCACGGCGCACGCCTTCGTTGATCATTTCGGTTACGCTTAACGTCGCGTCCCACTGTACATCCATACCAACTTTCAAAAACACGGTGACAATACCGGTATCCTGACAGATCGGGCGATGCCCCTCAGCGCACATGCGGGAGTTGATCAAAATTTGCGCCATCGCATCTTTGGCAGCCTGTGATTCTTCCTTCAGGTACGCCTCATGCACGGCTTGAATAAAGTCCAGCGGATGGTAGTAGGAAATAAACTGTAGCGCATCGGCTACGCTGTCGATTAAATCGTCTTGGCGGATCAATGTCATGGTGTTGCCCTGCCCTGTTTAGTGCAATTAATAAGAGGCAGCAGGATCACGTGCCGCCTGCGCTTGCCGTTCTAATTCAGATATTTGTTTGTTGGTTTGCCGCCGGAAAGCATTTATTGAACCTATCCACTCTTCCGATTCGCTCATGCGTTTACCGAGGCTGCGTAAACCGGTTTCAAAATCGCGGATTTCATCACTCAATTCCGACAGCTGGGCTGCTTGCGCAATGGTTGACGACTGAATTTCTTTCAGTCCCTGCGCCGCTGCCAGTGCCGAGCCCACCTGCGACTGCAATTTAGCAACCGCTTGTTTCTGCTCGCTTAAAGTTTTTGCCTGGCTTGTGTCAATCTGTTGCTGTTTTTTGACCTGCCCGTCCAATGCCTCCAGCGCCGCTTTGTTTTTGCGCCAGGCCGAGGCCCACAGCTTATCAACTTCGGACGTCAGCTCCTTGATTTTTACCTGCATGGTAGCGCCTGACTCGGTAACACTTTCATCGGTATTGGAAAGACGATTTTCCAGTTCCTCAACGCGTTCTTGTGCATCCAGCAGCGTTGCCTGCGATTTTGTTAACTGTAAATAAAGAAAGCCGGAACCGGCGGCAGCCGCCGCAGCGAGTAAGAACGATAGAAAAAGGATAAACTTTGCACCACCACCCATACCAGCCTTTACCTGTTTGGTTGGACGTGGCGTCTGCTTGGCGTTATAAGACGCAATTTCATCGCGAGCCGGCGCAACGCGCGGTGCCGAGTGCATGTCATCGTCATCGGAGCGAGGCATTCATTTTACCTTTGAAAAACTGTTTAAAATCCGCGCCACTCTAACGGAAATAAAAGCAAAGGTTAAGCGCTAAATAGCAGTGTACAACAGGCGATCAGGCAGCTCACTGAGCCAAACATCTCGGCAATATAACGCATAAAAAAAGCCCCGGCAAAACCGGGGCTTTTAGCAGCATCGATGACGATTAATCAGTCAGCTGTTGCGTGCGCGCTTTACCAGCCACGCACAGGGTCTTGCAAACAGCGGGTTTACATCATGCCGCCCATACCGCCCATACCACCCATTCCGCCCATATCAGGCATCGCAGGTGCTGCAGACTTGTCTTCTGGCTTATCGGCTACCATGGCTTCAGTGGTTACCATTAAACCGGCAACCGAACCGGCGGCCTGCAACGCAGTACGCGTGACTTTGGCCGGGTCAAGAATACCCATGTCGATCATGTCGCCATATTCACCAGTGGCGGCGTTATAGCCGATGTTACCCTTTTCAGCTTTCACTTTATCGAGTACCACTGAACCTTCTTCGCCGGCGTTAGAAACGATCTGCCGCAGCGGCATTTCCATGGCGCGACAGGCCAGACGAATGCCAACGGTTTGGTCTTCATTGTCACCTTCGAGCGTGCCTATGCTTTGCAGTGCGCGAACCAACGCAACACCACCACCGGCAACAACACCCTCTTCAACCGCAGCGCGAGTCGAATGCAGCGCGTCTTCTACGCGAGCTTTCTTCTCTTTCATTTCAACTTCAGTAGCAGCACCAACTTTAATGACGGCAACGCCGCCTGCGAGTTTAGCAACGCGTTCCTGCAGTTTTTCACGGTCGTAGTCTGAAGACGTATCTTCGATTTGTGCACGGATTTGATTCACACGACCAGTGATGGTCTCATGATTACCAGCACCGTCGATAATCGTGCTGTTTTCCTTGCTCATGGTGATGCGCTTGGCCTGGCCAAGATGATCAAGAGTTGTGGACTCAAGGTCAAGACCCACTTCTTCAGCAATCACAGTGCCGCCGGTCAAAACAGCAATGTCTTCCAGCATAGCTTTGCGACGGTCGCCAAAACCAGGCGCCTTACAAGCCGATACTTTAACAATGCCGCGCATGTTGTTGACTACCAATGTCGCCAGCGCTTCGCCTTCAATATCTTCAGCGATGATTACCAGCGGCTTGCCTGCTTTAGCAATTTGCTCCAACAGTGGCAACAAGTCACGGATGTTGGAGATTTTTTTGTCAACCAGCAAGATGTACGGGGCTTCCAGCTCCGCGCTCATGTTTTCCTGATTGTTAATGAAGTACGGCGACAGGTAACCGCGGTCGAACTGCATACCTTCGACTACTTCGAGTTCATTCTCAAGCGTTGAGCCTTCTTCAACGGTGATTACGCCTTCTTTACCCACTTTGTCCATGGCTTCGGCGATGATTTCACCAATAGGCTCGTCGCTGTTAGCTGAGATAGTGCCTACCTGTGCAATCGCTTTGCTGTCTTCGCAAGGAATAGCAGCTTTTCTCACTTGCTCAACAGCAGCGGCGATGGCTTTGTCGATGCCGCGTTTCAGGTCCATCGGGTTCATGCCGGCGGCTACCGACTTGAGGCCTTCAGAAACGATAGCCTGCGCCAGTACGGTCGCCGTAGTGGTGCCATCGCCGGCAACGTCGGATGCCTGTGAGGCAACTTCTTTGAGCATTTGTGCGCCCATGTTTTCGAACTTATCTTCCAGTTCGATTTCTTTCGCCACCGATACACCGTCTTTAGTGACCGTGGGAGCACCGAAAGATTTATCCAGTACAACATTTCGACCCTTGGGTCCCAGAGTCACCTTCACCGCGTCGGCCAGGAGATTTACCCCTGCCAGCATGCCTTGGCGAGCTGAGTTGCCGAATTTGACTTCTTTAGCAGCCATTGTTCAATTCCTTACTATTTACCAATTAATGTTTAAATCTGTAGCCTGCGGAAAGACTAGCTTTCAACAACCGCGTAGATTTCGCTTTCACTGAGGATGATCAGTTCTTCGCCATCCATTTTTACTGTATTGCTACCGGCATATTGGCCGAATACGACTTTGTCGCCTACTTTTACTGCCAGGGCGCGCTTGTCGCCGTTGTCCA
>RCMY010000393.1_pt1 | contig 41228 bp, 44 predicted proteins | sample 2041341 | NCBI WGS metagenome assembly RCMY01 (sample SAMN09708234, study PRJNA481090) | Marine sediment metagenome, whole genome shotgun sequencing project. | reverse complement strand
TGGTATTCGCGCGACAGCGTGAGGATGAACCATCGAACGCTGTTGTCTGCTTTCAAACCAAGTTTCTGCATCGGCATGTCGTAGTAGTGCACGGGCCCTGTTGCCGCGGCGACCCGATCATCCGCGAATGCGCGTTGGACTTCGTGTACCCAGTTCGGTGTGATCACCGAGTCGGCATCGACTCTGCCGATCACCGCACCCTGTGCGCGATCCAATCCGAAGTTTCGTGTCGGCACAAGACCCTGCACTTCGTTCTGCTGAAAGTACATGAGCGGAGCATCCGGGTACTCGGCCTGAATTGCGCGAACAATGTCGCCTGTCGCGTCGGTCGAACGATTGTCGACAACGATGATTTCGATAGCGGGGACGGTTTGCACTATCGCCGCCACCACGCACGCGCGGATGGATGATTCCTCGTTGTACGCGGGAATCACAATTGACACGGTGGGGGTGGGCGTTGTCATCACTGCTCAATGTAGTGCCTTCACCACCGCCGCAGAGTACCTATCCGATTTTTGTGTAGATCCAGGAGATCGGGTTAACGGGTGAATCGTTGATTCGGACCTCGAAGTGCAAGTGTGGACCAGTGCTTGCACCCGTCGATCCGACGAGTCCGATCACTTGGCCGACTTTGACCGTGTCTCCAACCCGCAGCGATGTGGACCCGTATTGCATGTGGCCATAGACGCTCGTAATGACTTGTCCATCGATCTCGTGCTTGATTGTCATATGGTTTCCGAGGGCCGTTAGAAATGGGCTATCAGTCTCGATGACAACGCCTGCTGCCATCGCGTACACCGCGGCTCCCCAACCTGCGTCGAAGTCGACTCCCGGGTGAAGGCTCGAACATCCACTGCACGGTGGTACTCGCGAGCCAAACCCGTCGGAGATTTTCGAGTGCCTCGCGACTGGCCACTGCACTGGCGGCGGGGCCGTCACGGTGTAGCTATCACGTTCCACGGCGGGGATCATCGCTTTGGCTGAGATGGTGAGAACCTGAGGAGGAGGCGGTGGCGGTGGGGCCGTTGCTTCTGCATACGCGGGTACGGCCATTCCCGCTCCCGCCACCACTGCGATGGCGCCGATGGCGGAAACCAGCGCACGGCGCACGGAGCGCACGGCGCGAAGGTGGCGAAGGTGGCGAACGGAGCGGCCGTTCAGTCCTGGCAAACGGGCGGGAGTGGGTGTTGATGGAGCGCGTGGGGGCGCAGTCTGCGAACGTGGCACGGTGTTGGATCTTCCGGTTCGTTGCCCGCACACGGTTTCACCGCGCACAAAGCACCTGGACAATCGCGCCTCGGTGCGCTTGGACATTTCACCTCGACCCGCCATCGTGGGGGGTTGACGTGAAAGAAACGGTCGCATACACATCGTGGAATTTTCACATCAATGTGAACGCCGTACCGTTCCTGCGGGTTAAAGTGTGAAGGTAAAACCTCCGTGTTACCTGTGCAAGAGAGGCTGTACCCCTCACGCGGCCTAGCTCAAAGGACGAACAAGCAGCGAAACCGTCGCATACCCGGTGTTCTGCCGATCAACCTCGCTGAATCCGAGCCGTGAATGGAATGCGAGGGATGCCGGATTCGGCGGTTCGATGTTCACTTCGCACGTTACTTCCGTGCGCCCCTGGTCAACCGCGAGATCCACGACGCGATTGTAGAGCGTCTGGCCAACGCGCATCCCTCGTGCCGCTTCGGCAACAACGATTCGGTCCACGTAGAGATGGTCGGTTCCGCGGTTTTCGAAATACCGGTAGTTCGGGCTTGCGTAGTCGACTCCTGGCTCGAACCCCACCACGAATCCCAGGAATTCGTCGCCAGAGACGGCGGCGTACCCGAACGTGCTGACGCGCAGCAGTTCGGAGAGTTCGGCTTCCGTCGACTCCGGAACTGCCGGTACCGACTCATTGTTGAGGACGAGCATGTCGGGCACGTCGAGGACTGTCAGTTCGCGAAGGCGCATGCGACTATTCTTGCGCGAATCCTGATGCTCACGTTTCCTCGCCGGAAACGAGTGAGTACGGGGTCGCTCGCGAGACGAGCAGCAATTCAATTCCCCCGCTGTGCAGGAGCGGCACGAGCTGTTGCTCTCCGCTTTCGATGACGTCGCGAGCATGTTTGAGGAAGATGCGGGCCATCTCTGTGCTGCAGTTGAATTGCTGGCCACCGTAGCAAATGATCTGGCGGCTACCCGCGTCAGTCTCGGCAGCAGCCGACGACTGGCCAGGGGCTTTCACCTCCAGAGCGTGAATTCGCATCGCCATCAACTCCCAACGTGGTCAGCTTTGCCGGGTTGCTTTGATGCTACGCCTGGCTCGACTGACCGCGCTGACTTCTCACCAAGTTCACGGCCACGAGGTACGAGTCCTCCGCATGCGCCTCAAGGGGGCGTTCAACGCGGTGGTGAATTCAGCTATCGTGCGAGTGTTCGCTCAGTTCGCCGAGCGAAATTGCGGAGTGCGCATAGGCTCCGCCTGCCCGCATTTCTGCCGCAACCCAAATTGCTTCCATAATTTCCTGGGGAGTTGCGCCCTTGCGTTCGGCCGCTTTGGTGTGACCTTTGATGCAGTACGGGCACTGGGTGACGTGGGCGACGGCGACCGCAATGAGTTGCTTTGTCTTTTGATCCAGCGCTCCCGCCGCGAACACCGATTTGCTGAACTGATCCCATGCTGCGTGAGTTTCTGGTGCAAGCTCCCGTCGCAAGTGGGCCAGCTCTGGAGTCATTGGGTTGTACACGGAATCGGTCATTTCTTGCTCCTTTGTGTCCAATTTCAGCGTACGCTCCATCCGGAGATGCCCGCTGGGCGCGCTACTCGCGCGCGAGAATCTCCCGCACCCGCGGCGCAACTTCGCGGCCATAGAGCCCAATTGAGGTCATCAATTGTTCGTGAGGCATCGTGCCGTTCGAGTATTTGAGGTCGAAGCGCGCAAGCCCCAAACCGCGAGCGGTTGACGCGATCTTCCCGGCAACCGTCTCGGGCGATCCGACAAAGAGCGCGCCAACAGAGGCTTCATGCTCGTACTCGTCTCGAGTGAGCGGCGGCCAGCCTCGTTCGGCGCCGATGCGGTCGCGATTCACCTTGAAGTGTGGATACAGATCCTCGCGCGCCTGCTCATCGGTGGCCGCGATGTGGCCGGGCGAGTGCGCTGCGACGGGTAAAACCTCATGACCAAATTGCGAAAGCGCGCGGTGGTAAAGGTCCACTAGAGGCGCGAACCTCATCGGGTCGCCACCGATGATGGCAAGAACGAGCGGTAGCCCATACTTTGCTGCGCGTACGACGGATTCCGGCGTGCCTCCCACACCGATCCACGTCTTAAGCGTTCCGTGCTCGATGGGCGGAAACACGCTCTGGTTGGTGAGGGGCGGTCGCAGCGCTCCAGTCCACGTCACAGGATTGCCTTTGATGACCTCCGCAAACAGGTCAAGCTTGTCGTCGAACAATCGTTCGTAATCTTTCAGATCGAGGCCAAACAGGGGAAACGACTCGGTGAAGGAACCGCGACCGAGGATGACCTCTGCGCGGCCGTTCGAGACGGCATCCACGGTGGAAAACCGCTCAAAGACGCGAACGGGATCATCTGAACTCAACACCGTCACAGCAGTGCCGAGGTGGATGCGTTTCGTGCGGCTCGCGATCGCAGCGAGTACAACTTCGGGCGCGGAGATCGCGAAGTCGTCGCGGTGATGTTCTCCTACGCCGAAGAAGTCGAGCCTAAGTTCATCCGCAAGCACTGCTTGCTCAATGACGTTGCGAATGGACGCTGCGTGCGAAAGCCGTTCTCCCGCACTATTTGCCGTGACATCACCGAAAGTGTCGAGCCCGAGTTCGAGGTCCATTGTGCGTTCTCCCTTGGAAAATGGTCACTCCCGCCAACGCCGAAGCCGTGGCAATCATTCCCGCGCTACGCCCAAAGACTCAACACATCGACACGAAGTAAGCTCGCGAGCATGAAGGCAACTCTCCTGCACGGCGCTCACGACATCCGACTCGAAGACGTTCCCGACCCGATCGTGCACGCAGAAACGGACGCCATTGTGCGCGTCGTGGCCGCGTGCGTGTGCGGCTCCGACCTATGGCCGTATCGCGGAGTCACCCCCACAGAGCAGCCGCGGCGCATCGGGCACGAATTTGTGGGCATCGTGGAGGAAGTCGGATCGGCGGTCGCCAACGTGAAAGTCGGCGATTTTGTGATCGCGCCTTTCTACTACTGCGACAACACCTGCATCAACTGCCTCAATGGTGTGAGCACGTCGTGCCTGAACGGTGGCTGGTGGGGCGCCGACGACCGGAACGGCCATTTTGTGGATGCCGCTCAAGGCGAACGCGTTCGTGTGCCCCTCGCGGATGGCACTCTCGTAGCCACACCCGAAGTGCCGGAGGACGCTCTCATTCCACACTTGCTGACTCTCTCGGATGTCATGGGCACCGGCCACCACGCAGCAGTCTCCGCTGGCGTCACGAAGGGCAGCACCGTCGTTGTCGTCGGTGACGGGGCGGTGGGGTTGTGCGCGGTTCTTGCTGCCCACCGACTTGGCGCATCCCGCATTGTCGCGATGTCCCGCCATCCCGAACGCGAGGCCATCGCGCGGGAGTTCGGCGCGACCGACATTGTCGAGGAGCGCGGTGACGACGGAGTTGCGAGCGTGAGAGAGCTTTTCGACGGCATCGGTGCCGATTGCGTGCTCGAATGTGTCGGGACAAAGGAGTCGATGGATCAGGCCATCCGATCGGCGCGACCGGGCGGAATGGTCGGATACGTGGGGGTGCCCGCCGGAGGCCCAGAGCTACCGATTGGCACACTTTTTGGTCGCAATATCGGCGTTCGAGGCGGTGTCGCACCCGTGCGCGGCTATGTCGAAGAGCTGCTGCCCGAAGTGCTGTCTGGCGCTCTGACCCCCGGGCGAGTGTTCGATCTTGAGCTTCCCCTGAGCGATGTCGCCGCCGCCTACGCAGCCATGGATGAGCGCCGCGCTACGAAGGTGTTGCTTCGCCCCTGAGCACGAATCTTGTGAAGATTCGTCACCGGCAGACCGGTGGTTGTGCGTGATTGTAGGTGCATTCACGGCCAGCGTGGCGTAAGGTCAAAGGCAATCGAAGCCACTCGTGCTTCCGAGGGAGGGAGTGCCTTATGGCAGACAAATCGCCCAAGAAGAGCAGCACCAAGACTGCGGCAGCCAAGTCTCTGAAGGAGAAGCGCGCCGATAAAAAGGCGAAGGCAGCCACCAAGAGCAATAGCGCGTAGCTACGTCTACGCAGCCGCGACTTGAGTCGCGCATTCGGGGAGCCGGGCCACGTGCCCGGCTCCTTTTTTGTCTCCCGCCTGATGAGCTGTCGACGTCAGGTAACCCCTCGATTTCGAACGCCTCAATGGCCACGTTCGTTGACTGTTGCCGGTCCCGTGCGAGACACGATCCCGACGTGCACACTCAGCCTTTCGTGACGGTCACGCATACGGGTGTGGGGTTGGCAATCAGGTCAAACACTGGGCAGTGGGCATCGACGACAGCGCCGAGCTCAGCGTACTTTTCCGCTGTCTCGGGTCCTGTGACCGTCACGTCAAGTCGAATATCGGAAAAACCGGCACGCCCGCTTCCGTCGATGCCAAACAGGCGACGAGCGTCAAGGTCTCCCTCCGCTACGACGGAGATGTCGTCGATCTGAATGCCAAGTGCCTGCGCGTACAGTCGATACACGACGATCTGGCATGAAATGAGCGCCCCGAGAGCAATTTCCACTGGACTTGCGGCACGGTCGTCGCCCGCCAGCGCCTCAGGTTCATCGACAAAGAATTCGTGGCGACCAGCGGTCACACGAGTGGCGACAGAACCTTCGCCGACCCCTCGCACGCGATACGTAAGTTCGGCGGATGTTGGCTCGGCAGCAATTCGTGCGGCCCAGATACTGCCAGCGTGAGCAAGGCGATCAGTGCGCGCGGAATCGTCAATGGACGGAATGAAGGTGGTGTTGGTAATAGTCATGGGGTGACGCTAATCGGTATGGTGCGTACCCCGCCGTTCGTGACGTCACACGGCGTAACCGGGCGTAACCTCCGCTCTTCGATGTCCCCTATTTCCGCTTCCCTTCGCCTGCCTGCCAAAGAGGGGAAGGTCTAGACTTCCAACAACTCACCAGCAACGACGCTGAAAGGATCCTCATGCTTCCCGAAATCAACTATTGGGCCGTCATCCTCGCCACACTGTCGAGCATGGTGGTTGGCACCATCTGGTACACCCCGAAAGTGTTCGGCAACTACTGGATGAAGAAAGCTGGCGTCACCCCTTCGGGCAAAGCAAGCGATGCTGTCGGGCCGATCGTCACGACTGTACTCGTGAGCTTCGTCACGGCGTGGGTTCTCGCCGGTGCAACCTACATCTCATGGTCGTTTTACGACGGCGGATTCCTCGGTGCCGCGATCATCACGGCCATCGTGTTGTGGGCGGGCTTCACGGCCGCGCGCTTCATCACTCACGATGCCTTCGACAACAGGCCGAGCGGGTTGACGATGCTCAACATCGCCCACGAACTTGTCACCCTCGTCGTGATGGCGATCATCATTGGAGTGTGGCCGCCCGCCTAGTTCAGTACTTTTCGTCCAGGTACTGCGTGAACGTGGTGACACCGTAAGGGTCGCCAGGCACCAGATTATGGCCGGCAGCGAAACCAGCCACGGTCTTGCCGGGAAGGCGCGGATTCCACACGGCCTTTCGAGACCCGCTCGCCGTTTTCCAGGCGTGAGCGAGCTCGAGCGCAGAGAGTTGCTCCGGTCCGCCGATATCGTCCACGCGACCGGCGGGAGCCGCGCCCGCAAGCGATGTCAAGCGTGACGCGACATCATCCGTCGCAATCGGTTGAAACGAAATCCGCGGAGCGAGGATGAACGGCAAGAGTTTTTGCGAGAGAAAGAGCCCATCCACAAACTGATGAAACTGCGTTGCCCGCAAAATAGTGAACGGTACACGGGAGGCGGCAAGGTATTTTTCGATCTCAACTTTGCCTCGGTAATAGCCCAAAGGGATGTCCTCGACTCCCACAATCGAGATCAGCACGAAATGGCCGACGCCGGCAGCGCCTGCCGCATCGATCGCAGACTTCGCTTGATCGACATCCCGCATCCCCGTCGCCAGGTGGACGACCGTATCCGCGCCATCCATCGCTTCGGGAATACCTTTTCCCGTGAGCAGGTCGCCCGTCGTGAGCCCTGGCGTTGAACGGCGGCTCAGTGCACGAACCTGATGGCCCGCCTCAGTGAGCTGAGCTGCAGTAGGTGTTCCCAGCGTGCCCGTTGCGCCGGTCACGAGAACAATGCTCATGAACCAAGCGTATTACTTTCCGCCAGATTTACGCTTGAGCTTCAATCTGGAATTGCACGGCGCCGGCGTCATCCATGTGCGCGTCGAGCACCTTGTCGTCGAGGGCAAGAGCGGCGCCTTCTTCGAGGAACACGCGCGCGCCGGCGCTCTCGATGATTTTGTCATCCGGCTCAGGCGCGGGAGTGAGGTCGACACTCAATTGGGCTGCGTCGGCTCCAGCGCTGATGCGAAGACCCGCGTTTTCGGCAACGGCCGTCTGTTCCGCGAGGTTCTTGATGAGAGTGCTTGCGTTTTCGGTGAGGGTGAGCATGGCTTTCCTTCCGGTTGCGTAAGCCTCCACCCTTCACCTTCTCGGCCATGGGTTCAACCTGAGCGCGAGACTCTGCGGAAGTTCACACGTTGAGCACGAATCAGGTGTTGGCGCCGCGCGCGGCCACCACCCACGCGTCAATGACGACACCGTCACGCATGACGAACACCTCATCCGCGAGGTTCACCGTGTTGCACACGTGATTCGGGATGACGCGAATCGTGCTCCCCAACTCGGGAATTGCGGTGTCGTCCGGCATGCGGATGGTGGCGTGGTGTTCTGAGATTGCGTGGATTCGTGCGTCGGGAACACCGAGAACCCTGCCGTAACCCGTAGCCCAGGCCGCTCGATCGGCGCCAAGGGCCTTGCTTCCCGCATCCACGACGACATCGCGGCCGTGGCGGCTCACGACGGTCGTGATGACGGTGAGCGCGATATCCGAGAATTCGCACGACTCAAGTTCAAGCTGTTGCGCATCGTTGAAGACGTACACCCCGGGTCGGCCCTCGGTGAGCACTTCGCCGTGCGATGAGTCCCAGCTCGGGGTCGAACCGCCGCTGCGAATGACGGCAGTCAAACCTTCGCGCGACATCGATTCGGTCGCCGCTTTGATCGCAGCAGCTTCGTCACGTGCAGCTGGAGCGCCACTTCCCGGCGCGTAACTGTGGCCAGGGAACGTGAACACGCCGCCCACTCGCAATCCAGCTCGAGCAGCGGCAACGGCCACTGAGCCGGCATCCGCTGGCTGCACGCCGCTGCGGTGATGCCCGCTGTCCACCTCGATCACGACCTCGATACCCTCTTTGGCACCGTTACGGCGTAGCGCAGCACCAAGTGCCTCAGCCCCTTCGATCGAGTCCACGCCGACCCGCAGCGCAATCCGGTCGGCAAGTTGCCGGATGCGTTCGGCACGCGCGGCGGACGGCCACACCGGGTAGGCGACGAAAATGTCGTCGATGCCGGCATCCGCAAAAATCTCCGCCTCGCTCACGGTCGCCAGCGTGAGCCCGATAGCACCGTGGGCCAGCTGCAGCCGCGCGACTTCAGGCATCTTGTGGGTCTTCGCGTGAGGGCGAAGCGCAATCCCCTTCGCGGCGGCATCCTCCGCCGCGCGCGCGATGTTGCGTTCCAGGATGTCGAGATCGACAGCGAGATGCGGGGTTTCCGGCATGTTCGTGGGAGGTGCCGTCATGCGCGACCAGCGCCGATTAGGTCTCTGCGCATCCGAATCTGATCCAGTCCTGGTCGCATTACTTCTCTCTCCCCCGTCAGCTCAAACCCCGAACGTTCATACAGCGATAGCGCACGAGCGTTGTCTTCCGCTACCCAGAGTGCCACCTCTCGTGCGCCTTCTGTGACCGCGCAGTCGATGAGCGAAGCGATGAGCGAATCCGCGAGACCGCTGTGGCGGTGCGTCGGGTCAACCCACATGGCCACCAACTCCCGACCGCCGTCCTCGTGCGGGTCGAGCCGGAGAGTGGCAGTACCGACCGGGATCGAATCATCCCACGCGAGCACGGTGACGCTCGAGCGCATCCGGTCCTTCCACTTCTTCTCATCAAAAGCACGCTCATCCTCCAGCGTCGAACAGAACGCAGCCGGATCCTGGGCGAGCGCCCGAAGTCGGATGTCTCGGCTGGCCTGCCAATCCGCCTGTGTTGCGGTGCGAAGCTCCATGGACCCATTCTGACAGCAGCGAATGTTGCCGTGAAGAGGGCAACAGGCGAGACTGGCATGAACCCACGACCACCGGAGACGAACCCATGCCAGAGATGACCGAAGGTCACGTCGCCGTCTACATCGACTTCGACAACATTGTGATATCGCGCTACGACCAAGTGCACGGGAGGTGGAATTTCAAACGCGACAACGTGCGCGACTACGTCGTCACGGCAGCGGGCAAGAAAACCGAGCCCGGTGAAAAGGTCGAGCAGGCTCGCGTGGACATTGGCGCCATCCTGGACTACGCATCATCGTTTGGAACCGTCGCCATCAGCCGCGCGTACGCCGACTGGTCCGTGCCCGTCAACACCAACTACCAGGGCCAGCTCGTTGGTCGCGCGGTTGACCTCGTGCAAATGTTTCCGACCGTTCAATCCATGAAAAACGGGGCGGACATCCGGATGTCTGTCGACGTCATCGAAGACCTATTTAGACTCCCCGAGCTCAGCCACGTCGTCATCGTCTCCGGCGACTCCGACTTCATCGCTCTCGCCCAGCGTTGTCGTCGACTCGGCAGATATGTTGTCGGCATCGGCGTCGCAGGAGGCACAAGTAAGGCGCTCAACGCCGCGTGCAATGAGTACAAAGACTATGACGGGTTACCTGGCCTCGACAGGGACGGCGATTCCGACGAATCAGCCGATGTAGCCGGGACCGCTGCCGACGCCGCCGCTCCGGCTTCGACGGATGTTGGGGACCCGCCTGCGTCATCGAAACCCGCCACATCACGCTCGAGTGCCGCACGCTCTGAGTCCGAAGCGACGGAACAATCGGGGCAGGCGGGGCAGGCGGAACAGTCGGGGCAGACGGAGCAATCGGGGCGGTCGGCGCGGTCTGGGCAACGCGCCGCCGCCAAACCGGCTGAACAGCGCGCCGCAACAAGCCTCCTGCGCCGCGCTCTCGAGCTCGGCCAGGCGAAAGACGCCGACTGGATACCCAGCTCTACCGTCAAGAACCAAATGCTGCGCATGGACCCGACATTTCAGGAATCCCCACTCGGGTACAAGACCTTTACCGACTTCCTTAAGTCGCGCGGCAGCGTTGTGGAAATTCGCGAGGAAGGGCAGTCGCGGCTGCTGCGTCTTCGGGAGAAACCCGAGGGGGAAAGTTAGAACAGGTGTGACCGCGTTTGGGTGGCTCCTCTCCTCCACAGCCTCCCCTTCAAATACTTCTCCCAAGATTGGTTGCTAGATCTGTACTAGTGATTTCGAATTTGGGAAACTATTTCTATGACCAATCTCGTAGATAGTTTCGTTGCATCGTTAGATGCCGCGCTGTCCGCGACCGCGCAATTGGCCCGCGTCGCGGCTGGCGCGCGAGAGCTCGGGGATGCAGGTCTCATTAACGCTCAGCGCACTGTCGCTGAAGCTCGACGGAATCTCGACGCATGTGCCGCTGCGCTTGCGGGCGAGGTTGTTGGCCGGTCCAGCCATGAAGCCGGGCTCGCTGGGCTTGCGAGAAAAGAGGGGTTTCGCACGCCTGAAGCTCTCATTCGGCACACGACGGGGTCGTCTGCACGTGAAGCGGTGACGCTCGTCCGAGTCGGCGCGATGGTCAACGATGCAGCCATCGCCGAACGACATGACGACCTGGATGCGCCGGGTGATTCCGTCATCGCCGAACCGTGGCTCGTGTCCGTCGGCGCCGCGGTCGCGGCGGGAGCGTTGTCTGCCGCTTCGGCCGAGAGCATACGATCCGGCCTCGGAAAACCGACGCTCGATGAATCAGGGCCCGGTGTCGGTGTCGACGAGCTCACGCTTGCCGCGGAACGCATCGTGGCGATCTCGGTGGGGCAGGATGCTGACCGCCTCTACCGTTTGGCTCGCGATGCACGGGATGCCCTCGACGCCATCGGCATCGTCGAACGCGAGCGCGCACGGCGGGAGCGCCGTTCCTTTCGCCGCTGGCGGCAGCCGGACGGCATGACCAAGTACACGTGGGAGCTCGACCCAGAAAGTGCGGCCCTCGTTGACGGCATTTACGACCAAATTACCTCCCCACGCCGCGGTGGACCGCGCTTCGTCGACGAGGGCGAGCGCGCCCGTGCTGATGCGATCGTTGCTGACTCGCGGACGACGGAACAACTCGCGTCCGACGGTTTTCGCGACCTTCTCGCCATTGCGGTTGACGCCAAACCTACCCACATCATCGGTGTGGCACAGCCAGCAGTCCGCGTGCTCGTGACAGAAACTGCGCTCGCTACGGGTGAGGGCAGCGGCTACATCGAAGGCCACCCCGACCCGGTTTCTCTTAACTCCATCGAGCGGATCGCGTGTAATTCGGGCACCATTCCCGTCGTGTTCGACCAGAGTGGACAAGCCATCGATGTGGGTCGCGAGCAGCGCCTCTTCACCCGGAGGCAGCGCATCGCCCTCGCGGCACGAGACGGCGGATGCCGTTGGCCCGGCTGCGAGAGGCCACCGGCCTGGACCGAAGCCCACCATGTGCGCCAATGGGAACGCGACAACGGGTCCACCGATCTCGACAACGGAATCCTGCTGTGCCGCCATCACCATGTGCTTCTTCACGACAATCATTGGGAAATTCGCACTATCGACGGGGAATATTGGCTCTTTCCGCCTCCCGATCTTGCCCTGACCCGTGAACCGAGCATCATGCCGCCCAAGAGCGCCGCCCTGCGCGATCTGTTGGCCGCTCGCGCGTCCTGAACCGCGGGGCATTCGCTCGCAGTCTCCGCGTGCCCCGGCCCGCGGCGCACTTCGGCTTCTGACGGTTGGCAAAATGTCTGTCATCCCCGTTGGCAGATTTCACGCCGCGCATCGTCGTAGGCTCATAGTGTGCCCCGCAAGTCCCCCAACCCCTCCGCGTCCGCAGCCGGACCGCGAACCGACTCGACCGGGCTCCCACGCGAGGCGTCACGTGCTCCAGCGGCCGAACCAGACAGCACAACTGAGGCATCCCGCACAACCAGTGCAGCATCCGGCATTTTCAGCCCCGAGTATCTTTGGGTCACCCTCGGCTCGTGCGCTCTCGTCTTTCTCGGAGCGTTCGAATCCCTCGCCGTCACCACCATCATGCCGGTGGTCAGTGCCGACCTGAACGGTGCACACCTTTACGCGCTCGCGTTCGCGGGACCGCTCGCCACGGGAGTCATCGGGATGGTCGTCGCCGGCAACTGGTCAGACCGGCACGGACCCGTATGGCCGCTCTACTCGGCAGCGGTCATCTTCACGATCGGCCTCGTCATCGCCGGTACCGCCACAACGATGGTGGTGATGGTCGCAGGCCGACTGTTCCAGGGGCTCGGAACCGGTGCGGTCATCGTCGCGCTGTACGTCGTCGTCGCCCGGGTTTTCCCCACTCGCCTGCACCCGTCAATATTCGCGGGATTCGCGGCCGCGTGGGTCGTGCCCTCGCTCATCGGCCCCTTCGCTGCGGGAGTGATCGCTGAACTCTTCACGTGGCACTGGGTATTCCTGAGCGTGGTCGGCCTCGTCGCCATCGCCGTCTTCATGATCAGACCCACACTCACCTCACTACCGAAACAGCAACCAGACACCACGGTGCCGTGGGCATTCGGGCGTATCGTCTGGGCAGGAATCGCGGCCCTCGCCGTGCTCCTGCTAAGCCTGCTCTCCGAAATCCCCGCCATCGGCGGCGTACTTGCCGCGCTTGCCGCGATCGTCGCCATTGTGGCATCCCGACCGCTACTGCCCAAGGGGACGCTTCTTGCTCGACGCGGACTTCCCAGCGTCATCCTGTTGAGGGGACTCACCGCTGCAGCCTTCTTCGGCGCAGAGGTTTATTTGCCCTACCTCCTCATCACCAACTACGACTATTCGCCGACGCTCGCGGGGCTCGCGTTGACTCTCGGCGCTGTGTCGTGGGCGCTCGCCTCCTGGCTTCAGGGGCGACTGAGCACGCAATTGACTCACGTTGCGAGCACGACAATTGGCAGCGTTCTCGTGCTGCTCGCCATACTCGCCGTATTCGTCACAGTTCTGCTCGCACTGCCTTCAGAGATTGCCATCGCCGCGTGGGTGTTCGGGGGCGGAGGAATGGGGCTCATGTATCCGCGCATCAGTACGATGACGCTTGCGATGTCCACCCCCGCCAACCAAGGATTCAATAGTGCGGCAATGTCCATCTCTGATTCCATGGGCGGCGCGCTCGCACTGGCCACAACCGGCATCATCTTCACCGGGATGTTGAGCGCTGGGCTTTCCTTCGCCGGTGTTTACGCATTCGCGGCGGCAATCGCCATCGTCGCGCTCATCGTCGCTCCACGCGTCACGGATCCTCGCGCCCCAGAACTTTCCGAAACCGCAGAAGCGGCGGAAACGATCGCGGTTGCCGTCAATCCCTCGAATCACGCAAACCCCACAACCGGGGCAATCCCGTTGACGCCGGCAAACCCAGCGGATTAGGGGTTGAAGGGTTTAACGCCCCCAACCGTTGGGCAACCTCGCGGTCTCGCAGTATTGAGGTCTCGCAGTCTTGCGAGCTCGCGACCTAGTGATCGCGTAACTTCGCGCCCTCACGAAAAACGACAACTAGTCCGTCGTAGATGCCGCACGCTCGAGCACAAGTTCGCGCACTCTCGCCGCATCCGCCCGGCCGTGCATAGCCTTCATCACGGCACCGATCACGGCACCGGCAGCCTGCACTTTGCCGTCGCGAATCTTCTCCAGCACGTCCGGCTGGGCGGCGAGCGCCGTATCGATCGCTGCGATGAGGGCGCCGTCATCCGACACAACCTTCAAACCGCGCTTCTTCACGACCTCGGCCGGGGAACCCTCGCCAGCGATCACTCCCTCAAGCACTTGACGCGCAAGACTGTCGGTGAGTTCACCCGACTCCACGAGCGTGACGAGTGCAGCCACATCGGCCGGCTCAACGAGAGAGGAAGGGTCAACAGAGTCGATGTTCGCAATCCGGGCAATCTCGCCCGTCCACCACTTGCGCGCTTGAGCGGGTGACGCACCGGCCGCAACCGTGTTCTCAACCTCCACAAGCAAACGAGAATTCACAACATCCTGGAACTCGAGATCCGTGAACCCCCACGCATCCTTGAGGCGACGACGCCGCTCAGCCGGCGGCTCCGGAAGAGCTGCGCGCAGCTCTTCAATGAGTTCGCGGGACGGCTCAACCGGCAACAAGTCTGGTTCCGGAAAGTATCGGTAGTCATCCGCGTCACTCTTCGCGCGTCCAGGCGACGTCACACCCGTGTCCTCGTGCCAGTGACGAGTTTCCTGCGTGATCGTTCCACCTGCTGCAAGAATCGCCGCTTGACGCTGGATTTCATACCGGATGGCGCGCTCGACACTGCGCAGGCTGTTCACGTTCTTCGTTTCCGTGCGCGTACCGAGCTTGCCCGAACCACGAGGTGACAGCGAAATGTTCGCGTCGCAACGCAGGTTGCCGCGCTCCATGCGCGCCTCGCTAATGCCCAAACCGGTGACGATATCGCGGATCGTGGACACGTATGCACTCGCGAGCTCCGGGGCATCATGTTCGGCACCCGTGATCATCCTCGTCACAATCTCGACGAGGGGAACGCCCGCGCGGTTGTAGTCGACGAGCGAATACTCGGCACCCTGGATGCGACCCGTCGAACCACCAATGTGCGTGAGCTTGCCAGCATCTTCTTCCATGTGGGCACGCTCGATGTCGATCGTGAACTTTCGCCCGTTCGCGAGTTCGACCTCAACCTCGCCGTCGTGCGCGATCGGCTCGTCGTACTGGCTGATCTGGTAGTTCTTCGCGAGATCCGGGTAGAAGTAGTTTTTGCGCGCGAACCTGCTCGTCGGCGCGATCTCGCAGCCGAGAGCGAGACCAAGACTGATTGAGTAACGAATCGCCTGCTCGTTCACAACGGGAAGCGAGCCGGGAAGCCCAAGACACACGGGAGTGATCATGGTGTTCGGTTCACCGGCATCCGCCCCGACGGCAGCCGGATTCGGCGCGGAAGAAAACATTTTCGTCCGCGTGTTCAGTTCGACATGCACCTCGAAGCCGAGTACCGGCTCGAAAAGCTCGAGTGCCTTGTCGAAATCCATGAGTTCTGCGGCGGCCATTAGTTGCTCCCTTCGAGACGGGCTGCGCCCTCCCCTTCGAGAGCCTCAGGGCGGCGCTCAGGGAGCGGTTGTGTATCGCCCAAAGCTGGCGCTTGGCTCATGAGGGTGTGTCCCCACGATTCCTCCAGCAGCGCTTCGAGCGTGGCACCCACCGTGTAGATGCGGGCATCCTCATGAGCGGGGGCCATAATTTGGATTCCCGTGGGCAGACCATCCTCCGCCGCGAGCCCCATCGGCAAGCCCATGCCGGGGATGCCTGCAAGGTTCGCCGGAATCGTGGTCACATCGTTCAAGTACATCGCCAGCGGATCCTCAAGTTTCTCGCCAAACTTGAACGCCGTCGTGGGCGCTGCAGGTGAGACGAGCACGTCAGCCTTCGTGAACGCTGCCTCGAAGTCTCGTTGAATGAGCGTGCGCACTTTCTGTGCGCTGCCGTAGTAGGCGTCGTAGTATCCGGCGCTCAACGCATAAGTGCCGAGGATGATGCGTCGCTTCACTTCCGGGCCGAAGCCAGCCTCTCGCGTAGCCGCCATGACCTCTTCGACTGTTCCGCCACCTTTGGGGTTGACCCGAAGGCCGAACCGCACCGAATCGAACTTGGCAAGGTTGCTCGAGGCTTCAGCCGGAAGGATCAGATAGTACGCGGCGACCGCGTAGGTGAACGACGGCGCAGACACCTCCACGATTTCTGCACCCGCAGCGGCCATGACTTCAAGTGCTTCGGCGAACCGAGCGCTCACTCCGGCCTGAAAACCTTCGCCTCCGAGCTCCGTGACTACTCCAACCCGCACGCCCTTGAGCGAACCCGATGCCGCGCCGTTACGCGCCGCGTCGGTGAATGAGGGCCATTCGTCGGTAAGCGACGTGGAGTCGCGTGGGTCGTGCCCGCCGATCACATCGTGCAGCATGGCGGCATCGAGCACGGTGCGCGAGACCGGGCCCACCTGGTCGAGAGATGATGCGAGCGCAATCGCTCCGTAGCGAGACACCCCACCATAGGTTGGTTTCATGCCTACTGTTCCGGTGACAGCACCCGGCTGGCGAATCGATCCACCCGTGTCGCTACCGAGGGCGAGTGGCGCTTCGAACGCGGCAACTGCTGCAGCGGATCCCCCGCCGGAACCGCCGGGGATGCGGCTCAAATCCCACGGGTTACATGTGGGGCCAAACGCTGAATGCTCAGTGGACGACCCCATCGCGAACTCGTCCATGTTGGTCTTACCCAGAGGAACAAGCCTGGCTTTGCGAAGCTTGGTCACGACCGTGGCGTCGTAGGGGGGAACCCAGCCCTCCAGCATGCGGGACCCTGCCGTCGTCGGCATGTCCTGCGTGCACAAAATGTCTTTGATGGCGATGGGCACTCCGGCAAGCGGGCTCAGCTTTGCGCCCATCTTGCGTGCACCATCAACTTCAGCGGCCGTCGCGAGGGCATCCTCAGAAATATGAAGGAAAGCGTGCACGTCTCCCTCGACGGCGGCAATGCGGTCTAGGTGAGCCTGAGTCGCCTCGACGGAGGAAACCTCGCCAGACTGAAGCTTCTCCGCGAGCGCGGATGCCGAGAGAGAAATGAGCTCGCTCACTGTTCCTCCCCCAAAATCGCCGACACTTTGAACCGGTCACCGTCGCGCTCCGGGGCTCCCGAGAGCGCCTGCTCGGGCGTGAGAGTCTCTCCTGGAACATCCGGCCGGAACACGTTTGTCAGCGGGATCGGATGGGAGGTTGCTGGAACATCTTCTGTGGCAACCTCAGAAACTTTGGCGATCGCGTCGATAATGACACCGAGTTCGCCCGTGAGTTTCTCTATCTCGTCAGGGGTGAGGGCAATACGCGCAAGAGAGGCCAAGTGGGCCACTTGAGCGGTATCGAGGGCTGGGGGCGTAGATTCAGACACCATCACATCCTATTCGAGAGGGATGAGTGGACTGACTCGTGATAACCCCGCTCGCTAGTCGCGGCCGGCGGCAATGGTGGTACTCGGGTCGCCCATGACAAGACCACCCTCGCCGATTCCGATGAGCGCGAAGTTCCTCATGGATTCGCTTCCCGGTCGGAAGTACTCGTTGTGACCGTTCGAGGCCGCGAGAATCGCACTCGTGATGGAGTCAACCCCACCGCCAACATTCATGGGGTGTGCCCCGAACGATGCAGCGCCGGGGTCGCTGCCGTAAAAGGCGGTGTCCACGTACGGATCCCCTCCCGCCTCGCCGACAAAAACGTTGCCATTGCGCACCGCGAGAGAGCTCACGTTTTGTGCGGTGCCGCCGGGAGATCCAACGATCGCGAAAGCATCAATTTCGAGGTCGCCGCTACCAAGAGCGATCATGGCGGCCGTCGACCCATACGAGTGCGCCATGATCGAAATGTAGGGCGCATTGGTTCCGCGAATTGCCAGCAGACCGTCAATAGCCTGCGTGAGGGAACTCGCTCCCTCATCGGCAAGGTTCAGAGACCCGAAGTTGAGAAGGTGCGGCGTTTGGTACCCGATCCACGCCACCGTCGCAACCGTCTTCGACCTATTCCCCAAGCGCTCAAGCCACTGGCGTTGATCGTGATAAAGCGTTGTCGCGGTGTCAGTCCAGTCATCAACCTGGCCGTCGATCGTGAAGAGCATTCCGGGGATCAGGTAGCTGACGTAATCCGCGCTCTCGAGGTCGCCAATCACGATTGATGCGCGACCGGGTGACTCGGTATCGAGGCTCACGAGCGTTCTCTCCGGATCGCCTGTTTGCACGTGAAGTGCTTGATCAATTTGAGCCAACATGTGCATGTGGTTTGTCGCTTTAACGTTCATTCCACGCCCGACACCGGAACTTAGCGATGTCGTGAGCTCTCGAATGGTCTCGCGAAGGTAGGCGCGATTGGCGAAATCCCGCGTTGCGTATGGCACACCGTCAAGATTCCCGATGAGCTTTGGAGTCACGGCGAGTAACTTTTGTTTTACCGCAGGCGCCATGGACCCCCACCATCGGGAGATTTCACGCGGCGCAATCGGCGTAGATAAGAGGGTTTCGACTGCGTCGGGATGGTGGTGAACGAACGTCAAAAGGGCGGAGCTGGGAAGGGCGCCCAGTTGATTCAGAAGGGTGCTGCCACCAATGTTGGCGGCGGCCGATGCATCAATCTCGCTTGAAGCGTTCGCGGAATTCTCCGCGTGAACGGCGAGCGAATCGCGAACGATGCCCTGGATTTCGGGTACGCCGAAGACACCGCTCCCCCCACCCAGAGAAAGGGAAAGCGCCAATGCTGTGATTTTCAGCAGCAATGCGAGCACTTCCAATCATTCACAACCCATGTAGCGGAACACGGGTCGTCGCGAATGAACCGTTCGACCCCATATTAGGGGTAGAAACTGGCTGACACCAGCGCGTCGAGGCTCGCTTCGCGGTTCGGCGAAAACCGGAGCAGCACCCGCGCGGGTGCCGCATTGGTACTGCGCGGAGCCTATCGCCCCAGACCAGATGGCCCTTCCGTGACGAGGATGGCGAACTCGGCGGCGTTGAGAACAGGAATCCCGAGTTCCTCCGCCTTCGTGAGCTTGGATCCAGCGCCTGGCCCCGCAGCGACGAAATCGGTTTTGGATGACACGCTCGACGCAGCCTTGCCGCCCGCCGAAATGATGGCTTCTTGCGCTTCGTCTCGAGTGAAGCCGTCAAGACTACCCGTGGCGACCACCGTGAGTCCGGCCAGTGGGCCGCCCGCTGCAGCCGCAGCTCCGGGGCCGGGGTGCCCGGGGGTTGCGAACTGCACTCCGGCATCCGTCCATTGCGTCACGATGTCAAGGTGCCAGTCGATCTGGAACCACTCGATCACCGCGTCGGCGATGACTCCACCGACGCCGTCGACTGCCGCGAGGTCTTCGCGGGTCGCCGACCGGATGGCGTCGAGAGAACCGAACCAGTCGGCAAGTGACCGCGCGGCGACTGGCCCAACATGCCGAATGTTCAGCGCAACGAGGATGCGCCAGAGCGGCTTAGTCTTCGCATTCTCCAGTTCCTCGAGCAGCTTGGTTGCGGCGATCGAGGGGACAAACTCTTCGTCCCCCGCAAATTCCGAGGCGGAGGGGTCGAACTCCGGGTCCGCATCCTTGCCCGTCTTTTTACGCTTCCGTTTGAACGGGGTTTCGACGTGCGGCACGCCATCGTCATCGAGTTTCACGTGCCCGTCTTCTGCGTCGCGCACGGTCACTTCGATGGGGAAAAGGTCGGGCAAGGTGAGGGAAAACAGGCCGGCTTCCGTGACGAGCGGTGGCTCTGCAGGAAAGTCCGGCTGAGTGAGCGCCGCGGCGCTAACCTCGCCGAGCCCTTCAACATCCAGAGCACCCCTGCTGCCCGCGTGTTCGACACGGCCCCGAACTTGCGCAGGGCAACTTCGGGCGTTCGGGCACCGCAGATCAATATCGCCCTCTTTCGCCGGCGCGAGCGCCGTTCCGCATTCGGGGCAATGGGTAGGCATAACGAATTCTCGTTCGCTGCCGTCACGCAGCTCCACGACGGGGCCAAGCACTTCGGGGATCACGTCGCCGGCTTTGCGCAGCACGACGGTGTCGCCGATGAGCACAGCTTTTGCTTTTACAACATCCTGATTGTGCAAAGTGGCTTGGCGCACGGTCGAGCCGGCAACTCGCACGGGTTCCATGACCGCGAACGGTGTGACGCGACCCGTGCGCCCGACGCTCACGACAATGTCCAGGAGCCTCGTATTCACTTGCTCCGGCGGGTATTTGTACGCGATAGCCCACCGTGGCGCGCGACTCGTCGCGCCCAGCTCGTCATGGAGGGCGAGCTCATCGACCTTGATGACGACACCATCGATCTCGTGCTCCACGGTGTCGCGATGCTCCCCGAAATACGTGATGAAGTCGGCCGCTTCCGCGGCCGAATGCTTCACCCGGTAATGCGTACTCACGGGCAAACCCCAGGTCTTGAGCAGTTCATAAACCTCGGATTGCGCCGCAACGGGCGGATTCGGCCACGCGCCGATGCCGTGCACGAGCATCCGCAGCCGCGACAAGCGATCGCGCATGAGTTCGAGTTGCGCAGCCGACTTCGTCTCTTCTTTTTGGCGGAGGCTGCCGGATGCCGCGTTCCGCGGGTTCGCGAACACGCGCTCCCCCGCCGCTGCCTGGTTCGCGTTCAGTTGGCGGAAAGACTCCACGGGAAAGAACACTTCACCGCGCACCTCCACGATCGGCGGGGGCCCTGAGCCTGCAAGCTGCGCGGGGATCCCCGACAGGTACCGGATGTTCTGCGTGACGTCTTCTCCGACGACTCCGTCGCCGCGCGTCGCGGCGCTCGTGAGCTTGCCGTTCTCGTAGCGGAGGTTCATGGCGAGCCCGTCGATCTTGAGCTCACACAAGTAATTGATAGCGCGACCGGCGGCCTTCTCCACGCGCGCGGCCCAGGTCTGGAACTCTTCCAGGGAGAACACGTTGTCGAGGCTCAGCATCCGTTCGGCGTGCTGAACGGGAGCAAACAGCGTGGTTTGGGCGCGACCGCCCACAGTTTGCGTGGGGCTATCCTGGCCCTGCAGCTCAGGAAACAGGTGCTCAAGGTCTTCGAGCCGACGCATCATCCGGTCGTATTCGGCGTCGTCGACGAGCACTTCGTCGCGCTCGTAATAGGCGTCGCGCAGGGCGAGGATACGCGTCGTCAGCTCATCTGCCTCGACTTTGGCGTGGTCGAGGTTCAAAGGCGCCTGACCAGGCGTCGATTCGTGCGGGGCGGAGTTTTCTGCGTCAACCACGGCTCAAGTTTAGGCTGCACCGCCGACAGCCAGAAAGCGTGAGCAACCGCCTGTTACCGGCTCAACCGCGGCGTGGTTTCGACGTCAACCGGAGTGTGGGCGCGTCGCTACATGCGCTCCGGGGCAGAAACGCCCAGGAGCGTGAGTCCGTTGCGAAGCACCACTCCGGCGGCGTCACTGAGCCACAGCCGCGTGCGGTGAACGTCGCCGACTGGTTCTTCGCCAAGTGGAATAACCCGGCAGTTGTCGTACCAGCGGTGGTACGCGGCAGCGAGTTCTTCAAGGTAGCGCGCGACGCGGTGCGGCTCCCTTAGTTGGGCCGACTGCGCGACGATGCGCGGGAACTCCGCGAGCAAACCCACGAGGTTGTTCTCCGTGTCGTGCGTGAGCAGGCTCGGCTCGAAAACACTGCGGTCAACGCCGGATGCGGCCGCATTCCTCGCCACTTGGTGCGTGCGCGCATGCGCATACTGCACATAAAAGACGGGGTTGTCGTTCGTGCGCTTGGTGAGCAGCTCGGGGTCGAGGGTGAGAGGCGAATCCGCTGGATAACGGGCGAGCGAATAGCGCAGGGCATCCGTTCCGAGCCATTCGCGAAGGTCGTCGAGTTCGATGATGTTGCCTGCGCGCTTGGAGAGCCGCGCGCCGTTGATGCTCACGAGTTGCCCAATGAGAATTTCGATGTCGGTCTCTGGATCATCCCCCGCGGCACCGGCGAGGGCTTTCAAACGGTGGACATAACCGTGGTGGTCGGCGCCGAGCAGGTAGATTTTGTGCGCGAACCCTCGATCGCCCTTGTTCAGGTAGTAGGCGGCGTCGGAGGCGAAGTAGGTGTACACGCCGTTGCTGCGCCGGATGACGCGGTCTTTATCGTCGCCAAACTCGGTCGTGCGCACCCACACGGCGCCGTCCTCATCGAACACGTGACCCTGTGCCCTCAGCCGCTCTACGGCGGTCTCGACCGGGCTCGTGCCCGAATCATCCGGTGCATGGAGGGAACGCTCGCTAAACCACACATCGAAGTGCACATTGAACTTTTCAAGCGACTCGCGAATGTCGGCAAGCTGCAGCGCATAGCCTTCTTCGCGTGCGAGGGCGAACGCGGCCTCCGGCTCGAGTTTCAAGAGATCGGGGTGTTTCTGAGTGACGCGTGCGGCGAGGTCGGTCACGTACTGGCCGGGGTAGCCGTTTTCTGGAGTGGGGTCACCTTTCGCGGCGGCGTAGACGGACGCACCAAAGTTGTCCATTTGGTTGCCGGAGTCGTTGATGTAAAACTCGCTCACCATGTGGGCACCGGATGCCGTGAGCACTCTCGCAATGCAATCGCCGAGCGCGGCCCAACGGGTGTGACCGATGTGCAGTGGACCCGTGGGGTTCGCGGACACGAACTCGAGGTTGATGGACTGGCCGGCGAGCGCGTCGTTGCGACCGAAAGCGTCGCCCTGTTCGACGACGGTTTTGGCGAGCGCGCCAGCGGCTGCCGCATCCAATCGGATATTGATAAACCCTGGGCCTGCGATCTCGACACCGGAGACGCCGTCTATGCGTTCAATTTCTGTGACGAGCGCCGTCGCGAACTCGCGAGGGTTGATGCCGAGCGGTTTGGCCAGTTTCATGGCGATATTGAGAGCCCAGTCACCGTGGTCCCGGTTTTTGGGCCGCTCGAGCGTGACATCCGCGGGTTGAACGGTGAGCTCGCCACCGCGTCGCGTCAGTTCGTCGACCACGATCGCGTGGATGGCTGCGGAGAGTTCTGCTGGTGTCACGGACCCAATTCTACTGGGCGAAGATCAGGCGCATTGCGGCGTTGCAGGAGGGGGGCTTCTCGCGGGTGAACGACAATGGCAGCATGATGATTCGCACTCTCTCTGTTCGCAGTGCTCTTGTCGGCCTCAGCGTGGTCGTGACTGTGTCGTTGAGCGGGTGCCTTTCTCCCGGTAGTGACATTCTGCCGACGATGCCGCCCTCCTCGCCTGAACCGACGCAGTCACACTCCGGGTCGCCAACTCCGGCGCCGAGCGATACTGTCGCGCCGGCCGAGAAGCCGACTCCCGTGTCGATCCCGTGTGGATCGGTTGTGGATGCTCAAACGATGTACGACTTCAACCCGAACTTCGGGCTGCTCGCCTCGTTTTCTCCTGATGCCGGTACGCTGACGGCGCGCGCCTCGAACGACAAAGGCACGGTGTGCCGGTGGGTAAACCAGACGAGTGGCGACACCATTGATGTGTCAATTTCTCAGCCGGGACCGAACGCGTTGTCGGCAGCACGCAGTGCGGCAGAGTCCGGCACATCGGTGAGCGGGCTCGGGGATTCCGCATACTTTTCCCGCTCCGGCGGAACAGGCGTCGTGCAGATCTTCAAAGGTCCGTACTGGATCACGACAACATCCGTCTATTTTGCGTCAGCTGGCGACGCGAAAACCATCGCATCTGCTGCTGCAGCGGCGGCACGATAACGCACCCAACTGGCTGGTTATCCCACCCCGCTAACGTTAGCCGTTACACCGAACCAGCCAAAAGCACACCAAGCACGAGCAACGCGACGTAGCCGATAACCAGTGCAGTGCGGATGATGGCGGCGATAGTCCCCTGCCGTCGCACGAGTGTTTCCGTCGTTGACCCGGCATCCTGCGCGGACCGAAGGGCGGTCATCCGGCGCGCTTGAAGGATGCCGATCGCTGTGGCGAGGAGGAGCACGATCGCAAGTAGCGCCGCAGCGGTCGCGAGCGGTCGCGGCTCGCTCACAGCGAGAATCACGGAAGGCGCGACGACGATGAGGGCATTCACCCCAAAAAACACCGCGAATTTTCGACCAAAGCTGCGGAAGAGCGCAACGCGGCCGGAACCCATGGTTCGGCTGCTCACGACGACGAGAGTCACGGTGACGAGGCCGCCAACCCAGACTCCGGCTGCCATGGCGAAAATTGTTGCGAGCATCCGAGCGGTTTCATGTGCCACACCACCACTTTATGGCTCGCACAGCATCACGGCAGAGAGCAAAGGCACCCGCAGCGGCTGGTAGCCTTGACTCGCACTCCTGGCCCCCATAGCTCAGGGGATAGAGCGTCTGCCTCCGGAGCAGAAGGCCGCAGGTTCAAATCCTGCTGGGGGCACATTTATTGATTGCCACGCTAGTTCGGACTTTTGCCACCTAGTTCGGACTACCACTTTTCTGGCGGACGCCCGAGGATGGCGAATTCGAGCGCTGCCAACTGGTTGCGGGTGGGTATTGGCCGGTCGGGGCCTGCAGAAGCTGGCATCGCGAACATGCAGCCTCGCTGGACGAAAGTCAGTGCATTCCAGCGCAGGCCATCAGGGCACGGCCGGCCCAACAACGGCCCGATTCTGGTCAGTTTTCAGGAGAGAGCGCGGTGGTTTCTTTCACCGTGTTGAGTGTCCGAGAGCGTAGAACGAGGATGGAGTACAGGTAGGTGATCACCACAGCCCCCGCCACAGCGCTCATTTGGTGCTCAGGGAATAGCCACCACGCGGCCGTCACAAGAATTGTGCGTGTGATCGCATGGATGGTTCCCATCGGGTGTTGGATGATCCACGAGAACACGATCCAGTGGAGGCCCAGACTGATCCCGAGGGTGAGGGGGATCAGAGTAGGTGCGATGTACAACAGGGAGATGTGCACCGCCCACAAGAGATTCACCATCAGAACACACATCCCCATGAGCTTGGCGAGTGGGTTGGTGTTGTTGAGGAGCCTCTCGCGGAGTAGGCCGGCAAGGAGTAGGCCGATAGGGAATATTGCGCCCGTCCCGATGATGAGCACGAAAGTTGAAATCCTCGGCGTGAGGAACAGTGCTGCGATACCGACAACCGCCCACACGATTGCGCCGGCGAGTGGGAGCGCGAGAGATCTCCCGGCTTGAACGTCAAAATCAGCGCGAAGCTGAACGAGAGGATCGGTCATGCGTGAAGGGTCCTTCCTGAGTGGTCGATGTGGGAAGCTGGCGAAGCATGGCGCATTGAATCACTGTCAGACAATCTCGCGCCACTCGCAGCCCCTCGAAAGTGCATTTTAGTGTCCTTTCGCCGTAGCGTGCGCCGCCAACTAACGTCCCCGAACCAGGCTTCGCCACTCGACGAGGACGGTGTCGCGCCATTCGCGTTCGTGTGGCCCGTACGTCATGAGGGCGATTTTTTTGCGCCACCCTACGATGCGGGATCCGACCTTCTCGTGTAGCACAACGCTGGCGGGGTTCTCGGCGAAGATGCTTGACTGCACCATCCAATAACCAGCATCCTCTGCGGCCTTGAGGAATGCCTCCAACAGGGCAAATCCAACGCCGCGGCCCTTGGCAGCCGACGCGACATAGACAGAGTTCTCGATGACCCCGCGGTAGACGGATCGAGTGGAGGCTGGCGACGCGGATGCCCAGCCGAGAAGGTTCCACCGTGCCACACGTGTGGATATTGGGGTCGATAAGCGGAGCAAGACGCCTCGGTGCTTCGACAACGTCATCCAGATCGAGTCGGATCTCACGCAGCATGTCGAGGTTGCGACGGAAGCCCAGATCCTCAGCGATACCCAAGTGCGGGTGGCGCGGGTCATCCGCGGCACCGTCGAGCAGGTGTGGCGAGCGCACAACGATGCCGAGCTCATGAAGCGGTGGCTACTCGGGCCCGACGGCTGGTCGATGCCGGTCTGCGAGGTCGCGACCGCCGTCGGCGACAGTTACCGCTATGAGTGGCAACGCGATGGCGGCGACGAGCGATTCGGATTCACCGGGGAGTTGCTCGAGTCGGATGCGCCCTACCGCGCGGTCACGACCGAAGCCATGATCGGGATGGATTTCCCGGCAACTCTCAATGAACTGACGCTCACGCCCGTGGAGGGGGGCACTCTGCTCTCCCTCGTCATCACGTACGCGGATGCCGAGCAGCGCGACGCCGTTCTTGCGACCGGAATGACCGACGGCATGGAGACCAGCTACCAGCGCCTCGAAGGTTTGCTGCAGCCGACGCCGGCGTAGTTCACCAGGCCGCACCCTGTGCGCGTGATGTGGCCTCGACCGCGGGTCGGAGCGATTACAGTCGAGCAGTGTGACGGAAAAACGCCAGGAATACGTACCGGACCCAGGCCGTTGGCGCGTGCTTTACGTGCTCGTCGTCGTTCTCTTCATGTCGCTCGTCAGCGTCAGCATCGTCAACGTTGCTCTCCCCTCAATTCAGGCGTCGCTGAGCGCCACCCAGTCTGAACTGCAGTGGGTGCTCTCCGGCTATGCGCTCACCTTCGGTGTCGGCCTCGTCGCAGCGGGCCGGGCAGGCGACATTTTTGGCCGCGGACCGCTGTTTATTGCGGGAGTCGCGCTGTTTACCGTTTCATCGATCGCAGCCGGCTTTGCTCCCGATCCGCTTTCGCTCAACATCGCGCGCGCGTTTCAAGGGATAGGTTCCGGCCTCCTCAGCCCCCAAGCGGTCGGCATGATCCAGCACTATTTCCGCGGGGCCGAACGGGCGCGAGCGTTCGGGATCTTTGGCGCCGTCGTTGGCGTCTCTGTCGCAGTCGGGCCACTCATTGGCGGTCTGCTGATCGAGGCAGCCGGGCCAGAACAGGGGTGGCGTTGGACATTCTTGGTGAATGTCCCCGTGGGGATCATCGGCATCATCCTGGCATTCCTGTGGATTCCGAGGCCCCTGTTTAACCACAACCGCAAAGACGAGACGGTACTGCCCACCACAAGCCGCGATCTCGACCCCGTCGGTGCTGTTCTTCTTGGAGTGGCTGTTCTCGCCATCCTCTTGCCGTTCGTCGAAGCTGAGGCCCATGCGTTGGTCTGGATCTCGCTGCCGGTCGGTGTGGGGATTCTGTTGGTGTGGCTGTGGTGGGAGCAACGATACAAGCGGCTCGGCCGCAGCCCCATGGTCGACCTCGCCATTTTTCGCACGCGGAGTTTCGCGAACGGCTCCCTTCTCATCACGCTTTATTTCATGGGTGTCACGAGTGTCTGGGTGCTTGTCGCCTTGTACCTGCAGGATGGCCTCGGCCATTCCGCTCTCGACACTGGCCTTATGGGCCTGCCGAGCGCGGTGTTGTCGGCGTTTGCCGCCCTCTGGGGCGGCCGCAATGTGGTTCGCTACGGTCGCATGGTGGTCATCGGGGGCATGTACAGTGCAATTCTCGGCCTCATCTTGAGCATCGGTGTCGTCTGGTTGCATTCTGCGGGCCTCGCGAGCGAATGGTGGCTGCTTCTCAGTCTGTCGTTTATCGGAATCGCCCAGGGCGCCGTGATCAGTCCAAATCAAGCACTCACGCTTGCTGAAGTGCCGCTGCGTTACGCGGGAAGCTCAGGTGGGATTATGCAAACCGGCCAACGCATAGGCACCGCCGTCGGAATCGCTGTCATCACGGCAATCGCCTTCGGTGTCCTCGGGGTCAGCAATTGGGCTGTGGCTTTCAACGTGGGATTCGTCGCCATCATCGTTATCGTGACGCTCGCCCTTGTCGTCGCCTACGCAGACCAGAGGAGTCGCAGGGAGGGCGTTCGCTGAGAAGCCGGGCAAGGCTCGCGAGCCCCCGCCTCCCCAAAGGTCTGCTGCACGCGTCGGCTGTCGCGCAGCGCTGTGTCAGCTCACGTGAGTTGAAGAGTCGTGACGCAGGTCGGGTCTTCATCCGTGGTTGACAATGGTGCGGTCACCGACCTCCCGTTGTACTCAAGCGTGATCGTCGCCGTGAGGTCGCGCGGCAACCAGAAGCCCAGAAACCCGTTGCTGAAGGTGCGGTAGTCGCCGTCCACGAGCACGGTGCCGCCGTCATCGGTGATGGTGACGTGAATTTCCTCGTCGTGAAGCTCACCGAGACACGTCGTGAGGCTGTGGAAGTAGCAATCGTGCGTCTGAGTCACGAAAGGGGCCATGGAAACGTAGAATTCGTCGTCGGGCATCGGGAGCAACACCTCACGCTCTCCCCCATCCGACACGAGCAAATTGTCGGGCCGGATCGACGCGAATAAACCAGCGGGTCGCTCGGCGACAGGCATGGTATCGAGCCGTTCAATAATCTGTTTGGCGTCAAGATCGCTGAGATTGTGCTCAACGAGAAGGCTCGCTCCCTCCGCGGATGTTGATGGAGCACTATCAACCGAGGGAGCCACGCAGCCGGTCAAGGCGAGCACGCTAGCCGATACCACAGCGGTGAGAATGCTCAAGCGGGTCTTCACGAGTTGTCCTTTCATAGCGTCACGGTGCGGACGCTTGCGACCACTCCAAGGCTATCGTCGGGACGCAAAGACGTGGCGGCTATCGGCAGTGAAAACTCTGTGACTCGTGGCACGGCTGCTCCTGGTCCTCGACCACCGACTACTCAAGAAGGTCCCTGCGCCACCGAGTGCGCTCCAACTCGCCCTTGCGTGGACCGCATGGGAGGTTCACACTTTTTGTGAGGAACGACGAAAGGATGAAGCCATGGCACACGGAGACATCACCCACATCGACATTCCCGTGAGTGACCTCGCCAAGGGCGCTGAATTCTATTCAGGACTGTTCGGATGGCAAATCGCCGAGATGGCGGGCTACGAGGGCTACCCGATGTGGCAAGCGCCAAACAAGATCAGCGGCGGGGGCCTCGCACCACGAAGCGATGAATTCACCCAGCCTCGGTCGTATGTCGAAGTGGATTCGATCGACGACATGCTCCTCGCTGCCGTCGCAGCGGGCGGTGCGGTCATCATGGACAAGGATCAAATCTCTGAGACGAGTTGGTGGGCGGTCATTCAAGACCCGGACGGCAACAACATCGGGCTCTACGAGGGAACCACTGACTCTCAGGCCTAGTGGCTTGATGGGACGTCGATCGCCGACGTCGTCCACGTTCGGGCTGCGACGATCGCTGAAGCACTGGCGATGGTCGCCAGGATGAGCGCGGTGGGGGCGAGCCCGAGCGTTGCTCCGAGAATGCCTGCGAGCGGATACGTAATGATGAAGCACGCGTGGGAGAGCGAGAATTGCGCCGCGAAAACAGCGGACCGGTTGGTGTCGTCGGAGTAGCGCCGCAAGAGTCGGGCCGATGGCGTGAGGATGAGCGCCGTCGCAGCGCCGAGGACGAACCAGGCAACGAGCACACCGGGCCAGACCAGCGGGGCATCGGGAACCAGAGCCAGCATTGCGGCGGCAACGAGACCGACCGGGAGGATTGCGCATCCGGTCAGCATCACCGGTCGATCGGGGAGCCGATCCAACACTTGCGGTAAGGCGAGGGCGACAAGCATGGAGCCGAGTCCGTAGCAGGCGAGGGCGATCGCGAAGTCGACCTGAGTGCGGCCAAGCGTGTCCTGCACGATGATGATGGTGTTGACGATGACCATCGCGGTGGATGCCGCCACGACCAGGTTCATCGCCAGCAGGGCGCGAAGTGGCCGGGTGCGCCAGAACACGCGCACGCCTCGAGTGAGTCGGTCACCGAACGATGCGGCCACGGTTGCGTTCATCACAGGAAGCGTCGTGGACACGACGAGCGCTGCCGAGCCAACGAAGCCAATCGCGGTTCCCACAAAGAGGGAGTGATAGCTGATCACGGTCAGGAGGGCGGCTGCGAGCATAGGGCTCAGCAACGACTCCAGATCATAGGCAAGGCGGGACAACGAGAGCGCCCGCGTGTATTCGCGCTCGTTGGGAAGCACATCGGGAATCAAGGCTTGAAAGGCGGGAGTGAAGGTTGCAGACGCAGCCTGCAACACGAAGATGAGCACATAGATCTGCCACGCCTCCGTGACAAAGGGGAGAGAGATCGCGACCCCGGCCCGCAGAATGTCAGAGGAGACGAGAAGGACTTTGCGAGGCACGTGGCTCGTGACCGCGGACACGACGGGGGCGACGCCGACGTAGGCGAGCATCTTGATGGTCAGCGCGATGCCCAAAATGATGCCAGCATCTCCACCCGCGAGGTCGAAAGCAAGCAGGCCCAATGCGATCGTGAGCAGGCCAGTGCCGATCAACGCCACGACTTGAGCGCTGAACAGTTTTCGGTATGCGGCGTTCTGCAGGACATCAAGCATGCGTGCTGGCTTGCTGCGCGTTGCTGGTCTGCTGCGCTGTGCTTCTCTGCTGCGCGGTGTCGACCGTTTCGAGCGGGTTTCGGTGGTGCGCAGGTGCCCCGTCAAGAGCGTGCTCTGCCTGGAAGATCGCCTCAGCGACGAGCTGACGAGCGTGCTCGTTCGAAAGGCGATAGAACACCTTCGTGCCCTCGCGCCGAGTGGCCACGATGCGGGCCAATCGCAGCTTCGCCAAATGCTGTGACACCGCGGCCGGGGATTTGCTGACGGTTTCCGCCAGCTCGTTAACCGCCAGCTCCGTGTCGCGCAGCGCGAGGATGATGCGGATGCGCGTGGCGTCCGCAAGCATCGCGAATATCTCGACTGCTAGCTCGATACCGTCATCGTGAACATCACGCTCGCTAAACTCGCTATCTGCATTCATACGCAGATTATTGCATATGTAAAACTTTGTGCACGACGGTGGCGCCCAAACTATTCTGCCCACGAGGCTTGAGCCCCTCGTAGGCTGGTTTCGGCACCAGCTTCCGGAAGGAACACACCATGAACACCACATTCAGCAAAGAAGAAAAGGCCGCGATGCGGGCCGCGGTATCCGAAGCGAAAGCTGCAAAGGCAGACGCCGACCTGGAAGCTGCGTGTCTCGCCGCGATTGGCGAGATGACCGGCACCGACAAGGAGTTTGCCGAAACGCTGCACGCGCTGGTCAAGAAGCACACAAAGCTCGGGTCGAAGACGTGGTACGGAATGCCCGCTTACACGAACGCCGACGGCAAGGTCGTGGTGTTCTTTCAGGCCGCGAAAAAGTTCAAGGCGAGATACGCCACCATTGGGTTTCAGGAAGACGCAAACCTCGACGAAGGCAACTTCTGGCCGAACGCGTATGCCGTCACCAAGCTGACCGCCGCAGATCAAAAGAAGCTCGTGGCTCTCCTCCAGAAGGCTGTTAGTTAAAGGCCCCGACTAAAAGAATTCCATGCGCACCGTTGTCGGCGTGGGAATAAACGCACGGCCCAAGCGTTATATCGGTATATGACTATTAACTCTCTCCTCCAGTCCAAATACGTTCAGGGCACCTGGAAGATCGACCCGGCACACTCTGAGGTCTCTTTCTCGGTGAGGCACCTCATGATCGCGAAAGTTCGCGGTGTCTTCGAAACCGTTGACGTGACAATCGTGACTCCAGAAAACCCCAAGGAAACCACAATCGAAGCCGTCATTGACGTTGCATCGGTGAACACAAACCAGTCCGATCGCGACAACCACCTCCGCACGAGCGACTTCTTCCTCGTCGACGAGCACCCGACAATGATCTTCAACTCGACTTCGCTTGCCGTTGACGGCGAGAACTTCACGGTCGAGGGAACCCTCACGATGCGAGGCGTCACCAAGCCCGTCACTCTCAAGGGTGAATTCGGCGGCATTATCGTCGACCCGTACGGCCAAACCAAGGCCGGCGCCACAGCGACCACCACCATCAACAGGCACGACTTCGGCGTGAGCTGGAACGCTGCGCTGGAGGCGGGCGGCGTGACGCTCGGTGACAACGTGAAGATCGATATCGATATTCAGGTTGTGCTGCAGAAATAGTGTGACCCGCGGCAACCACGCCGCTCTGAACCAGGCTTCTCCGGATTCTCCGGAGTCCGAAATTAGCAATGTGTCCGGCCCTGCTTGGTATGTGAACGAGATTTCACGCACCAAGCCGGGTCGGACTTTTTGCGTTTCACGGCGCAGTCTCTCTCGCCCCGAGCGTCCTGGTGGTGCTGGGCACTCACAGCCAGCGAGCACTATCGCGGCCGAGTTTCGTGGTGACGTGTTCGAAAGTCAGGCTCGCCGATCCGACTCGGATTGGTGACGATGCGAGAAATGCTGGCCCAAGTGATGTGTCAAGAACGCGCCCGGGCATTCCCTGTGGTGCTTCCGCGTGGCTCTCTGCCTCTCCTGACACTGGAACCGACAGCAACGCGTGTGCCGTGCGGGCGAGTGACAGTTGCCAGGATGATCCGCGGCCCGCTTCGATTCGGTGGGCAAGACCGGCGATCACGGCGGTAGCGGCAAGGTACCCGGTGGCCCAATCTAGAGCTTGCACGGGCAAGGAGACAGGCTTCGTCGATTGTGTCCCGGTCATGCCGGCATGGGCAATTCCGGTGGCGAACTGCACGATGGAGTCGAAGCCGCGCCGACCCGCCCACGGCCCACTCCATCCGTACGCGCGCTCGCCGACATCGATCAGTCCTGGCCGGATTCGGCGAAGATTCTGAGCCGATAAGCCAAGCCCGTCAATTGCTCCCGCGCGATACCCGTGCACAAGAACGTCAGCGCCAGCCAGCAACTTCGCTAGTTGATCGCGCCCCCGCGGCGACGTGGCGTTCAGTCGCGCCGATCGTTTTCCCCACATCACGAGAGGAAGCACAGCGGGCTCATCCCAGTCGAGCGGATCGATGCGTAAAACGTCGGCGCCGAGTCCCGCAAGAACTTGAGTGCACGCTGGCCCCGCAATGACGCGCGTCAGATCCAGCACCCGCAATCCGGCGAGCGGTTTCTGGGGCGTGGGTTCCCACCGAGTGGGGCCGCCAAACTCTTCTCCCTCCACACTCTCGACGAGCGGTTCAGCGGAGACCGCCTTGCCAGCATGGGACGCACTCCACTCATCGGGGCTGCGAAAAGCGGCTGCCACTCCGCCCGCACCGATGACGGCTTCTTCCAATTCGGTGGCACGCCACGATCTGATCGCTCGAGAAACCGCGTCTACCCCAGCATCCGGGTCGCAACCCAGCACGGCAAGCAACGCTTGCCGATGCCGAGGCGCATTGGCGTGCGTTCGAATCCACGAATTGTCGCGCGTCGAAAAGGCGCCAGACAACGGGTCCCACGGCGATGGGGCCTCCCACCCCACTGGCCGGTACTGGAGCCCAAACCAGGCATCGCACAATTCGCGATCAACGCGGACGTCGCTGTTGCCCGCAAAACCAAGATGGGTAAGCAAGTCCGCCACGGCAAGCGCAAGCATTGAAAACGAGCGCGCTGCCAAATCGGACACCGGCAGCGGCGACCGAACGAATCCTTCACCGGAAAACGTTACGCCGCGTTCGCGCAACGATTCCACCGACTCCAGTTTCGCACAGCCAGGCACACTCACCATGGACGAAATGTACACCGCGAAGCCTCTCGCGGGGCGATGCCAGCTCACTGGCAACTCCCGGAATAGAGTGAGAGCGTTGACGGCGACAGGCATGCGCGGAATACGAAACGAGTACGATGCCAGAAAATATCGAAGCCACGCCGGTGGAGCTTCCCGATCAGCCTCACCAACGAGATCGTGCCACGAGCAGTGACGACAGTCACCCACCTTCGACGCCCAACACCGCCGATGGGAGCCCGATTACCATTCGGCCGTTCACCGCCGCCGATGGTGTACCGACGCTGAACATTTTCCTCGACGCCATCCGAAATACTGCTGCCGCAGATTACACCCCCGAGCAGATTGCGGCGTGGATACCAGCTGGCGCCGACCCTGACGTTTGGTTGGAGCGTCGCTCCCAGCTCAACACGGTCGTCGCCGTCGTCGACGACCAGGTCGCTGGGTTCAGCGATGTGAGCGCGAGCGGCTTCATCGCCATGTTGTTCGTCGACCCCGCGTTCGGGCGCCGCGGCATCGCGACCGCGCTCCTGCAGTGGGCTCACGCCGAAGCCAAGCGGCTTGGCTCAAGCACACTGTCAACCCGCGCGAGCATCACCGCTCGACCCCTGTTTGAAGCTCACGGGTTCGTTGTCGACGCGAAACGTCACCCGATCGTCGACGGTGTCGTCATGGAAAACTATGCGATGAGCCGCAGGATATAGCAAAGAATCTCCGGGTAACGAGGTGACGACGCACACCCAGCCGTGACCGACCTACCGCCATCCGGGCGACCACACGCGCGAGCCGCGCGCGCAATGCAACCTGTGTAATTCCGTCGGGTATTCGCAAGAATATTGACGAACCTCCGCTCCACCCTGACGATAGTCACATGAAAGAAGTGCGACATGCGGGCGGTACCGTCGTTCTCGATGACGGCGTTGCAGAAGCCTTAGAGCAATTAGCGGAGGCGTTGTCGACCGCGGGCATGGCGGCAAAAGTAAATATTCAGCCAGACGGCAGGTCGACGACCATCAACATCGAAGTCGGGCACAACGCAGAGAGCGGGCACGATCACGTGCTGCACGCTAAGCCGGCAAAAAGCGAAGGCAGTCACCTCGCGCACGAAGAGTTGTGAAGGGCGCGGCGTGGGATATCTGCTGTACGGGCGACCTGCCGAAGAGATCGAAATCGACGACCGGATTCTTGCTCACGTCAAAATTGTGATTCTCACCAAATTGCGTCGCGGGCAGGCTTTCGCGTTTTCGTTTGAACACGACATCGACGGCGACGACAGCCGCTCAACCGTGTGGATCCACCCCTCGATCCCGCTCCATTTCAAGTTTGATGAGTCGCGCCAGCCAGACATCAATCGAGACTGGCTTGAACAACTCATGGTCGCCGCCAACAGCGGTGACGGCCTTCGCCTGCTCCCAGAACCGAACGCGGAGACTCCCGAGGTTCGCCTCCTGCGTGAATCGGCATCCTGACCCGCTAGGTCGATCGGATCTTGACCCGCACAATGGTCACATGGGCACTCTCACCTACGATTCCAGCTTGGCCGCTGACTTCGATGACCGCACGCTCGCGCACATCCAATTCGTCGTGGGAGCGAAGCTGCGCAGGAACGAACCGTTTTACTTCACGTGGAAAGAGGATTCGGCTTCCGGCGGGCGGAGCTCCATTTGGGTACATCCGGCTGTGCCATTGAGCTTCAAATTCGCGGGAAGCCGCACGCCTGCTATTAGCCGCGAATGGATCGATGCGCTCATGTTGTCCGCCAATTCAGCAAATGGCCTGCACATCGTGCCCGAGCCGACGGTGAATGGGATGCCGCACACGTTGATCGACGCAAGCGACTGACCGCATGCTTATGCTCATCCGTCTCGCGCCAGATTCGCACTCCCTGTAACGAGACGTTGGTGTTCAGACACCCCAAAGGGCGTCGCTCAAGCTGAGAGCGATCGTCACCGCCGCGGTAACAAGAACACAACCGAGTGTCCCCGCGGCAGAGGCTAGCAAATGGCCAGTGCTCGTTCCCACCCGATTGAGGAAAACCCCGCATCCCGTCATGAGCATGATGAATCCGAAGTACAGCACCGACGCGGTCACCATGCTGCACCCGCCGCCATTGCGCCTCGTTCGCCGCTCCCGCCTTCAAGCATGTGGATGTACTCCATCGCATCCTTGAAAGTGTTGAAAAATTGGCGGAGCGAAGGCTGGCCTACGACATCCACTTCGTACGTTCCACCGAGTTCCAGGATGAATCCGATAACTCTTTCCCCGCGGGGCCGATCCCAGTCGCCGGCGACCACTTGCCACTTGCCTTCTGCTAACGGCTGAGCGATCACCGACTGACGATCCCGTCGCAACATCACCACTCCCCTCGCTAAACGCGTGAAGCGTTCCCGTCAATCGACGTAGCAAAAACTACACAGCGCGCCGACCACTGATGTATCGCAGCAACCACGCGATGACGGAGATGATCAACAGGACCAAACCCACCCAAAGAAGAAAGCCGACCGCTTTAACAAAGCCACCCACGAAGAGCAAAATGATGGCGATGATGGCCAGAAGAATGAAAAGGGTACTCATGTTCTCTATCCAATCTGTTGGTCGAGCGTGTCTCAGGCTCTGCACGATCGAAGCCTGCAAGATCATTCCCGCACATCGACCAAACCCCGATCAAGGTCTTGTTTTCACAGGATCTTTTTGGTAATTGCTTGGGCTCAGCGATCAAATACCGAGAACCGCTTTCGCGATGAGGAAGTAGATCACAAGCCCCGTCGCATCCACGAACGTGCTGATGAACGGAGCAGAAACGATGGCGGGATCGACGCGTGCCGCGCGCGCGCCCAGGGGGATCGCCCCGCCGACAGCCGCCGCGAGCGTGCCGATTGCCGTGACCGTCAGGAGGAGAACGAGCGCGATATCCGGGCCAACGAGCAGCATCGCCGGAACGAAACCGATGAGCCCAAGAGTCCCCCCGAGCATGATTCCTACTCGCAGCTCACGGAAAAGTACGCGAAGGATGTCACGGGGGCGAACCTCGTCCATTGCGAGGGCACGGGTAATCGTGGTTGCCGCTTGCGAACCAATGTTGCCACCCGCGCCAATCAGCATGGGAATGAAGAGTGCGAGGGCTAGGGACTGCTCAAGTGTCGGCGCGAAAGCATCCTGCACGGCGACCGTAAGCGTTGATGCACCCACGAGAACAAACAACCACACGACCCGACTTCGTACGACGGCGAGCAGTCTCGCGGAAAGGTACGGCTGCCGCAATGGCTCCGCGCCACCTGTGCGTGCAGCATCCTCGGCTTCTGCAGCGGCGAGAATTGCGGCAGCGTCATCGAAGGTGAATACACCCACGAGGCGGTTTTCAGAATCAACGACCGCCGTGGCGATCACATTCGCTTCAACGACCCGTCGGGCCGCGGATTCCTCGGGATCACTCACCGTAATCAACACGGGGTCGTGCATAAGGTCGCCCACGAGAGCGTCGGGGTCCGCAAAGAGCAAATCCCGGAGCTCGATCGCGCCCACAACAATCCGGTTTTTGCCGGCCACCGGGAGGAAGTAGATCGTTTCTGCATCCCCACCCGCCTTGCGCACATGATCGAGTGCTTCCGCCGCCGTCATCGTGGCCAGCACCTTAATGAATTCCGGGGTCATGCGTCGACCGACGCTCCCGATCGGGTAGCCCATGAGCGTCGCTGTGAGGTCGTGCTCAGCAGGCGAAAGACCCATGAGGAGCTTTTTCGCCACATTCGCAGGCAGCTCGTCGAGCAAAGTCACCCGGTCATCCGGGTCGAGGTCCTCGATCAATTGACCCACTCGCTCATCGCGCAGGCCGCCAATGAGCTCCTTGGCCAAACCTGGCTCGAGCGCCTCGAAAACGTCGAGAGCGCGATCTTTTGGCAGCAAGCGGAACATCACGGCGCGACGACGAGAATCACTTCGCCCGAGGAGCGCGACGATCTCATGCACGCGCAGCTCGGCGAGAGCATCCCGCAGCGAAGAAAGATCACTCGTACGGATGTCTTCCAACGCGTCGAAAGCACTTTGGTCCGCCATCGTTCACTCCCGTTCCCACCGATTCCTTCGCGGTTCAGCGTACTCGGAGCACTCGACAGTCACCGCATCGGCCGCGAGTAGGGCAGGCTTTAACCATGGATGATTCGCTCTCGGTCATCATCGCGCCGGACTCCTTCAAGGGGTCGGCGACTGCTCGCGATGCAGCCAGCGCGATCGCGGACGGTTGGGAACGTGCCCGACCCCACGACACGATCACCCTCCTCCCCCAGGCAGACGGAGGTGAGGGAACCCTTGACGCGATCGCCGAGGCAGTTCCGGATGCCGTGCGCCGTCACACTGGACTCGTCACCGGGCCGAATGGCCTGCCGACACCGGGAGAATGGCTCGAACTTCCAGACAAGGTCGCCGTTGTCGAGCTCGCACAGTGCAGCGGACTCACGCTCATGAGCGACCTCGACCCGCTCGGATCGACGACGCGCGGCATGGGCGAGGTCATTCGTTCCACGCTCGCTGCGGGAATGCACTCCCTCATCATCGCGCTCGGTGGTTCGGCGTCAACCGATGGAGGCACGGGAGCGCTCGCCGCGCTTGGCCTCGGTCTGTTTGATAAGCACGGAAACACTCTGGGCGACGGAGGTGGCGCCTTGGTCGACCTCGCACTCTGCGAGCGCACGACAGTGCCACCGCCGCTCGGCGGGGTCACCCTCCTCGTCGATGTCGAGAGTCCCCTGCTTGGCAGGCACGGTGCAGCCGCAGAATTCGGTCCGCAGAAAGGTGCGAATGCGGTTGATGTCCGTGTCCTCGAAACAGCACTCGCGACGCTCGTCCTTCACCTTGGAGGCGACCCTCTGGCCGCCGGTGCCGGCGCGGCAGGCGGCACGGCCTACGGATTTGCCACGCTGTGGGGCGCACGCATCGAATCCGGTGCGACGTTCATCCAGCGCATGACCGGGCTCGACGCGCTCCTTAGGTCTGCCGACGTCGTCGTGACAGGCGAAGGGCGATTCGACGAGACATCCACGACCGGCAAAGTTGTGGGTGACGTTTCGTCGCTGGCCAACCGGCACGGCGTGCGCGTCGGGGTCATCGCGGGAGCATTCACAACGGCGAGTGGCCACTGGGATTGCTCGCTCTCGGCACTTGCCGGCTCCATCGATACCGCGCTCGCGGAGCCACTTCGGTACCTGGAGCTGGCCGGGCACACGGCTGCAGTGCATTTTGGGGCTGGACGGTGACAATCTTCGAAGTTGCGGCCCAGTGCCGCCGGCCGGCGGTTTAAGTGCCGGAGTGCGCCTCAAGAAAGTCGTAAAGTTCGGTGTCATCCACCCCGGGGAACGTGCCGGATGGCAGTGGAGAGAGGATGTGCGCATGAAGCTTCGCGCTCGCCCACGCTTTGCGAGACCAGCGCGCCGTAAGGCTTTCGGCCGGGCGGCGGCAACAACTCGCATCTGGACAGGTTGACGACTGTCGACTTGTCGTGTCTCTTCCGCGGAACCATTTCGCATCATTGAACGGAACACCGAACGTGATGGAAAACTCCTCCGCTTGAGAAGTGCCAATTTGCGTCGAACACCAGTAAGTACCCGCTGACGTATCCGTGTACTGGTAGAACTCGGTCGTGCGGTTGGTGCGCTCGAATGCGAGGCGTGCCCCCCAGTGCCGGCAAACGCCTTGCCCTTCCGTGGAACCCGTGATGTCGGTCGGCAACGGGAGCCCGTCATTCTCGTAGCTCTTGTACAGCGCACCATCTTCACCAACGCGCAGAAAGTGCACCGTCATATCGAGTTGGCTTGTGGCGAGATTCGTGAATCGCAAGGCGGCTGCCTCGTGCGTGACTCCGAACGCGTCACGAAAATCCTCGACGGCGAGGTTGCGATCGGCCTTCGCACCCGTCAGGAAGTCAACCGACTGCCGAAGCGGCATGAGGCACGCGGCAGCAAAATAGTTGATTTCGAGGCGCTGGCGCAGGAACTCGGCGTAACTGTCCGGCTGATGATGCTGCAGCAAGCGATGCGCGAGCGCCTGCAGTGCCATGGACCGCAAACCGTGACCGCCGGGAATCGAGGCTGGCGGCAAATAGATTCGACCGTTCTCAAGATCGGTGACCGACCGCGTCGAATGCGGCAAGTCCGCGACGAAGAAAAGGTCGAACCCCAGATTTTTCGCCATCAGGCTCACGGATCGGTGCGTGAGCGCGCCCGTCGAGTGCCCGACGTGACGCAATTGCTCTTGGGCGAGCTCCTCGATTTCGGGAATGAAGTTGTCTTTAGTCCGCATGAACTGTCGGAGCTCGGTGTTGGCCCTGCGCGCCTCTTCCGGAGTCGCAATCGCCTCTTTCGCGCGACGGGAAAGTTCAAGGTGAAGCCCCACTAGCGCCTCGAGAGTGTCGTCTGGCATGGTGCGTGAAGCCCGGATGCTGGGAAGCCCGAGACCCGCGTATACGGCGCTGCGTTGCATCCGCTCCAGTTCGATCTCCATGGCGGCTCTCGCGGTGGGCGGTCGCGCGTCAAGAAGGTCCGCCGTTTCAATGCCGAGCGTTGCCGCGATGGACTGCAGGAGAGAGAGTCGAGGTTCTCGTCTCCCGTTCTCCATGAGAGAGAGTTGACTCCCCGCAATTCCCACTTCAATACCGAGTTGATCGAGCGTCAGCCCGGCCACGCTCCTGAAGTGTCGAATTCGTTGTCCCAAGGTCACAAGATCAGTCATGAATTCCACTCTAGTGAAACTTTCGCTGTTCTTTCGACCCAATTCACCGCAAATGCTCGGAGATATGACCCATTATGTAATGAGAAGCGATTTTCTTTAGGAGACTGCACAATGACACTCACCGCCCCCGAACGCACAAATGGAACGGCTATCACCGGAACACACGGGAGTGGAGTCCAGCCGGAAACGGCGCCAGCGTCGGTAGTCGCCTGGGTGGAGTCGATCGCAAAACTCACGAAACCTTCCGCCATCCATTGGTGCGATGGTTCTCCACAGGAATACGACCGCCTCACGCGGGAGATGATTGAGACGGGAACGATCACTCGACTCAATTCAGAGCACCGCCCCTACAGCTTCCTCGCCCGCAGCGACCCGAAAGATGTCGCGCGCGTCGAATCCCGCACCTTCATTTGCTCCGAAAACGAGGAAGATGCCGGCCCCACCAACAACTGGGTCGAGCCTGCCGAAATGCGCGCGACGCTGAACGGACTTTTCGACGGTTGCATGCGTGGGCGCACGATGTACATCATCCCGTTTTCAATGGGACCGCTCGGAAGCCCGTTCGCGAAACTCGGCATCCAGGTGACGGATTCGCCTTACGTCGTAGCGAGCATGAACATCATGACTCGCATGGGCGCTAAGGCTCTTGGACTGATTGGCCCGAAGACCGAGTGGGTACCCGCCGTGCACAGCATTGGCGCTCCGCTCGAGGAGGGCGAGACCGACGTTCCGTGGCCTTCGAACAAGACGAAGTACATTACGCATTTTCCGGAGAGCCGCGAAATTTGGTCGTTCGGTTCCGCCTACGGTGGAAACGCGCTTCTCGCGAAGAAATCGTTCGCGCTGCGCATCGCCTCTGTGCTCGCTCGCGACGAAGGCTGGCTCGCCGAGCACATGCTCATCATCAAACTCACCAACCCTCGTGGGCGCGTCTTCCACCTCGCAGCGGCATTTCCTTCCGCGTGCGGCAAGACGAACCTCGCGATGCTGCGCCCGACCATTCCAGGGTGGAAGGTCGAGACGATCGGCGACGATATCGCCTGGCTGCGGCCCGGCCCGGACGGTCGACTTCGGGCCATCAACCCTGAGGCCGGATTCTTTGGAGTCGCCCCGGGTACCAGCCCGTCGACGAACGCTACCGCGATCGAAACGATTTGGGGCAACACGATCTTCACGAACGTTGCACTCACTGATGACGGCGACGTGTGGTGGGAAGGTCTCACGGACACTCCA
>RCMY010000389.1_pt1 | contig 41335 bp, 45 predicted proteins | sample 2041341 | NCBI WGS metagenome assembly RCMY01 (sample SAMN09708234, study PRJNA481090) | Marine sediment metagenome, whole genome shotgun sequencing project. | reverse complement strand
ACGGTTGTCCACCACTACACCGTCGCCGACTCTGTTGGGCGTTCGACTGGCTCGTCGGTGTCGACCGGAAGCGCCGAGGTCGGTGCCGTTGGGCGACGTCGTCCGCCGGGCACCAGGGCGAGCGCAGTCCCACCCGCCATCAGCATCCCGCCGATCCACAACCACTGCACGAGCGGCTGCACGGTCACGCGCACGACAACACCCTCGACGTCGTCCTCGGTAGGAATGACCGAAAGCTGCACATCGTCGACCAGCGACCCGCGGGTCTGCGGAGTTCCGATCGTTCGTCCGGCAAAGGGGAAGACGGTCAGCGCCGGCCGTTCGATTCGGCCGTCGACCTCTATGAGCACCTGGTTGTCGATTCGGCCATCGGGGGAAATCACCTCATTGGTGCCCCGGAAGATGAACTCGTGTCCGGCGAGCTGTGCCGACTCGCCCTCCTGGACGAAACGGAACTCCGACTGGCGGAGGTATGCGTTGCTCGCTGCGAATGCCACGGCGATGAGAATCACGCCGATGTGCACCACCATGCCGCCGTTCGTGCGACCGACGAGGCCTCGCCAACCCTGACGTTTCGTGGCGAGCACCAGTTGGCGGACCGCCGATCCTCCAGCGACACCCGCAAGACCGAAGGCGAGCACTGGAGCCCACCCCGCCGCGCCGAGAATCATCGAGACCACCATCGCAACAATTCCGGCCACCGCTGGCCACATCAATCGATCGCTCAACACCTCGCCGGAGGCCTTGCGCCAGGGCAACACGGGCGCCATGGCCATGAGGAACAGGAGCACGAAGCCGATCGGCATGGTCATGCGATCGAAGAACGGGTTCCCCACCGCGATTCGGTCACCGTTGATTGCTTCGATGATGAGTGGCCACACGGTCCCGAGCAAGACGACGAAAGCAAAGGCGGCAAAGACCACGTTGTTCGCCAGGAAGGCGCCCTCACGAGACAGCGGAGAGTCGATCTTTCCGACCGATCGGAGCGCATCGCCGCGCCACCCGACCAACCCGACGGTGACGACCACAATGACCGCAAAGAAGCCGAGCAACAACGGTCCGATACCGGATTCGGAGAACGCGTGCACCGACGCAATCACCCCCGACCGGGTGAGGAATGTACCGAGGATCGTGAGCGCGAACGTGGCACAGATCAGCGACAGGTTCCACACCCGCAGCATGCCGCGGCGTTCTTGGACCATCACCGAATGGATGAATGCAGTGCCGGTGAGCCACGGCAGAAACGAGGCATTCTCGACGGGGTCCCAAGCCCAGTAGCCACCCCAGCCGAGGGTTTCGTAACTCCACCAGGCTCCCAGGACAATGCCAAAGCTGAGGAACCCCCAGGCAAACACGGTCCACCTGCGAGTCTCGACGAGCCAACCCTCGCCAACCCGACCCGTCACCAGAGCACCGATCGCAAATGCGAAGGGAACCGTGAACCCGACGTAGCCGAGGTACAACATCGGCGGATGGAACGCCATGAACGAGTTGTTCTGCAAGAGCGGATTGAGGCCCGGGCCGTCGGCAGGCGGATTGGCCACTTCGATGAAGGGGTTGGCAGGACCCAACATCAAGCCGAAGAAGAAGCTGGTCACCACGAGCATGGTGAGCAGGGCCCACCCGACCATAGGGTCGTCGGTCCGATCACGGAATCGCCACGTGACCACGACGAGATATCCGACCAGGATCAGCGCCCACAACAAGATGGAGCCTTCGAGCGCTCCCCACAACGTGGCGATGGTGAACAGGACCGGGGTGTCGATACGGCCATGTTCGGCGACGTACTTCACGCTGAAGTCGTGCTGGAGCAGCGCCGATTCCATCGTGGCGAAGGCCACGACGACAGCAACGGCGATCAACCCAACATGAAGGCGAACAGCCCGCATGAGCTCGGGGCGTTTCTTGACGAGCGCGAAGACCGTGGTGGCCGCGCCGAGCACGGCCCCAGCAAAACCGAGCGACACTGCTCCGTATCCGATCAAAACATGCACGGAGAATTAGACCTCGGGGGTGTCGACTGCGTCTTTGCCGCACGACACCGCTTCGTCGATGCGATCTTCGCGATATTCGTTGTCGTGTTTGACGAGCATGCGGTCGCTTTCGAAGTAGTAACCATCGTTGGCGCCGTTCGGCCATGGCTCGCCGACAGACGTCGACTCGACCCAACGTCCCTCGAGCACCACTGGCACACCCAGCTGGAACGCCTCGGCGACATTGCCTCGATGGATGATGTCGACCGCCGTGCCGTCACACGCGATCGAGAAACGCACCGCGGTGTCTCCGCCGAACACGAATTGTTCGTCGGAGATTGCAATCGGGGAACCGAGGAGGCGGAAGCGGCGCGCGTCGAGCTCCTCACGCTGGGCGACGGCCTCATCGGCCTCTCGGAGAAACAGTGTCGCTCCGGAAAGTCCCTGGAACAGCACGAACCCAACGACGATGAGGACGAGCACCAGGACGATTGTTGGGCCACGCCGCGAGCCACGTTTCAGCGCGTCTCGTGGCATCGGTGAGAGGTCGAGTCCTGAATCGTCGGCACCCTCGGTTGCGTCCGGACTGTCGGACGCGGCCGTGTCGCTCGTGTTCGCCCCGGAGGGATCGTGTGCGCCCATCAGCTGTCGCCAATCGTGTCAGCGTCCTGGCCGGTCATCCATCGCTGTCGTTCGACTGGCACGCGGACCGCGACACGTTTGGCGCGCTGCATGACCGACCAGGCAAACAGAGCCGAGGCGCCGAAGGCGATTCCCCAGCCCGCAATCAAATAACCGACGTGCGTCATGAATGATCTCCATTTCGTGCGCCGTCGCCGACGAGGTCGTCGGCTTCTGCGCGGCGGCGTGCAATCGCTTCATCGAGTCCGAACCGATCGTCCTGACGTTCGAGCCAGGCCAGTCGGAACCGGTGAATCAACATCCAGAAATAGGCGCCCAGTCCGACGACGATCGAAAAGAACAGTGTGAACGCCTTGAGTCCGTCGATCGCCGCCTCGGCGATGGTCGAATCCTGGTGAATGGTCTGGTTGTTCCACCATTCGACCGACCGGTTCACGATGACCACGTTGACGATGAGCAGCAGGCCGACGACAGCGGCCCGTTTCGCCCGTTCTTCGGCAGTACCTTCGAGCCGTCGAACGGCCAGATACCCGAGCGACAACATGAAGAGAACCAATGTCGTGAGCAAACGGACGTCGCCCCACTCCCACCACGTGTTCCAGATTGGGCGGCCCCAAATCGAACCGGTGACCAGCGTGATGCCGGCGGCGAGTGTTCCGATCTCGGCGGACGCGCCGGCCGTGAGGTCCCACCAGACCGAACGTTTGATCAGCACCATCGCCGATCCAATCGCGGTGACCGTGAAGGCGAAATAGGCAACGATCGCCGACGGTACATGGATGTACATCAACCGAACGGCGTCTTTTTGAGTGGCGTCGGCATCGGTGGCAACAAACGCAAGATAAAGCAGCATCGCGCTACCCATGAGCACCACCAGCCCGAGCAGCCGCGTCGTTCGGCTGCTGGTCACACTCCCGAGTTGCGACCGGGGTTTCTCGATCACCGACATCAGCTCTCCTCCATCAACACACCGTGGCTCGCGACACCGAGCGCCAGATACAACGCTGCGAATCCGTACAACCCCTGAGTCCATGCCCACCCGTCTGCGGCGACCGTTCCCATCGCATCGCCGAAAGCGCGTGTCGCCCCGATCAAGACCGGGGACAGCACTGGCAGCAGCAGGATCGGCAACACGGTTTCCCGAGTGCGTTGGCCGCCGAGCAGCGCTCCATACAGAGTACCCGCTGCCCCCACACCGATGACTGCGCCAACGAGTGCAGTGACGAGAAGCACACCGTCGTCGATGCTGGCCCCATAGAGGATGACCACTCCGCCGAGTAGGACCCCGGCGACGACGAAGATCTGGGCGATGAGCGCAATCGTCTTGCCGAGAAAGACCGACGACGGTCGCAGCCCGGTGAGCAGCAGTCCTTCTCGGGCACCCTCGCCCGCTTCGACGGCGACCGATCGGTGAATCGCAAGAATCGACGCGAGCAAGATGGCGACCCAATACAACCCAGGCGTGAAATTCGTCAGCGTGGCTCTGTCGGCATCAAGCGCGAACCCGAACAACACCAGCACGAGAATGGAAAACGGTGCGACCTGGTTGATCGCGACGCGAGAGCGGCGTTCGACGCGAAGATCTTTTCCGGCGACGAGCATGATCTCACTCAGCATTGTTCGCCCCTGACGCGGACTCGACTGGAGCCTTGGTGTGTGGGTCCTGGTGATACACGACGCCACCAGCAACCGTCACCCCTCGGTCGACAACTCGCTCGACCCGGTCGAGTTCGTGCGAGGCGACGAGGACTGCACCCCCTGCTGCGGAAGCGTCGGTGATCAATCGATCGACGAGATCGCGACCGCCCTGGTCGAGTCCGGCGTGGGGTTCATCGAGAAGCCAGAGTTCCGGACGTCGAGCTGCGGCCACGGCGATGGCGGTGCGGCGGCGCTGGCCAGCCGACAGACGACCAACCGGAATGTCGAACAACCGCGTCTCGATCTGCATTCGTTCCGTGCTGGCCCGTTGTTGTGCCTCGGACACACCGGCGGCTCGACCCCAGAAACGAATGTTCTCGCTCACCGTGAGGTCGTCGTAGAGCATCGACTGATGGCCGACGTACCCCACGCGAGGCCGAACCGATCGGCGATCTTGAAGCAAATCGATATCGAGCACGGTGGCGGTCCCGGCTTCGGGTCGAATCAGTCCCGCGCACAATCGCAGCAGGGTCGACTTCCCGGCGCCGTTCGGCCCTTGGAGAAGAACAGACTCACCAGCCTCGACTCGCAACGACGCTCCGGCGAGCGCGGGAAAGCGGCCAAGGAGTACGACGACGTCATCGAGTTCGACCACGGACACGTCTGAGACGTTATCGGTCGGGCTGCGACAGCCCCTGGCCCGGCTGCTCGAGACCCCTGGTTCTTCAACAATTCTTCTCGATACTTACGAAATTCTTCTTCGGGGTGCATCAATGCTGTGCGCTGCACTCCGATACGTTCCCATCATGACCTCGCGGGTACTCGGCGCTCTTGGGCGGTTCTTCATCACGACCGGCATCGTGATCTTGCTGTTCGTCGGGTACCAGCTGTGGGGCACGGGACTTCAAGAAGCATCGGCGCAGAATGACCTCGAGTCCGACTTTGACCAGTTGTTGGACTCCTTCGATGTGCCAACGACGACCACGACGGCCCCGATCGTCACGTCGACCACAACTGCGGTGGCGTCGAGCGTTCCATCGACCACGTTGCCTCCAGCGGGCGGCACGATCCCCGTTCGCAACGAGGCCTTGGCCGAGAAGTTGTATCAGGAGGGTGGCGAGGCCGTCGCGCGGATGATCATTCCCGCGATCGACGTGACCAAGGTGGTCGTGCAAGGTGTGCAGGTCGAGGACCTACGAAATGGTCCAGGTCACTATCAGGGCACGGTTTTTCCGGGGCAAGAGGGCAACTCGGGCATCGCCGGACACCGCACGACCTACGGTGCACCATTCAATCGAATCGATGAACTCGTCCCCGGCGACGAGATCCTCGTGGCGACCGTGCAGGGCAACCACATCTACCGGGTGATGGCCGCCGGTGATGCGTACTCCGAGGAGAAGATCGGCGGATTGACCGACTTTCGAGTCACCGAGGGTGAAGAAGGGCTCGGTCACATCATCGTTGGCCCCGAAGCCACCTGGGTGCTCGGCGACTTCGGCGACAACCGCATCACGCTCACGGCGTGCCATCCAAAGTACTCCGCTCGCCAACGGATCATCGTGACCGCCGAGCTCGTCAGCGACGCGGTCGACGCCCCGCCGCCGCCCGCCGACTATGCAGCGTCGGAAATCGATTTGGCCTCCGAAGATGTTGGTGGCACCGGCCAGGACGCTCCCGACTCACAGATCGTTGCAGCTGACTCGACCGAGATCGGGCGCACCGTGAACGACGGTTCGGCCGTTGACGAGGTCAGCCTTGACGAAGGGCTCAACGGCGACAAGTCGGCCCTAGGCCCCGCAATGTTGTGGGGCGCTGCCGCGATCGCCGTGTACCTCGCCTTCAAGGAGCTCGCCAAACGATGGCGACGGTGGCCAGCGATCGCACTCGGTCTCGTCCCGGTTGTCGTGTTGATGAGCCTCTCCTTCGAAAAGATCGACCGCTATCTGCCAGCTGGCTGACCGCCAGCCGGCTGAACGCGACTGCACGAGGCACCGGCGACTCGCTACCGTGTAATCCGTGCGTTTCTCCAACACGTCGGGACTTCCGCCCGACATCCGCGGCAACAACAACACGTCGGGACTTCCGCCCGACATCCGCGGCAACCGGCGGTTTTCTTTCGGGCTTCTCGTCGTCGTGGCTCTTCTCGTTGGCGCGTGCAGCTCGACCGAGCCCTCCTCGGCGGGTGACGGCTCTCCGTCGAACGACATTGGACAGCAGGTCTCCGACGACTCCGAGGAGGAAGAAGGCGAACCTGACTGGACCGGCGCCCAGTTGAATCCCTTCGATCTGCGGTCGGGACAATGCTTCAGCGAGTGGTCGTGGTTCGACACCGAATTCGACCGCCGAATCAACATCACCGCGGCGATCAATTGCAGCGAGCCACACCAACGCGAGGTGTATCACGAGGCCGAGTTCCCGGCGCCGAACGGAGCCCCGTTTCCCGGCGAAACAAAGATGTCCGAGTGGAGCACCGACCTCTGCTACAACGCATTCGCCGACTTCGTCGGTACCGAATACGAGCTGTCGACCTACGGCATCGACTTCATCCAACCGACGCGCGAAACCTTCGAGCACCCCGTCGGTCGACACCGGCGGGTCACCTGCATCATCTACGACATCGATGGTGACGATCTCGTGGGTTCAGCTCGGCAGAGCGCCATCTGAGCGTCACGCGCCTCGCCGACTCGTCCACGACCGCATCGGTCATGGGTGGAGCGTCCGCTTAGTCGGATTCGCGCGATCCGCGCGAGTGTCCCCACCCAACGCGCGACGCGCACTAGCCTTGCCGACGTGCTGCTCTCCATATGTGCCTTTGGTCTCGGTTGTTTGATTGGTCGCCTACGGGGCGGTCGATGGCTTGGGGTCTCCGAGACCCGCCTCCACGCCAAGGGTGCATTGATCCTCGGCATCACCACAGTTCTGGTGCTCACACTCATCGGGCCCGCATTCCCCATTGGCTGGCTGATGGTCGGCTACGGAGGCTTCGCAGTCTTCGGTCTGAAGAATCTGCAGATCACCGGAATGATCGTGCTCCTCATTGGGCTGACGATGAACCTCGCGCCCGCGCTGGCCAACGGCGCTGTCCCGGTCTCCGAAGTTGCGCTCGAGTCGGTCGGCGAAACCAACGCCGCAGGGTTCGCCACCGTCGAGGGCGTTCGTGAGTCGTCCGACACCGCAACCTCGCTCGCGTGGCTCGGTGACGTGGTGCCCGTGCCGCTGTTCAACGTGGTGGTCTCGCTCGGTGATCTCGTGATGCTCGTTGCGATCGCCGACATTGCCGCCAACCTGATGCTCCGGGCCCGCGTCCGAAGGTTCGACGCGGGCGCCGTGAAGTTCGCTGCAGACGTCGACGCCGAGACTTCATCGTCACCCAGTCGTCTACCGATCCTGTCACCGCTCAGCCGCGGCTTCACCACACGCCCCGCCCATGCAATGCACCGCCGACCGCGGCTTCGGCCGTCGAATCACTCCGCACATTCCCCCGAACACGCAGTCCCCGACGCCCAGCCGTCTCCGACTAGCGCCGTCGAAGAGTACCCAACCGAAGCACCCGACGGCATCGGATCAGAAGCCGTGATCGTCCTCGATGACGCCACGGCCTACATCGAGCAGCCTCCCCCGCCGACGTCGCCGTATACCGACGACGTCGAGATCAGCATCATCAACACGCCAACCACGACGAGACCCAAAGATCTCGATCTCGGAAACACCGACCGTCGCCCGATCATCGATCTCACGACGTCCCCGTCGGACGACCAGCTCTGTGAGTTTCTGCGTCGGCGCGCGGCAGCCGACGAACAACTGACACAGCTCGCTCCTCCATCGCCCGGACACCGCCGCAACCGAGGCCGCCTGCGCCGTCAACGAGCCGCAGCCGAAACCGAGTTTGCTGAAATCTCGAACTGATCGGGCAGGCTGGAGGGGTGACACCCGAAGCCCAGGACCCCCTTCTCGTTCGTCGAGAGCACATTCGCAAGAAGGCCAACACGGCTCAGCGCGTTGGGTACGCCCTCTACGGACTTGCGACGATTGGTTTGATCATCGGGCTCGCGACGACACTTTCGGGACCTCTCGTCGCGGCGATCATCGGTGCCCTCATCGCCGGCAGCATCGTCCTGGCGATTGCCATCCAAGTCGGGTATGCCATCCGGGGTGCGGAACGCCATGAAGAAGACTCGATCGCGCAGCGCCGTCGCCGTTGACCCTGCCGGCCCCGATGCGCGATACCGTGCCGTCCGTGATTCCTGATCAAACCGGTCTTCGCCTCGGCGCCAGCGAACGGCGTTCGCAGTTGCTCGCGGTTGCTCGAACGACGTTCGGGACTCACGGATACTCGGCAACGTCGATGAACGACGTTGCCCTCGCTGCGGGTGTCACCAAACCCGTGCTGTATCAACACTTTGAATCGAAGCACCACCTGTTCCTGGAGCTTCTCACAGATACGGCCAATCGGCTGGTCGAACAAATCGAATCGGCCGTGGTCAGCGCCCGTTCGGGTCGCGAAAAGGTCGAATCTGGCTTTGCCGCGTACATCGACTTCTTCACCACCGATCCCCACCACTTTCACATCATCTATGGCGAAGGTGTGCGGTCAGATCCACGGTTCGTCCACGAGCTGCGAGAGTTGCAGCTGTCATTCGGTGCGCTCACCGCCGAACACATCGACATCGCCGGGCTCGATCATGAGTCTCGTTTGGTCGCCGCCCAGGCAATTTCTGGTCTGCTCGAGTCGGCGGTGCGCCATTGGCTCGACAGCGACACGACCCACACCGCTGACGAATTGGCCTCGTTGCTCTCGTCGCTTGCCTGGCGAGGGCTGCGCGGCACGGCAACGAGCTGATCGATCGGCTACTCGACGCGCCTGGACTCACGCCGACGGAGCGTGAGACGTGCCAAATGAGCGCATCATCGACACGCGAGCACCGTCGAGATGATCGAAGACCGCCGCTTGTGCACGACGTGGATCACGATCTGCGAAGGCGTCGATGATCTGGGTATGATCGAGGGCGCCCGATTCGGCCACCCGATACACGGTCGACAACTCGTGCATCAGCAGCCGGGTCTGGTCTGCAACCCGCTCCCAGGCATCGAGCAACCGTTCGTGGTCTGCGTGCTCGACGATGATCCGATGAAAGGCCATGTCGGCTCGGCTGGCCGAGACAGCGTCGCCACGCGTCACGGCCTTGGTCAGATCGTCCTGATGCTGACGAAGGGCGTCGACTGCGTCGAAACTGAGTCGATCGGTTGCTCGTTGTGCGGCGAGCCCTTCGAGTGACTGACGAAGCGTGTAGACCTCGTCGACGTCGACCGTGCTGAATCGACGAACGTAGGTGCCGCGAGGATTCCCCGATGTGAGCAGGCCGCCGAGTTCGAGTTCGGCAAACGCATCTCGAACCGGACCTCGACTCGTTCCGAATTGTTCGGCCAGCTCGGTCTCGACCAGGCGTTCGCCCGGCTTGAGCTCACCGACCACAATGAGTTCTCGTAGCGCAGCAGTCACCATGTCTCGGAGCTCCACGCGAGCGATCGGACGCTCGGGTGACAGAGAGAGCGTGCGATTCGACATGGTGACACTGTACTGTTAACTGTTAACAGTGCGAATTCTCTCCAAGGGAACCCGTGCTATCGCAACCCACGTCGTGAAGGAATCCGCGTTGTCCTCCGTAATCACCGAAGCAGATCTTCGAATCGGCATTTCACTGCACACGTTCCTCGTCGAGGAGGCCCTTCCGGGGAGCGGCGTTGATCGAGACGTCTTCTTCGACGGACTCAGCCAACTGATCAACAACTTCGGACCACGAAATGCCGAGTTGTTGCGGGTGCGACAGGACATACAAACGTCGATCGATCGTTGGCATCGCGAACATGGCTCGGCTCCACACGACCCAGCCGCATATCGATCGTTCCTCGAAGAACTCGGGTATCTCGTGCCCCCTGGCGAGCCGTTCGAGATCGAAACCGCGAACACCGACGACGAGATCGCCCTCCGCCCCGGACCTCAACTCGTCGTCCCAGTCATGAACGCCCGGTACGCGATCAACGCAGCGAACGCACGTTGGGGGAGCCTCTACGACGCGCTTTACGGCACAGACGTGCTCGGCGACCTGGCCGAGCCGGGCCCGTACAGCCCCGAGCGTGGCGCCCGAGTCATCGACTGGGCGCGCAAACACCTCGATGCCTCTGTGCCACTCGTCTCGGGTTCACACGAGGGATCGACCGAGTACGCGATTCGAGATGGAGCGGTGATCGTCACGTTGGCTGACGGCACGACGACCCCACTGGCCGACCCCACCCAATTCTCCGGGTATGACGGCGACGTCGATTCGCCGCTCGGCATTCTGCTGCGCAAGAACGGCCTGGGCATTGACCTGCGGTTCGACCGAACCCACCCCGTGGGTTCTCAGGACTCCGCAGGAATCAGTGACATCGTTCTCGAGTCAGCCATCACCGCAATCATGGATTGTGAGGACTCGGTCGCCGCCGTCGACGCCGACGACAAGGCCCTCGCCTACCGCAATTGGCTCGGCCTCATGGACGGCTCACTCACCGAGGAGGTGACGAAGAACGGCAAAACCTTCACCCGGACGCTGCAGAAGAACTTCACCTATTCGGCACCCGACGGCTCCCCACTCGAGTTGCCTGGCCGAGCGCTCATGTTCGTCCGCAACGTCGGCCACCTGATGACCACACCCGCAGTTCGCGACTCTGCGGGCAACGAAGTTCCCGAGGGTCTGCTCGACGCAATGATCACCGCCCTGTGCGCAACGCACGACCTCCGAAGTGACGGCATTCCCAACAATTCTTTGACCAACTCGATCTATGTCGTGAAACCCAAAATGCATGGGCCCGACGAGGTGGCATTCGCCAACGACGTGTTCACGTTCGTCGAGGAGGTTCTCGGACTGCCCAAGTACACCGTCAAGCTCGGCATCATGGACGAAGAACGTCGCACCACGGTCAACCTCGCCGAGTGCATTCGAGCAGCGAAGTTTCGCGTCGCCTTCATCAACACAGGATTTCTCGACCGAACCGGCGATGAAATCCACACGTCGATGGCCGCAGGCCCCATGGTGCGCAAGAGCGACATGAAGACACAACCTTGGATCAGCGCCTACGAAGATTGGAACGTCGATGTTGGATTGGGCTGCGGGCTGCGCGGTCGCGCCCAGATCGGGAAAGGCATGTGGGCGGCGCCAGATCTGATGGCCGACATGGTCGAGCAGAAGATCGCACACCCGTTGTCCGGGGCGAACTGCGCGTGGGTGCCCTCCCCCACCGCAGCGACCTTGCACGCGCTGCACTATCACCAGGTCGATGTGTTGGCCGTCCAAGAAGAACTCGCCGGCCATCCACGCGCAACGCTCGAAGACATCTTGACGATTCCTGTCGCACGCGAGCCGTCGTGGAGCGCCGAAGAAATTCAAGCAGAGCTCGACAACAACGCCCAGGGCATTCTCGGATATGTCGTGCGATGGGTCGACGCCGGGATCGGCTGCTCAAAGGTCCCCGACATCAACGACGTCGGACTGATGGAAGATCGCGCCACCTGCCGCATCTCGTCACAACACATGGCGAACTGGCTGCATCACGGGGTAGTCGACGAAGCACAGGTTCGCGAGGCGATGGAGCGTCTGGCGATCAAGGTCGATGCACAGAATGGCGACGACCCGACGTACAGCACCATGGCCCCTCAGTACACCGGACATGCCTTCCGAGCCGCGTGCGACCTCGTCTTCTCCGGCGTCGAACAACCCTCTGGGTACACCGAACCAATCCTGCATGCCCATCGCCTCGCCCTGAAGGCCGACCAGCGGTCGATGGGCTGAATCGTGGCTCTTCTCGATCGACTTCGAGGTGATCGCAGTTTCACATCGGATGATCGTTTGCTCGCGGAGCTTCGCGACGCGCTCGCCCCAGAACGGGTCAAAACCGACGCCGCACAACGATCGCTGCTCGGCAAGGATGCGTCGGTCTTCGACGGTGGCGTCGCTGGGCCCGTCTGTTATCCGACCTCGACCGAGGAAGTGGTCGCGATCATGACGTGCGCCGACCGCCACGGGCGAGCGATCGTTCCACGGGGTGCAGGCACCGGCCTCGCTGGCGGGGCGATCCCTCTCGGCGCACCGATCGTCGTGGTGATGACCAAGATGAACAAGATCCTCGAGATCGACGAGGACAACGGTATTGCTTGGGTCGAACCAGGTGTCATCAATCTCGACTTGACACGGCACCTCGCGACATACGGGTACCACTTTGCCCCCGACCCCTCGAGCCAACAGGTGTGCACGATCGGCGGCAACGTCGCGAACAACTCCGGTGGACCCCACTGTCTCGCCTACGGCGTGACGAACGCACATGTGGTTGCTCTCGAAGTCGTCATGCCGTCGGGTGAGGTGATGACGCTCGGCGGCCTCGACGCCGAGCCAGACGGATACGACTTGCGAGGGGTGTTCATCGGAAGCGAAGGCACGCTCGGTATCGCCACGAAGGTGGCTGTGCGGCTCACGAAGAATCGCCCCGCAGTTCGAACGCTTCTCTTGTCATTCGACTCCGTCCGCGATGCGGCCAACACCGTGTCGGCCGTCATTGCGGCTGGCATCGTGCCGGCGGCGATGGAAGTGATGGACAAAAAGATCACGGCGGCGGTCGAGAACTACGTGCACGCCGGATACCCCACAGACGCCGCAGCCGTGCTCCTCGCCGAGGTGGACGGCATGGACGGCGGCGTCGACATCGACGCCGAACAGATCCGAGCCATCGGCGTGCGCAACAACGCGACCCACGTCCGGCTTGCAGCAGACGAAGCCGAACGCACCCTGTTGTGGAAGGGCCGCAAGACTGCCTTTGGAGCGATCGCACAGATCGCTCCCGACTACTACCTGCATGACACGGTTGTCCCGCGTTCACAGCTCGCTAACGTGCTCGAGCAGGTGTACGCCATCGCAGATCGACACGACCTGTTGATCATGAACGTGTTTCACGCCGGCGACGGCAACCTGCATCCGCTCATCGTGTTCGATGGTCGCGTCGAGGGCGTTTTCGAGCGCGTCCACGCAGCGGGTGCGGAGATCATCAAGGCGTCCCTCGCCGCTGGCGGCGTCCTGTCGGGCGAACACGGCATCGGTGTCGAGAAGCAGGAGTTCATGGAACTTTTGTTCACCAGCGACGACCTCGATCATCAGAATCGGCTGCGGCGCGCCTTCGACCCCGCGTGTCGAGCAAACCCGGGCAAGGTTCTTCCCGCGGGGCACAGTTGTGCCGACATCGCGCTGCTCCGGTCCGTACCGGCTGGAGTCTGGGGATGACCGCGCAGCTTCTCTCGACCGACCCGACGCTGGCGGCCTTTGCCGAAGAGGTCGGGGAGACGGGTCCCGTGGCGATCGCTGGCAACAGGACCCGGTGGGATGTGGGCGGCAGCCTTGTCGACGACACGAGAACACTTTCGGCTCCATCCGGGATCGTCGACTACATCCCCGAAGAAATGATCGTCACCGTCCGAGCAGGCACGACGGTTGCCGACCTCCATGGAGAACTGGCCACCCGGGGCCAATGGACGGCCCTACCAGAGCGTGGCGGAACCGTGGGCGGGGCGGTCGCTGTTGGCGAGAACGACTTCCGGCGGCCCGTTCGCGGCGAACTGCGTGCCTCGGTCCTGCAGGTTCGATACGTGTCGTCCGACGGACGCATCGTGACCGGTGGAGGTCCGACAGTGAAGAATGTGTCGGGTTATGATCTCCCTCGCCTGCTGGCCGGGTCGTTGGGAACGCTTGGTTTTGTGGTCGAAGTTATCCTGCGAACCAACCCGATTCCCACCCACGTCCGGTGGTTTCAAAGTGCTGATGCCGACCCGTTCGCCGTCCGCTGCTCGCTCATTGCACCCGGCCCGATGCTGTGGGATGGCACCACGATGACCGTCATGCTTTACGGCCATAAACCCGTCGTCGAAGCCGATCTCGCTCTCCTCGGAACGCTCGGCAGCTTCTCCGAGTGCGAAGAACCCGATGCCCCGGTTGGACATCGATGGTCATTGGCTCCGAACGACCTGCACTCCATCTCATCATTCGCGGGCGAATTCGTCGCCGAGATCGGCGTAGGAACCGTGCACGCGACGACGCCTCAACCAGTTCGTGCGCTCGCCGCACCGATCCGACTGATTCACGAGCGTATGAAGGCCGAGTTCGACCCGACCGGCCGGTTGAACCCCGGTCGTGTCGTGGGAGTTCGCTGATGGACCTCGGACTCGATGACGACGAACTCAACACCTGTGTGCAGTGCGGGTTGTGCCTTCCACATTGCCCGACGTTTCGAGTGACCGGCGACGAGGCGTTCTCGCCGCGTGGACGTATCCACCTCATGCGCGAAGTACAGAATCACGACGCGCCCCTGACCACCGAGGTGATGGAGTCGTTCGAGACCTGTGTTCAATGCCGAGGGTGCGAACCTGCGTGTCCATCGGGAGTTCCCTACGGGCACCTCATGGAGGCAACACGCGAAGCGCTCGCTGATGCCGGCGAGATGACGCCGGTCTGGCAACGGCTCGCGTTCAAACCACTGGCACACCCTTCTGCGCTGCACGCCGGCTCATCGGCGCTGGCTATTGCCCAGCGGCTTCACCTCGTACCGAAACGTCTCGGAATCTCGGTCGAACTGCCAGTTCGCCGGCGCCCCCTCGAAACATCGGGAACCGACGTCTACTTCTTCACTGGTTGTGTCATGGATGCATGGCAGCGAGACGTGCACCGGGCAGGGATTCGGGTGATCGAGGCGGCCGGGTTCGGGGTCACGCCGACCAGCGACCTCGCGCCGTGCTGCGGCGCTCTCCAGGCCCATGCCGGACTCGCCGCAGACACTCGTTCGCTCGCCGACAAGATGATGCGAAACCTCGAGCCGGACCGTCCAATTCTGGTCGACTCTGCCGGCTGCGGTGCAGCGATGAAGGACTATGGACACCTGCTCGGAACAACCGAGGCCGAGGCGTTCAGCGCTCGGGTCTACGACATTCAGGAATGGCTCGCACCGCACGTCGACCGGTTGCCTGACGTTGCGCCGCTCGATCTGCGAGTTGCGATCCAAGATCCGTGTCACCTGCGCCATGTGCAACGAGTACACGAGGCGACACGCATCGTGCTGCGACCCTTCGTCGGCGAGCTCGTCGAACTCGATGACGACGGTCTGTGTTGTGGCGCCGGCGGCGCGTATTCGCTACTGCAACCCGAGCTGGCCAGCCAGATACGAGACCGGAAGGTGGAGTCGATCGCTCGGGTGACACCCGACGTCGTGGCATCGGCAAACCCGGGTTGTGCCATGCACCTCGCTGGGGTCGGAGTGCCGACGATTCACCCTATGGAGTTGATCGACCAGGCTCTGCGGCAGAACTCCTCGGGCCGAGCACCAACAACGCGATGACCGATCCGATGAGCCCACCGGTGCTCGACAGACCGAGATCGCCAATGGTGTCTCCATAGGTCAGCTGCAATCCGCCCGCACCGCCGAAGCCGTCTTCGGAGACCGCCCATTCCATGATCTCCCACCAGACGATAGCGATGGCGCCGAACCCATAACCGAGCAACACCGCATCTCGACGCTCGTGGACATTTCGAAATCGGAATGCGTGATACGCCATCACCAGAAGCACCCAGTTGATGGCGTGCAGAACGTCGTCGGTGACGGGATACGAGTCGTAGAAACCAAACAGATTGCCGAGTGTGTCGATCAGAAACGGCGACGCAAGTAAGGCATCGGCCGTGTGGGGGTACGGCTCCCACCGGCGCACCCTTGCGATGATGGGGACGAGCACCGCAGACGCCAGGAACAGTGGTGCCCGAAACCCCATCGCTTTTCCTTCGACCGTGCTCGGCACGATGACGATGGCGACGAAGAACGAGATGGCGAGTCCGATCTTCATCGCCATGTTGACGACTGCCACCCAGCGTTGACGGTCGAGTTCGAGTACCTGGGTGGGCGTCTGCATTGCCCGAAACTACTCGTCCATGTTCTGTGTCGGCTCGACGGTCGTCGGCGTGGGCGTGTTCGTGGTGGTCGGTGTCGGTGTGCTCGTCGTTGTGGGAGGTGTTGTAATTTCGAGATAGTTACCCGATGCCCAACCAGTGACGCCGTCGAAGGTCACCTCGATCCATGTACCTTCGGTGTTTCCGGTACCGACGACCTGAGAACCGACGGCAGCGCCGCTCACCAGTTCGGACGCAGCATCGGGTGTGGCTCGGATGTTGACGCCGATGGCTTCACCGATGACGACATAGGTGACCGGAGTGCGATCGACGTCGTCGGCAGCGATTATCTGATCACCGTCAGCGGGTCGCGAATCGAACGACACGCGACGGGTTGAGACCCATCCCTCGAAGTCGCCATACACGACGTGGACCCACTCCCCAGTTTGGTTGCCAGTCGTCAGCACCTCGGACCCGCTTGGAATTTCAGCGAGCTGGTCGTAGGCGGACCCAGGACCCGAACGAAGAGCTGCCGGGATTCCCTCGTTCGTGATGTGGAGACGAACGAACGCGCCCTGGGCGAGTGCCTCTCCGAAAGCGATGGATTCCGGTGCTTCGGTCGCTCCAGCTGCGAGTTCCTCGAGATCGGCTGTTAAGGCGTCGCGCTGCTCGTCCAACTGCTCGGCGAGTGGCCGATTCGTGATCGAAACCGGTGACTCGAGAGCACACGACGAAAGCACCAGAAGGGCCACGCAGGCAGCACCCGGCACACGGTTGAGGTGGCGCACACGGAACATGTGGGTCAATCGGCCTATACGCGTGCGTCTTGAGCCAACGACAGGAACAGGTATGAGTACCTCCGAGGTTCCCTATTCGGCATCGCCCAGTCGCGCTTAGTCGCCGCCAACCCCAAAGGTCGAGGTTGCGAACTCGAGTGCTTCGGACCAATCGTCGGCTCCTCCCATGATCCGCCCCCGAAGTTGCATCAGCGGCATGGTCCCGTCAATGGCGAGGGCTCCGATGATCCGATCTCCGCGCCGATAGAGCGCGAGATATTGAGCGGTATCGGGCGTGCAACCGATCTCGAGGAGCTCGTCTGCCTGGGTGCGTCCGGCGAATTGGATGCGGTGACCATATTGATCGGACCAAAAGTAGGGAATCGAGTCGCAGACGCGCGGCGCGGTCGGGTGCACGATGTTGTGAGCCACGACGGCTGCTTGTTCGACCGTGGTCGTCCAGTGCTCGATCCGCATCGACTCGCCATACCTCGGGTTGTTCCATTGGGCGACATCTCCAAGCGCGTGCACACCCGGTGGTCCGGCGCGGAGGTACTCGTCGCACACGACACCGTTTGTCGTGTCGAGCCCAGATCCGTCGAGCCAGTCGACGTTGGGGACGACACCGATCCCAACGACCACGAGGTCGGTCGGCAGCCTGCGCCCGTCGGCTAGCACAACTGCCTCCACTCGCTTGCGGCCTTCGAGTTTCGCAACACCAGTACCGCACAGCAGCGTCGTGCCGTAGCGCTCATGCAAACCGGCGCAAGCCGCTCCGGCTGCCTTTCCGATGGCACGTTCGAGAGGGTGCTCGAGCGCTTCGACCACGGTGACCTCGACCCCCCTCGTCCGCGCCGACGCGGCGACCTCAGCACCGATGAATCCGGCACCCACCACGACCATTTGCGATGCGCTGTCAAGAGCGTCGCGGATCGTGCGAGCGTCATCCACGGTGCGGACGGTGTACACACCTTCGAGCCCTTCCGTGCCGGCGAGCTGGCGCGGACGGGCTCCGGTGGCAACAACAACATGTTCGTACTCGAAGGCCATCGTGGCGGTGTGCACCGTTCGGCTGACGCAGTCGAGGCTCGTAGCTGCGGAGTCGACGTGAACCGCTATTCCGTCGTCCGCCAACGTCGCAGCATCTCGAAACTGTGTGTCATTCGCGGTCCGCTTCCCGGTGAGGACGTCCTTCGAGAGCGGTGGGCGGTCATAGGGCAGGTGGGTTTCGGCCCCGACCAAGTCGATCGACTCGGTGTAGCCGGCCTTGCGCAAGCCCTCAGCCACTCGCAGGCCGCCAAGCGACGCGCCGACAATTACTGCTCCGGCCATGGGTCATGCTCCGAGAAAGTCGCGAAGTTCTTGCGAAAGGGCGGTCGGGTTGTCCACGGGTATCACGTGCCCAGCGTCGGGGATCTCCACCAGTGCGCTGCCAGGAATTGTGTCGTGCATCCGCTGCATCACCTCGCCCCGGACGAACGTGTAGCCAGCGTGAACGAGAAGTGTCGGCACCTTGACTTCGGCGAGCTGCTCCCAGTGGTCGTCGTTTCGGAATGGCCACCGCTCGAAGAAGACGGCATCGTGTTTGGGCGCCATGCGTCCGGCCGCGTTCGAAGCGAAGGCACCGAACGCCAAAGCTGCCGTGGCGCTCACCGGTCCTCGGGGGTTGGACTCGGTGACCCAGGCCAGAACGTCGGCCATCGAATCGAAGTCGCGCGGCCTTGGCGGAACGTCGCGATCGGTCGCCTCGAACGACGGCTCGATGTCGACGAGGGCGAGGTGACTCACGCGAGTCGGGTGGGCAACGCAGTACTCGAGTGCGACGAGCGCTCCCCATGATGAACCGACAAGCGATACCTGTTGGCTCGCCAAGGCGTCGATCTGTAGGGACAGATCAGCGACATGGTCGCTGGTGTCGTAGGCACCTTCGGGTGAGTGAGCGCTGTCACCGTGTCCACGCATGTCGACGGCGACGACCCTGTTTGGTGCGATGCCTGAGGCGACGTCGGCCCAGCCCCAGGCTGAGCCGGTGACGCCGTGGACACACACGACAGGGGTTCCCGATCCACCGTAATCGATGGCGTGCAACGGTCCGGTTGATCCCTGGATGAATCTGTGCGTGACCGGGCCGAGTTGAACGGGCGGCATGGTTCTCCCTTGTTGGGTCGAGGCTGTTGGTTGGTGGGTGCTGATCACCTCAGGACGAAAACTCGCTCAACCACCGTCGATATGCCAGTGTGATCGCATCGGCGGTCTTGACATACATTTCTTCGCCGAGTTGCGAGGGAATGACACCCGGCGTGAGTGATTCCACGATCGGTTGGTCCTGGCCAAGCACTTCCCACTCGAAGTCGAGAAATTCTTGGTCGGACTCCGGATCCATGGCGTAGTTGCGCCCGATGAACCAGAACGATCTTGTCCGCTTCGGAGACATGGGACTCGCGCTCATGAACAAGACGTATCGAGCGCCACCCTCAAAGTGGCGATCGAGAAGCACGCTGTGGGGCATACTGATCCAGTACTCGTTCGTCGCCGTGATCAGGTCTCCGAGTCCGCTGAGGTGCTTCTTCATTTTTCCCGAAGGCGGTTCGACCACAGTCGCCGTGCACCGCAGGGCTCCTTGCTCCCGCCAGGTTTCATGGGCGCCAACCTCAGGTTTGTCGCGCGATCCGAGCAGTCCGTCATGCAACCAGGCGAAGTGCCCGAAGTCGACATAGTTTTCGAGACGCCGTACGGAGGCACACTCCCACTCATAGGGCTCGCAAGCGATGACGCGGAAGTCGGGGTCCTGCAAGTGGGGGAAGTCCGGAATCCCGAACACAGGGGTATCGGTCAGACTCACCCAGATGAGACCGTGGCGAATCTCACTCTGATATTTCTTGAGTCCCACCGAAAGACTGTCGCTGACACTTGGGTTGGCAGGAACCTCGACGACCGTGCCGGCCGAGTCGTACGCCCAGCCGTGGTAGGCGCAGCGGATGCAATCGCCTTCCACCGCACCGAGCGACAAGGAGGCTCCTCGGTGAACACAGCGATCGTCGAACGCGACCAACTCATCATTGATACGTGCAATGACGAGCCGGCGCTCCAAAAGCGTGACCAACATGGGCGACTGATCCAGATCGCTCGCCCTGGCGACCGGGTGCCAGAATTGGTCTAGGCATTCGTAGAAACGGTGGTCCTCTTGAAGGCTTGGCGGCCCGTCGGTAAGCATTTGTGCGATTCCTCGTAGCTTGTGTTCTGGCGGGTCACGGCGGACAGATTGGTACCCTCGCGTGCAGAGCCTATGTGGCTATATTGCTCTAGTCAATATTACTGAAAGGTTTCGGAATGGACGACGAAGAAGTCGCCATCGCACCCCAGCTCGGTCCCACCCTCAGGCGGTGCCGCAAAGCGGCAGGTCTGACACTGCAGGAACTGGCCGACCAATCGGGTCTCTCGCAGCCGTTTTTGTCGCAGATTGAGAACATGAGGGCGATGCCGAGCCTGCTCTCGTTGCATCGCGTCGCCAAATCGCTGAGGACCACGACCGTCGCGCTGCTCGAGCCCAGTCATTCTGCGATCACATTGGTACGCAACGGCGAGGGGGACCGGTTCGCGCTGGCAGACGGCGCGACCATGCGGTTCCTCACGCCAGGTGACGGTCATCGCCTCGAGGCCAATGAGACGACCGCTGCGCCCGGCGTTGCCATGTCGCATGCGATCGTTCACGAGGGCCAGGAGATGATCCGACTTCTCGAAGGCGAGTTGACGGTACATCTCGAAGGTACCGAGGACACCGTGCTCCAGGCCGGCGACACGATCTCGTATCCCGCCTCTACCCCTCATCGTTGGAGTTCAGGACAACAAGGCGCGAAATTCCTCATCGTTTCTAGCCCGCCGTCCTTCTGACGCTGGGTGACCCAGGAACAGGCTTGGCCCAGCGAGGCGCAGGTTCGCCGCCATGTCAATCATCGATCGAGATGGCTTCAACAGGGCAGCACATCACCGCGGACTCGACCTTCACGCGGCTGCTCTCGTCTGTCTGGAACGCGACGGCCTTGCCTTCCGAATCGAGTTTGAACAGCTCGGGGGCGATGCCCACGCACATGCCGGCACCAATACATCTCCCGCTATCGATTGCTACGCGCACCTTGATCCCCTAGAACTCGTCTCGATATTGAACATACCGATAACTCTACCGAACGCCCGAGCGCCGAGCTCCGGCGGACGTCCGGCGTCGACTTGTCAACAGTATCCGTGCCGGACCTGCCCGACAAAGGGCGAACCAACTCGCTCGCCACCAAATCTTCGGGCCGCGTCCTCACTGGAAAGAGTCACGTTCCCCCAATCGGACCCGGAAACATTTGCGAGGTCAATATCCTTCGCCTAGTTTCAGCTGGGCACCCCAAGGGACAACTCTTGAACGGGGCACGTCCAAAGAAACGAACTATATTGATGCAGTCACTATATTGATGCAGTCAATAGTCTATCGTTTGACATTTCGTTGAGGTCCGCCGCGACTGAGGAGAAACAACACACATGGGTAGACATGATGGCCGAGTCGCAATCGTCACCGGCGGTGCCGGCGCCATAGGAACCGCATACTGCAAGGGGTTCGCCGCTGAAGGCGCCACGGTGGTCGTCGCTGATCTCGCGGACCCATCGGATCTCGTGAACGAACTGCGCGCCAGCGGGTGCCAGGCGCTTGGCGTCACCGTCGACATCGCCGACAAGGCGTCAACCGAAGCGATGGCGCAAACCGTACTCGACGAGTACGGAAGGGTCGACATCCTCGTCAACAACGCGGCTTTCTTCAAAGAAGTCAGTCGAGGACCAATGGAGGACATCAGCGTCGACGAGTGGGATCTCACAATGGCGGTCAACGTTCGCGGCCCCTGGCTCTGCTCCCGCTCGGTGCTCCCCGCGATGAAACACCAAGAGCACGGCCGCATCATCAACATTTCATCCAATGTCGTGTGGAAGGGTGTACCGGGCTTTCTCCACTACACCACATCGAAGTCGGCTCTCGTCGGTTTCACCAGAGCACTCGCGAATGAAGTCGGTGCTTACGGCATCACGGTCAACACCGTTGCCCCCGACTTCATCCCCGATGACTTCCTCAGAGAGCATCAGCCCGGCAATGAGGAGGCAGTGAACGCACAACGCGCCATCAAACGGACATCAGTGCCCGAAGACATGGTGGGAACGATTCTCTACTTGTCGAGCGACGCGGCGTCGTTCGTCACCGGTCAGGCAATGCTGGTCAACGGCGGCGCCTTCATGTACTAGAGGAGATCACCAATGACAGATTCATCAGGCGCAGTTCCTGAAAGCTGCGATCTCCTGCTGGACGGCGCGGTCGTGATCACGCTCGACGAAACCCGGCGCGTCATCGAAAACGGGGCCGTCGCGATCCTTGGCGACCGGATCGTTGCGGTGGGAGAGTCGGACCAACTGGCAAATTATCGAACGGGTGCGACTCGCACCATCAACTGCTCGGGAAAGGTCGCCATGCCTGGCCTCACCGACGGGCACACTCACTTGTTCCAGACGCTCGGTCGGGGCATGGGCGACGGGCTGAGCCTGGTCCCATGGTTGCGCCGATTCATGTTTCCCTATGCCAAAACGATCTCGGGCGAGATTGCTGCAGCAGGGGCTCGCCTCGGCGCTTTACAGGCCGCCCTATCCGGAACAACGGTCGTGGTCGACAACCATTATGGCCCGACGGACACAGGCACCACACTTGCCATTGCTGATGCAATCGAGAGCGTCGGCATTCGTGGCGCCGTGGCACGAGGGATTTTTGGCAACCCAAACCGGGGTAGCGAGATCATGGGGGTGGCGCCCGAATTGTTTCCGTGGACCAACGACGAAGAGCTGGCCATCACCAAGGAATGCATCGAGGCCCGACCCGGCGGATCGCAAGTGGAGATCTGGCCGGGACCCGAGAACATCGTCTATGTAACACCAGACTTGATCGCCGCCTCTGCAGAGCTCGCAGAGCATGCCAACGTACGTTGGCACATGCATTGCTCGGAATCCGCAGCAGAGATCGAGTTCTTCGAATCGATCTACGGCATGCGGCCGGTGACTTGGCTCGCATCCGAGGGCCTGCTCAGTCATCGGACCACCCTGGCCCATGCCATCTGGCTCGACGACGACGAAGTCGCGGCCATGGGCGAGAATCGATGCACCGCAGTCCACAATCCGATCTCGAACCAGTACCTCGCTTCGGGCGTCATGCGCCTCCGGCCCCTGCAAGCCTCGGGGGCAAACGTGGCTCTCGGCAGTGACGGCGTGGCCGTGAGCGGGCAGGACATGTTCGAAGCCATGAAGGCAGGGACCCTATTGCACAGGGTCCATCACCTCGATCCGGAGGCCACCACCGTCGAACAGTTCATGGAGATTGCGGTAACCGGTGGCTCGACGATGACCGGCCTCGACACCGGATCTCTGACTCCGGGGCGCCTGGCGGACATGATCGTCCTCGATATTGACAAGGTGCGCCACACGCCGTGGAATCGACCGGTCGCATCGGTCGTCCACGGCGGTACGGCCGCCGATGTCGACATGACTCTCGTCGGCGGCAAGATCATCGTCGAAGACGGCAAGTCCACGCAGGTCGACGAGGACGAAGTACGCTCTCGTGCGATCGAGGCGGCTCAGCGGCTGATCGCCGAGGCTGACCTCTCTGGGTTGACGCAAGGTTGGTTCTCCCCCAACGGCATGTAGACCCCCCCCGAAGCGCAGTTCAGGTGGCGCACACGGAACATGTGGGTCAATCGGCCTATACGCGTGCGTCTTGAGCCGACGACAGGAACAGGTATGAGTACCTCCGAGGTTTCCTATTCGACATCCGAATTGTACGGCCAACGAAATGCGCTGGTTCGAGAGATCCCCGCGTGGTTGGTTGCGAACGACCCGCACAATCCCTCTCGAAGGCGCGCTGCAGTGCGCGAGGTCCGACGGATCACACAAGAGGAGTACGTCGCTGATGACCTCGACGATGACGTCGAGTGGATCATGACCAACGATCTCGGCCGTCGATTGCCGATCGTGATCCACCTCGACATCGCGACGCGTCGCGAATTGGTCGAGCTCGCCGCCGACGTTGCCTCGGTCGGCACAGGTCTGACCCCGACCGATGCACAGTTCATCGAGCTGCTCGGCGCAGGTTTGGGTATCGAAGCAGATTTGGTCGAGGCGCTCGTGTTTGCCGCGGTGCAAAGCGCTGCGCTTCGAGCGGCCTGACCCTCAGTTGGTGGCGAGGGCCTGTTCCCAGGCGCCGTAACCCCCGAGTAGGTCCGAGACGTCGTCGAAACCACCAGCGATCAGACGACTCGCGGCAATCGATGAGCGGAACCCACCAGCGCAGTAGATGACCGTTGGCCGTGTCGGGTCAAGCTCCCCGAGCCGCTCGTTCAAACGTGTCAGCGGCACGAGGATCGCGCCTTCGATGACCCCACCTTCGGTTTCACCGGGTTGACGAATGTCGATCAGCTGCAGATCGTCGACCGTGGTGCGCGCCCGCTGAAGCCCCTCGACGTCGAGACGCGAGCTTGTCCGAACCGAGTCGGCGTGTTGGGAAAACGACCGAATCGGGTCGATGAGGTGACCCCGCACGCGGTCGAAGCCGATCCGAGCAAGTCGAATCTTCGATTCGAGTTCGGTGCCTGGCTCGGCAACCAACACGATGTCCACATCGGGTTCGATCACTCCGCCGACGAATTCGGCATACCGGCCGGAGAGCCCGACGTTTATCGAGCCCTCGAGGTGGCCGAGTGCAAACTCGACCGGGTCCCGGCTGTCGATCACGATGGCGCCCTCGGCCTGTTTGGCAATGACCTCGTGAAGTTCGAGCGGTGCTGGTGCAGCGTGTTCATCGAGAATTGGTCGCAACTCTCGATTGAGTACAGCATCGAAGCCGAAGTACGCAGGTGGCGCCGTCTGACCTGCGGTCACCACGTCGATGAAGTCTTGCTTCGACATCGGCGCGAGTGCGTAGTTCGACCGTCGTTGTTCACCAATCGTGCACGACGTGCTGCTGGACAGACTTTTTCCACACGACGAGCCAGCACCATGACCTGGGTACAAGATGGTCTCGTCGGGCAGGGTCATCAACTGCTCGTGAAGCGAATCGTAGAGATCGCTTGCCAGTTCCTCGCTCGTCACGCCTTTGGACGACAGTAGATCCGGACGCCCGACATCGCCGATGAACATCGTGTCACCGGTGAACACCGCGTGCGGCGGCGCGTCCGCCGATTCGTACACGACGATGCTGATCGATTCGGGTGTGTGTCCTGGCGTATGACGAATCTCGAGTTCGACCTGACCGAGGCTGATGCGTTCGCCGTGCGCGAACTTTCGCGACTCGAACTCCGTCTCGGCCTTGTCGCCGTAGCCGATCTCGGCGCCGGTGGCCTCCGCGACCTCGAGGTGGCCAGACAAGAAGTCGGCATGAAAGTGTGTTTCGATCACGAAGTCGATCGACATTCCATGCTCGGCGGCGGACTCGAGGTATGGACTGATGTCGCGGCGTGGGTCGATCACGACGGCGCGCCCAGTTGTCTCGTCGCCGATGAAATACGACGCCTGACTCAAACACTCCAGGTAATGCTGTTCGACGATCATGGGCGGGTCTCCTGTCGTGGATGAATGTGTACGTTGTTGCTCTATTTGTACGTACATTTCGGCCTCGCGTCAATGTTTCACACCGATTCACCGAGGTCAGCGTGAGCCGGACACGACGTGAGGCGACACCAAGGCCGCAGAGGAGTCGCTGAAGTACCATCTCGAAATGGACGTGTACGAGGCAATCGAAACAGCGAGCATCGACGAACTTCGACACCTCCAACTCGAACGGCTCACGAACTCTGTTCGCCACGCGTATGAGAACGTCGCCCATTACCGAAAGACCTTCGACGAGGCTGGAGCGCACCCCGACGACCTCTCCACCCTCGACGACCTCGCGTCGTTCCCGATCCTCACGAAGGAGGACCTCCGCCAGAACTATCCATTTGGCATGTTTGCCGTGCCGCGCTCCGACGTCATTCGTCTTCACGCATCGTCGGGCACCACGGGGAAACCCACGGTCGTTGGGTACACGAAGAACGATCTCGAGACATGGGCCACGGTCATGGCGCGTTCGATCCACGCCGCAGGCGGGCGATGCGGCGATATTGCTCACATCGCCTACGGGTACGGACTCCTCACTGGTGGACTCGGGGCGCACTATGGCGCCGAGAAGCTTGGCTGCACCGTCGTGCCAATCTCGGGAGGCCAGACCGAGAAGCAGGTGCAGCTCATTGCAGATTTCGAACCCCGGATCATTCTCGTCACACCGTCGTACTGTCTGAACCTGATCGACGAGATGGAACGGATCGGGATGGATCCAGCATCGTGCTCACTCGAGATCGGAATCTTCGGTGCGGAGCCGTGGACCGATGGGCTCCGCGAGGAGATCGAGACTCGTCTGGGTATCGACGCCGTCGACATCTACGGATTGTCCGAAGTGATGGGACCCGGCGTTGCTCAAGAGTGCGTCACGACCAAGGATGGACTCACCGTCTGGGAGGATCACTTCTACCCCGAGATCATCGATCCGGACACCGGCGCCGTGTTACCCGACGGCGACTTCGGCGAGCTGGTTTTCACCTCGCTCACCAAAGAAGCGTTTCCGGTCATTCGATATCGAACGAGAGATCTCACTCGTCTGCTCCCGGGTACGAGTCGCACGATGCGCCGCATCCAACGCATCTCGGGACGCTCCGACGACATGTTGATCATCCGAGGTGTGAACGTGTTTCCCTCACAGATCGAAGCGGAGATTCTCAAAGTCGAGGGTCTGACCCCGCACTTTCAGGTCATCGTCGATCGGGTGAAGAACATGAAGTCGTTGACGATCGAAGTCGAGCAGATTCCCGAGTCGCCACACGGACCAGAGGAACTCGGTCGACAATTGCTCGTGCACGTGAAGGCCAACATCGGTGTCAGTGCCATCGTCAATATCGTCGGACTCGGCGAGATTCCCCGCTCGCAGGGCAAAGCCGCCCGCGTCATCGACCGCACGACGGGCGCCTGAGCGCCGAATCGTGCGGTCGAAGCTCTACCGAACTGACGGACGAGAAGCCACGGTCACGAGGCCCATGCCCATCATGATCATCAGCACTCCTGCGAGGAGTGCAATGTTCGTGTCGCGCCCGGTCACGGCGAGCTGCTGAACGGGCGTCTCGACGACACCTTGCACCGCGGTCTCGATCGTCGAAGCTGGAGCGACGGCGACGCCAGTGGTCGTCGTAACCGCTTCAACCGAGGGGGCCTCGGTCGTTGGAGCAGCGATCTCTGGGGCTTCGGTCGTCGCTGTCGGAGCAGCGATTGCTGGGGCTTCGGTTGTCGTGGTCGCTGGAGCCGCCACTTCGACCTCGCTCGTCGTGAATCCGATGCACGAGACGTTCACCGAGTTCACGCCACCCTCGCCCAGATGCTGCACCGTGACCGTCTTTGCCTCCGCGATCTCGACTGCCGAAAAGCTCGTGACGATCTTTTGGCTGTCGCTCGGCACATCCTGTGTCGGTGGCGACACGTACCCGTTGTCGAGCATGAAGAACCATTGTTCTTGGGTCTGCTCGGTCTGGTACGTGGGGTATGGATGGTTGTCATCGGACACCAACGTGATGTCATAGGTGCCCGCGGGCAGCCCGATCGCAAACGGTCCAGCGCTGGTGCTAATGCCATCGTTGATCAGTCGAGTTCCGGAGAAGTCGAAGCTGTACTCGCCACAACCAGCATCGGCGGCGCTCAATGCCGGAGCGGTCACGAGTACCGTGCCAGCGATCATCAAGAACGCACCGAGCACCTTGGCCGCAACATCGCGAGCGCGCCGTGCACCTTTGTCTTCGTTGGTCATCATGTGATCATCTCTCCAATTGTCGGTCGTTGGTGAATCGCTGCGGACCTCGACGACTTCGAATTGTCCGCGGATTGTTTTTTCGTCCCCATAGCGGGGCCGATGAGAACGGGGATCGGCGCTCGACGAGCGAGGCGATACACCGCGCTGCCAAATAGTGTTCCGGAGAATCGATGGTTTCGGGCAGACACCAACAGCATATCGAAGCCCTCATCGACGGCGTGGGACACAAGCGCCGCATCTGCTCGCCCCGAGACGAATGCGAGTTCGGCGTGCTCGAATCCGAGCGTCAGCGCGGCAACTTCGAGTTTGCCCTCGAGAGCTTCATCTGTGTGAAAGAAATCGGGGCTGATTGCCGTCTCGCGATCGAGAGCGGTCACCAATCGGATTCGGCGAATGCCAGGAGCGAGTTTCGCAACCACGTGGCGGACACTTTCGACGGACTCGGGCGTGCCATCGATTCCAACGAGAAGGTCGAGCCAACCTGGCGAAACTTCACCGTCTCGAATGACGCGAACAACGGATTGTTGATGCCGGACCACCCAGCGCATCACTGGCACGATGAACGGACCGAGCCACACGCCGAGGGCAGCGAACAGCAAGAAATTGTGCCCTCGCCGCCTCATGATGAATGACGCCAACAGCCCAACTGCCGACCAAACCACCACGGCAATAACGAGATTCGTCACACCTGGAGCCTCATCCGATCACGATCGATCAGGCAGGGCCCAAGGTCACGTCTTCGAGATCATGTTCTTTCGAGCGGTGTAGGTCACCGAGGTCGCGGTTCGTGTGGACCGAATGTGTTCTTCCAACTCGACTGCGGCGCCCGCTGCGTCGGATGACTGCAAGATGACGTCGCCCGAACGGTTGATCTCGCGATCTGATCGCTCGTCCTCGAACGCCCGTGGACCGAATGCAACCACGGGGCTGCTCGTCCGAGCAATCGTGTCGAAGGCAACGCTGCCCTCGCAGATCCACGCGAGACCTTGATGTGCGCGCGTCGCCAAGACGAGGATTCCGGATTTCGACCGGTCGACCAATTCTGCGCAGATCTGGTCGTGGCCGAGCGGTCCAGTCGCCATCGAGGCGTGGATTTCGTCTGGCAACCAATCGGTGAGGTCGTGGTAATCACTGTGATAGATCACACCTTTGGGATCGATGAGCACCTTGGCCAACGGAACCTCGATCGCTGTTGCGAGCTCGTGGCCAGCCAGAAGGGCGGCACGTTCATCGACCTCGTTGGAGACTGCGACGACCACGTTGTCGACGACGGTGGGTTCAGTGGTCACCATCGGGCCCACCAAGATCACCGGCGCGGAACTCTCACTCAGCAAAGCGGCGGCGAACGATCCCACGTAGTGCTGGTTGTGAAACGGCGTCGCCGCGGTCGCCATGCACACGAGGCGATGTTTACACGCGTCCAACACCGCCTCGAGCGGATTCTCGTGGGCGATCAACTGGAGGACGACGGGTTTACCGATCGACGCAGCCAACCGTTCGACGGCACCGCCGAGTCTGCGAAACTCGACAACGACGTCGTCTTCGGGGTGGATGATCGACACCACCTCGATCGAACATCCGAGGTTGTCGGCAAAGAGCACTGCGACTCCCCCGACCCGAGCCAGGTCATCTGCTCGCGCCAGAGGAATCGTTATCGAGTCATGGCTTTCGAGCGGGTGAATCATCGGTCAAGCCTCTGGTCGGTGAGCGTTCTGCGTTGGCCGATCAGGTGAAGATGATCTGTCCGCCCGCTGCCATCTCATAAAACTCGCCGACCGTGATGATGTCGTCAACCTGATCGATGAGGTCCGTACGTTCGATGCCGAACAGATCGACCGATGCGAGGCACGCGTACAATCCCGCGCCCGTGTCAGAGATCATCTCGACGAATTCGGCAATGCCAGGAATGTCGAGCTCCTCGATTTGATGTTCCATGTACTTGGTCATCAGCGAGGAGACACCTGGCAGTCCGCCCGCCCACGTCGGAATGTGTAGTCCGGGGTTTCCGACGGTCGCGACCTTGATGTGGTCGATGCGTTTCTTGTGGATTGCGTCGAGTCCGAAGAACGTGAAGAAGAGGTTGGCCTCGATGCCTTCGGCACGAGCTCCATTGGCCATGATCAGTCCTGGATAGATCTCCTCGAGTGATCCTTTCGAGATCACTATCGAGACCTTTTCGATCGCTCCGGATTGTGGCGTTTCCATTGTTGGTCCTTTCATACACAGCCGCGTGGTTTGGGAATTCCCGCGCAGCTTGCAGCGATTTTTGCCGGTCCTTTGGGGAAGAGCTGATACAGCTCCTTGACGGTCACACCCGACGTTTTTCCGAGCTTGCGCACCGTGGGGCCTGTCCCCTTCTCGAAGTACTCCGAGCGCATGAAATGCAGGACCTGCCAGTGTTTGTCGGTGAGTGGCGTTGGCACTCCCCATTCCTCGGCCAGTGGTGTGGCCATTTCTTCAGTCCACTGGTTCGGGTCGACAAAGAAACCTTCGTCGTTCACCTCGACAGCGACTCCCGCGAGTTCTTTTGTGGGCATGACTACATCCTTCGTGTGTTCGTGTTTGAATCAGGTCTTGTTGGCAACAGTGTGTTTGCCCGACATCGGCATGTCTGCGCCGATCCCGGGAATGTCTCGTCCGGGAAGAAGTCCGTGCCAATAGAACGATTGGAACATGAGCTTGCCCAGGTGGTTGAGCCGTGATTCCTTGAGCAATGGCAGCCCGACAGGGCCTGGATAATGCCCGGTCAGAGGTTCGGTCTCGTAGTTGAAATCGATGAGAAGCGCTTTGGAGAATCCGGTTTCGATGAAGCAGTTGGCGTGACCATCGAAGCTCGCCTCGAATGGGCGATCGTCGAGGAACGCTTCGACGTTGGCCACGAGAACTTCACCTTCGAAGTGGGTGACCGACCCGGCCTTTGATGCCGGGACATCGGCAGCATCGCCGAGAACGAAGATGTTCGGCTTCACCAGTGACTGCAAGGTGGAGTTGTTGGTCGGAATGAACCCGAGTTCGTCCCCGAGGCCTGGCGAGTTCTCGACGTATGCCGCTCCGCCATGCAGAGGAATCATGACCGCAACATCGAACGGAATCTCGGTTTCGTCGTAGCCGACGAGTTTCTTGCCGACTCCGTCGACCTCGCCGGTGTTGAATTCGGTGATGAGCTCGATGTTCTTTTCGTCGAGGAGCGACGAAAGTGTCGCGGAGGCTGTCGGTTTGGTGAACGCTCCGTCGAGCGGTGTGACGTAGGTGATCGTCACCTGGTCGCGCACACCTTTCTCGGTGAAGTACCAGTCGGCGAGAAACGCGAACTCGAGTGGTGCGACCGGGCACTTGATCGGCATGTCAACGATGTTGATGACCAACCGACCCGACTCGAACGACGCCAACTTCTCGGCCAGCGCGACTGCGCCTTCCATGTCGTAGAAGGTGAACACGTTCTCGAGCCATCCTGGCCCGTCCATACCCGGGGTCTCCTCGGGCTGCAGGACAGATCCCGTCGCGACCAAGAGGACGTCGTAGGAAAGAACACCCCCATCGCCGAGAACGACGTCGTTCGTTTCGATATCGACGCTGCTGACTCCCGTCTGGTGGTAGTTGATACCGCGTCGTAGCTGCCGAGCGCGTGGCCGGGTTATCTCGTCGGCGTTCGCAAGACCGAACGGGACGAACAACAATCCTGGTTGATAGACGTGGTCGTTGTTCTGATCGACCACATCGATCTGGAGTTCGCTCTCGTCATAGGTTTTTCGGAATCGATTCGCTGCGAGCGTGCCACCGGTACCCCCGCCGAGAATGACGAGCTTCCTCTGCTGATTGCTCATGATTGACTTCCTGTCCGAGTTGGCACGATCACTAGAGGAACGTGCGAGTGGCGGGCAATCTTCTCGGTCACGCTGCCGAGCATCCACCGCGTCATACCGGAACGCCCGTGGCTCGCGATGACGATCAGGTCGACACCTTCTGCGTCGATGACCTCGAGGATTGCTTCCGCTGGCGACGTGAACGTCCGTACCACGACCGACGTCTCGAGGTCTGGGGCGTGCGCTGCGGCAAGTCGGCGAAGCGTTTCTTCGCCGGCCTGTTCGAGCGAAAGGTGTTCAGCTGCAGCAAGTTCCTCGAGAACTTCGCGTTCTGGAAGGTTGATGTTCGTCATGACGACGAGCGACGCTCCGGTGGCCGCAGCAACCATCACGGCATAGTCCATCGCAATCTCCGATCGCGAGGAGAGGTCGACCGGAACAAGAATCTTCTTCGGTGCCTTCGTCATTGACATACCCTCACTGTTTCGTGTTGCTGATTGATCTCAGTCAACCGGCTTTGTCGGCGACCCAGTAGGGCCGATCGTCCTCGACGCCTCGAGGAAGATGCCGGGCTGGTGAGCCGAGCGTCGACTCAGTCGACGAGCATCGCCAACAAGTCGTAACTCGACAACAGACCCACGACGACTCGGCGATCACCTTCGGTCACGATCAAGTGATGGACGTAATTGGTCCGCATCAGTTCAGCCGCCTCGGACACGCTCTCGGTGAAGTCGATCAAGATCGGTGGCCCAGCCATGATCTCGCCGAGGACATCGTCGGGATCGCGGCCCTGGCAATCAGCGAGTGTGACCATTCCCAACGCCTGATCCTGCTCGACGATGGGGATCGCGTGCAGCCCGGTTGCGGTGAGCAGCTCCCGTGCCCGTTCCATGGAATCTGTGGGTCCGAGCATGAGCACGTCCCCAGTCATGAGGTCTCCGATGTGATGAATCGACGGCGTGGCCATGATGAATCTGATCTCCGTTCGGGGGATACGTTGATGGACACTACGACGAGCGGGTTGAGGCGGGCAGGGACAAAGGTCACGACGCCTGACGTCCTTGTGACCGATTCGACTCGTCGAGTTCGCGTGAAAGGCGCCCCGATGTGAGACCGTGGTCGATGGTGCCGAGCGCGAAACGAGTCCCCACGAACGTCGCAACGAGACTGCGACGGCGATGAGCCGCCAGCCGATCTACACAGGCTGGAAGGTCGTCGGAGCAAGTGCTGCGCTTTGGGCCCTGCAGTCGATGTTGTGGATGCAGGGATTTGGCAACTTCGCCGTGCAACTACGAGGTCAGTTCGGCTGGTCCAAGACCTTTTTCTCCGTGGCGTTCGTCGGAACCCGCGCCGGCAGCGCACTCCTCGGTCCGGCCCAGGGTGTGGCGCTCGGGCGTTGGGGCACCAAACGGGTGATGCGAGTCGGCGCAGCTTTTGTTCTTGCTGGATTCATCGGACTAGCGATGATCGAAACCCGAACGCATTTCATTCTGGCGTTGTCGGTGGCTGCTGTCGGAATGGCACTCGCTGGTCTCTTGACGATCACTTCTGCGGTCGTGCAATGGTTCGAACGCAAACGAGCCCAGGCCCTCTCGATTCAGACGATGGGGTTCGCCATCGGTGGCTTTGCGGGGCCGTTGCTCGTTGTAGGTTTCGGGTGGTTTGGTTGGCGGCCGACGATCGCTGGGGCTGGAGTTGTTCTGTTCGTGGCGATTTCGTTGGCGTCCACGATCATCGGGACGGATCGATCGGCGTCCGACGAACCTCTCGACGGGATTCCCGCCGATGTGGCCTCGACCGCATCACGGGCCGAAGGCGTCAATGACGTCCACCTCACCGCGCAGCAGGCGATGCGGACGCGAGCGTTCTGGATGATCTCTATGGGCCATGGTTGCGCACTCATCGTGGTCAGTTCGACGATCGCACACATCGCGCTGTACCTGACCGAGGACCGAGGTTTCAATGCCAAACAGGCTGCGTTGATCGCTGGCGCGATCCCGGCGTTCCAGTTCATCGGGACGGGCCTCGGCGGATTTCTCGGCGATCGAATGAACAAACGCATCATCGTGGGCATTGCGATGTGTGCCCATGCGCTCGGACTCGCCTTGATGACCTGGGTCGACAGCGCATGGACGATCGGCGCTTTTGTGGTGTTGCACGGCCTGGCGTGGGGAGCGAGAGGTCCGCTTATGCAGGCCATTCGCGCTGACTACTTCGGCACGACACACTTCGCCGCGATCATGGGCTGGTCCTCGATCGTCATCACCTTCGGCGTGATCGTGGGGCCTCTGCTCGCCGGTGTTCTCGCCGACGTCACCGGTAGTTACCAACTTGGTTTCACGATCATCGCCGCACTCGCTCTGGTCGGCAACATCTTTTGGTTTCTCGCAACTCCTCCCGACATCGCCCGCAGCATTCAGGCGTAGCCGATCGTCGGCCCTGCGCCTCAGAGGGCGTCACGCCGTCGTGTTGTTGCGGCGCCGAGGCAATGGCAGGAGGGTGGCCAAATCACGGTTCTCGAGTGGATCGAGTACCGAGTGCTGCACACATGCCGGAACCAGCTCGTCGGTCGCCGGATGTCCCATCGTGTACGCGCATGCCTCGAGCCGCTCTTGTGCCTCGACGATGCGCGGCTCGGTCGCGCGGGTGCCCGCTTTCATGTGTTCCCAGCCAGCGGCAGTGTCGGCTGCGTCGATGAACTGGTGCATGACGAACGTCATCGGTCGAGCGCGCCACCACGGCTGCATGATGCCTCCCCCGCGTCGAGCAAAACGTTTCGACCATCGTGCGGCGTCGGGGATCACTCCTGGGCTGGCTGCGATGCATCGAGCCGCCCGGATTGCCGACTCGGCCCGACCACGTAGCACGAAGTTGCCCGGAAAGGCTTCGAACCACGAGGACACGGCACGGTGGTCGAGCGGCTCGTCGTCGTCGAAGAGCGGCACGTACTGCTCGTCGAGATACGCGCCCCAGGTCACGCGGTTGCATCGCGTGTCACCCACTTGTATCGCCTGATAGCCGAGGGTCGTCCCAGCACCAGCTTCGACTTCGCTCCAGACGATGTCGGACGTCAGCTGGCGGTATCCCTCGGACCACCGCGCTTCGTTGCCGATGTACGCCGCCGGTTGAAAGGAAAACATTCGCCAGCCCTGCGCTTGGCACGAACGAACGATGTCGGCCACCGACTCGACGTTCTCGGGGGTGACCGTCATGTTGTGCGCGAGGTAGTGCGTGATCCCGTACTCGCGTTCCAATCGGTCGAACATCTCACAGAAGCGACCTCGGTACTCGTGCAGTTCGGCCTCCGACTGCGGTTTCTTGATGTCTGCACGGCCCACCATCGTGGTGTCGAAATGTGCAGCGAACGACAGGTGCGGGAAACGAGGTTTGTCGTCCTCACCCACGGCGACCGCTCGCAGGTAGTCGTAGTCGAAATCTCCGTGTGTGAAACTCATGGGAATCCGACCCAGCGCCCGCATGATCCGAAGTGCCTCGGCGTGATCGTCTGGTTCGAGCAGGCTTACCTCGCCGCCGATCAACTGCGAAAACGTGCCCCACCCACGTCGGCGTCGCAGATACTTCATCTGCTTCGACACTTCGTCGAGGGTGTGCGGTCCGTCGATACGAACCTTGTTGGCATCGGCGGAGTGATAACACGGTTTGCACGCGAAGTTGCACTTCGGAAAAACTCCGTGGGTCGCCTCGCAACCAGTGAACTTTCGACCGAGCATCTGCCCGGGAACCTGTGCCGATTTCGGCAGCGAGTCCCACCGCCGAGCCAAAGCTTCGGTCGTTTCTCGGTCGACGGGTCGTGTCGACAACTCGAAGTCTCGTGCTCGCTGCAAGATCATCTGTGCTCAGCTCCGAAGTTTCGACCTGCCAGGAGGAACAACCCCTCGACGCTCCCCTACGATTCCCGGCGAGACACTTTTGATGAACCGAACCAAACCCACGCTCGCGCTTGCGCGACTCGTCTTTCTCGGTCTGTTGTTGACCGGCGCCGCAATCGTGATGTTGGTGACCGGAACCGATCGCCTCGGCGACATGCTGCAGTCCGCAGCGGAAAGCCGCTGGGGTGTGTTGGCATTCTTCGTGGTGTACGTGACCGGTGTCGTGCTGTTGCTTCCCGGAACGCTCGGTTCGATCGCTTCGGGCGCGGTGTTCGGCTTCGGGATCGGATTTCCACTCGCTCTCGGATCGGCGACCGTCGGCGCAACGCTCGCGTTTCTCCTGTCTCGCTCGCTCGGCCGCGACGGGAGCCGACAACTTCTCGGTACACATCTGATCTCGATCGATCGTTGGATCGGCACGAACGATTTCGTCTCGATCCTCGTGCTCCGCCTCATGCCGATCGTGCCGTTCAATGGTCTGAACTACGCAGCCGGTCTCACCGGTGTGCGACTCAACCGATACGTCGCATCGACCGTGCTGGGCATGGTCCCAGGCACGGCCCTCGTCACGTTTGCGTCGTCTCGGGCAAACGACCCCTCCGGCAACTCGTTTCTGCTCGCATCCGCAGCGCTCGCGGCCACCGCAGTCGTCAGCGCCATTTTCGCCCGACGATTTCAGAACAATCGAACCACCACCCGATCTACAGCGGATCGACGCTAGCTCTCCCCGACTTCAGGTTTGTCGTGGGTACGATCTATCCCAACCCCTATGTTCGATGCCCCACTTCGTCGTCGGCTGAAACGACCCCTCGACTCTGGCGCCGCGTGGTTCGAGAGACGCCGAATCACTCCGAATCAGCTCACCGGCCTCGGACTCGCCGTTGGTCTGGGAGCATGTCTCGCGGTAGCGAACGATCGATGGGTGCTCGGTGTGGTCTTGTGGCTCGTGAACCGAGCGATCGACGGTTTCGACGGCCCACTCGCTCGACGAGCCGGCGAGACCCAACTGGGTGGTTTTCTCGACATCATGGCCGACTTCACGATTTACGGCGGCCTGGTGGTGGCACTTGGGTGGTCGGTGCCCGATGCACGTGTCGCTGCACTGTTCGTCCTTCTCGCCTACTACTTGAACGGCAGTGCGTTCTTGGCGTGGTCGAGTCTTGCCCAGAGTCGCCACGTCGACGGCGACGAACGCAGCTTGCACTTTCCGGCTGGCATCGCCGAGGGCACTGAGACCATTGTGGCGATGACACTCATCCTGCTCATCGGGCGATGGACAGAGGAACTTCTGTGGGCGTGGGCCATAGTCGTGGCGCTGACGGTGGTTCAAAGAATTCGATTCATCGCGATCAACCTGCGGGATGATCGATCTTCCGCAGAAAATTCAAAACCGGTCGTGTAAGTTTGCGCGTTCTGTCGGAAAAGTACTGTTCTCGCAGCGCCTCGTTTGCTGCTTTTGCCGCTCCCTCCCCAAACGTCGGGTAGGGGCGAACCATTTGGCCGATGTCTCTGAGTGTGGCCCCAGCGTGAATGCGGACGGTCATCTCCTGGATCGTCTCTCCAGCAGACGCACCAACGATCGTTGCGCCGACAAGCCGTCCCTTCCGATTGGTGAAGAGGTTGGCGAACCCGATTGCCTCTCCGCTGGTGACTGCCCTGTCGAGGTTGTCGTAGTCGAAATGATGGGTCTCGATGTCGCCGCCCGAGATCGTGCCAACAGTCGCAACCTCCGGATCACAAAAGATGGCATACGGGATGGTGTCGTGATCGGCCTGTCGACGCAGCTTGAAGAGCGCATTCGAGACCACGAGACCACCGTGGTACCCAGCGGTGTGGGTGAATGGCATCTTCCCGATGACGTCGCCTCCCGCATAGACGTGGCGGTTCGTCGTCTGCAGCAGATCGTCGACGATCACGTGCCCCCGATCGTCGATCTCGACGCCAACTGCGTCGAGCCCGAGTCCAGCGGTGTTCTCCTCCTGACCGACCGCGACCAGAATCTCGTCACAGTCCACCCGGGATGGTCTCCATGACCGCGGCAAAATTGACCTCGGGTTCGACGCTCGTGATGCCGTGCATACTCGCCGTCCGCATGACGTGCGCGACGTGAGCGGCGGACAACAAACGTTTGCTCGGGACACAACCCGTCCACAAGCAGTCGCCACCGGGATGATTCGGTTCGATGAGTACGACCGACGCACCGATGCCGGCAGCACCATGGGCAGCAACCAAACCAGCCGTTCCCCCGCCGATGATGACCAGGTCGGCAAGATCGTCGGCCTCTTCGTTGCTCACCTGGCACCTCCGACCCGGACGCTCGCCGTTTCCACGAGCGATAGGAGCAAAAGCGGCATACGAACGTCTGGTAGTAGGACCTCGGCCCCTGCCTGCACGCCCAGGACGAGGTCTGACCCCAACGGCCCAGGACGAGGTCTGACCCCAACGGCGCAGGACCATCGACTCTGGGCGCCGCCGATCATTCTGATCAGCGTGGTGGGAGACCTGCACACCATCTTCGGCGCCCCTCATGTCCGAGAAGCCACTCCAATCCAACAAGGAGCAATGCGATGATCAACGACTCGTTCAATGGCGACAGCGGGAACCCCACTCGAATCACCTTCTGCCCCATTGGCGACGCCGCACATCGGGCTGCGCTTCGTGAACTGCTCGCCTACACCGCTCAGAGTGGCCAGGAAACAAACATCGAGTTGCTCGCGGTCATCCAAGAGCCGTCGACGTGGGATCGTCTGGCCCACCCTGGTCACGTCGACTCGGTCATCGACGAGCAGACCGCTGCGTGGACGAAGACCCTCGGGCGTTGGCGCGAGGAGTGCGATGCCGTGGATCAGTTCGGGGTCATGGTCGGATCTCAAGCGGACACGATCACCCGACACGCACTCATCGAAGATGCGCGCCTCATTGTGTTGTCCGCTGGCCATGACCCACAAGACAAAGCCGTCGTCCGACGTGTCATGCGCGATGCAGAGTGCCCGGTGTGGCTTCTACGCCCCACCCGAGCCAAGACCCGCAGGATCATGGCAGCGGTCAACCCCGAACCCGACGAACTCGACCTCAACCTGGCCATCTTGGACAACGCGGAACGGTTGACGGCGACGCTCGGGGGCGAGCTCTCGTTGATGTCGGCGTGGGAGTTGTACGGCGAACAAACAATGCGTTCGTCGGCATTCGTTCACACGCCGTTGAAGCAATATCACGATTTCTTCGACCTGCGCGAGGAGATCACGCTCAGAGGGCTCAGGGAACTCGCACTAGCGGCGAAGCTGTCGGTCGATTACGAACTGATCATCGAGAACGGGGCCGCCGTTCCAACGATTCTTCAGACGATCCGCAAACGTCGGATCAACCTTCTCGTGATCGGAACGGTTGGGCGCTCTGGGCTGTCGGGGCTCCTGCTCGGCAACACCGCAGAGAACCTCGCCAATTCAGCCTCGTGTTCTGTGTACGCGATCAAACCACCGGGATTCGTCTCGCCCCTGCGGTAGTCCGTGCGGTGGTGCCTTCGGTGGTGCGAGGTCAGAGCCTCGGGGTCGTCACCGTGTGGCTGCGTCGTCGAGAAGCGGCATTGGTTCGATGAGCCCGAGGTGCCCGTCATAACGTCGGTAGAGGACGTACGGATCCCCATTGGGGGTCAGGGCGAAAACGAAGGGCGCATTGAACTCGTTCAGCGATCGCTTCGCCACGTCGATCGACATCGTCGGAGCAGGTGTGAGGTCCATCTCCACGAGATCGGAGGGAGCTGCCGACGGTTGTCCGGACATCAATTGGGCTCTCAATCCATCGGATCCGTGCCAGACGATGCCAACGGTGCGACTCTCCGACTCGGTGAAGAGATAGAAGTCGTAGTCGGCTTGTTCCATGTCCCAAATCGCCTCGTCGATCGTCGAGAGTTGGGGACCCCAGGACTTGTGCCTCACGATCTCTTGGTCCGGTGTGGTCGGGCCGATTTTCGTGAGGTCCTGCGGTGACGGTCGGTCGCCGTGACGCCACGACTCACCGTCGGGCCGGTGTTGATCTGGTGGACGAATACTGCGGTCAGCCACGCGGTCGACTTGACGTTCCAGACGTGAGCAGACTGCATCGATTGCCTCGAGCAGCGTCGGCGCAGCCACATGAGACCTGACGTGAACGGTGCCGGCGTGCAACGCGGCGCTGACCGAATAGGGATGTCCCGACGTCGTCGGTGCGTCGATCTTGACTCGAACCTCTTCGACGGGGCGAGCGAGACGCTTCACCACCCGCTGCAGGTCTTCTCGCAGTCGGTTCTCGGCAAGATCGTCGATCTCGCCGCTCCGGATGATCGAGATCGTCGGACCTTCCTCGAGTTCACCGACGGTGTCGGGGAGAATCTGGTGCCAGTGCTCGAGAATGCTTCCACGGTGAACCTCGAACCACTCGCTTTCGGAGCGTCCGCCGTCCTCCATCCGCACATGCACGAGTTGGTCGAAACCGCTCACGTTGGTCTCGCCCAGATCGTGAATAGCGGTCCACACCTCGTCTTCGAGCATCGAACGGATGGCCTTTCGACCCGCTTTTGTGATCATCGGTCCGTGGAGCAGCGCGTTCGGTGCGTAGAGCGACGTGGCATCGGCGAACCGTGATTCGGCCATTGCCTCGAGCCAGGCATTGATGACCCGGAGAGATTGTGTTGTCACGTCAACACCGATGTGCGACGACGTCGACTTCACCTTCGCACCGGGAAGTTTCGCTCCAGTGAGGTCACCGAAGCGGCGCTGGCGCTTGTTGGTGCGGGTACCCGATGACAAGCGTACGTTCGTGGCTTCATCGATGCCGGCTCGCCGGTCGATGTCGAAGTGGACTCGGGCGCCGGGGACACGCGCCGCTGACTCAACATCCCCGATCCGGGCGACAAACCGACGGCCGTTTCTCACGACAATGGCTTGACCCTCTTGTTCGTCAATTCGCTGGAGATGGCCATCTGGCATGGCAGGTCCCTTCGAGTGGTGAATTTCTTGCCCCTCCAGAATCGCCCGGCTGGGCAAATCGTCTGAGAGGCGAACGTCCCGACTCTGCGGCGCAGCGAAGGCGAATGCTCAGCCGCGTCCGCGGCCACCGGTCCGTTTGGATCCGCCAGCGCTACGTCCGCCACCGGAGCTCTTTCGCCCGGTTTTGCCACGCCCACGGCCTTTGGTGCCGCCGACTCCTCCGTGATCGAGGTCGGCATGCACGTCCTGGCCCTCCTCGTCGAGGTCCGACTCGTTGACAAACGGTTTCATCGTCGGCACGACACCCCCGGAGACCTCGTCCCAGATCTTCTGCTGGTCTTCGAGTTTGGTGACCTTCGGCCCGAATCGCAGAACGTCGATGACGCGCATGGCGCCGTCGGCTTCAACAAGAATCGAGGGCCCTTTGGCGCCGTGGCGATCCAACAACCAGTACGTACCCATATCATTTTTCTTCCTGCTGTCGAGCGTCGTCACTTTAGACCCTCCCGAGGTCTGACCCCACTCGCCCGAGGTCTGACCCCGGTCTGCTGAGGTCAGACTCCAACGATCGAGCAGCGGCGGGACTCCGAGCGCAAGCGGTTCAGTGCCCGGGGCGGGATTTGAACCCGCACGGCCCCTGAGGGCCAGGGGGGTTTAAGTGTGGCCGAAACCGTCCAGCGAGTGCGAACCAGTCTCCTAGAGTCCTGATTTCTCAGGGGTTTGTGTCCGGGGCGTGCCTTCCTGTTCAGCTGAATACGGCCAGTACTCGCAGGTCCCGTGCACTTTTCGTGCACTTTTGATTCGAGCAAA
>RCMY010000388.1_pt1 | contig 41353 bp, 33 predicted proteins | sample 2041341 | NCBI WGS metagenome assembly RCMY01 (sample SAMN09708234, study PRJNA481090) | Marine sediment metagenome, whole genome shotgun sequencing project. | reverse complement strand
GTCGTCGCTAGCCCGGTAACTAACGATTCTAGGCGGTGGCCACGCCCCTTACCTGGGGTGCTGACACCAAGGTTTGGCACGCGACCGTCGTTATCGTACATTTTGCCGCGCGATTTCGCGTTTCCGCAGTTGGCTCCCGCTCCGCCAGGCAAAATGTGCATTATCAAATTTTTTCAATTCGCCACACCGTCACAGGCAGGCCGGCGCACGCAAAACGGCGCGCTCACCAGTCCAACGCGCGCCTCCCGCCGCACAAAACGGGGCCGCGGCACGAAGACCGCGACCCCGAAAGAGCACGTGCGAGGCGAGAAGCCCTACTCGACGGGCTGGAGTCCGGAGCCGGGGCCCTGGACGCGCGACCAGGTCTTGGACTGGAGGCCGTGGAGGTCGATGAACCCGCGGGAGGCCGTGTGGTCGAAGGTGTCGCCCTCGTCATAGGTGGCCAGGTTGTAGTCGTAGAGGCTGTAGTCGGAGCGCAGGCCGTCGACGAACAGGCCGCCCTTGCAGAGCTTGATGCGGACCTCGCCGGAGACGAACTTCTGCGTGTACGCGTTGTAGGCGTCGATCGCGTTGCGGTTCTGCGAGAACCAGAGGCCGCGGTAGACGGTGGACGCCCACTCGACGTCGAGCTTGGCCTTCTGCTTGAGCGTCTCGGCGTCGAGGCAGAGCGTCTCGAGCGACTGGTGCGCCTGGATGAGGAGAAGAGCGGCGGGGCACTCGTAGCACTCACGGCTCTTGATGCCCACGACGCGGTCCTCGATCATGTCGATGCGGCCGAAGCCGTTACGACCGGCAATCTCGTTCGCCTTGATGATGAGGTCGAGCAGGTCCATCTTCTCGCCGTTGAGGGACGAGGGGATGCCGCCCTCGAAGCCGATGACGACGGTCTCAGGCTCGGCGGGGCAGTCCTCGGGGTTGGAGGTCATCGTCCAGATGTCGGAGGGGGGCGTGTTCCAGGTGTCCTCGAGGACGCCGCACTCGATGGCGCGGCCCCAGAGGTTGTCATCGATGGAGTAGGGCTTCTTGTGGGTGGTGGGCACGGGCACGCCGTTCTGCTGCGCCCACTCCATCTCGGAGTCGCGCGTGGTGAGGTCCCACACGCGGACGGGCGCGATGAGCTCGATCGTGGGGTCGAGGGCACGAATCGAGGTCTCGAAGCGCACCTGGTCGTTGCCCTTGCCCGTGCAGCCGTGCGCGATGTACTTCGCGCCGTACTTGTGCGCGATGTCCACGAGGTGCTTGGAGATGATGGGGCGCGAGAGGGCCGAGAGCAGCGGGTAGACGCCCTCGTACTTGCCGTTGGCCCAGATGGCCTTCGACACAATCTTCTCGGCGTACTCGGCACGCATGTCGACGGCCTCGGAGGCGATGGCGCCCATGTCGAGTGCCTTCTGCTTGACCCACTCGAGGTCCTTCTCGTCCTGACCGACGTTTCCGCAGATGGCAATCACGTCCATGTTCTTCTCGATCTGCAGCCACTTGACGATGACGGACGTGTCGAGACCGCCTGAGTACGCGAGTACTACCTTTTCCTTCTCAGCCATTTCGTTCACCTTTCTCATATGTGGGCCTTGATACCCTTTGCACGCAGAGAGGACAGTCGCAAGCCAAACGGGCTCGCGATGCGAGAACACCCGACGATGCCAGGTGCCAGACGATAGCTTCTTGGTGTTGGATCATCCGACAGGCAAGAACCTAGAGCAGCACGCACGGCATCGCGGGGCTGATTCGTCGGTTCTGGCGTCGGCAGGAGACACGAGCGCAGTGAGCGATAAGAACGTTCATAAACGTTGGCCTCCTCGTCAAGAGTGGCGCACGAGACGTGCTCGCGCGGCTGTCCTCAGTAGTACGTGCGTGTATGACTATAGGGCTTGGCACACGAGCACCCCACTTTCCGCGAATACACGACTCTTTCTGGTAACAAACCAAGTGCAGTTGGCACATGCCGTCGACACGAGCGACACCATCGAGGGGTCAAACCTCATCCGAGATTAATCCTGGCCCAAGGAACGGTTAATCTTGAAGTCGGACCATACAGTCAGCCAAGGGCAGGGGCCCTGGGATTTCCGAAAGGATGCATGGTCATGGATAAACTCGAGAAGGTAGAGCTCGTCCGTCAGAAGTGCGGAGCCAGCTACGAGGACGCAAAGGCAGCTCTCGACGCGTGCAACGACGACGTGCTCGACGCGATCATCTGGCTTGAGAAGCAGGGCAAGGTCCAGGGCGAGTCGGCGAGCTACACGACCGGTGCCGCTCCGGCACCCGACGCCGCCTCCCCAGAGATGGTGGCCGCGCAGGCGGCCTACCAGGAGTCGAGCAAGAAGAGTCACTTCGCCGAGGACATGGACGCGGCTTGGGAGACCGTGAAGAAGGTCCTCCGCAAGAGCGTCGAGTGCAAGTTCGTGGCAAAGCGCCACGGCGAGACGATTCTCAACGTCCCCGTGCTCGTCCCCATCATCGGCATCTTCGTCTGGGGCGCCACCATCTGGCTGCTCATCATCGGCCTCTTCTTTGGCGTGCGCTACCACATCGACGGCGCGAACCCCGTCACCGTCGACGTGAACGACGCCATGGGCAAGGCAGCGGACGCAGCGGAGTCGCTCAAGAAGGACGTCACCAAGAATGACTAGGATCCTGGTCGTAGAGGACGAGGAGAAGATCGCGCGCTTCGTCGAGCTCGAGCTCAAGCACGAGGGCTACGAGGTGGACAAGGCGCCCGACGGCAGGGCCGGCGTCGAGCTGGCCCTCTCCCGTGACTACGACCTGGTTCTTCTCGACATACTCCTCCCCCAGCTCAACGGCATGGAGGTCCTCCGCCGCATCCGCCGCGAGAAGACGACGCCCGTCATCATGCTCACCGCGCGAGACGCCGTGATGGACAAGGTCGCGGGCCTCGACGCGGGTGCGGACGACTACATCACCAAGCCCTTCGCCATCGAGGAGCTGCTGGCGCGGATTCGCGTCGCGCTCAAGCGCCGGGAGGCGTCGGAGGGCGGGAGCGAGACCCCCGAGAGCAAGGCCATCGTGGTCAAGGGGGTCTCCCTCGACGTCGAACGCCGTGAGGTGACGGCCAACGGGGAGCCCGTCGAGCTCACCAACAGGGAGTTCGAGGTTCTCCGCGTGCTCATGGAGCATGCGGGCGTCGTCGTGTCCCGCGAGCGCCTCGCCACCGAGGCCCTCGGCTACGAGTTCGTCGGCGAGACGAACAACGTCGACGTGCACATCGCGCACCTGCGGGCACGGCTCGACGACCGCCTCGGCATCAAGCTCATCACCACGGTACGCGGGGTGGGATATGTCATCCGAGAAGCCTAGCGGGCGCTTTGGCTCGATTGCCTGGTCGATAAGCTGGAGCTTCTGGTGGCGGAAGTTCCTGAGCTGGCTCTTTTTCGATCTGCTCGCCATCTGCTGCGTCTGTGCAGCCCTCATCCACGGCTACAACCAGACGCTTCCCGAGGGGACCCTCCAGGCCTGGCCGCAACCCACCCCCGGCGTGACCTCGACGTTCACGTCGTCGTCGAACGGCAAGGACCTCACGGACATCCGCTACGTCGTGGCGACGGCCGAAGGCGAGACGTATGAGTTCGCGTTGGCAGAGGATGTCATCTGGCTCTGGCCGGCTCTCGCGTGCGTTGGCGTCGCTGAGGTCATCGACCTTCTCGGCATCTGGGGAGACACGCGCCGCGTGCGCCGGAAGCTCGCCCCTCTGAACGAGCTGGCGCTCCGCGCCGATGAGCTGGGCAGGACCGACCTCACGAGCTTCGACAAGATCGAGACCCTCGAGCAGGCAATCGGACGAGCAAGCGTGGACTCTCCGCAGGTCAGCACTGGCGACAAGGACCTCGTGAGCATCGAGGTCGCACTCAACCGGCTGCTCCGCCAGATGCAGGAGGCAAAGCTCCAGCAGATGCGCTTCGTGAACGACGCGAGTCACGAGCTGCGCACCCCCATCGCCGTCATCCAGGGCTACGTCAACATGCTCGACCGCTGGGGCAAGTCCGACGAGGCGGTGCTTGACGAGTCCATCGAGGCCCTCAAGTCGGAGAGCGAGCACATGCAGGAGCTCGTGGAGCAGCTGCTCTTCCTCGCTCGCGGCGACTCCGGGAGAAACGCCCTCCACAAGGTCAGCGTCAACCTCGCGCAGGTCGCGACGGACGTCTGGGAGGAGTCCGCAATGATAGACAAGTCCCACGACTACGTGCTCGGCTTCGACGAGAGCTGCCGCGATGACGCGCGATACCTGGTCACGGGCGACGTCGCGATGCTCAAGCAGTCGATTCGCATCATCGTGCAGAACGCAGCGAAGTATTCGCCGGAGGGCAGCGCCATCACCTTCGGAGTCGCCTCCACGGGCAGCGGGGCCTCGTGCTCCGTCACCGACGAGGGCATCGGCATGAGCCCGGAGGCGGCGAGGCACGTCTTCGAGAGGTTCTATCGCGCCGACAACGCCCGCGAGTCCGGCTCGGGCGGCTCGGGTCTTGGTCTCTCGATAGCCAAGTGGATCGTGGACAACCACGGGGGAAGGATCGACGTCCTCTCCCGCGAGGGAGTCGGCACGCGGTTCACGATCACGATTCCTCGGTAGGGGGCGTGTTCCTTCGCCCGCAGACATACGAGTAGAGACGAATCCGTGTTCTCAAATTGTGTCATGCCTGTGTGTCACGTGAAGCTGAAAAATAAAAGTTCAGACCATATTTCATGTCTGACCTGCTGTTTTATCTGGTGGGCCGTGTGGGGGTCGAACCCACGACCTTGGGATTAAAAGTCCCCTGCTCTACCAACTGAGCTAACGGCCCACTCTGTGTCGCAACTGCTGCATTTTACCACTCGAAACGCTACGACCTATTCCCATGCCCACTGGCCGTTGACAAAGACGGGGGTCTCCGAGCCATCGGCGCCAATACCCATAATGTCCATGTCGTCGGTTCCGATCATGAAGTCCACGTGGGCAGCGCTCTGATTGACGCCCTTGGAAAGCAGCTCCTCCTTGTTGAACTCGACACCACCCTCGAGGCATTCGGGGAAGCCCATGCCCAGCGCAAGGTGGCAGCTCGCGTTCTCGTCGTAGAGCGTGTCGTAGAAGAGGATCTCGGACTGGCGGATGGGCGTGTTCTTGGAGATGAGCGCGCACTCTCCCAGACGGCAGGAGTTCTCGTCCGTCTCGATGACGTGGCGAAGTACCTCGCGACCCTGCACCGCATCGAAATCGACCACGCGACCGCCCTCGAAGCGAATCCAGAAGTCGCGAATCACATTGCCCTGATGGATGAGCGGCATCGCTGAGTAGACCATCCCGTCCGCACGCATGCGATCTGGAGAAGTGAAGACCTCCTCCGTCGGAATGTTGGGGAAGAAGACCGTGCCGTCCTGGGTTCTACCAGCACCGCCCTCCCAGACATGGGCGGCAGGCAAGCCGACCGTGAGGTCGGTCCCGTTCTGGGAGACATAGTGCAGTGCGTCGAAATGGTGGGTGTTGAGGAAGCGCTTGGTCTTCTCGAACGATGCGTTGTGAGTCTCCCAGGCGCTCTCGGGGTCCTCTCCCGCGGCACGCGAGGTCTCGAGAATCGCAAGCCAGAGACGGTAGACCGCCTCGTTCGACGAAAGCTCGGGAAAGACCTGCTCCGCCCAGGCGGTCACGGGCACGCCCGCGATGCACCAGACGTTGTGACCGAAGTCCATGCCGTCTCGGAACGACAGGCACTGGGTGTTGCGGGCTCGGGCGGCTGTGGCTGGCTTCGCGGGATCGATGCCGCGGAGCATGTTGGGGTCGCTCCCCTCGAGGAAGAGAAAGGCCGCACCCTCCTCGGCAAGTGAGTTGAGCTGCTCGATCTTCCAAGACGGCGTGTTCTCGAAGTAGCTCGTCTCCACGTTCTCATAGGTCAGGCGAGTGACGTCGTCATCGCCCCAGATGACCGTCACATGCCCGGCGCCAGCCGAATACGCCGACGAGACAAGCCTGCGAGAGAAGTCGGCGCGCTCGACGGGGGCAAAGATCGCGAGCTCCTGCCCCTCTCGAATGGCGCAACCCTTCCTCACGATAAGGTTCGCGTACCGGTCGAGCTGGTCAGAGAGGGCTTCACTGGCGAGACGGCACTCCTCGTCAGTCATCGGAATACTAGACACGACGCTTCCTTTCACCTGCCTTGGGGGAGTTCACGGGCTCTGCCCATGAAAAGGGGGTCCCTGGAGACCCCCGGATTTCCTTGGAGCGGGCAACGGGATTCGAACCCGCGGATGATGGCTTGGGAAGCCATTGCCTTACCACTTGGCGATGCCCGCATGTGTGTGGATTCTATCACACCCCAAAACGGTATTCGATCGACGCCACGGACGTACCGCGATTCGTCGCAGTCGAAACGTGCATCCCCATCGGGCAATCCCACCAGTTCTCGTCAGATATCGGTCAGACAAGCGCAAGGTCCTCGGTCAGCCAGGGGTCAGAATGCGGCAAGTTCGCCCGCGTAACCTTGTGCTCCCAAAGGCGAGCGAGGGGGTCTTGATGGCTGGGAGCTTGAGGTTTCACGACGCGGGGCGGGACAAGGGCATGGGGGACGGGCGGCGTCACGACAGGGCGGCACCCCGAATGAGGATGCGAGGCGGTGATCCTTTGCTCGGAGGAAGGCCATCAGCCCCCGGACACGCTGGACGGGCGGGCGGAGCCCAGCTCGAACGCCCGGGGGACTATCCCTCGGAACGTCCGAGAAGGCTCCCCTGACACGCACTCGACAGGCTCGAAACGAAGGAGGGAACACCATGACCCATTCAAATCATCAACCACAACGGCGATGCGGGCGGATGCTCGTACGAATGCTCCTCTGCATTCTCGCGTGCGTGGGACTCGTCATAGGACGCGCCTCGGGCTGCGCGGGCGCACCGGCGAGCGTCGTCGCAGTTGCCGAAGAGCCCGATCTCACCGTGGCGAGCGAGACGCGCTCATTCACGTCGATACACGGCGGAACATGGATGGGCGTCACATCGTCATGGTTCGGTCGCTACTATGCCGATGGCATAGACGACGTCGAGCATCTCGCCTACTGCACGGATTACACCAGGAAGGGCGACGTGAACTCGACCTCCTACTCAAATCCCCACGCGGCTGACCCCGGATCCAGCTATATCCTTCAGCACGGCTACCCCTTCACGACGACGATAGCGGGCACGACATGGTCGGAGGGACAAGCGCGTGCGATCACGCAGATCGCACTCTGGTACTACAACAACGGATATCACGCACTCGATGAGAACATCAACAGCGAAGCCCGCTGGACAGAGCTTCAGCCCGTCGCCTATTCGCTGTACGAGGAAGGCGTCGCCTATGCCGAGGGCGGTGGTGAAAGCACTGGCTACGGCACCGTCTATACGCCGCTCGACCCGAACGTGCAGGCCATGATGCTGGCGACAATGCCGCGACTCGGCGCCATTTCCATCGAGAAGTCCTCGGACAACGTGGCGGTCACGGCCGACAACCCGAGCTATTCCCTCGAGGGCGCGACGTATGGGCTGTGGGGTTCGGACGGTACGGACACGGGCCTCTCTGTCACCCTCGACGCGAGCGGTCAGGGGTCGTTCTCCGACGTGTCGGCAGGCGACTACCTCGTTCACGAAACCGCGGCACCCGCGGGTTACGTCCTCGACACAACCCACGGCTCGAAGGGCGTGGCGGCAGACGGCTCCTACAACGACAGTGGATGGTACCCCGTGACAGTCACGGCCGGCGCGACCTCCGACGTGCAGGCAACGGACACGCCCACCATGTCGTTCGGCACCTCCGCGCATGATTCTGAGACGGGAGACGGGTCAGCGCTGGCGGACGATTCAGTCACGACCGTCGACACGGTGTCCTACGAATCGCTCGTGCCTGGAGTCGAGTACGTCATCTCGGGCGAGCTTCACCTCGTCGCAGCCGATGGTTCCGACGCGGGCGTGATCGCCTCGGCGGAGGCGACCTTCTCGCCCGCCGAGGCATCGGGGAGCGTTGACGTCACGTTTTCCTTCGATGGGTCTGCCCTGTCCGGGCGCACCGTCGTCGCCTTCGAGACGCTCACGCGCGAGGGAGCCGTTGTGGCAACCCATGCAGACCTCGCCGACAGAGGTCAGAGCATCTCGTTTCCCAGGATAAAGACCGAGCTCGCCGACGAGGACGGAAACCATGAGGTCTTCAGCGACGAGACGATCGCGCTCGTCGACACCGTCTCATTCGAGAACCTCAGGCCAGGTACTGCCTACACCATGACCGGGAGACTCGTCGACTCCGAGTCGGGCGATGAAATCACCGATGAGAGCGGCACTGCCGTCGCCGCCACCACGAAGTTTGCTCCCGAGAAGGCCTCTGGTTCAGTCGAGGTTCGCTTCATCCTTCCAGCTTCTCTTGTTGTAAGCAGGAAAGTCGTAGCCTTCGAGGACTGCAGCCGCGACGGCAAGAAGGTCGCGATCCATGCAGACGTCCACGATGAGGCGCAGACCATCACCGTGCCGAGGATTCATACCTTGGCACACGACGCCATCACGGGAACGGGCGTCTCGCCGGCGACATCGACCGCATCCGTCATCGACACCGTGTCCTACGAGCAACTCGTACCCGGGGAGGAATACGCTCTCACGGGTGAGCTCCACCTCGTGGACGACGGCGAGGACGCCGGTGTCGTGGCGACAGCGACGGTCGCCCTCACACCCGAGTCTGCCTCGGGAACCGCCGACGTGACCTTCGGCGTCGACACGTCCGAGCTCGGCGGCCGCTCGCTCGTGGCCTTCGAGACCCTCGCCCACGACGGGCGCACGGTCGCCACGCATGCGGACATCAACGACCGCGACCAGACCATCCACGTGCCGAGCATCGGCACCGAGCTCACCGGCCCCGATGGAGGGCACTCGGTGGTCGTCGCTGACTCCATCACGATCACCGACACCGTCGCCTACTCGAACCTCGTCCCCGGCGCGACCTATACCCTGCGCGGAACGCTCGTCGACAAGACCTCCGGGCAGCCTCTCGTCGAGAGGGACGGCACGGCGGTCACCGCCGAGGCGACGTTCACCCCCGATGCCCCGGATGGCACAGCTGACGTTACGTTCGAAGTGCCAGGAGAACTCGTCAGTCCTGGCAAGGAGTACGTCGCCTTCGAAGAGTGTCTCCATGACGAGACAAGCGTTGCCGTTCACGCGGATATCGACGACGCAGGTCAGACCATCGCCTTCGTAGCACCCGAGAAGGAGGCGGTACCAGCCACGGGCGACGGCGGAGCCGCTGCCGCTCTTGCGCTCGCCCTCGCGGGGACCACGGTTACCGTTACCGGCGTTCTTCTGGCGCGACGCAAGCGGAATGCCACCTCTGGGTAAGCTGTAGGAGAAGAGAAGCCACAACGAGAACCGGAGGGCTTATGGATACAAGCAAACTCGAACTCTACGTCAGACCAGGCTGCCCTTTCTGCGCTAAGGTCCTGCGATTTATGCGCGAGAAGCAGATCACTCTCACGCTTCACGACATCACGGACGGGAGCAGCAACAGGGACGACCTCGTCAGAATCGGCGGGAAGGCCCAGGTGCCTTGTCTCATCATCGACGGCAGCCCGCTCTACGAGTCTTCGGACATCATCGACTACCTCGCCAAGCTCTAGTACCAGAACCCATGAAAAAAGGACGGGACGCCGCAGGCCCGAACCTGCGACGTCCCTTCTACCGTATTCATCCGGTTCTGCTAGGAGCGCCTGATCATCTCGGTGACGAGGGCTGCCACCGACGCTGCCTGATCGGCATCCACGTTCTCAATCGAGTCGTCTGCGGTCTTCGAGAGGGCGGGCATGCCGTTCTCGCCCATGCCCACGATGGTAATCGCGCGAACCGACTGCCTCATTGCTGGCGTGGCGTCGGTGGTCCCCCAGTCGAGCTCCTTCTGCATCAGCGGGATATGCAGGTCAGATGCCGTACCAGAGAGGAGGCGAAGAAGCCTGCGGTCGGCACGGCGCACGTTGAGCAGACCCTCGCGGTTGAGCGCCGTCAGACTGCCCGCGCCAACGCAGTCGAGGTTGATGAGGAATGCCCCGCGGATGGACGAACGATGCTTGCCGAGGAACGCCTTCATGCCAGCATGGTCGATGGAGGAGGCACCAAGAGCAACAAACCAGATGTCGTGCGAGATGAGCTCGTCATCCGACATCGAGAGCACTGCATCGCGGAGCTCGTCCTCGTTTGAAGCTTCGGCAAGGGGTTCGTCCTCGTCGCCATCCACCATTCGAAGGCCGCTCCTCGTGGTGGCTCCACCCTTCCAACCGTTCGAGTCGTCATCCCAGTCATCGTTGTCATCGTTGCCGTGCTTGTTACCAAAGATGCGGAAGCGATGCTTCTTCTCAGCCGGCTCGACCTCGCGCGACCCAGAGAGCGTGTCAAGCGGCTCGACCGCAGGAGGGGCGAGCGGGTCGGAGTCGATGGTCGGAACGCTGTTGGACGTCCGGATTCTGTGGGCGTTGTTCTCGTTGTTCTGCGCGAGCTTCTGCGCCATGTTCACTCGCCGGCCCTGAGACGGGGCAACGCGCGTGACGTTGGGGTCTTCCGCGAACGGGTCGGACGACGCCTCGGAGGGGTCGGGAAGGTCAAAGAGCGACGCGCGACGCGCGACATCGGAGATGCTGGGGGCATAGGTCGTCTTGCCCCAGTCGGAATCGTCGGGAGTCGCGGACCTCGAGTCATCTGCCACCACGGGAACAGGCTGGGTTGCGCCAGGGTCAAAGGCGGCTTCGGGGCCATCCGAATCGGCGGGCTCTTCGTCTTCGACAACGGGCACGCTTGCCGTGGCGCTTGCCGTGGCGCTTGCCGCATGCGAACGCGCCTCTTCGAGGTCAGCCGTCGTCTCCGGCTCGTTCGGCACGTTGAGCGGTGCCGTCTGGCTACCCTCGGGCTCCTCCTGGATCTCCTCGGGGGAGTCAGCGGGCGTTCTGTCGATGTAGTCGATCTCGCAGGTCTCGGGGAGAATCCCGAGCGATTCGACGACGTCCTTGCCATGGCGCACGCCGAGGACGGGCTCGGGCGCCGGCGGCACCGGCGCCGCAGCAAGCGCAGGGGTCACGTGGGGTCTGTGGGTGACGGGCGCCTTCCCCGTCGGGCAGACGTTCTCGAGGACGCCGAGCATCGCCGCGACGCCGGACTTGTTGTTGTTGGCGCCGAGGGTGCAGGGAGAGAATCGCTCGGCGAAGACGCCGACGGCGATGAGGAGAAGCGGGATGGCGGCAATGAAGCCGATCCAGCTGATGACACGGCGGACAGGGGCGGGAATGAAGACGAGGATCCTGATGAAGGCGCAGAGCGCGATGCAGAGCGCAAGGTAGGGGCTGTACTTCTTCAGCACGGGAACGTACTTGGAAATGGCAGAGCTGTTGAGGAAGCTCTCGTGAGGCGAGTCGTAATGCGCGACGACGACGATGGGGCGGTTGCCCTTGGCGGCGAGCTCGCCCTCGGCAGCGTGGTGCGCGACGACGTTCTGGGACCGGGACGTGCCACCAATACCACTCAGGACGTCGGTGCCCAGATAGCGCAGGACGAGGACGGCCATGGTCGCCACAACGAGCAGGAGACCGACCACCGTGACGGCACCAGAGCCGATCGCCAGGAGGAAGGCGCCGAGGAACAGAAGGGTGAGGATGACCGCGGGACCGACCTTGGAAAACGTCCGCGCGTCGAACTCCTCGATCTCCGTTTCGACGTCGTGCTGCTTCATGAGGTCCGAGATGGTCTGGGCTGCCTGGAGCTCTTCCTGACTGCTGGCAGGAGAGATGCCTATCTGCTCGTCCAGGTATTCCAGATAGTCGTGTGTCATGGCCATGCTGATACGTCCTTTGCTGGGTGTCAAAGCGACTTGCACATACATGGTGATGAGTATACGTCTTGAATCCGAAGCTTGATATAAAAGCGCAGATATATCAAGGCGAAGGGCACCACTTTACCCCGTTCGCGCATGCATGCGACATCAATGGGAGCGTTTTTAGGCAACATGGTCTATCGTTCTCTTACCACACGCGGGCAGCCTCTGACGTGCGCGGAGGACGAAAGGAGCCGAGACACGGACCCCGAAGAGAACGAGCTCGTGGCATTCAACGACGACGATGAGCAGGCGAGGCGAATCCTCTCCCTTGCCCTTGAGTTCATGAACGCCAGACAGGCGGTGAGTTCGACCCGCATAGCCAAGGACATCTATCCCGAGCTCACGCCCAACAGCTTCCGCAAGGCATTCCTGCGGGACCGCAAGAGCCTCGAGGACATCGGCATCACGCTCGAGAGCGAGCGGCGCGCTGGCGGCGAGGCCTATTGGACCGCCGACGACACGACGTCGTTTGCCGAGGACGCCGGCCTCGGCGTCGAGGACGCGCTCGTCATCGACCTCGCCTGCCAGCCGCTCCTCGGCGACCCCGAGTTTCCCCTCCGAGACGAGCTCCGCTTTGCGCTCGCGAAGATCGATACTGCTTTCGGAGACGTCTCCTATCCGGCGGGCCAGGGCGTGCTTCGTGATGACAAGATCGTCTCGACGCTGCGCTCGTGCGCACGGTCGTGCCACGCAGCTCGCATGACCTATACCGATGCTGCTGGCAGAAGTTCAGAACGGACGGTCGCACCCTACGGCTTCTACGGCATTCGCGGCAGCCTCTACCTCGTCGCCCCACGCATCGAGGAGGGGGCGGTGATCGATGGTTCCACGCGCGTATACAACGTCGCGCGCGTAAGCGGTGTTCGAGAGGTCTCCAGCGCATCGTTCTCCGTTCCGTCCGACTTCTCAATCGATGACTACCGCCAGCTCCCCTTCCAGCTCGGTCCCGTTGCATGCGAGGCCACGTTCGAGGTGCCTGCCGCCGAGACGTCCGAAATCGAGAGGCTCTCCATGGGCCAGGGACGCTTCTCCGTGGGCGAGAACAACATCACATGGACCGTGGACGCGAGCAACGTGGGCGACACCGCCTCCTGGGCGATCGCTAACGGACTGCGTCCCGTCGCCCCCAAGGAGCTCGTCGACGAATGGTCGGCACGACTCGAGGGGGCGATCGCCGATGTGCGCTAGACGAGGCGCAGGTAGGATCGGGGGCATCGAGGAGGCTCGTGAGCTCATCTCGCTCACGGCCGCTCTCAGCGAAGAGGGCGCAACGCTCGACGCGGAGACCATCGCGAGACGACTCGGCACCACCGACGAGGATGCTCGAAAGCTGCTCGCCCTCATCCTCACGGCGAGCACCTCAGACGGAGACTATCTCTCCCTCATGGAAAGTGACGACGGCACCGAAGTCTCGCTCGCCTTCGCGGACGGCCTGCATGGCAAGAAGCTCCGGCTCACGAGCGGAGAGATGCTCGCCATCTCGGCCGCCCTCGACCGACTCGGGGTGCCCGTCGACGACCCCATCAGGAGCGACATCTCGAGCTCGCTCTCGTCGGCGGGTCTCGACGAGGCCACGCTCCGGCGAATGCTCGCCAGGTCTTCCTCGTGGGTGGACTCGACCGTGCTCAAGGCCTGCGCTCAGGCGCGATGCGAGCAACGCGACCTGTCCTTCTCCTATCGCCGGGTCGGCGAGTCAGAGGAGGAGGAGCGTCGCGTCGCCCCGCTTGCCACGCGACGCGAGGATGACGCCTGGTACCTTGACGGATTCGATCGAGATCGCGGGGCGAGACGCACCTTCCGCGTGGACCGCATGTCCAACGTGCTCGTCGTCGCGCCGGCCGGTGAAGTCACCGATGCCGATGACGGACCCGCGCGCACGGTGACGGTCACGCTCCACGACGCGCACTACCTCGACCTTCTCAACTGGAAGCGGCTCGAGGTGATCTCTCGTCAGGACGGCGCGGTCACGGCACGCGTCCCGTATTTCGGCGGCATGTGGCTCCCCCGCATGATCGCCGCCTGTGCGGGAACCGCGACGACGAACGATCCCGAGGTCAACGCATTCGCCGTCAAGTATGCAAAGGCGATGCTCTCGGCAGGCTAGCCGCCGTGGGACGTCCGCCACATCTCTATGTAGCGGCCGACGTTCTCCGAGTCGAGGGTCGAGCAGGTATGCGATGGCAGCGACTTGATGAACGCCTTCCCGTAGCTCTTCTGCACGAGTCGAGGGTCGGCGAGCACGAGCACGCCCGTGTCGCTCGCGGTGCGGATGAGCCGGCCGGCCGCCTGCTTGACCTCGAGCACTGCCTCGGGCAGCGAGTAGCGCCACCACGCACGCTCCTCCCGCAGGTCACGCTCGCGCACGAGCGGATCGTTGGGGCTCGCGAAGGGCAGCTTGGGAATCACGACACAGCGCAGGGTGTCCCCCGTCGCGTCGAAGCCTTCCCAGAACGACTTGAGCGCGAGCAGCGAGAGGCTCTTCTCCGCCATGAAACGCTCGCGGAGGCGACGCGCCGAGGACCCCCGCTCCTGGCACACGACCTCGAGGCCGATCTCGCCCAGTCGCGGCGCGAGACCCTCATAGGCACGTTCCATGTCTCGTCGGTTGGTGAAGAGCGTGAGGACGGACCCGCCCATCGCCGCGTGGACGTTAAAGAGGAGGTCCTCGAGGGCTTGCGGGTAGTCGCGGTCGTAGGGCGAGGGTAGGTCTCGGGCCACGATGACCGACATGCTCGAGTCGAAGTCGAAGCTCGAGTCGAGACGGACGTCGGAGTGCGAGCCGCTCGGCAGGAGGTCGAGCCCCACGGCATGGTCAAAGTGCGAGAAGTCGTCGCCCACGGCGATCGTGGCCGAGGTGAAGACGACGCTCTGCATCTCGGGCAGCCAGCGCCCCGCGAGGTCAGCACCTACGTCGACCTTCTCGGCACAGAGCTTCTCATGGCCGATGCGGCGCTTGGAGCGGGAGAGCTGCGCGGAGTAGACGTAGGAGGTGTCCTCCCCCGAGCGGATGAGCCTGATGCCGGCGAGAAGGTCGCGCAGGAAGCGGCCCGACTCCTGGAGGTCCGCGCCCAGCTGCGGCGCGACCTCGTTGAGCTGCTCGACCGCCTCGCCGAGAAGCTTGACCGCCTCGTCGAGGCGGTCCTCGCAGATCTGGCCCGCATCAGAGACGGCGCCCCACTCGGGCGTCTGGCGGACGCCCTCGTCGATCCAGATGGTCACGCCGTCGTACGCGCCATCGCCCTTAGCGACGTTCATGAGGTCGTGCACCGCATAGAAGAAGTCCCCGACGCTCACCTGGGCACGCGCCACGGACGCCGCGGCCTTCGTGAGCAGGCGCAGGATGAGTTCCGAGCCCTCGAGCGCCGCGGCGTTGACCATCGTTCCGTGGATGATGCCGGTCTTCACGCCGCCGAGCATCTCGAATCCCGTACGGGACGTCTCGCCCGAGACCTCGACGGCCCACTGACGGCGCGCCTCGGACTCGAAGGCGTGTGCCTCGTCCACGACCCAGTGCCTCACGGGCGGGAGGATCCTTCCGTCAGAGGTCACGTTGCGGAGCAGCAGGGAGTGGTTGGTGACGACCACGTCACCGCTCGCCGCCCGTCGCCGCGCGCCATGGAGCAGGCATTCGTTGGGAAAGTACGGGCAGCGGCCGCGGAGGCACTCTCCGGGCGTGGTGGTGAGCATCTGACGCGGCACGTAGCGCCAGCGGATGCCCAGGGCGTCGAGATCGCCGTCGGGCGACTGGCACGCGAAGGCATAGGTCACGGCTATGGCGGTGAGCATGTCAGCCGACACCGCGTTGGTCGACCTGCCATCCGTGGGCGAGAGTCCGACGGGAAGGTCGTCGACGACGGACCGGTCGAGGCGGTGGAGGCAGGGGTAGTGGTCATAGCCCTTGAGGCTGTAGAACGTGAGGCCACCGGGCAGGACGCTGGCGAGTGCGGGCAGCTCGTGCGAGACGAGCTGGTCGGTCAGGGCGTTCGTCTTCGTCGCGACGCCGACGGTCAGGTTGTTTCGCTTGGCGAAGAGAACCTCGGGGAGCAAGTACGCGATCGACTTGCCCACGCCGGTACCAGCCTCGATGGCACGGTGAGTCGACGTGGCGAGCGCGTCTCTCACCTCGGTGGCCATGGCTACCTGCTCGGGTCGCCGCTCATACTCCCCGTACATCCTCGCCACGGCGCCGCCGGGGAGGAACTCCTCCTGAACCTCCGCTCGCGTCGGCACGTCAAAGGGCGTCTGACGCTCGGTCGCATCCTGTCGTGGCGCGTAGTGAGCCTCGGCGAGAAGGTCGTGCCTCGTCGCCTTGAGCGAGAACCCCCTCGAGCTCTCGGCTGCGGCCAGGTGCGAGAGCACGGGCCTGAACGACCAGTTCACGTCCTCGTGCATGTCGGAGAGCGTGCCGAGAAGCCCTTGCGGGAGGTCGGAGAGGCCACAGAGGATGACTCGCCACATGCCGCAGAGGGCGTCGACGTCATCGGTCGCTCGGTGTGTCACCGAGTCGCAGCCGAACGCCTCGGCCATGTCGGCGAGCCGGTGGGACGAGAGGCGAGGCAGGGCCACGCGAGAGAGCGAGAGCGTGTCTATCCAGGTGTCGGACACCTCGCCCCCGCCTCGGACCGCTTCGATGAAGGTGCGGTCGAACGTTGCGTTGTGGGCGAGCACGGGCATGCCGCCGACGAACCCTGCGAGTCCCGCGACGGCATCCTCTGGGTCAGGGGCATTCGCGACATCGAGATTCGAGATGCCGGTGAGACGCACGATGGGATCGGGTATCGGCGTCCCGGGGTGCACGAAGGTCTGGTAGCGCGCCGTCACGGTCCGGCCCGAGAGCCTGGCAGCCGATATCTCGATGAGCCTGCAGTCCTTGAAGGAGAGGCCCGTGGTCTCGGTGTCGAGGACCACGACATCGTCCTCGAGCAAGCCGAAGTCGGTGGTTCTCGCCCGCTCTGCAAGCGTCAGATATTTGGCTCGCACGCTCTCGGGCGTCCCTGGCAGCAGGAGCGCCTCGAGCTTGGTCTGATCGTCGCGCACCTCTGCGGAGCCGCCGTCGGTCATGTGCTACCTGAGATATTCCGCGTGCTCTTCGAGCGCATACTCGATGAAGCGCGTGCAGAGCCCGGGGAACTCGATGCCGCCATGGCGAGCCGAGTCGGGCAGGAGGCTGGTCGGCGTCATGCCGGGAATGGTGTTGGTCTCGAGTGCGATGGGCTCGCCCTTGTCCGTGACGATGAAGTCAGTCCTCGACGCACCGCGACATCCAAGTGCCTGGTGCGCACGCACGGCGAGCGCCTGAGCCTTGGTGTAGACCCCCGGCTCAAGGCGGGCCGGAATCACGTGGTGCATCGACGACGGTTCGTACTTCACCTTGAGGTCGTAGAATTCGGCACCCGTCACGATCTCGACGATGGGAAGCGCGTGGGCGTCGTCGTTGCCGATGACCGGCACCGTGATCTCCGTACCCTTGATGCACTCCTCGATAAGGACTCGTCCACCTTCTGAGCCCGCCGTCGTGAGCGCGTCGGCAAGTTCTTTCCTCTCGTTGACCTCGGTCACGCCGAAACTCGAGCCATTGCCCGCCGGCTTCACGAACATGGGGAACCCGAGGTCGGCGATGAGCTTGTCGACCTGCTCGTCCGTGAGCGTCATGCCCGCCGGCACGTCGATTCCGCGGGGACACGGCACGCCTGCCGCACGGTAGACGGTCTTGGCGACGTCCTTCTCGGTCCCAAGCGCGGACGCGAGCACGCCAGAGAACGTATAGGGCATATGGAGAACCTCGAGGAGGCCCTGGATACAGCCGTCCTCTCCCCACCGTCCGTGCATGGCGACGAAGGCCACGTCATAGGTGCCAGCCACGAGCGCCCCAACGAAGCCATCGGAGGCAACATCGAGCAGGTCGACGGTCGTAAAGCCGGCCTCAAGGAGCGCGTCGTGACAGGCATGGGCCGACATCATGGAGATGTCGCGCTCGTCCGACCAACCGCCCCCCAGCACGACCACTTTGAGCTGCTTAACCTCATCTCGCGTCATGACTACCCTCCGTTGGCTCGACTACCTGCGGTAGACTCGACCTGTATATTTCCCAACATGAGAATACTCCACCCAGGAGACTCAATTAGAGCGGGGTGCCTAGATGCAATCAGACAAGAACAATCAACCAACGAGCTCTTCCTCGGGCCCGCGCGTCGACCTGCGCTCGCTCGATGCTGCGGAGCTTGAGGAGTTCGTCACCTCCCTCGGTCAGCCGCGTTTTCGCGCCAAGCAAATCGGTGAGTGGATCTGGTCGAAGAACGTTTCTTCTTTCGATGAGATGACGAACATCCCCAAGTCGCTCCGTGAGCAGCTCGCCGATCGCTTCAGCCTCGGTGGCACGACGGAGGTAACCCGTCAGCTCTCCCGCGATGGCAGTCGTAAGTACCTGCTCCGTTTTGCGGATGGCGCGGCCGTCGAATGTGTCGGCATGCCCACGAAGAACCGCCTTGCTGTCTGCGCCTCGACGCAAGCTGGTTGCGCAATGGGTTGCGTGTTTTGTTCGACCGGGAAGAATGGCCTCACGCGATCTCTTACCTCTGCTGAGATCTACGAGCAGGTCATGCATGTACGTGACGACTTCAACACCCGAGTGACGAGTGTCGTTCTCATGGGTCAAGGCGAGCCGTTCGCGAACTACGACGCCTCGGTTGGTGCCCTGCGCCTCCTTAACTCGGAGGATGGAGGCGGTATCGGTGCGCGCCACCTCACCGTCTCGACATCTGGCATCATCCCCGGCATTCTCCGCTTTGCCAAGGAACCCGAGCAGTTCACCCTTGCGGTCTCGCTTCACTCTGCGGTTCAGCGCACACGCGATGCGCTCATGCCCGGCGTCAAGCGCTACTCTCTCCTTCGTCTTTATGATGCCATGGGCGAGTATGTCGAGAAGACCGGTCGTCGTCCGACGTACGAGTACGCTCTCATCGCCGGCGTCAACGACTCCGAAGATGAGATTGGTTCTCTCTGCGACTTCTGCCGTGGCACGCTCGCTCATGTCAATCTCATTCAACTCAACGAGGTTCCCGGCTCAAAGTTTCACCCCTCTTCCGAGGAGAAGGTCCAGCAGTTCGTCGCAAGACTCACGCAGGTCGGCGTTGAGTGCACAGTCAGAAACTCTCGCGGTCAGGATATCGATGCTGCTTGTGGACAGCTTCGACAGCGCATGCAGGAAAAATAGTCTCGCGCGTTAAAGTTTAGACGAAGAGGGGGAGACGATCGGAATCGTCTCCCCCTCTTCTCGTACAGACGTTCGCCCTTAGTAGCCGAGCAGCTCCCACTGCCTTTCAGTCGCCTGGACGTTTGCGAGCGGCCCATCGTCTTCCATGATCTGACCTCGAGCAGCCTCGGTCATTTGAAGAACCTTCTCGTAGGTGTCCTCGACTGCCTTCACGGCTTTTCTGAGATTCTCTTTTGCCTCATCGTTCAGACCGTATTCATAGGTCAGATACAGCGCTCCCCCAAGGAGACCGAGGAGGAGGATCCTCTGTCGGAGTCTTCTCATCAGCCTGTCACTCTCCTTCGGACAGCAGGTTCACAATCCTCGATAGATCTTCGTCGGTTGCAAACTCAATCTCAATCTTGTTCTTCCCGCGCACCTTCTTGACCTTCACGTTCGTGTCAAGGGCAACGCGAAGCTGTCGTGCTGCCCTCTTGAAGGATTGTGGTACAGGCTCGCGCTTCGCAGAGGTGCCTTCCCTGCCAGAAAAGAGTGGTGCGAGACTTTCCGTCTGTCTCACCGAAAGCTTATCCGCTATGACCTTCTCTGCTAGCTTGATTCTTCCGTCCTCACTTGGAACCGCGAGAATTGCGCGCGCATGACCAGCCGAGAGTCTACCGTCGTTTATTAACTCCTGGACCTCTTTAGGTAGGTCCAGAAGCCTCAGCGTATTCGTAATAGCTGACCTCGACTTAGACACGAGCTTGGCCACTTGATCTTGAGTGAGGCTCTTGTCTGCGATGAGCTTCTTGTATCCCTGGGCCTCCTCGATAGGGTTGAGGTCAGATCGCTGCAGGTTCTCGATGAGTGCCAGCTTGAATATCTCGTCATCGGAAACGTCTCGAATGATGACCGGGACCTCTTCGAGCCCCGCAGCCTTAGCAGCCTGATACCGTCTCTCACCAGCAACAATCTCGTAGGTGCTTCCATTCTTTCGCACCAGCAGTGGTTGAAGGATGCCGTTCTGCTTAATCGAGTCAGTTAGTTCGGCAAGTTCGGCTGCATCAAAATGCTTGCGCGGCTGCCCTTTGTTTGGCTTGATTTTTGAGAGGGGGAGCGTCGAATCTGGATTCATCACCCCAACTTCAGCATTTGCCTCACCCATGAGCGATTCGAGACCCTTTCCCAGACCACCCTTTTTAACCACGGCGAGTCACTTCCCTAGCTAGTTTGTCGTATGCGAGCGATCCTTTGCTGAGATGTGCATAGAGCGATACCGGAAGTCCATGGCTCGGAGCTTCTGCAATCTTCACGTTTCTTGGTATATAGGTCTTAAAGACGTCATTACCGAAGTAGTTTTCGACTTCCTCAACGACCTGCTTGGAGAGCGTCGTTCTGTTGTCATACATCGTCATGACGACGCCGAATACTCGCAGTTTTGGATTGAGCCGTGTTTTCACCATCTTCATAGACTCAATGAGCTTGGTAAGACCCTCAAGTGCGTAGTATTCGCACTGTATGGGTATCAGCAACGACTTTGCCGCCACAAGCGCGTTCACTGTGAGTAAGCCAAGCGAGGGGGGACAGTCGATGAGCACGTAGTCAAACTCGTCTTTTATCGAATCAACTGCCGCTTTTAGTACATTTTCCCGTGCCATCACCGAAACGAGCTCGATTTCCGCTCCCGCAAGTTGAATGGTTGCCGGGACGACGAATACGTACGGCTCAACTGTATCTTGTATGATTGACTCAATTGGCACGTCGTTCATTATGACGTCATATACGTCATTCTCAAGATCGTCTTTTGAGATGCCGTATCCGCTTGTCGTGTTCCCTTGCGGGTCAAAGTCGATGACAAGTACTTTCTTCTTGAGTTCCCCTAGGGCTGCAGACAGGTTTACTGCTGTTGTTGATTTTCCTACGCCGCCCTTTTGGTTGATTATTGCCAGTACCTGCGATTCGCGGTTTGGATATCCCCGCTTTTTATCCTTGTAACTCAACGATTCCTCCCATATGTCCGACTGTAGTTGTTTCAACGTCATTTGGTCGTCGGTGAACTAGGCACTATAGTAGGCGATAGTTTCACGTGAAACATTGAGAATGTGAGTCTATGACTTGTTTCTTTTGATGAACGTCATCTAATGACTCTTCAGAATGTTTCACGTGAAACACTGGGGCATATGCAAATGTGTAGTAAGTGACGAAGGTTATTCAGTGGCGTTCACAAATTCGAGTTCAGTTACTAAGCCGGGAGCACGATAGTCAACGAAAAGCTGCCGTACTCCTACACACAAGTGTGTTTGAAGCGGCATCGATATATAAGCGTCATTAGCAAGCTTTCATATATTTGCAAGTTCAGAATGCATGCATATTGAGTAGTACTCGAACAATTTCAGCATGACGTACTTTTGGAAGACGATAGAGTAATTGATACTCCCAGGCTCCCGTCAACAATTTCGACGGAAGCCTGGGAGTTGCGCCACTAGTCTTATTGAGCGTCAAGCGGCTGGCTCTTTGCCATTCCAACTGGACGAGGCAAACGCACCTTAGAACGTCCCGTCTTCTTATAGACCAAAAGCTCTCGATGGCCCAGGTCTCGCGGCAGTTCGTAGGTTTCACGTGAAACCATTGTCATCCCGCACAATGCAGCCGCACGAGAAGCCGCTGCGATCTCATCGTCAGAAGGATGAGCTTTCTCGATGATTGAAAGACCGCCCATCTTAAGAAATGGCTGAGCGTATTCAAGAAGAACATCGGTCTGAGCAACGGCACGAGCGATGACAAATCCGAAGGCGTTCGTCATGCTCCTATCGAGCTCCTCGGCCCTCATCTTCCTGACGTCAAGCAGGTCGCTCAGCAAGAGTTGCTCGATGAAGTGTCTGTCAGCTTCTACCTTCTTGCCAACCGAATCAATGAGAAGGCCATGGTACCCGGTCATGATCCCAAGAGGTATACCAGGGAAGCCAGCACCTGTCCCGATATCCACAAAGGAGGGGTAAGGTATGCTCGAGAAGGACTCGAGCCGAAGCGGGAGCAGTGAGTCGAGGATGTGGAGCGAGAGTGCGTCCCCGAGATCAACGATACGAGTCAGGTTGAACTCCTTGTTCTTCTCGATCACGAGATTGAGATGTTGAAGCAAGAGAGCGACCTGGTTGGGCGAAGCCTCAATACCATACGAGGAAAGCAGAGAGGTAAGCTCTTCAGCTCGTTGGTTCATATCCTCAAGTTCCATCGTTAACCCTGCCGATTCTTCACGCATCAAAAGGAATTGTCACAAAAATGGGAGGGCGCCTGGACGCCCTCCCACACATCTCGTTCTGAGGTCGTGTCGCTTAGCACTACTTTACAACAGTGACGACCACGCGACGGTTCGGTTCCTCACCCTCTGAGAATGTTGCCACGCGTGCGTCATCAACCAAGGCGAGGTGAACGATGCGGCGCTCATAGGCATTCATGGGAGAGAGCATGACGTTGCTGCCCTGACGAACGGCACGCTCGGCAGCAGAGTGGGCAACCGACTGAAGCTTGGATTTACGACGGCTCTTGTAGCTTTCGACGTCTACCACAATCGGGTAATGGAACTTGGTGCGACTGCTCATGAGAGATGAGAGAACCATCTGGAGAGCATCAAGGGTCCGACCGTGACGCCCGATGAGAACGGCAAGATCTCCACCGTTGACGTCGAGGATGAGCTCGCCCTCGTCGCCGTCATACTCGTCAATGGTGCAGTGGTTCTCGCCGAAGAGGGAAAGAATGCCCTTGAGGAAGGTGACCGCCTGGTCGGCAATCTTGTCCATCTCGTCATCGGTGAGAGCAGTCCCAGCTTCGAAGTGCTCTCTGATAGAAGCGAAATCATCCTCAGCGACAACATCCGCGCCGCCCTGAGCGTTCGCCGCCTCTTCCTCAGAGTCCGTAAGGCTCGTCTCCTCCATGTACTCCTCCTGCCAACATAACACTTAGCAAGTATATTACGTTATCGGACGCACGCGAAGGTTATTAGCCCTTCTTGTGAGGCCTGGGCTTCTTGTCCTTGCGGATGACATCGACTTCGACGGGCTGACCGCTCATACGGCGCTCGCCCTCCTCCTTGGCCTTGTCAATTACCCTCTGCGTGATGAGCTTCTGCTGGGCGACCTGCCAGATGGCGGAGGCATCGTAGTAGAGAAGGACGGCCGACGGCACAGACCAGCCGAACCAGAGCATCATGACGGCCATGACGGCACCCATCATCAACGACTGGTTCTTCTGCTCATCAGACTGGTTCATGGTGTTCATCATCATGGGGATGAAGGTAAGAACGCCAAAGGCAACGTCGAAGAGGATATAGGAGAGAGCACCTATCCAACCGGAGGAGGCGACCATGTCAGAGACAGAGGCTGTGATGGACGGCAGAATGTTGTAGAAGCTCGCATCCGCGGGCACGTTCTTCGCGACGGTAAACAGCGCGAAAAAGATAGGCATCTGGAGGAAGATCGGCAAGCAGCCAGCCACGGGGTTGAATTTGAGGTCGGAGTACACCTTCTGCATCTCTTCGCTCTGACGCGTGGGGTCGTCGGCGTACTTCTCCTGAATCTCCTGTATCTTTGGCTGCGCAACCTGCATGCGAGCCATCGAGGCGGTCTGCTTGTTCATGAGAGGAACGAGCAGGATTCGGATGATGACCGTGAGAATGATGACCGCAAGCCCCCAGTCACCACAGAATCCCTGGATGCTCGCGAGCACCTGGGTCATGAAGTTAACGAACCAGTCCCACATTGTTCCTCCGTCGTCGATCACCTAGGGTACGGGGTCGTAGCCACCTTTATGGAAGGGGTGACACCTCAGAATCCTACGAATGGCAAGAAGGCTGCCTTTACCGAAGCCATACTTGACGATGGCCTGTCTCGCATACTCGGAACAGGTCGGCGTGTAGATGCACGTGGCGGGAAACAGTGGGGAGATATACCGCTGATAGAACCGAATGACAGCCGTGACACCACGGACCAGCATCGACTCCTGATCATTGCCCATCTCGGACGCCTGTCCTGTCAAGCATTCTCCCCAGCGCCTTGGCCACGAGCTCAGGAGAGCTCGCATACGTATCCTTGGTGGCGAAGAGAATCACGTCGTACCCGTCTGCTGGAAGTCTGCAGGCGCGCGCAGCCTCGCGCAGAACCCGCTTGCATCTGTTCCTGAAGACAGCATTGCCAAGCCGCTTTGGTGCAACGAAGGCGACCTTGGACCGATCGCCCTCGTATGTTGCCGCTACGCGAATTCGAAGGAGAGAGTCGCTCGCTCTCTTCCCATGCGCGAAGACCCGTTCAAATTCAGCCTTGGATTTGATGGTCTCCATGTAACGTCACTAGACGGTGAGGCTCTTGCGGCCCTTGGCACGACGACGGGCAAGAACGTTGCGACCACCCTTGGTGGCCATGCGGGCGCGGAAGCCGTGGGTCGTCGCGCGCTTCCTCTTGTTAGGCTGATACGTACGCTTCATTTCTATTCCTCCCGATGAGGGTGTACGACAAAGTGAGCTAAGCCCAAAGATTGTAAAGGTCGCGCGTGGGGGGTGTCAATTTAATCCGCATAATAACTGCGGATTTCTCATGTATCTCAAAGCCGCGCTCGAGACGCCGAGAGGGGCGGCAAAGGATGGGAAGACTCCCTGAAACGTTTGGAACCACAGTATGAATCAAAGAAACCATACGTGCACATGCTATTATCACTTGGTCAATGAAACGTGATTTCCGCAGTTTTCTACCATTGTTCATCAGGTGTTGAAAACTTTCTTTCACATAGATTTCGTCGTGAAAGTTTTCATCAGGAGTCGAAAGTCGGATGAAAGGGGGAGTGGTGGCGCGCGACTTCTATCCATTTGTCGAGGAATCGGCCACCATGGCGCGCGAACAAACTCCCTCGGAAGTACGATCCGTCGACGAGGTGAACTATCCGGCGAGAATAGCAATCTATGACGATGCAGCAGCAGCTCCGCGCGTGGTGGTGGTCGAACCATCCGACCCGAGGTCGTACCTCGAGGAGATCACGGCGACAGTCAACAAGCTCGCGCACGAGCAGGGCGGGAGCATCCCCTTCACGGTCATCCGAGAAATCGTGGAGAACTTCATCCACGCCTACTTCATCGCTCCGACCATCTCGATTCTCGACGCTGGCAATACGATCAGGTTCTCTGACCAGGGCCCGGGGATAAAGGAGAAGATGCGCGCACTCGAATATGGCACGTCATCTGCGACGGAAGAGATGAAGCACTACATCCGCGGCGTCGGTTCAGGACTTCCCTACGCCCAGCAGTACATGCTCGACAAGGGTGGCAGCCTCGAGATAGAGGACAACATCTCGAGCGGGACGGTCGTGACCATCTCGACACATCCCTCGGACGAGGTGAAATCGTTCACAAGGGCGTCAGCCGAACCAGCCACAGAACCAGCGCAGACAGCGATTTCCCTCAGCCAGGCACCTACCGCGGTTCAGTTTGCCGCGCCGCAGCCCATGACAAAGCTCAGCGAGCGCGGACAGCTCGTCGTCGACTATCTCGGAAACCACGAGGCGGTCGGTCCGTCTGATCTCTCTCATGCCTACGGGTACTCGAACCCGACCTGGTCACGCGAGCTCGGTACTCTCTGCTCGCTGGGATTGCTTAGAAAGGTCGGCCAGAAGTATCGACTCGTCTAGTGATACATCGACACTTTTCGACATGAACGCCACTAAAGTAGGCTCCAAACTCCTCTTCCCATAGGTTTTGAACATTCTATAATGGAACCTCTAATTTTCGACACCATGGGAATGTGGCTTATGGAACTCTCACTCGAATCTGATGCAGATGCCCTCTGGCAGGACACACTCGACCTTCTCTCCCAGGAGTCTCTCCCGGAGGCCGTGCTCGCCATGTTGAGGAACTGCACACCCGTTCGCATAGAGGACAACATCCTCTATGTGACGACTCCCATGCGTCTGGTCCTCAAAACCGTGTCGAAGAACCTCAACGTCGTAGAGAAGTGCCTCACCACGGCAGCCTTCGAGAAGATGGCCCTCTCGATCGAGTTCGCGAAAGCTCCAGACCCATCACCCGTATCGACAAACTCGACGGTCTCGCAGGAGCAGGTCACCAAGTGGAGCGGCACGAACGAGTCGCACACACCTGCGCGCGTACTTGACGACGACGCATGGAACGAGGAAGAAATCGAGACGGAGAACAAGCTCGAGAAGAGGCGCCGCCGACAGGCCAACCCCCTGGTCGAGGACATCTCGCAGAACGACTCGAAGCTCACGTTCGACCGCTTCATCATCGGCGACGAGAACAAGTTCGCCTATCAGGCGGCACTCCAGGTGGCCAACGGCGAGAATAAGAGTTACAACCCACTCTTTATCTATGGAAAGAGCGGCCTAGGGAAGACGCACCTTCTCCGCGCCATCCAAAACTACATCGCGAAGAACGACTCCTCGCGCATCTGCGTCTACAAGACGGCGTCCGACTTCATCACCGACTACACGGACGCCATCGGTCACAAGCACGGCAGCGCACCTGACATCCTCACACAGAACTACTGCGACATCGACGTGCTCATCATCGACGACATTCAGAACATGGCCGGCGCGGCGCGCACGCTCGAATTCTTCTTCAACACCTTCAACGTGCTCATCTCCAAGGGCAAGCAGATCGTCCTCGCTGCCGACCGTTCTCCCGCGCAGCTCGGCATGGGCAAGGACGGCTTCGACGAGCGCGTGACGAGCCGGCTCGACTCGGGCTTCCCCATCTCCATCCAGGTCCCGAGCTACGAGCTCAAATACCTTCTCATCAGCACGTTCTGCGAGCGGATGAACGACGACGCGAAGAACGAGCACATAGGCGCGCTCACCGCGACCATCAGCGAGGACAACCTCCGCTTCATGACCGAGCGAGCGGGCACGAACATCCGCGTCATCGAGGGCTTCTGCCAGAAGTGTCTCATCGTCGCCGCGCAGTGCGAGACCGCCGGGCGGCTTTTCTCCCGCGAGGACATCCTGAAGATCGCCAAGGAGAAGTGGCCCAACGGACACAAACAAGTCACCATCGACGAGATCCAGAAGGTCGTCGAGAACTACTACGACATCCCGCACAAGGACCTCGTGGGAGGCAAGCGGAACAAGGAGCTCATGGAACCGCGACACGTCGCCATCTGGCTCACGCGCGAGCTCACCGACACCACGCTCGCCGACATCGGGAAGCGCTTCGGCGGCAGGAGCCATGCCACGGTCAAGCACAGCATCAGCGTGGTCGAAGAAGCGCGCAAGCAGGACAAAAACTTCTACGACCGCGTCTCTCGAATTCAGGACAGCATCGTTGAGAATAACTAGGGTGCTGTAGACAATACTGTCGAAAGGATGTCAGGGAAGCAATAAAAGTCCCCTCGGCGTGTAAAGATAGTTTTTTACAGCTATGGTCATGTTGACGGCTGACGAACGAATGAAGGGTCTTGAAAAAGGGATTCACCGAGAATGACCTGTGACAAGAGGTGGTTTTCTTCTTCTCGACAGCACCTATTACTACTACTGGTCTTGAATGTATATAGAACTACCTATAGAAAGGGCCGATCATGAAGTTCTCAGTAAGCCAGTCCTCGCTCCTGAAGGCCCTCTCTGTCGTATCGAAGGGCATGGGTCAGAACACCACCCTTCCGCTGCTCTCAGGTATCTACATCAAGGCCGAGGCGGGCACGCTCGAGTTCCAGACGAACAACCTCACGATCAGCATTCGTCACCGCATCCCCGCGAACGTCGAGGAGAGCGGCGAGACGGTCGTCTCCGGCAAGGTCCTCACCAACATCGTGAAGACGCTCGATGACGTGGCCGTCACCTTCGACGGCGGCGAGCGGATGCTCTCCATCACCTGCGCCCATTCTTCGTTCAGGCTTAACACGCTCAACCCCGCCGACTGGTCTGCCTTCCCCGACATCGAACCCGAGCAGTCGATTGAGCTTCCCAGCACGCTCCTCGCCGAGATGGTGGAGAAGGTCTACAAGGTGACGTCGAAGGAGACGACGCGCCCAATTCTCCAGGGCGTGCTGCTCACCGTCGACGACAATACCATCCGCCTCGTCGCGACGGACTCCTATCGTCTGGCGGTCTGCGACTCGTCCGTCGAGGCACCCGCAGGCGAGGCGTTCAGGGCCATCGTCTCCGGTGGCGTGTTCCACGATGTGCTCAGCATGCCGTCCCTCACCGAGTCCATCATGATCGGCATCACGGGAAATCAGGTGGTCTTCTCGTTCGGCGATACCACGTTCGTCTCAAAGAAGATCGAGGGTAACTTCCCCAATTACAAGCAGCTCCTCCCCGCGTCCTGTGCGACGTCGGTGAAGATCGACGTCGAGGCCTTCTCCGCCGCGCTCAAGCGCGTCTCCGTCATCGCCCAGCAGAACTCCTCCGTGCGCTTTGACATCGACGCGGACGGCAAGGTCATGAAGCTCTCCGCAAGCTCGCCCGACCAGGGGGAGTCGTCCGAGTTCCTCCCCGTCGAGGTGGACGGCGAGAGCATGGCCATCGCCCTCAACTACCACTACGTCTTCGACTGCGTCAACGCGGCATCCGACCGAAAGGAGCTGCTTCTCGAGCTCCAGAGCAACATGCAGCCTGGCGTGTTCAAGTCCAACGGGAAGATCAACTACCTCTACCTCCTCATGCCGGTCCGGATGTAGCGTGGGGCTTCTCGCCAAACGGCTCCTCATGAGTGGGTTCAGGAGCTTTGACAGCCACAGCGTGGACTTCTCCGACACCACGACGATTCTCGTCGGGCATAACGCGGCAGGTAAGACGAACACCGTGGAGGCGCTGCAGATGCTCACCGCGGGGTACTCGTTCAGACGCCCCACGCCGCGACAGCTCATCAACGACTCGTGCGAGGAGGCACGCATCGCCCTGCACCTCGAGGGCGACGGGCGCGTCATGGACATGGCCTGTGACATCGCTCCCGGTAAGCGGCAGTACAGCCGCAATGGCAAGAAGTGCCAGGCGGCTGAGGTGCCCGCCACGCTCATGTCCGTCCTCTTCTGTCCCGATGACCTGTTTCTCGTGAAACGTGGTGCGTCCTTCAGGCGAGATGAGATAGACGACTTCGGGCGGCAGGCGAACGCGGGCTACTCGAAGGTCCTCGCCGCCTATCTGCGCGCCGTCGAACAGAGAAACAGACTCCTCAAGGAGGACGTTCCCGACCTCGGGCTCCTCGACGCCTGGGACGCGAGCGTCGCCCTTGGCGGCGCAACGCTGCTCCAGGCGCGTATGAGGCTCTTCACCCGTCTGAGTGGGAAGGTCTCCGAGATATACGGGCAGATCAGTGGCGGCGAGAAGCTGTTCTGCTCCTACGAGTGCAGCCTCGGACCAGACCTCTTCGACCTTACCAGAGACGAGCTGGCCGGGCTTCTCGCCGAGCGCCTCCGCGACGTGCGCCCCGATGATCTGCGACGTCAGCAAACCACTGTCGGACCTCATCGTGACGACATCACGTTTGAGATAGACGGCCGCGATGCCCGCCTGTTTGGGTCGCAGGGCCAGCAGAGGAGCGTCGTCATCGCGCTCAAGATGGCCGAGGTGCTGCTCTCGGCCGAAATCGTCGGCGAACAGCCGCTTCTGCTCCTTGATGACGTCATGAGTGAGCTCGACGAGAACCGTCGAGAGGCGGTCCTCTCGTTCGCGCAGCGCGGCATCCAGACTGTCGTGACCACCACGAACCTCGGCTACTTCTCCGATGATCTCCTCTCTATGTCAAAGGTGGTGCGCTTTGGCTGATGACACGAGCTCCCTCTCCGATCTTCTCTCCAGCATGCTTGACGATGCTGGACGCGCTGCGGTGAGCGAGAACCAGCGGGCAAGCTATCTCTGGAGCAGGGCAAACGGCGACATCGAGCGACAGCACACCACGGGCGTCTTCGTGATGGAGTCGAAGGTCGCGGGAGCCCCTCCCGTGCTGGGCGTCTACGTCGACACGCGGACCCGCGCCGTTGACTTCACTGCCAACCGCGAGGTCTATCTGGCCCGTCTCTCCGCGATGGGCGGCTGCTACTCCGACATCAGGTTCTTCCTCAACAAGAGGAAGGAGCGCATTCGGCCCTCCGTCGAGCGCCACCCCGTCGAGACTCCCGAGACTGAGCTTCCTCCCTTGAGTGACGCCGAGAAGAAGGACATTCTCGACCGCGTCTCCTCGCTTCCGGAGAGTTTGAGGGATGACGTTTTTAAGGCGATGGCGCTTTCGTACAGGCGAGAAAAGAAGAAGAGCACGGGGTTTTAAAAATCGTCGCTCAAAAAGCCCGAGAACGTCTCTCATACGCTATTAGTTTGTATATGTTGCTCGATTTCTGCTTGGCCCGGCTTAATTCATGGGCCAAGCGTAAAATTCTATCGAACATCGCTCAGTATGAGAGAGGATGACAGTGGCAGCAAAGAAGAAGACGAACTCGTACGACGAGAGTGAGATCAAGGTCCTCGAGGGCCTCGAGGCGGTGCGCAAGCGTCCTGGAATGTACATTGGCACCACTTCCGCGTCCGGGCTGCACCACCTCGTGTGGGAGATCGTGGACAACTCCGTCGACGAGGCCATGGCGGGCTACTGCACGAAGATCAAGGTCACCGTGCACCCCGACAACTCGATCACCGTCGAGGACAACGGCCGCGGCATTCCCGTCGGCCTCCACCCCCAGAAGAAGATTTCCACGCTCGAGGTCGTGCTCACCATCCTGCATGCCGGCGGCAAGTTTGACAACCAGGCGTACAAGGTGTCCGGCGGTCTCCACGGTGTCGGCGTCTCCGTCGTCAACGCCCTCTCGCGCAAGCTCATCGTGCAGGTCAAGCGTGACGGCACGATCTACGAGATGCAGTTTGCGCGCGGCAAGGTCGCCGAGAAGATGAAGGAGGTCGGCACAACCAAGACGACGGGCACCACCATCACGTTCTGGCCCGATGAGCTCATCTTCGAGACGACGACCTACAACTACGACACCCTGCACGACCGCCTCCAGGAGACGGCCTTCCTCAACAGGAACCTCAAGATCACGCTTACCGACGAGCGCGAGCTGACTCCGAGGACGGACGAGTTCTGCTACTCCGGCGGCATCGTCGACTTTGTCAAGTATCTCAATGACGAGAAGGAGGTTCTCCCGGGCCTCGCAAAGCCGATCTACATCGAGGGCAAGTCCGACCCCGACGCCCCTGCGACCCAGATGGGCGAGGTCGAGGTCTCCATGCAATGGAACACCGGCTACTCGGAGCGGACGCTGTCGTTCGCGAATGACATCTATACCGAGGAGGGCGGCATGCATCTCGAGGGCTTCCGCACCGCCCTCACCAAGGCCATCAACGACTACGCCCGCAAGCAGGGCGTCCTCAAGGAGAAGGACACCAACCTCACGGGTGACGACATCCGTGAGGGTCTCACGGCGGTCATCTCGGTCAAGCTGCCGGACCCGCAGTTCGAGGGCCAGACAAAGGCCAAGCTCGGCAGCTCCTACATGCGCACCCTTACCAACAGGATCGTCTCCAACGGGCTCACCGACTATCTCGAGGAGCACCCCAACCAGGCGAAGGAGATCGTCAAGAAGGCGAGTCAGGCGGCCAAGGGCCGTCTCGCCGCGCAGAAGGCCCGCCAGGCAACGCGCCGCAAGGGTCTTCTCGAGAGCGCCGCGCTCCCCGGCAAGCTCGCCGACTGCTCCGTCCGTGACGCAGAGATGACCGAGCTCTTCATCGTCGAGGGCGATTCCGCAGGTGGTTCGGCCAAGATGGCCCGCGACCGCTCCATCCAGGCGGTGCTCCCTCTTCGCGGCAAGATTCTGAACGTCGAGCGCGTCCAGGAGCACAGGGCTCTCTCGTCCGACACCATCACCTCGCTCATCACGGCCATCGGCACGGGCGTGGGCGTCGAGTTCAACCTCGACAAGGCTCGCTACCACAAGATCGTCATCATGACCGATGCCGATGTCGACGGCGCCCACATCCGCATCCTGCTTCTCACCTTCTTCTACCGCTTCATGCGGCCGATGATCGACGCGGGCTACATCTACGTGGCCCAGCCGCCGCTCTACCAGATCAAGCCCAAGGGCCGCAAGAACGGCAAGTACATCTACACCGACGAGGAGCTGGCCATCGAGGCCGGCAGGTTCGAGGACTCCAGCAAGTACACCGTCCAGCGCTACAAGGGCCTCGGCGAGATGGACCCCGAGCAGCTCTGGTCCACGACGATGGAGCCCAAGAACCGCATCCTCCTCAAGGTGACGATGGAAGACGCCCTAGCGGCCGAGCGCGCGGTCGCCGACCTCATGGGCACCCAGGTCGAGAAGCGCAAGGACTTCATCCAGACCCACGCCAAGGACGTCCGCTTCCTCGACATCTAACGAAAGGCTAGACAGTGGCAGACGATAACAACAGCAACAACGGCGGATTCGACGAGGACGACGACGAGAACGACATCGTCGACGACGTCGATGACACTGAGGACGACGAGGACGTCGACGACGAGGAAGTAGGCGGCGACGAGGAGGACTCGGAGGACGACGAGTTCGACGAGGAGACCGGAATCGCCCTCGGCGGCGCCGACCTCGACCACACGCTCTCCGACGAGGCAGGCACGCGCCTCGACCTCTCCGACATCCACGGCGGCACGCTCAAGCCCACCGACATGGCCTCCGAGATGAAGCAGTCCTTCCTCGAGTACTCGATGTCGGTCATCGTGGCCCGCGCCCTCCCCGACGTCCGCGACGGTCTCAAACCGGTCCACCGCCGAATCCTCTACGCCATGAACGAGGCGGGCATCGTCCCCTCCAAGCCGCACAAGAAGTCGGCGTGGACGGTCGGCGAGGTCATGGGCAAGTACCACCCCCACGGCGACGCCTCCATCTATGACGCCATGGTCCGTATGGCCCAGGACTTCTCGATGAGGCTCCCGCTCATCGATGGTCACGGCAACTTCGGCTCCATCGACGGCGATCCCCCCGCAGCCATGCGTTACACGGAGTCCCGCCTCACCAAGGCGGCCATGGCCATGCTCGAGGACCTCGGCAAGGAGACCGTCGACCTCCAGCCCAACTACGACGAGTCGCTCACCGAGCCGTCCGTCCTACCCGCGAGGTTCCCGAACCTCCTCGTCAACGGCTCGAACGGCATCGCCGTCGGCATGGCGACCAACATCCCGCCTCACAACCTCAACGAGGTCACCGAGGCCGTCTGCATGATGATCGACAACCCCGAGGTCACCACCGAGGAGCTCATGACCGTGCTCCCCGGTCCGGACTTCCCCACGGGCGGCACCATCATGGGCACCGACGGCATCAAGGACGCCTACGAGACCGGCCGTGGCACCATCACCGTGCGCGCGAAGGTCCACGTCGAGCAGGTCAAGAACGGGCGTCAGCGCCTCGTCGTCACCGAGATCCCGTACCAGGTCAACAAAGGTCTTCTCCAGGAAAAGATCGCCCAGGCGGTCAACGAGAAGAAGATCGAGGGCATCTCGGACATGCGAGACGAGTCCAACCGCAAGGGCATGCGCATCGTCATCGACCTCAAGAGCGGTGCCGTCCCGCAGGTGGTGCTCAACAACCTCTACAAGAGGACGCAGCTGCAGTCAAACTTCGGCGTCATCGACCTCGCCCTCGTCGACGGCGTGCCGCGCACGCTGAGCCTCCGCGAGATTCTGCACTACTACATCGACCACCAGGTCGACGTTGTCACGCGCAGGACCGAGTATGACCTCGACAAGGCCAAGAAGCGCGTTCACATCCTCGAGGGCCTTCTCGTCGCCGTCGACAACATCGACGAGATCGTCCACATCATCCGCTCGTCGCGTGACGACACCGAGGCCAAGCAGCGCATGAACGACCGCTTTGGCCTGGACGACGTCCAGGGCACGGCCATCCTCGAGATGCGCCTCAAGCGCCTGACCGGCCTCGAGCGCGAGAAGCTCGTCGACGAGATCGCCGAGCTCCACCGCGACATCGAGTACTTCGAGGACCTGCTCGCCCATCCCGAGAAGATCCTCGCCGTCATCGCGGACGAGCTGCGCGACATCGCGGCCCGCTTCGGCGACAAGCGGCGCACCACCATCTCCTCCGTCATCGCCCAGGACCTCGACGTCGAGGACCTCATCGCCGAGGAGGACATGGTCGTCACCGTCACGCACGCCGGCTACATCAAGCGCCTCCCCGTTGCGACCTATCGCTCTCAGAAGCGTGGCGGCAAGGGCGTCCAGGGCATGTCGCTCAAGGACAACGACTTCGTCGAGGACCTCTTCGTGGCGTCCACGCACGACTACGTCATGTTCTTCACGAACTTCGGCAAGGTCTACCGGCTCAAGGTGCACGAGCTGCCCATCGGCAGCCGCCAGGCGCGCGGCTCGGCCGTCGTCAACGTGCTCGCGCTCGCCGAGGGCGAGCATCCCACGGCCGTCATCACCTGCCGCGACTTCCCCGAGGACGACTTCCTCATGTTCGCTACGCGCGACGGCATGGTCAAGAAGACCGCCATGTCGGAGTACGACCGCACGAGGCGCGACGGCATCATCGCCATCCACCTCAAGAGCGGTGACGAGCTCGTCAACGTCCGTCGTGTCAGGAAGGGCGACAAGGTCATCCTCTGCTCGTCCGACGGCAAGGCGATCCTCTTCGACGAGGCCGACGCGCGTCCCATGGGCCGCGACACCTCGGGCGTCCGCGGCATCACGCTCAAGGCGGGCGCCACGATGCTCGGCATGGAGATCTCCAACGGCAAGGGCGACCTGTTCGTGATCACCGAGAACGGCTACGGCAAGCGCACGGCCGTCTCCGAGTACCCGGAGCACAACCGCGGTGGCCAGGGCGTCTTCACGATCGCTATGACCTCCAAGAAGGGCAAGCTCGTCGCCTGCCGCGTCGTCGGCCCGCAGCACGAGCTCATGATTGTCTCCGAGGAGGGCGTGGTCATCCGCGTGAAGTCGTCCGACGTCTCCAAGCTCGGCCGCTCCACGCAGGGCGTGAAGGTCATGAACATGTCCTCGTCGGATCACGTCTCCGCCGTGGCACGCATGGTCGTTCACAAGAAGAAGGCCCCGAAGGCCCTCGACGAGAACCAGGGCATGTTCGACCTGGCCGCCGCCGGCGCCAAGGATGCTGACGAGGAGGAGCCCGTCGACATCGGCGACGAGGACGAGGTCTCGGCCGACCTTCTCGACGACGATGACGACGACGAGGAGTAGCGACTCCTAGGAACAGCGACATCTGACTCAACAAAGAGGGCCCCGCGACAAATCGTGTCGCGAGGTCCTTGGCGTTTACGGGGGAGAAGGGCTTCTCGCTGGGGGCGCTACAGGGTGGCGTTGAAGTCGTCGGGGGAGAGGGACTGAACGAAGTCGTGGAAGTCCGCGATTTCGTGCTCGCGCTCGGTCTCCTCGATGGCACCGAAGTCGGGGAGACCGGCCGTGTCGATGACGTCACCCTCCGCGTAGATGGGCACGTCAGTGCGGACGGCGAGCGCGATGGCGTCTGAGGGGCGCGCGTCGACGGAGACCATCTCGCCCGCCGCGCGGTCAATCTCGACCACCGCGAAGAACGTCGTACCCGAGACGTCGTTGATGCATATGTCACGCACCGTGCCGCCGAGGTTGTTGATGGCGGACAGGAGGAGGTCGTGCGTCATGGGGCGTCCGCCCTCCCGTGGGTCGATGCCCATGCTGATGGCCGTGGCCTCAACGGTACCGATGCGGATGGGCAGGCGCGTGGGGTGCTCGCCCTCGCCGAGCTCGTGCGGCCTGAGCACCACGAGCGAGGACACGGGCCCGCTTCCCACGACGACGGTCTGTATGTCCATCCTTCTTCTCGGCACGAACGCTCCTTGATCTCGTTGCCCCTTCGTGCGCCTATCGTACCCATTTGACTTCTCAGAGCAAGCGAGAAGGACGTACGGTGTGTAAAACGCATGCGCGGGCCTCGGCCGGGCGGGCATGGTCGCCGATGAGGTCGTGACGCGCCAGTGCCGTCACCCATTCATGAGAACTCCTCGAAGAACCCGAAAAAATGTGTTGACCGAATCTGGGCTGACCGCTAATATTGTTCCTTGCGTTGGGCCTGTAGCTCAGTTGGTCAGAGCGTCCGGCTGATAACCGGGAGGTCACAAGTTCGAACCTTGTCAGGCCCACCACTTTTCCTGACAATAGTCGCCCCAGCGTTAGCCGAGTCGCCGCTGGGGCGATTATTATTTTCATTGGTGGTGGCAACGCACGCCCGTAAGGGGACGTAGCTCAGCTGGGAGAGCGCGGGCTTTGCAAGCCTGAGGTCGTGGGTTCGAACCCCATCGTCTCCACCACTAAACCGCAGGCCAGAGGGTTCGCTCCCTGGCCTGCTACTTTTTGTAACTACTCTCTCCAACTATTTCCTCACTACAAAATGCGGCCAAATCAGGCCTAGCAATCCGCAAGGGTGACGGCCACTCAGAGTCTTTGCCTTCAGAAACCCATTGTGCCCTGCAGGCATCGGAACAGAACTCCCTCTTGCGGCCATGGTTTTGCTGGAGGGTTGCGCAGCCGCAGTTGCGGCAGACCGCAAGTCTCTGGTCCCCTCGATAGTACGACTGGTACAGCAGCTTCGAGAAGCCCGAAAGCGGCCGAATGGTGATGCAGGGCACCTCATCGAAAACGCCGCTCTGGTCTATCTCCCACCCAAGTTCGGTCGCCTGGCTGTTCCTCGTCTCCTGGAAGCGCAGGTCCCTCGCCATGTGCCAGAAAGCTCCGAGGATCTCCCTGGCAAGGTTCCTCCCGCCCCTTCCCTCGGGATCTTCGATGCAGAGGTAGAGCGCCCTTTCGTCGTTTGACCCAGCTCTCTCTGGCGTGAATTCAAGTCCCCTAGGCTAGCACGGTCGCATTAGTAGGAGTCGGACCTGGCCCTTTTACGTGGTCCCCACGCATGTTGGGATAATTCGTTCCTGGGATCGAAAACGAATAGCCGCCGACGAAGAGTGGAAACAGCATCAAAATACCCAGCAATCAGTCCCAACTGGGCGCGGATGAAGAACCAGTCGAGGAGCGACTCATCGGACGATGGGTGCAGTTGTGCGTGTGCCCCATGTGAACGACGCCTGGGAGATAGGTGAACATCTCGATAACGTACTTGGGTCTGAAGGTGCCTTCGTCGGTCTTGTAGGGCCTCTCGGCCTACGACGCGACGCCAGGGGCGCGAGATTGGTCGTGGCAGCGAAGAGCAAAGATTAAAAATGTTAAAACACGAGATAGCATCCCCAATACGATAAAGTCGGCATTTAGTAATAGAGGGCATCTCCACCCACAACCAATAATGTACCATTCATGCATCAATTTTTATATATATACCAAGAGTGCTAAACATAAAGAGATAGATTAATTACCAAAGCACCGCCATTGTTGTGAAGGGAGACAATCATGAAGGGCAAGAAATCTATCGTAACGGCCCTGCTCTGCTGCGCATTGTGCATCGGTGGGCCAACAGTTGCACTTGCAAATACCGTCTACTACAAGGGCAGCGCGGTGTACTGGAACTACGGACGCAATGCTGGAGTGTTCGGCTTCTCAGACTGTAACTCTCAAGTCTACGAACACTGCTCTTCCTGTAACGGATACTCTTCTGGTTGGAAGAGCCCGGGAACGCTGTCGCAGGCTTGGGGCTGGGTTGGACCAGCTACCATCAACGCATACTGGAACTGCAGGGGATAGTCTTCTCGCGAGGCAAGGCGGCGGACATCAATTCCTAATGTCAGGTAGGCAGCTCCTCAATGGCGGTGCTCAATGAAGAACGTCCGGTTTGTGATCAGCCTCGTCCTCATGGTCTTCCTCGGCATCACGTCCTTCGTCTGCGCGAAGGGCGTCCTGGAGGGGCTCGAGGCGCGGTCGGTCGACTCGTGGCTGTCAGACCAGCCGAGGGTGTACACCTCGCAGCTGAATGACGACCAGAAGGAGGAGTTCGTCTCGACGCTGCGGGGCCTCGCGGGCGAGGGGGACTTCGTCGCGGTGAGCCGCGACAGCGAGCTCCTGCAGTCGGGAGCCACCCTCTACACCTTCGACGTGCTCGGCGCGTCCGGCACGGGCGGCGCCTCCCTCGAGCCCCTGACCCTCCTCGGCACCACCGTGATAGACGACTCCCTGATTGGGACCGTGATGGACGCGGGCCCCGACGGATACGCGGGCTACGGGAACGATGCCCTCTCTCGGGTGGCGAGCCTCCCCAGCATAAGGTCCGGCCTGTACATCCGCGTGGGCAGGCTGGACTCCGGGGCGAGCCTCGGGGGCGTCTGCACCTTCGTCGGCCTGAGCGACGGCGAGTTCCAGGCGTTGGTGGAGGACCTGTCGTCGGCCACCGGGGTGAGCGCGGAGACCCTCACCACCAGGATGTCGGGCTCGTCCACGGACGCGGGGCTGCTCTACCTGTTCTGCGCCGGGGCGTTCGTCCTGCTCTCGGTCGTGCTCTGCCTGCTCATGGTGACCCGCTCGCTGACGGAGCTGAAGACGCTGGGGGTACACCTCATGCTGGGGTGGAGCCGGGGGGACTTCGCGCGCGAGCTGCTCTCGCCCCAGGCGCTGCAGCTCCTCGCCGTCGTGCCCATAGGGGCCCTGGGGACGCTCCTGATCCTCGACGGCTTCGCCCCGGGCCCCGCGGTCGCGGGGTTCGCCCTCGCGTCCGTGCTTCCGGCGGTGGTCGCGGCGCTCGTCTCCGCCGCCATCTCCGTCGTCCCCCTCTTCTCCGTGAGGCCGGTCGACGCCATCTGCGGCCGCTACTCGCGACGCGGGTTCTACGTACTGGCCACGGCGGTCTACCTCCTGTGCATGGTCGCGATCTTCGGCGGCTGCCTGTACATCGACCAGCCCCTCGACATGTACGCCAGCCTGGCCCGCACGCGCACCGCCTGGAGCGAGTACGAGGGCTGGTACGTCGTGAGGGACTTCGGCCAGGATGGCTCCCGCTTCACGGGCGACCCGATGAGCCTGTCCGGGGACATGTACGAGTGGTACGCCGCGCACGAGCACGACGAGGGCGTCTATCTCGCGAACGCCTGCCACTACGAGGAGGCGACCATCAGCGCGTACATGGGCGGGAGCTCCGGCGCCCAGCCGGAGCCGTTCTGGTACCTCGCGGCATCCCCCTCCTATCTCAGGGAGATCGGGGTGGACGTCCCCGACGACGCCCTCGAGGAGGCCGAGCGGGGCGTGCGCGTGTACCTCCTGCCGGATTCCCTCGACGCCTCCGAGGCGGAGGCGACGCAGAGGTTCCTCGTCGCCTCCCGGACGTCAACCGACTCCAACATCGTCACGGCCTTCATGGAGGACCCCGAGTACGGCTTCGTAACCTATGACGGGAGCGAGGAGCTCTTCACGTGGAGCACGGACTCGGGGCAGCCGACCACGGCGGACAACTTCGTCATCGCGGTCGTGACGACGAAGAACATGGTGCCCTTCGAGTCGGAGAGCCTCGTCACGTCCGGCCTGGAGGGCGGGTACGTGAAGCTGGACGAGCGGGCCGCGCCGACGCTGCTCGGCGATGACGGCGGGGCGTCCCTCGGGGGGTCCGTCAGCGTGCGCTTCACCACCGTGGGGAGCTACATCGACGGCCTGCAGAAGAGCCTCAGGGACCTCTTCGCCCTCTTCTCGACCGTCCTCGCCCTCCTGGTGGCCACCGTCGCCGTCATGGTCGCGTGCATCATAGACGTCGTCAACCGGGCGAGCGCCCGGGAGATCGCCGTGAAGTACGTCCTGGGGTTCGGCGTGTGGGAGCTGTACCGCCGTGAGATCCTGCTCGTGACCGCCTCGACAGCGGCCGGCGTCGTCGTCAGCGCCGTCCTCCGGAGCAACGCGGGCATGCTCGTGGGCTGCGCCCTTCTGCTCATCTCGAACCTCGTCATCGTCCTCACGGCGCGGGGGAGGACCACGGCCGTCGTGCTGGAAACCGTCTCAAGGGAGCAGTGATGCGTCCATACGTCCAGATAGAGTCCCTCTCCAAGTCCTTCGGCCAGCACCGGGTCCTCTCCGACCTCAGCCTCGCCATACGGAGGGGGGACACGGTCGCCATCACCGGGCCGTCGGGGTGCGGGAAGACCACCCTGCTGAACGTGCTGGGGCTGCTCGAAACCCCAGACTCGGGCGAGGTCCAGCTCGCGGGGAGGAGGTATCCCGGCATCAACACGAAGCAGGCGACGCTCCTGCGCCGCAGCGAGATCAACTACCTCTTCCAGTCCTTCGCGCTCATCGACTCGATGACGGTGCGCGACAACCTCATGCTCTCCCTGCACTACACCAAGCTCGACAGGGACTGCAAGCTGTCCCTCATCGCGCGGACGCTGGAGAGGTTCTCCGTCGGCGACAGGCTGGACTCAACGGTGAGCGAGCTCTCCGGCGGGGAGAAGCAGCGCGTGGCGATAGGCAGGGCGATGCTGAAGCCGGGAGGACTCATCCTGGCCGACGAGCCGACGGGATCCCTGGACGCGCGGATGGCGGCCACCGTCATGGACTCGCTCGTCTCCGCCACCCACGACGCGGGCAAGACGCTTGTGGTGGTGACCCATGACATGGGGATGGCGGCGAAGTGCGGCCGCATCCTGCACATGTCGGGCGGGACGCTCGCCTAGGGGAGGTCGGGACGTCGGGATGCGCGTGGCGCCGCCAGGCCAAAGACCGTGGCGCGGCTGACGGAACGCCGTATCTACGAGAAAGGCGAGGCCCCGACCACAGAGTAACATCGGGCACCTCTCGCTCCTGACGTGGTGCCCAGTCTTGAGTACTCATTTTCCGCGTCTGCGGGGATGATCCATGGCGGTGATACTACCAATGCCGGTCACGAGCATTACCGCGAGGGTGCGGTCGGCTTCGTTCAGGTCCAACGCGAGCAGGGAGGGGGCCGAGGCCCCCTCCCTGCTCGTTGAACACTACGATTGGGGCAGGCCGCTCAGCGCCTAAAGATGGCGACTGAGCGTCACTCGTAAATAACGTCCTGGCAACAAGTATCTAGCTCATCGCCTCCTCCCAGGACTGTGGGCCCTGGGGTGGCTGCAGATCGTCCCGGAAGTAAATCCCGCCGGCCCGGGTGGGGCCGGGGTCGTCCGAGTCCCACCCGTGATAGGAGACCCACACCTCGGTGCCGGCGGCGGCCCCGTCCGCTATCGACTCCCAGCGCGCGGGGGTGCCGGTGTAGAGGAACGTCACCCGGCCCGCGTCGCCCCCCGCCAGGGGCGGCGCGATCGCCGATGCCCCGCCCGCCCTGTCGACGACCCCCAGCTCCCCGAGAGCGGCGGACAGGCTCGGCGACTCGACCGTCAGCGTCCGGCCCGCCCTGTCGACGGACGTGACGTAGCCGTGGAGGGTCAGCTCATGG
>RCMY010000405.1_pt1 | contig 41376 bp, 43 predicted proteins | sample 2041341 | NCBI WGS metagenome assembly RCMY01 (sample SAMN09708234, study PRJNA481090) | Marine sediment metagenome, whole genome shotgun sequencing project. | reverse complement strand
ACCAGGCGAGATCAGCGGTCCCTGGTTGCACCGCAACTTGTTGCCAGTCGAAGAAGACGGGGACATCGTCGACAAAGCAAATGTTGTCGATTCTCGGGTCGCCGTGGGTGACTGTCTGCTGCGGCACGGCATCGTACGCGGCGAGGCAGTCATCGACGTGAACCGCAAGATGTGTATAGGCCGCTTGAGCCTCGATCGGGAGGCGATCGAGATACGTGTCTTGCAGCGCCCTCCAACCAAGATCGAACCGGGAGCGGGGCACCTGAGCCAGGGCATTGATCCGAAGTCGTGGGTCGAGCGAGTCGTGGCGGGATTGCCAGTGGCGATGGAATCGTCCAAGCGCCTCAACGACGGCGATTGCATCGGCGCCGCCTACGCCAACTGATTGCTCCACCCAGCGGGCCCCGGTGAGGTCTTCGAGGAGGAACCGTCCTTCGTCGTCGGTGGCGTAGCAGATGGGCGATCGAATGGGGCTACGGGTAGTGAGCGAGCGGTACTTTCTCGCGTTTGCAGGCACCCGAGTCGAGCGAGATCTGACCATTCGGGCCCGAGGTCGGTTCTTTCACGATGACGAAGCGGGGCACGCCGGACGAAGAAGAGGCGAGTTCGATTCGTGTGACGTCGCTGAAAATGCCACGGCCCTTGTTGGCGTCGGTAAGGGCGATGACCTGCACAGGACCAAACGCAGCCTCAAGGAGATCATCGGGAGGGGTGTCAAACACCCGGCAAGTGTGCCAGTTCAGTCCGGGAGGAGCGATTCGGCCTCGCTATGAAAAGAATCCTGAATTTTTCTGACGGGCAAAGACGCGTTCCCCGTAGGGAAATTCGCGCGTTGCGCGCGTGCTCGGTCGCGCTCTGCGCGCGTGAGCGTTGACTGTCCGCGCGAGGGTCCATATGATTGCATCAACGTAATTACGTCAACGTGAGGTCTCATGTCGGTTCAACAAAGCTTCAGTGGCAAGCGCACAGCAGAGATCGTCGGTATTACCTACCGTCAACTCGACTACTGGGCTCGAACCGAACTCGTGCGTCCGTCGGTCCTCGATGCGGCCGGATCAGGCTCGCGACGGGCCTACAGCTACAACGATCTGCTTGAGCTCAAGGTCATCAAAACCCTGTTAGACGCAGGTCTCCGGCTTGATTCGGTTCGCGACGTGTTTCACTTCCTCAAAGAGCAGCTCGGCGAAGACGTTGCGAGCGCCAACCTCGTCATCAACGGCAAGAAGTCGGTTGTCGTTCGCTCAGGACAAGAACTGATCGACCTCTTGCAGAATGGTCAGGGCGTACTCAACGTGTTGCCACTCGCAGGCGTGAAACAAGAAGTCGACGCGGCGATCGTCGAACTGCGACCAACTGCCACCCCCGCGGTCGCAACAAGAAACCAAGCACTTCTCGGCTAATTGGTCTACCGCCAAATCAGTGGTGTGACGAGAAGCGCCTCCCGCTGGTTACGTGAGGGATCTACGATGAACCCTATGTCCAGTGCCGCCGACTCCGTATCGACCCACTCGTTGATGCCAGTTCGACCCTATTTACGAGGCTGGTCGCACCTCCTTGCGGCCGTTGTCGCCATTGTGTTGTGCCCAATTGTGATCGCAACGGCATCCGACAACCGAGTGTCGATCGCACTGTATGCGGGGGCTGTTATCGGCCTCTTTGGAATATCTGGCCTCTATCACTGCCTGTTCTGGGGAACCCGAGCCGAAGGTGTCTTCCGGCGGCTCGATCACGCCATGATCTTCATCGTCATAGCGGCAACGTACACACCAATCGTGCTGACGACGCTCGAGCCAACCTTGCAAAAGATCGTGCTTGGCGCGGTCTGGATCGGGGCCATTGGCGGAGCATTGAGCCAAGTGTTCTGGACGAGAGGCCCGCGCTGGCTCTCGGTAGTGCTCTACATGCTCGTCGGCTGGGCAATTATCCCTGGCATCGGCCAGTTGTCGAACGCACTTACCACGGTCGGGCTTGTGCTCATCGTGGTTGGGGGCCTGCTACACACCGTTGGAGGGCTCGTCTACGCCGTGAAAGTACCGAATCCCTCGCCCCGCTGGTTCGGTTTCCACGAGGTGTTCCATGTATTGGTGATTGCCGCGATCGCTGCTCACTATGTCGTGATCGTGTTCTTACTTACCCCGGCCGCAGCAACCTAAGGCCTACTCGGCCTCGGTCGTGTAGAGCTTCGCTTGGTTCTTGCCCTCAGCCTTCGCTTGGAGCAGGGCTTGGTCGGCCCGCTGGAAGGTGTCATCTGGCTTGACCCCGGGATGATGGAGGGCAACGCCTGCGCTGAGCGTGGTCTGTGCGTGATTGGCCGAGCGCCACCCGTGAATCACGCGTTCGGCGACGGCGAGCGGGTCGGCATGGGCTCGCCTGGCAACGATGAGGAACTCATCGCCGCCGAGTCGGGCCGAAGTATCTGAATCACGAAGTGCGTCTTGAAGGTGGGCGCTGAGCTCACGCAGCACCTCGTCGCCAGCCGGGTGGCCGAACGTGTCATTGACGCGTTTGAACCCGTCGAGGTCGAGGACAATGACGGCATCGCCAACTTGCAACGCTTGTAGCAGCGCCTCGGCGTGACGCCGGTTTCCGAGGCCGGTGAGCTCGTCGCGGGTGCTTGCCTTCGATAGCTTGTCGATCTCGAAGAGATGCTCGATCGCAATGCCGACCTGGACGCCGAACAGCCGAGCAAGGTCGAGGGTGAAGCTCGGATCGTCGTCTGGAACGGGGTAGACGAGCACCGCACCAGCCGGCGCCTCTGCAGCGGGGAGTGGCAAGACGAGCATGGTGCCGTTGTAGCCAGTTGGCACCAGCAGCGGTTCTTTTCCACCGATGGTTTCTGACACCAGGTCAGCTGTGCTTTTGTCGGGAGCACGGGGGCTTGGCGGTCCGATTGAGACCGGGATGAGACCGCCGGCCGCGTCACGAAGCACTACCGTGACGCGTTGTACCTCGAAGATGTCGCGAGCCGCGATGGCGACCTGATCAGCGGCTTGGATCAGCGACCCGGGACGTCGGAACCCGCGTAGTACGTCTTCGAGTTTGGTGAGTCGGGCGATCCGTTGCACGTCACGGTCGGAGATGGTTTTGGTGCGGGTGGCGAGTGCGCTGATGAGTTCGGCGACGAGGGCGGAGACGGGAGTGGCAAAGAGGGGAACGGCGAGACCAACAGCGTCTGGCTCCTTTATGGAAGCTGCGAGCATTACGGCAAGTACGGCCGAGCCGCCGAGGAGTGGTATCCCTGGCCTTGACACGACGCCCAGGTACGTGAGCGACAGTGCGCCGACAACCGACAGCCCAACGGCAACGTTTGGCGAGCTAAATATCGCGCCGTCAGCAACGGCAGCGGTCGTGGCCGCGAGCACCGTGAGGAATGGAATGGCACGCCATAGCGGGCCGATTGAGCGCCATGGCATGAGGAGCGAAAGCCCTCCGGTGATGACGAGGCACAGGCTAAGGGTGATGGCCAGGCCAACGTGCTGGCCTTTCAACTGGCGGTCGAGCGCGTCAACAAGGCACAGCAGAGCTGTGCCAAAAAGCAGAACGGCCGAGGCCGTCCTTATTCGCGTTCGCCAGAAATGTTCCGCCATTCCACCTACGTTGAGGCCGCCGATATGCGGTCCAGAAGCTGGACCCCTCCTACTTATCTTCACGAATCGTCCGCCGATTCGCCCAAACTCCAGTTTCCTAATCACCTACTGCTGCTTTGTGTGGCAACAGCGCGGACAATAGTCAAAGCCCTTTGGCGGTGACCACAGTCCGTGCGCATGACCGTACCCTAGGTGATGGCCGTTCGAAAGTGAGGGATCTACCTAGCGTGGTGGGTGCAATGTCTCAGGTGACATTGTGGCCGTCTTGTTAGGTCGGGGGATCGGCATCAGCGGTGAGCGATCCGGTGTGTGCACCGTCATTGAAAAGGCGAATGATCCAGCGATCAGGCGCAATCACCAGATGGTTGATCGACGCGTTCCTCGCACCGCTGAACAGGAACGGGCTGACGCTCGCGGCGTGGCCGAGCAGGCTCCCGATCACCCCTCCATGGCAAAACACGGCCACAAGCTGATTGGTATGGGTGGCCGCGATGCGCTCGATGGCACGAACCGTCCGGATCCTGAGCTGTTCGTTGGTCTCTGCACCGGGGATTTCGCCCCACTCACCCTTCGCTCGCATTGCGGCTGCGGCAGGATCTCCGTCAGCGACCATGATGCGAAACTTTCCTCCCTCGCCTTCGCCGAGGTGAACTTCGCGCAGATCAGGATCGACGGCGACGGGGAGTCCGAGCGCGTTGGCAAGCGGCTCTGCTGTCTGCGTCGTTCGTTGTAACGAGCTGGCGTAGATCGCATCGATTGGTTCGTGGGCTAGCCGCTGGCCAGCTTGTGTTGCCTGCCATTTTCCCAGATCAGACAAGGGAGGATCACCTTGCCCGTCCACCATCGGAAACGACTGACCCTCAACAAGAGCGGCCGATTGGCCGTGCCGAACAAGAAGAATCTGACACGATCCCTCGTCGGGCTGAAAGAAGTGTTGGGGAAACGTGCGAGGTGTTGACGTCATGGGGAGGTTTTAGCCGTTCCCGCCTTTGCCGGCGACTTGGCGTCATAACATGCATGCAATGACTGACCTCCCCCGTCAAACTCACGCGCCTGTAGCGGCCAAGATTCCTGTAGTCCGAGAGGTCTGGGGCGACACCACGACCGACGACTACGGGTGGTTGCGAAGCGAAGATTCAGCCGAGGTCCTGGCCCATCTTGAGGCCGAGAATGCCCATACCACTGCGATGCTGGCCGATACTGAGGAACTGCAAGAGGAGCTCTTTGGCGACCTGAAGCGACGGATCAAAGAAACTGATCTGTCGGTCCCGGTGGAGAAAGACGGCTGGTCCTACTACTCACGCACGGTTGAGGGAACGTCGTATGCGATTCATTGTCGCCGCCGAGTTGGCAGCGATCAGGAGCTCGTGCTGCTCGATGAGAACGCCGAAGCGGTCGACGCCGACTACTTCGAGGTTGGCGTATTCGAGATGTCGCTCGACCACCGCCGTTTGTTGTGGGCGGCCGACCGAGATGGCGATGAGCGGTACCAGTTGCGAATTCGAGAGTTCAATGACGATGGAAGCTGGTCCGATCTCGACGATGTGCTCGAGAACGTCGCCTACGGCTCGGCCTGGGCCGCCGACAACGCGACCTTCTTCTATGCAAGGGCCGATGACGCCCATCGCCAACATCAGGTGTGGCGGCACGGCGTCGGCACCAGCCAAGACGAAGATGTGTTGGTCTTTGAGGAGCTTGACGAGGGATTCAACTGTGGCGTTGGCCGCGACAAGGACGATGTCTTTATCCATGTCGGTGCCTCGTCGGTAACTACCGATGAGGTGTGGATTCTCCGGGCCGATAGCCCGACCGATGCGCTTGAGTGCGTCGAACCTCGGCAGCAAGGAATCGAATACTCGATCTGCCACCACAACGGCCAGATGCTCGTACTCACCAACTTCGAGGCGGAGAACTTCCGACTCATGACGGCACCCGTAGCGACTCCCGACCGCGCCCACTGGGAGCCGTTCATTGAAGGTCGCGACGACGTGATGCTTACCGGCATCGATGTGTTTGATGAGCACCTCGTGTTGTTCGAGCGGACCAACGGCAACACCCAACTGCGGGCGATGCGGTGGGATGGCACTCTCGACACGGTGATCGAGCAAAGAGAGGCGGTCTACGCCACCTGGGGAGGCGCAAACCCAAGCGTTGACACAAATGTGCTTCGCTTCGGCTACAGCTCGATGGTGACTCCGCCCTCGGTGTTCACCGTCAACATGGACACCGGAGAACGGACGCTACTCAAGCAGACTGAGGTGCTTGGCGGCTTCGACCCGGCCGACTACGACACACGGCGCGAGTGGGCGACGGCCGAAGACGGCACTCAGATCCCCATCTCACTTGTGTGGCGACGAGATCGACCAGCGGGCCCCGGACCGTGTGTGTTGTATGGCTACGGCTCGTATGAAATTTCAACCGAGCCAGTGTTCTCGACGGCTCGACTTCTGTTGCTCGATCGTGGGTTCACATTCGCCATCGCTCATGTTCGTGGCGGAGGCGAAATGGGTCGGCAGTGGTACCTCAACGGAAAATTTGAGAAGAAAGGAAACTCCTTCAATGATTTTGTCTCTTGTGCGAAGCACCTCATCAATGAGGGTGTCGCCACGCCACGGCAACTTGCGTGTCGAGGCGGCTCGGCCGGCGGCCTACTAGTTGGTGCGGTCGCCAACCTTGCCCCTGAGCTCTTTGGCTGCGTGGTTGCGCAGGTGCCGTTCGTCGACTCGCTCAACACGATCCTCGATCCGTCACTTCCACTGACCGTTGGCGAATGGGAAGAATGGGGAAACCCAGCTGCCTCACGGGAGATTTACAAGGCGATGCGGTCGTACGCCCCTTACGAGAACATCAAGGAGATCGCTTACCCAGCGATCCTGGCCACTGCCGGACTAAACGATCCACGGGTGAGCTATTGGGAGCCCGCGAAGTGGGTACAGCGAGTCCGAGAGCACAATACGGGCGATCGACCCGTCCTTCTTTGGACCGATCTCGAGTCGGGTCACGGAGGTCCCTCGGGGCGTTACGACTCATGGCGCGAGGAAGCCAAGATTCTTGCGTTCATCTTGCGAGAGACACAGAACTCTTGATCTGCCTCCCATGCATCCGATAGGACGTGTAGTGTCCGAAGTACCTACGCACCGGGAGGTAGGGCAGTTTCTAACTCAGAGTACGAACGCAGGCTTTCCGAATACGAAAGCGAACTGGCTGAGTTGCAGATGCAGCTCAAGTCAAATGAAGAAGAGATCGTTAGTCTGCGGCGCCGGCTGCAAGACGCACCAAAGCGCGTCCGCACGCTCGAAGAGCGGCTTCTCGACACCAAGGGCCAACTCGCTCAGGCCATCACTCAAAACGAGAAGCTGACCTACACGCTTCGTGAAGCCCGCGATCACATCGCGGCATTGCGAGAAGAAGTCGACAAACTCACCAAGCCGCCGTCGGCTTACGGCACTTTTCTCGGACTAAACGACGACCTCACCGCCGACATTTACACCAGCGGTCGCAAAATGCGCGTCGAGCTACACCCCGGTATCGACGCGGAATCGCTCGAGCGGGGCGCCGAAGTTGTGCTCAACGAGTCGCTCAATATTGTTATGGCCCGTGGGGTCGAGACAGCGGGCGAAGTCGTCACCTTAAAAGAGATCCTCGACGGCGGTCGTAGAGCCATCGTCTTCGGGCGCGGTGACGAAGAACGGGTTGCCGAGGTTGCCGAGCGACTGTCGCAGACAAAGCTTCGGATCGGCGATCACCTCATGTTTGATGTCCGCTCGTCGATGCTGGTCGAGAAGCTTCCCAAGGTTGACGTCGAAGATCTTGTACTCGAAGAAGTGCCAGACGTCAGCTACGAAGACATCGGTGGTCTCGCCGAGCAGATCGAACTCATTATCGATGCCGTTGAACTTCCGTTCCTGCACGCAGATCTCTTCGCCGAACACGAACTTCCCGCACCGAAGGGCATCTTGCTCTACGGCCCTCCTGGATGCGGCAAGACGCTCATCGCGAAGGCCGTCGCCAACTCGCTGGCCAAGAAGGTCGCCGAGGTATCAGGCGACGCGCAAGCCCGTAGCTTCTTCCTCAATATCAAGGGGCCTGAACTCCTCAACAAATACGTCGGTGAGACCGAGCGCCAGATTCGGCTGATCTTCGAGCGGGCCCGCGAGAAGTCAGAAGAAGGCTGGCCCGTCATCATCTTCTTCGACGAGATGGAGTCGCTTTTCCGCACGAGGGGAAGCGGCATCAGCTCCGACATCGAGTCCACTATCGTCCCTCAGCTACTTGCCGAGATTGACGGTGTCGAGGCGCTAAAGAACACGATCGTGATTGGCGCGTCTAACCGCGAAGACCTCATCGATCCTGCGATCCTGCGGCCGGGCCGCCTTGATGTGAAGATCAAGATCGAACGGCCCAAAGAAGCGGCTGCTCGCTCCATCTTCCGTCGCTACTTGACGAGCGGCCTTCCGCTCAACGAGGCCGAGATCGGCGAATATGCGCACCGCGAAGATGCGCTGCAGGCAATGATCTCCCAAACCGTCGACTTCATGTATCGCGAAGACGACGAGACCCGTTTCCTCGAGGTCACCTACCAAAACGGTGACAAAGAGATCCTCTACTTCCGAGACTTCTCCTCTGGCGCCATGATCGAGAACATCGTGAGGCGGGCCAAGAAGCTCGCAATCAAGCGGCTGCTCGACTCTGGCGAGCGGGGCATTAAGCTCGACGATCTTCTCGCATCGGTCACCCAAGAGTTCAAGGAACAGGAAGACCTCCCGAACACCACAAACCCCGACGACTGGGCCAAGGTCTCTGGCAAGAAGGGCGAGCGCATTGTGTATGTGCGTACGCTGATCAGTCAGGACGGCGACGACCGTCAGGGCGGGCGATCGATCGAGCAGACCACCACTGGGCAATACCTCTAGCCCGCTTGCCTCCGTAGCCTGCAACATCTGACACGAGGACTCGTGGCTGTACCGAAAATCGTAGGGATCGAAACTGAGCTGGGCGTCATGGTGCATGGCACCGATGACTGGAACCCCGTTTCGGCATCATCACTGGTTATCAACGCGTATGTCGGTCGGCAGACCGGCGGGATCAGTCGTGAGTTGTCGCTCATCTCCTGGGACTTTCTCGGCGAATCACCGGGGGCCGATGCTCGATTGCCCGGCGACGTTAACTTCGCATATCCGCCTGAGGTTGATACCCATCTCGTCAACACCGTGCTGACCAACGGGGCCCGCTACTACGTCGACCACGCTCACCCCGAGATTTCGACGCCCGAGTGCGCGACCGCGCTGTCGGCCGTCCTGTATGACCGAGCAGGCGAGCTCATTGCGATTGAATCGATGGCAGCGGCCCAGGAACTGTTGCCGCAGGGGCAAGAAATCGTCCTCTACAAAGACAATTCTGACCGCAAAGGCAACGCCTACGGCTGCCACGAGAATTACCTTCTGGCGAGGGAAACCCCGTTCTCTGACATCGTGGCGGCGGCGACCACGCATTTCATCACGCGCCAGATCTACACCGGTTCAGGAAAGGTCGGGTCCGAACTCGCTGGCGTCGGATCGACGAGCGTTCCGTATCAGCTCACCCAACGGGCCGAGCACTTCGAAGAAGAGGTTGGCCTTGAAACGACGCTGAAACGCCCGATCGTCAACACTCGTGACGAACCGCACGCCGATGCGGCGCTCTACCGACGACTACACGTAATCGTTGGCGATGCCAATCCTTCCCAGGTCGCCACCTACCTCAAGGTCGGAGTGACGTCGATCGTGTTCGCAATGCTTGAGGACGGCGCGCTGAAAGATCTGCCGCGGGTTCGCAACCCGGTCTACGCGCTCCAACGAATCAGCCACGATCTCAGTCTCACGCATGCGCTCGAGCTCGACACTGGTAAGTCGGCAACCTGCCTCGAAATTCAGTGGGACCTCTATCGCCGGGCGATCAAATGGTCAGATGAGTACTCATTCGCGTCGGTTGGCGGCGACGAAGCCGGCTCCGCCGTTTTGGCTCGCTGGCATGATGTTCTCGTTGGGCTCGAAACCGACCCGATGACACTCTCCAACCAGATCGACTGGATCGCGAAGCTTCGTCTCATCGAGGGTTTCCGGGATCGACACGGTTGCGACTGGAATGATCCGCGGCTGCGCTTGCTCGACCTGCAATACCACGACCTTCGGCCGACAAAGTCGCTCGCCCAACGCGTCGGACTCGAAAAGTTGGTTTCTGATGACGACGCGGACGTTGCGAGAACCGAGCCGCCAGAAGAAACACGGGCCTATTTCCGTGGTCGATGCCTACAGAAGTTTCCCAACGAGGTAGTCGCCGCAAACTGGGACTCGATCGTGTTTGACCTCGGCGATGATCCGCTGCGTCGGATTCCAATGTTGGAGCCGACCCGAGGTACCAAGGCACATGTGGGTACCATTCTCGATCAGAGTGCGACGGCCCGAGAGCTTCTCGACAAACTTGGGGCCTGAGTCACACCGTGGCCGCACTGCAGCGGCCCTGGACAAGAAACTGGAGTTGGCGATGGCTGAGCGAGAGCAAATCAAGAAAACACCGAGCCGCACGAGCGACGACGCAGTGGCTGATTCAGCGACCGCTTCGGCGTCGGGCGAGAAGCTCAAGACAGAGATCGACGATCTGCTCGACGAGATCGACGAGGTTCTTGAGACCAATGCCGAGGACTTTGTGAAGAGCTATATCCAAAAGGGCGGGCAGTAAGCTTCTTCGCCACGGCCCAGACCGGGTAGTGTTGCAAGCTCTATGACGCTGCCAATTTTCTCTGCCTCCGATGACCCTGGACCCAGCCTGGCTGCGGTGCTCGAACGTATGGGCGCTTCAGTGAGCTTCGAATTCGTGTCCAACGACGAGCGGCTCGAAATCACGCACGGTACGACCGTGGTCGCGGTGCGCTATGACGGCGGCGTGGTGCTCGCCGGTGACCGACGGGCGACATCAGGCAACCTCATCGCCCACCGGACGATGCAGAAGGTCTTTCCCGCCGATGGATGGTCTGGCGTCGCCATCGCCGGTGCCGCTGGCCCGGCAATCGAGATGGTCAAGATGTTCCAGCTTCAATTGGAACACTACGAGAAGGTCGAGGGTCACGCCCTCTCGATCGAGGGCAAAGCAAACCAGCTTTCTCAGATGGTGCGCAACCATCTTCCGGCGGCGATGCAAGGGCTGGCCGTTGTGCCAATCTTTGCCGGCTACGACCGGCGACGAGATCACGGCCGCCTGTATGCGTATGACGTCACCGGCGGTCGCTACGAGGAGGAAGACTACATTGCCTCTGGCTCTGGCTCGCTCCACGCCAAAACCGTGATCAAGCTCAGCTATCGCCGGTCTCAAGACCAGTCGACTGCCGTCGACCTGGTTTTGAAGGCACTCTTTACCGCCGCCGACGAAGACTCAGCCACCGGCGGACCAGACCCGACGCGGGGCATCTACCCGATCATTGCGGTTATCGATGGCGATGGCTACGCCGAACTGGATGACGTCGACATCGCTCAGCGGTTCCAGACGATCCTCGCCGAACTTGCCCAGAATGGTGAAGCCTAATGAGCATGCCGTATTACGTACCGCCCGAGCAGATGATGAAAGACCGGGCCGACTACGCCCAGAAGGGCATCGCCCGCGGTCGCTCACTCGTCGCTCTCGTCTTTGAGGGCGGCATCGTGCTCGTCGCCGAGAACCCGTCACGAAACTTACGCAAGGTCAGCGAAATCTATGACCGCATCGCGTTCGCTGGTGTCGGTCGCTACAACGAATACGACCAGCTTCGTATCGCAGGTATCCGGCATGCAGATACCAAGGGCTATCTCTACAGCCGCGACGACGTCGACTCGCAAGCCCTGGCCAACCAGTACGCGCAGATGCTCGGTCAGATCTTCACCCACGAGATGAAGCCGCTCGAGGTCGAGATCCTCGTTGCCGCCATCGGGTTCGAGCCAGATGGCGATCGGCTTTTCCACATTCGTTACGATGGCTCGGTCTCTGACAAGGAGAACTTCGCCGCTCTCGGCGGAGGAGCTGAGGCACTCACCGAGCGGCTCGAAGCCGACTTTAGCGACGGCATGAGCCTCGGCGCCGCCATTCAGTTGGCCGTGTCTGCGCTCGCCGGCCCCGACCGAACCTTGGCAACACACGAGGTCGAGGTGGCGGTTCTCGATCGTCTCGACACCGGCCGATGCTTCCGACGTCTCGAACGCTCCGACGTCGAACAGCTTCTCACCACGTAGACGACAGCGATACGAAGGTCTCCCAGTGCAGCGCCGAATCTACGGAATCGAAACAGAGTACGGCGTCACGTGCACCTCGCGCGGCCAGCGTCGGCTCAGCCCCGATGAGGTGGCTCGCTACTTGTTTCGACGGGTTGTTTCGTGGGGACGGTCGTCGAACGTCTTCCTCGTCAATGGATCTCGGCTCTACCTCGACGTCGGCTCCCATCCTGAATACGCGACGGCTGAGTGTTCGACCATCGGCGAGGTCGTCGTGCACGACAAGGCTGGTGAGCGCATTCTGGAACAGCTGCTTGGCGCAGCCGAAGAACGCCTTCACGATGAGGGGATCCGGGGGACCATCCATCTCTTCAAGAACAACACCGACTCCGCTGGCAACTCCTACGGGTGTCACGAGAACTACCTCACGAACCGCACTGACGACATGGCGCACTACAACGAGGTGCTCATCCCTTTCCTTGTGAGCAGGCAGATCTACGCCGGTGCAGGAAAGGTTCTTCAGACCGCCCGCGGTCCGATGTTCGCCGTGTCACAGCGAGCAGAACACATCTGGGAAGGTGTGTCATCGGCAACCACCCGAAGCCGGCCAATCATCAACACCCGCGACGAGCCGCACGCGGATGCGGAACACTTCCGTCGGTTGCACGTCATCGTCGGTGACTCAAACATGAGCGAATACACGACCTACCTGAAGGTCGGTGCGATGGCGATCATCCTTCGCATGGTTGAAGACCCCGTGTGCGTGCTTCGTGACATGACGATGGAAAATCCGATCAGGGCAATCCGTGAAATCAGTCACGATCTGACCTTCAAACGTAAGGTGCGGTTGGCGAACGGCAGGGAAGCATCCGCCTTCGAGATCCAATCGGAATACCTCAGTCGCGCCCTTCGCTATGCCGAAACGAGGGGATTGCCAGACGACGAGATGAAGGCACTGCAGATGTGGGAGTACGTGATGACCCAGATGGAGGTCGATCCGTTCAAACTTGACCGCGAACTCGACTGGGTCATCAAGCACAATCTGATCGAGGCGTATCGGGCCAAGCACGGCATCGAACTCTCCGACGCCAGGGTGCAGCTTCTCGACCTGCAGTACCACGACGTTCGCCGGTCGACCGGGCTCTTCTATCGGATGCAGGCTCGTGACATGCTTGAGCGCACGCTGACCGACGACGAAATGTTCGCTGCGATCGACACACCACCTCCGAACACGCGGGCGAAACTTCGCGGTGACTTCATCCGTGCGGCGAAAGAGAAGCGTCGTGACTACACCGTCGACTGGGTGCACCTCAAGCTCAATGACCAGGCGCAACGTACGGTGCTCTGTAAAGATCCCTTCAAGAGTGAAGACGAGCGAGTCGCCAAGCTGATCGAGAGCCTGTGAGCAAGGTAGAGCGTCTTCTCAACCTCACTGCAGTGCTGCTCGAGACCCGCATTCCAATTACGGCCGACGACCTCCGAGAGATGGTCGAGGGATACCCACCGGCCGGTCCGAGCTTCCATCGTGCGTTCGAGCGCGATAAAGACGATCTTCGCACACTCGGGATACCACTCGTGGTCGAGAGCGTCGCTCATACCGACCCGCCGCTAATGGGTTACCGCATACCTCCTGAGCAGTACTACTTGCCTGACCCCGGCCTTGAGCAGGACGAGTTGGCTGCGCTTAACCTCGCCGCGCTTACTATCCGGCTCGACGATCTTGGTTCTGGCGAAGCGCTCTGGAAGCTTGGTGCGTCGGCGGGAGCGGCGGAGCAGTCAGCAAACGGCGCGGTGGCCACCATTCCGAGCGACGAAAACCTCGGCCCGATCTTTAGTGCAATTACGTCACGACACACGATCGCGTTCGCTTATCGGGGCGACCCCCGCCGGGTCGAGCCGTGGCGGCTCGACTTCCAGCGAGGCCGCTGGTATCTCACGGGCTTCGACCTCGACCGCGAGGCCGAACGCAACTTCAGACTCAACCGAATCGAAGGAAGTGTGACAGTCGAGGCCACCTTGGCGACGGCAGCGCGGCCAGTCAACGAGACTCGCCAAGCCAGGCAAGCATGGGAGATCGGCCCCGAGCCGGTGGCTGAGGTTCAGCTCCTAGTCGATGCCGATCGTGTCGCGTGGGCCAGCCAGCAGTTGGGCGTCGCTGCGACGAGTGAGCTCAACGACGACGGGAGCGCCGTATTTACGGTGCCGGTCGTGCAGGTGCAGGCGTTCTTCTCGTTCGTCATCGGATTCCTCGACCACGCAGAGATCCTCTGGCCTCCCAATGTGCGAGCGGACTTCATCGAGTTGCTTAGAGGAATGGCATGAAGAAGTCGGAGACTGCGGGCGATCGTATGCGGCGCCTGCTCGCACTTATGCCATGGCTACGAGAGCGTCCTGGTGTCGAAACGGTAGATGCGGCGAAACACTTCGGGCTAACTGAAGAACAGTTGCTCGACGACCTCGCCGTTGTCTTTATGGTCGGTCTGCCCCCGTATTCGCCAGACGCGCTCGTCGACGTGATCATCGAAGACAGCAAGATCTGGATCAATTACGCCGACTTCTTCCTTCGGCCGATGCGGCTGACACCGGGCCAGGGACTCGCGTTATTGGCCGCAAGCGAAGCGCTGCTCTCGGTGCAGGGAAGCGACGTCGACGGATCGTTGGCAAGAGCGTTAGAGAAGCTCGCGTCATCGCTCGATGTGACGCCCGAGGCCGGTGTCGACGTCCAACTTGGCCATGCCGACCAGGGGGTTCTTCGCGAGCTCCGTGAGTCTGCTGTGGCGGGAACCGCGCTTGAGATCAGCTACTACTCATATGGTCGCGACGAGCTCACAACTCGCACGATTCTGCCGTGGCGCGTATTTGCCGACAGTGGGGCCTGGTACGTCGAGGCCTATTGCGCAAAAGCCGCTGGCGCCAGGTTGTTTCGTGTCGATCGCATCGGGGAGCTTGTGCCGACCGACGCGAGGCCCGACCCTGAACCAGATCAAATACCGGATTCACCGGGAATCGTCGGGCAAGGTTTCGAGACGTCCGGTTCGACCGTACGACTCCAGCTTGGGCTCGAAGCAGCATGGGTGAGTGAGACCTACCCATGCGAAGTGGTGTCGTCGTTTGACGATGGCACGACGGTGATCGACATCAAGGTGTCGGCGAGGCCATGGCTCGAGCGACTGCTCCTCCGCCTCGGCCAATCGTCGCAGGTAGTCGACGGCGGAAGCTTCGGCGAACCCGCATCGCTACGGGTTGACGCCGCCCGCCGCATTCTGTCTCGATACGACCGTTAGGCTGCATTCCCATGCCAACCGACGACCATTCGGACGACAGCTACGCTGGCGTGTCCTTCGAACCAGACGCTGCGTTGACGGCATCGGAAGCACCAGGTCTTTTCAGTCCCCGTGGCGACGAGGCGGCACGCACTCAGAGCCGCAGTTCAGTCGAAGGCGGCTCGCTTGAAGGCAGCTCGGCTGAAGGGCAGGCCGCGGTCGCGGTAGCAGAGGCTCCTGTCCTCGAAGCCGACGACGATGAAGAAGAAGAGTCGTCGCTGTTAAAAGATTTGCTTGAATGGGCCGCTGTCCTTGTCGCTGCGGTGGCACTGGCGCTTGTGTTCAAAGCGTTTCTGTTCCAGGCGTTCTGGATCCCGTCTGAGTCAATGGAAAGCACCCTGCAGCTCCAAGACAGGGTGTTGGTCAACAAGGTCAGCTACCGACTCCACGACATCAATCGTGGTGACGTTATTGTCTTCAAACGACCCGACCTCAGCCCTGAGGACGACGTGAAAGACCTGATCAAGAGGGTCATCGGAGTGCCGGGCGAGTCGATCGAGGGTCGCGACGGCGTGATCTACATCGACGGTGATCGCCTCATCGAGCCCTACCTCGAAGCGGGCGTTGCATCGACGAGTTTTGACTTCGGGCCAATTCAGATCGAAGAAGGAACCATCTTTGTGATGGGTGACAACCGAGAGCGCTCATATGACTCTCGCTACTTCGGTACTATCCCGCAAGACGATGTCCGAGGCCGGGCGTTCATTCTGTTCTGGCCCCTCGACCGCATCGGCGGCCTGTAATTCTCCCGAACTGGTCCCGGTGGAACCCGCTCAGCGGGTTCCACCGGGACCAGTTCGGCTCGAAGTGTGGTTTCAGGGCAGTTGGTCGAGCGAGGGCAGGCTCTCGGGAGCGTCACCCTCCCAGACGGTGGTGAAGGGGATCCCTCTCGCACTCCAGACCTCTGAGGCTTCGGCGAGCACGTCGAGCAATATTTCCGTCGAGTCGGGGCAGCAGGCTGCAAGCTCGCCCCCGTTTCGTGCGAGCACAACGATGCCGCTTGGGTCTAGCCAGGAGAGATCTTGGAAACAATCAGCGACTGCGTCCCAGTTGTGGCCAAAGTACGACGGAAACTTGCCGGCAGCGCCAATAATCTGGAGTAGCTCCTTCTTGGTCTGCCCTGCGCTGGCATCGAATTCGATCGCCGTCCAACCGCGCGACTGAACCAGATCGGCTGCGTTATTTGGCATGGCATCGCATCGCCAGACACCGGGTGCCGCGATGCCGAGCACGACGGGTAGTAGCAGGTTTACCATACGATTTCCTTGAACGAGCCGTAGTGATCTGAGGTGTAGTAGAGGTCGCCGTCGGCGCCTGCCACTATCCGCCTTGCGCCGCGATCGCCAGACGACGGAGTGATGACGGTGTACTCGCGGTAGTAGCCCCGCTGCTGGTCAGGCAGGATGCCCTCTCGATTTTGGAAGACGCCGTCGTCCTGGTTGAACGGGTAAGGGCCCCCGCTGGCGATGAGGTCGAGGGTGTCGATCGCCTCGATCGGGAGGTCAGAGGCGAACACAATGTCGAGGTTGGAGAACTGCTCAATTGGTGCGTCTTGCGCCACAGAAGCGTCGCTGGCTGAACGAGTGGTTTCTGACGGAATCAGGGCCGGAGCTTCACTACCCGCGGACTGGGTTTCTTGGGCGTTTGTGGTCTGAGTAGCGATCGTAGTGGCCGGGTCGTCACCAATCGCGGTGAAGACCACCCAGAGTGCTGCCATGACGAGCCCGCCAGCGAGAAAGCCGCGAACAGTAGGGGAGAGACGATTGAGCATCAGGTTACTGACGGGTAGAACTCTGAAAAAGTCGCGGTCATTCTGTCGACGTGGTCGCTGAACACGCCATCGATGCCGGCATCGAAGAGATTGCTGAGCTCCCTGGGGTGCTGCGCGTCCCACCCAAACGTGTGCCGACCAAATCGGTGAAACAGAGTAATGAGGCCGCCAGTCCAGTCGGGATGCCGCATGTTGATCGCATCGATTCCTGCATCCTGAAGCCGAACTGCCCGGCGTTCGACGCCCTCGGCGATATGTCTGAGTCGTGTCGAATCGACGAGGTGGCCATCGATCAAAGGTCGAAGAGTTTCGAGATAATCGATGTTGTGATGGCAGAGCCAGAGTTTTTCTTCGGCCCCGGCATTTCTTGCCGCCGCGACGGTTGGCTCAAAGGCGGCGGGATCTTTGAGGTCGAGCGAGAGATCGAAATCTGGACCAACAGCGTCGTAATACTCGTCGAGTGACGGAATATGAGGTGGCAGGTCGGCCCGCAGAAATTCGCTGATCGGGCGTTTACGCAGCGATCGTCCGACTACACCGTCGTGGTCGAGCACGGCGACGCCGTCCGCGGTTACCCAAACATCACTTTCCATGCCGTTCGATCCCAACCGTGCCGCCAAAACGAACGCTTCGAGCGTATTTTCTGGAGCATGGGCACGCGCGCCGCGGTGTGCAAACGTGATTGGGGTTGGACGTAGAGATGGGAGTCGGGGAGCCACGATTGACTACTCTGCCCCATCATCCACCACTTGTGCCACGACCTGGGCCACTATTTTCTCCGTGGGCAGGAGAGGTTGTCTTGCCCATTTTGCTCAAGAGTGACCCCCTCCCTGCCGAATCTACATCTACGAGATAAGTGCGGGTAGAAGGAAGGCCACTACATGGCAACCATTCGAGCAAGCTGTTCAGACTGTGGTGACGTAGAACTCACTACTGCCGATGTCCAAGTCCGAATTTGTGACGACGACAACTCCGGTACCTATTCATTCCGGTGTCCCCATTGTGAGATGACGATCGTCAAGCCCGCTGAGGCGAGGACGATTGATCTTCTTGTTGCCTCTGGCGTCACCTTCAGTACCTGGAGCATGCCAGCAGAGCTGCACGAGGACCATCTTGGTGAACCAATCAACCACGATGACCTGCTCGACTTTCATGTCCTCCTGAGCGATGATGCGGCGCTTGAGCTCGCGCTCGCCCAGTTCTCCGGATAAGGCAGCGCTTTAGCTACTACGGTTCTCGTCTCCCGCCGCCCTAGCCAGATTTTCGAGTCGGGTCCACTAGCCTGTTCGGGTGCTCGCGATCTTCAATATCAATGGCAGCGAATACCTGATCATCGCCGTTGCCGCATTGATCGTGCTCGGACCCGAGCAGTTGCCGTCAGCATTGCGCCGGTTCGGCTCGGCACTCAGGCAGTTCCGCGAAGTCAGCGACAAGATGCGCGCCGAGTTCGTGAGCGGCATCAATGAGCTCGATCCGACGACGTGGCAGGGCAAGGGCACCGACGACGATCCGATCGTGCCACGAGGCTCGGCCGACAAACCGGTCAGCCCAGGCGGTCCGATGGATCAGACCATCATCGAGTCGGCCGACGACGAACCGATTGTCCCTGACATCGCAACCGCTCCGCCGCTGGCGCCAACCGACCCATGGGGTCGTCCAATCGACCAGGATGCACCCGTCGACGCCGACGACCTCGGCCCCGCCACTCCAGAGGCTGAGGCATGATCAAGCTTCGTCGGCGTAAGAAGGACGAGAAGCTCAGCCCCGATGAGATGACGATGTTGCAACACATGGTCGAGTTGCGTTCGCGCCTCATCAAGAGCGCGTACGTGCTCGTTGGCTGCGTCATTTTTGTCTGGATCTTTAACGGACCCATCTTCGACTTCCTCATCGAGCCATACTGCGACCTACGCCTCGACCTCGGTAAAGACTGCAAGTTCCTGGCTCGAGAGCCGCTCACAGGATTCAATGTCCAGCTCACCGTTGCTGGTTACGGCGGTTTCATCCTCGCGATGCCGTTCATCCTGTATCAGCTCGCCCGCTTTGTAACACCGGGACTCAGCAGCAAAGAACGCCGCATGCTGTATCCGTTCATTGCTGGTGTCGTCGTGTTCTTGGCGATGGGCATGGCCGTGTCGTACTGGTTCATGCCTCGGGCCCTCGACGTGCTTGTAAACGGATTCGGCGGCGACAACTTCGAGCCCCTCTTTGAACCCGATCGATATCTCACCTTCTTTGTGAAGATGGTCCTTGCATTTGGTCTTGCCTTTCAGACTCCAGTCGTGCTCGTGTTCCTCCAGGCCGTAGGCGCAGTGAAGACGCAGGTGCTCAAAGACAATCGGCGGTTCGCGGCGGTTGCTGTCGTGGTTATTGGTGCGGTCATAACGCCGACCGGCGACCCAATCAATCTTGCGATCATGTGCGTGCCGATGTACTTCTTCTATGAGGCGTCGATGTTGATCGGCACTGTGCTGACCCGCCGGAGAGCCAGGAAAGCATGAACGAGCTGAGGCAGGCGTTTGTCGAGCCGCTCGGATTCACGCCTGACAGATTTCAGCTTGAGTCGTTTGACGCCCTCGACGAGGGCAGCCACGTGATCGTGGCGGCACCGACTGGGGCCGGGAAGACTCTGATCGCGTCGTATGCGGTGCACCGGGCGGTTGCGGCGGGGTTGCGCGTTTTCTACACCACGCCCATTAAGGCCCTGTCAAACCAGAAGTTCAATGACCTCGCAAAGGAATACGGCCAGTCGAGAGTCGGGCTTCTCACGGGCGACAACGTCATCAATCCTGACGCACCGATCATCGTGATGACAACCGAAGTCCTGCGCAACATGCTCTATGCAGGCAACCCTCTCGACCAACTCGATGCCGTTGTCCTCGACGAGGTCCACTACCTCCAAGACAGTTATCGCGGACCAGTGTGGGAAGAGGTCATCATCCATCTGCCCCCCGAGATCCAGCTGGTCTGCCTCTCGGCAACGGTTTCGAACGCCGAGCAGCTTCGATCGTGGATCGAGACGGTTAGGGGCACGACCCGTTTGATCGTCGAGACCCACCGTCCGGTGGAACTCGAAAACTTCTATCTCGTCGGTGAGCGGGGGAGTAGTCAGCTCACCTTGATGAAGACCATTGTCGGCGGCAAGGGAAATGCAAAGGGCTTCCGATTCGACAACGATCCGAAGCAGGCCAAGCGCCGTGGTGGAGGCGGTCGAGCGCAGAAGGGTCGTCCAAAGCAACGAGCGAGGACACCAACTCGGACTGAAACGGCGCAGATCCTCAATGCTCGCAAACTGCTGCCAGCGATCTACTTCATCTTCAGCCGCCAAGCGTGCGACGACGCCGCACGCTCAATTGTCGAGACAGGCCAGTCATTCACCAACACCGAAGAGCGTGACGAGATCAGATTGCTCGCGGCCGAACGATCGAGTGCACTTACTGAAGAAGATTTGCGCGTCCTTGGGTATCCCCGGTTCCTTGCTGCGCTCGAAGCTGGCGTCGCCTCTCACCACGCGGGCATGGTGCCACCGCTCAAAGAACTCGTTGAGGCGTGTTTCGAAAGGGGACTGGTCAAGCTCGTCTTTGCGACAGAGACGCTCGCCCTCGGTATCAACATGCCGGCAAGGACCGTCGTCATCGAGAAGTTGACGAAGTGGACCGGCGAAGATCACCAGTTCTTAACTCCGGCGCAGTTCACCCAACTCACCGGCCGAGCTGGACGCCGCGGCATAGATGAACACGGCGAAGCGGTTGTCTTATGGTCGCCATTCGTTCGATTCGAACAGGTTGCTAAGCTGGCGAAAAGCCGAGAGTTCACGCTTGTCTCAGCGTTTCGGCCGACCTACAACATGGCTGCCAACCTTGTGCGCCGTCATGAAGCGGAGCGAGCACGCCAGCTGTTGAACCTCTCGTTCGCCCAATACTGTGTGAGCGCCCAGGTCGTCACCTCAGAGCACCAACTCGACACCCTCGAAGCTCGACGACACCAGCTTGCCCGTCGTCTCGAGGCCGACTTCGGCTCGGAAGAGTCGCTGCGGACTGCGCTCGGCACGCCGGGCGTAACGAACGCCGACCACGGAGCAATTGCACACGCGATGTCGATGCTCACTCCTGGCGAAGTCGTGCGGCTCGAAGGTGACGGCACGCCTGATCTTGCCATCGTGTTGTCGATCTCGGTACGAAAGGGCGGGCGGGTTCGCGCCCATGTGGTCGACGCCGAAGGGGCAACGTACGATGTGCTGCCGGTCAACCTCGAAGTCGACCCAGCCGTCCTCGGTCATATCTCGCTGCCAGTGCCATACCTGCCGAACAGTGCCACCTTCATCAACGATGCTTCGAAGCGTCTTGCGAAGAGCAAGCTCGTACGCGGCTCAAACGGGGCAAGTGACGCTCGGGTTGGTGCAAAGACTGCTGACGACGTGCCCGCCTTAGCCCGAAAAGGTCTGCGAAAGATTGATCGCATCGACGGTGAGATCGTCGACCTTCGTCGTGCAATCCAGGCCGATTTCGACTCGCTGGCCCGCCAGTTCGATCGAGTGATTGAACTGCTCGAGAGTCGTGGCCATATGGACGGGTGGGAGCTGACCGCAACCGGCGAGCGCATCGCCCGCCTCTACCACGAGAGCGATCTATTCATCGTCGAAGCAATGGAGGCGGGCATCTTCGATGACCTCTCGCCCGCTGAGCTGGCGGCTGTTGTCTCGATGTGCGTCTTCGAGTCACGGGGCCGTGACGAAGGCGGGACTCCTTACTTTCCGACGACAGAGTCGCGACGTCGCTTTGGCGACCTCCTCGCCCTTCATCACGATCTCAACAAGGCCGAGCGGAAACAACTCCTAAACCAAACCAGGGCTCCCGACGCGGGGTTCGCCGGAATAGTCCATGCGTGGGCTTTAGGGCACGACCTGAGTGATCTTGCGGCCGAACGCGACCTCACCCCTGGCGACTTCGTCCGCACGATCAAACTGTTGGTCGACCTTCTGAAGCAGATTGGCCAACTCGCCCCAAAGGCCGAGACGGCCCGAGCCGCTCGCCAAGCAGCCGACATGGTGTTCCGAGACCTGGTTGCCGTTACCACCGACTTTGAAGGAGCCAACGACACCGAACCCGACGACACCGAACCTGACGAGGCTGAATCTGCCAATGGTGATTCGTAAGGGCGAAGATTGGGGTTGGCCCGCCCACGACAACGAAGAGATCGTCGTTTGCGCCGACGATCAGGAGCTCGCTGGCCTCGCAGGCGAGGCGCACGAGCGAGGTGAGGTTCTTCGGGCGACTCTGGACTCAGGCGACCTGTGGCGAACAGTCGGCGGTGTCGACGGCCTACCACCGCGGCAGCCGAGCCGCTGTCTTCCGCTTGATCTTGGTGTCGTGCGACTCGACAATGGCGTTCCTGCCTACTTCATCGCCCATGTGATTGCCCGTCGCCCCCTGTGGCATGGCGAGTGGTTCGTGGCGATGAACGCGGCATGGCTTGGCTCGCTGTATCTCGGTCCAAAGGCGCATCCGAACGATGGTTTGCTCGACACCACATCGGGCCAGCTCCCTTTTCGTCAACGGCTCGCCGCCCGTACACGCGCCGAGTCGGGGACCCACTTGCCCCACCCCAATCTGACGACGTCCAGGGTGGCTGTTGCTCACCACGAGCTCGGACGACCGACCCCCATCTATGTTGACCGGAAGATGGTCGGTAGTGCCTCGGTGCTCGACGTTTCGCTCCTGCCCGATGCCGTGCATCTTTTCATTTGACGGTGTTTTCTGGCTTCGGCCAGTGATTTGGTAGCCAGGTCCACTCTTCTGAGCGCGCAACACACTACGCTCGGTCGCCGTGAGCGTCTACGTCGTTGAGGAATTCACATCCGAAGAAGAGGACGTCCTTCGGCGTTACTTCACCAACCTTGATGAGCCCGTATTCGCGCTCGTTAATCTGCCGGAAGTCGTCAAGGGTGCGTTGTTCGCCCGATACTCGCGCTCGCCGAAGAGTCTTCGTCGACTTTTCCTCGACGAATTCGTTGGCGAACTCGATATTGCCGGCGACCAGAGCATCGATGCCACGATCGGCCTCGATCGGGCTGAGGAACTTTACGAAAAGGTGTTTTTTGAGTATGGCGACGACTCAGTTGCTCAGCTTGGTGGCGTCCACCTTGCCTGCGAGCAGGCGTCCAACGTGCTCACCAAAGTGCTCGAATGGGGTCGCCTTGCGTCCTATCTCGAGCAATCGACCCGTTACATTCCGTACGACGAACGACTGGGTGGTCGATATCGCTATTACCGCGACCCTGAGATTCTGAACTCCGAGCACGGCACCCGCTACGTGGGCGATCTCGATCGGCTGTTCGACAGCTACGCGGGGCTTATCCCACGGGTACAAGAACACATCAGGCTGGCTTCCCCAAAGTCGGCGAATGACAGCGACTTCATCTATCGCACCGCCGTGCAGGCAAAGGCCCTCGATGCCGTGCGGGGCATTCTCCCGTCGGCCGCTCAGTCAAACGTTGGAATCTATGGCTCGGGCCAGGCCTACGAGCAACTGCTGATGCGGATGCGTTCGCACCAGCTCCCTGAGGCGCAGGCATATGCCGACCTCATGCTTGAGGAGTTGCGCAAGGTCATTCCGTCGTTTGTACGCCGCGTCGATATCGATGATCGAGGAGGCGCCACGAGCGCCTACCTCGAGCGCAATCAACTGGCGATGGAGTCGTTGACCGGGACCCTGCTCGGAAGCGAACCGGTACCAGACAATGACGCACGGGTTGATCTCGTCGATTTCGACCCCGACGCAGAGATCAAGATGATCACTGCCATGCTGTATCCCCACACGACAATGAGCGAGCGAGCGATCGACGCAAAAGTTCGTGCGATGAGCGACGGAGAACGGATCTCGGTAGTCGAGGCATACTGTGGCGACCGTACTAATCGTAGGCATCGACCGGGTCGGGCCCTTGAGCGGCCGTTCTACCGGTTCGATGTACTCGCCGACTACGGCGCGTTCCGAGACCTCCAGCGGCACCGCATGCTGACCGTTGAGTGGCAGGCCCTCAATCCTCACCACGGCTTCACGCGGCCCGAGCTCATCGATGAGGCAGGGCTCACCTCTGAGTTCGACGAATCGATGGAGCGGTCGGCGGGGTTGTATGACGCCATTCACCGCGATTTCCCTGCGCAGGCGCCATACGCAGTTTCTTTGGCCTACCGGGTGCGGTTCAACATGAACCTCAATGCGCGGGAAGCTATGCACATGCTTGAGCTACGCAGCACGCCACAAGGCCATCCGGCATATCGCGCCGTTGTTCAGCAGATGCACCATGCGATTGAGCACGTCGCCGGACACAAGGCAATCGCGGCGATGATGACTTTTGTCAACCATGCGAGCGAGACCGATCTCGAGCGCCTGGAAGCAGAGCGCAGGGCTGAATCCAAGCGCTCATCGCTCGGCCTCAACTAGCGAATCACTGACAAGCTACGGCGCGGTCAGAAAATAGGTCGAAAGACCTAACATACGCGGACCTCCAGCCGAAGGTTTCGTATGAATCGTAGACGTCTGGCCGGAATGGCCGTTGCAACCTGCCTCACCCTTGTCACCGTGGCTCCCGCTGGGGCACATTCGACCCACGTCGTGAAGAGCGGCGAGACTCTGTCGCACATCGCAGTCAGAAACGGTGTGAAGGTCAGCACGATAGTGTCGGCCAACAACCTGTCGAACCCTGATCGAATTCGAGTCGGACAGCAGCTGACTATCCCCTCATCGAGCGAGTCTTCCTCAAGCGGTTCTTCATCCTCAAGCTCCTCGTCGAGTGCTCCTGCGAGTTCTGGCTCGACATACCGCGTCGTCGCTGGGGACACGCTTGGCGGCATCGCAATCCGCCTTGGCGTTCGCCAGAGCGACCTCGCAAGTCTCAACGGCATCTCCAACCCGAACAGGATCCGGATCGGCCAGACACTCAATGTTCCTGGCTCAACCGTGGTGAAGGCGACCGGCGTCGAAGGTGGAGAGCTCTCGCCAGAGCGCTACGGCAACTATGGCTCGCTGCCAGGAGTCGTGGCCAATGACCCCAATCGTCGAAACCTCATCCCTTACTTTGAGAAGTGGGCTAGCGCCAACGGCATTTCCACCGACCTCCTGATGGCCATTGCATGGCACGAGTCGGGATGGCGTAACGACGTCGTGTCGCACAAGGGTGCGCAGGGCATCGGTCAGATCATGCCGGAGGTCGGCGTGTGGATCGCTACCGATCTTATTGGACGGCCAAGTCTCGATGCAGGGAACTCAGAGGACAACATTCGGATGAGCGCTCGCTTCGTACGTTGGCTCCTCGATTACACCGGCGACGAAGACCTCGCCATCGCTTCGTACTATCAGGGTCCTGGATCGATCAAGAGCGGCACCTACTACGAATCGACCGAGCGATATGTCGCCAGCGTGCAAGCTCACCGGTCGCTCTTCGTCGCTGACTAAAGGTCTTCCTGACTGGTCAAATGGCACGCCGAGTTGTATCCGAGCTCTGTTCTCTGGTATCCGTGTGACTAAATGTCCGTAGGGTGCCGCGCAAATGCGTCGTGATTGTGTACAGTCCGGCCCGTTCTAGGAACCGCGAAGAGGTTGGCGATGAGCGACAACGAAGATGTAACCGAAGAGGAAGAACTCACCGACAAGGTCGAGTCCGACGACGACTTCGAGGAGCCCGATCTCGACGACGACGAGCTCGACGAAGACGACCTTGAAGACGACGCTCTCGACGACGATGGTGACGATGACTCGTTCAGTGTCGCCGACGACAACGGCGATGACGACGAGGAGGAAGAGGACGACGACAGCAAGGCCTCTCGCCCCCGTGCCCGCAAGGTCGAAGACGAAGACGACGATGACGACGACGAAGACCCAGAGGACGTCGAAGCCGATCTCGAGGCCATCCTGCGCGATCGCATGGCGACCGCCGATGATGACGACGACGAAGAGGAAGAGAACGCCGTCACTGGGGTAAAGCCCGCTGACGTCACCTCGAAGCGCGACGACGAGTTCGTCTGCAACTCCTGCTTCCTTGTGGTGAACCGGAGCCAATTTGGCACCAAGAAGAATTCTCGTTGCCCCGTCGGCGATCCCGATTGCCCCTCAGTGGAGCGGGTCTTCGGCTAGCGATGGAAGACGACCAGTCAGCTCTTGAGCCACTACTCGAGCTCTTTGTTTACGCGCCAATTGGGATGATCTACGAATATCCCGACGTACTCCCTAACTTGGTAAAGCGCGGGAAAAGCCAGGTGCAACTGGCAAAGCTCATGGGCCAGATGGCCAAGGGTGCAGATGGCTCGGCCACCGTCAACGTCGAGGACCTAGTTAGCTTTGCGAGCCAGCTGCTCAACAAAGTCGTCGGCGATGTTGGCGAATTTGTCGCCTCCCAAGTCAGCCACCAGGCGGCGCCAGTGGCCGCCTCAGAAGCTGCGAGCGAACCGGTTGCGGAGCCGAAAGTTGCCGCAACAGTCGAGAACACCGTGCCGTTTGCCGGCTATGACGACCTCAACGCCAAGTCGATTGTGGCTCAGCTTTCAGAACTCACCAGGATTCAGCTCATACACGTCAAGCGCTATGAGCAAGTCCACAAGACTCGCAAGACGGTGCTGAGCGCCGTTGAACGGCTTTGCCGGTGATGATCGTTGGCGAAGCGTCTCGCCCCGCTGACGCTGCTGATGCCGTGGCGCTTGGCAACATCGCTGCCGCTCATGCTCTCGCCATCGCTGATGCCAGAGGTGGTGCCTTGTTCCTGCTGGCCGAAGCGGCCGAGCAAGCACAATTCGATCAGTGGTTTCATGAGTGTCTCGCTGACTCATCCACGCTCGTAGCGACCGGTTCCTATGACGATGTTCCACTCGGCTACTGCGTCGCATCCATGTCGAAGTTGCCGAATGGCGACAAGTTGGCCACGATTCAGGCGCTTCTGGTCGATCCTGACGCGCGTCAGGTCGGCATCGGTGAGGCGCTCATGAACGACGTCGTGACGTGGGCGAGATCAAACGGCTGCGTGAGCATCGACGCCCACGCCTTGCCCGGCGATCGGTCGACGAAGAACTTCTTCGAGTCGTTTGGCTTGAAGGCCCGCCTGCTGACGGTCAATATCGATCTGACCGACGAGGTCTGAGCGGCTACGGCTTAGCGACCCTTCCATACAGGGGCTCGCTTCTCGATGAATGCTCGAGGCCCCTCCGCGTAATCTTCGGTGGTCGCCAACTCACGAATGGCGGCATTGGACATTGCGAACGCCTCGTCGTCGCTGAGCTGGGCCGACGCCCGACTCACCGCAAGGCTTGACTGCACGGCAAGCGGTGCATTGACTGCGATGCGGCCTGCGAGGACCCGAGCGGTTGGTACTGCTTGGCCCGCCTCGCATAACTCGTTGACCATCCCGAACTGATAGGCCCGTTCGGCGCTAATGGGGTCGCCAGTCAGGATGAGCTCGTTGGCAACCTGACGGGGGAGCACTCGGGGTAGACGAAAGAGTCCGCCAGCGGCCGCGACGAGTGACCGCTTCACTTCAGGTACTCCGAAGCGGGCCGCAGTCGACGCCACAACGAGATCGCAGGCGAGAACGATCTCGGTGCCACCTGCGAGTGCGGGGCCGTCACAGGCAGCGATGAGTGGCTTAGTGCGCTCACGGGCGACCAGGCCTGCGAATCCGCCTCGCGTTGTGCCGAGCCTGGCATTGCCAGCCGCGACCGCCTTCAGATCGGCGCCTGCACAAAAGACGGGCCCTCGACCGGTGATGATCCCGACCCACACATCGGGGTCGTTCTCCATCTGGTCGAGGGCGTCTTCAATTCCGGTCGCTACGGCCTCGTTGACCGCATTGCGGGCTTCGGGCCGGTTGATGGTGATGAGGGCAACGTGATCTTCGACGGTGTATTCGATTGACATCGAACCACCGTAGAGGAACTAGCTCGCTGGCTCCGCATCGCCACTCGGTGCGGCTTCACTGGCGTCTGCTGCCGGTGCTGCTTCGACGGTCTCTGGCTTTGGTGCGGCTTCGATCGCGTCAGGCGCTGGTGCGGCTTCGATCGCGTCAGGCGCTGGTGCGGCTTCGATCGCATCAGGCTTTGGTGCGGCTTCGATCGCGTCAGGCTTTGGTGCGGCTTCAATGGCATCTGGCTTTGAAGCGGCTTCGATCGCGTCCGGGGCTGGAGCGTCCGGGGCTGGAGCGTCCGGGGCTGGAGCGTCCGGGGCTGGAGCGTCCGGCGCTGGTGCGCCTGCTGCCGTTGCGTCGGCTGGAGCAGCCTCAGCGGCCTTTGGCTCTGGCTTCGGCTTCGGGCCCTTCTTCGCCTTCGTGTCGCCCTTCTTGGCTGCGTCGCCTTGTTTGCCCGGCTTGCCGCGTCGAGGGCGGCGTCGCTTCGTGGCTTCTGACGGATCGATGCTGAAGAGGGCTGCAATGGCAGGCACGCGGTCGGCGACGCGACGAACGGCGTCGAGGAGGTCTTTACCCGGCTCGGCAGGCTTGCCATGAGGGACCACGGCGTTGCGGATCGGGGAGAAGGCAACCGCGTCGAGCACGGTGGCCCAGCGATCTTGGGCGACATCTTCGGCCAGGGCCTGCGACGCAGCTTCAGACATCTGGCTGGCGAGCTCGGTGGGAAGCGGTGCGCCCGGCTTGACCGGACGAGAGCTCAGACGAAGTGCACGGACGGTGCGGCCTTGGCCCATCGCTTCGGTGAGATCAGCCAGCCATTGCTGGTGGTCCTTCTCGATTCGTTCATTGAGGCCAGCCCGAAGCTGATCGACAAGGGCTCGTGACTCGTCGTCACGACCCGCGCTCTCGGCTGCGCCCATGACCGAACGAAGGTCGCGCAGATCTAGCTCTTCGAGGTCTTTCAACGCCGCGTCGGCACGGTCGCGCCACTCTGCGGTGCGGAGCTTGGGCACCAGGCCCTCGGCGATGGAGATGATTGGATCGGCGTTGATGGGCGGGGTGCCGGCGGCGACTGCGTCGGCATTCTGCTTCTCGATTGCGGTGCGAACCGCAGGCATACCGCCCCGGCTGACCTGCTCGGCGATAGGGCGAAACTCTTCTGGCACCTCAGCGAGAATGGCCTGGCGATGTTGATTGCCGGCCCGCAAGCGCTTGGCCTTCGGCCGCTGCTCTGCTTCTGATGCGGCGCGGGGGCGACGGTCGCCGCCGCCTGAGCGCGGACCACTTGGGCGTTCGCCGCGTCCGCCTTTGCGATCACCGTCGCGTCCGCCTTTGCGGTCGCCTCGGCCACCCTTGCGATCGCCGCCACTACCGCCACGGCCACCACGTGATGCACGGACCTCGCTGACGAGCTCGTCGTCGCGGAACTCGCGGCGCTTGAGCTCGAGAAGGTCGTTTCGTGCTTCCTTTTGCTTCGGCGCGAAGACCTGAGTGACTTCAAAGCCGTCGATGTGCTTCTCGGCCTCGATGCGGACGACGTCGCCGACAGCGGCGCCTTCATAAAGAAGGCTACTGGTTAGCTCACCTTTCGGCTGCTTTGCGCCAGCAGCGCGCCATGTCCATGTGCCGTCTTCACGGCTGCTTGTTAGTTCGACCTCAAGCCGGTGAGCCATAAGTGGGCCCCTGCCTTTCGCGTGCGCGGAGAATTAGCAATCGTGCCGTGATCTGGTGGTCATTACCAACCTCATTGGTGAGGTTTAGCCATCTGCGGGGCGGTTGCTTCAGGTCGTCTCGATTGGCTTGATGGTTCGCAGCGCACGATACGCGTCGTTGGTCCGCGCTGCGTCTCGTACTTCTCGGGCCGTGGCGTCGACGTATCGTTGGGTTGTCGCGAGCGACTCGTGGCCAAGTAGGCGCTGCAACTCGGTTCCTGATGCACCGTTGCGAGCGAGGCTGGTTGCGAATGTGTGTCGAAGCGCGTGGACGAGCGCCCCGGCTGGAACGCGAGAGCGAATTCCGGCCTCTCGATAGAGCCGCTCGACCAGATATTGGAGTCCGCCGCGTTTCATTGCAGTGCCATCGTTGCCGACAAAAAGCGCAGCATCGACCCTGATTCGGCCTGGAAATCGGCGTAGCCGGGTCTCGATATAGGCCGCGATCAGGCTCTCGACCTCGGGCTCAAGCGGGACCGTTCGTTCCTTGTTGCCCTTGCCTCTGACGCCAAAGACTCGATCGCCAGGCGGTCCGTCGATCGATCGCATTTTGAGATCAAGGAGCTCTGAAAGGCGGAGACCGCAAGTGATCAATGTCACGATGATCGCGAGGTCTCGTTCCGGCCACGGGTTACGTACGGTTTTACCCTTGCTGGCCGCCGCCTGAAGAAGAAGTTCGACGCTGTCATCGCCCGTGATTGCCTTAGGTCGGCTTTTGCCGGGCTTCGGCTTCTCAATCGCAGCCATCGGATTGCCTTCGACGATACCTTCGGCAACAAGGAAGGTATAGAGCTGGTTCCAGGTAGACCACGTACGGGCGATGGTGGCTGCGGATTGGTGAGATATACCCGCGAACGCGCGACGCAGCGATCGGATGGTAAGCTGCTCAACTGTGAGTTCGTTGGCTGGAGTTTCCAACACTTCCACCAGCTGAACGATGATTGCATCGAAATCGCGGCGATAGGCGGCGAGCGTGTGCTCTGAGTGTTTCTTGGGTCTACGAGCCAAGAAAAACTCATCGATCAGCACCCGGAGCGACTCAATCATGACGCAAGGCTAGCCGCGATGCGGTTCCTCGCTTCGGTCTTGGTCTTTTGGCCCAGACATTAGGTCGAAAGACTCACATCCAGTACCAAATCGCCGATAGGGCAAGAGGCCTTGCCTCATGCCCACGGCCAATTACACGAAATCCACACCATCTGGTGTCGAAGTATTGAAAGGAGGAGCACATATGTCTCCACACATCACATGTCCAACATGCTCGATGACAGCCAGCCTGAGCGATCACCGCCTGCTGGCACCAGTGAGCCACGACGTCCAAGACGATCTTCGTCGATGCCGCAACTGCGGCGATGTCTTCGATCTGGCCGGGGTCAACCCCGACGCATCACTCGCTGCCGCCTAGTTCAGCAGTTCCCCACGTTGCCCCAAAGAGGGCAGCAACTTCTGCTGCAGCCATAAGCTCGTCGATAGCGACGTGCTCAGAAACAGTGTGGGCCAGGTCAACATCACCTGGCCCATACAGTACTGCTGGCATCGCAGCATCGTTAGTGAAGAACCGAAGGTCAGACCCATAGGTCACGCCTTCCACTACCGGTGCGGCGCCGCCCAGCCGTTTGTGCGTCGCTCCGAGGTGACTGAGCAAAACTGCATCGAGCGGTGTTGCGGCCGGTTCAAACTGGCCTTCGAACCACTCGACTCGGGGAGGGTGAGCGCTCAGCCACTCGTCTTGAGCTGCCGCGGCAGCCACAACTTCTTCGAATTCGGCTCGCGCTTCGACAAGCCGCTCGCCGGGAAGAACGCCAGCTCGCCCCTCAGCAATCAGCAGATCTGGCACTGTTGATGGCCAGTCGCCAGCAGTTATAACGCCGACGCTGATCGGGGCAACTACCTCATCTGGGGCATATGCCGGGTGCGAAAACGCAGCGTCACGACGACGTTCGTAGGTAGCCAGCGCCTGCTGCAGAGGAAAGAACTTCTCGATTGCGCTGACTCCGCTATGGCGGCGCGCTCCGTGAGCTGCCTTTCCTTCGACGTGGAGTCGGAAGCTTGCCGATCCGGCGCCAACAGGACACATACGGAGTTTTGTTGGTTCAAAGATGATTGCCGCGTCGGCCCGGTAGCCACGCTCGACAGCAGCTAGCGTCCCGACCCCGCCGGATTCTTCGCCAGTAACACTTTGGATAGAAATGTCGCCGGGACTCTCGATCCCTAAATGATTGAGGACGGCGATGCTCGCGATGGCCGAGACAAGGCCACCCTTCATATCGCAAGCGCCCCGACCCCAGAGTTTGCCGTCGCGCACGTTGCCGTCCCACGCGCCATGTGGAAACAGCCGCTCGTCTCCTGGCGGGACAACATCAATGTGGCCGTTGAAGATGACGCTGCGTGCGCCAACGACGGTGCCGACGCGCCTGCCGACTACGACAGGTCGATTGATGGGGAGACCATCGTCGGAAAATGAGGGGTGGTCTCGTAGGGACTCGTCTGGTGTGAACACCTCGACGTCGAGGCCGAGCTCTCTTAAGATTTCTGCGACGACCTCTTGTGCGGCCGCTTCATTGCCAGTGACGCTTGGCGTCCTGAGTAACGCGATGGTCCAGTCGAGAATGGTGTCATGAAGATCAGCAAGCGCGCTTCGGATAGTGGATGGATCGACTGTGTTGTTCACGCGGCCATCATTGATGCGCGGCGGATGGCGATGATCTCGGTCGTGCGGTAGGAGGCGTATCGGGTCGACCACGAGTCGAGTACGTTCCGGGAGCTGTCGTTGCTAAAGAACGTGGTGAGCGGACCCTCGGCTTGGTAGCCGTTTGCTTCTTGAACTCGCTCGACCCTGTCGTTGCTGAGTGTGATCACGTAGCCGTCCATGAGTCCTCCTGTCGTCTCGCCCTTCATCCTGACGGCAGTTGCCTGTGGGGAGCAAGAGGGACAACCCTGTGGATTCAGGAAGTTATCCACAGATCTAGGGGGTGGCGTCGAGGTACCGCTCGCGCCACTGCATCAGCAAGGCGCTCACAATTGCACACACAAAGCCCATCAGCACATCGAAGACATAGTGTTCGCCGCCGACGACGAGGGTGAAGAGCATGAGTGCCGGATAGAGGAACAACAGCGGCTTGGCCCAGTTCGGGACATACCGGGTGAGGAAGAGCGAGATCAACATCGACCAGCCGCCATGCAGAGACGGCATCGCAGCGACACGATTACTAAATCGAGAACCGTAGAGCAGGAAGACGTCGGCCGTTTGCCAATGGAAGACTTGGAACCCGCGAAGTCCGACCCTCTTGATGGGGCCAATGAGATCGGCTTCGGACGCCATCCACGGAGGAACAGTAGGGAAGAGGATGTAGCCCGTCAGCCCGATTGCGGTCAACAAGAGAAAGCGCCGGCGAAAAGCTCGGAAATCTTGATGGCTCTTGACCCACAGAATTGCGAGCAATGCGAAGCTTGCGATGAAGTGAGAGAAGTAGGTCAGCGAAGTGGCGACCTCCCACCATTGGGCCGGGCCGTCAACATCAAGGAAATCTGCCTGCCACCGGACTGGAGGCACCGGCGAGCCAAACAAGGTCTCTTCGATCCTGATTATTGACTCACGCTGTATGGGCATGCCCGTCGTATCGGCGAGGCCACGTGTGAGGTCGTAAATGGCGAGCAGGAAGATAAGTGGCAGCCAATCGGTCGCCAACAGCTGCAACTCTTGGACTGAGCGTCCGAGACGAAGGATGAGGATGCCGCCGAGCATCCAGCCGAATACCTGCAAACGTTCAAGAGGCAGGCCGTACGTGCTCCAATGCCACAACATGAAAGCGACATACAACACCAGCAGGACGTATCGAGCAGTTTGGGCCCTCGATCGACCGGTAGTGCTCTCAGTCACAACGTCGTTCTCTGGCGGCATTGTTTCTAGGGACCTCATCGCGCCCGAATGATACGGCCTAGGTGGCGATTTGGGACGTCAGGTGCGGAGCCGCGCCTGGCTGGGTTTGCGGCGATGGCGCACCCGCTGCTGATGTCGACGGCGGAGTGACTGCTGCCGACGGCGGAGTGGCTGGCGTCGGTGCTGCCGCGGCTGCTGCTTGGGCTTCGGCTTCGAGATCGGCAGGGTCCTGCAGGAAGTAGACAGATGCAACTCGGTCGATCATCTTCGAGTCGAGCGTTCGCGGAAGACCCTCGTAGTTGCACACGCCAATCATGAGGTCGCAGAAATCGACGGCGACGTAAGGTCGAAGCTCGCCGAGGAACCTCTTTGCGACTGACCGAAGGTGGGCCGCGTCGTCGGCCGAGACCTCGATACCTTTCGCCTTGGCGACGCGGACGAGAATCCAGTTGAACGCATTGTCACTGATCGGTCCGACAAAGACCTTGTTTCGAAGACGACGGAGGAAGGCGTCATCGCCGAGGTCGTTCGGATCGAGGTTCGTTGATGCGACGAGTTTGAGCTCGAACGGAATGGTGAACTTAATGCCACTGACGAGCCGAAGGAAGTCGATCCCGCGAGAAAGCGGAACAATCCATCGGTTGAGAACCTCGGTTGGTGAGATTTGCTGGCGACCGAAGTCGTCCACTACGAGGATGCCATTGTTGGCCTGCATCTGAATTGGTGCGGTGTAGACGCCAGAAACCGTGTCGTACTGGAGGTCGAGCATCGATGCGGAGAGCTCACCGCCGACAATGACAAGCGGCCGTTCGCAGAGTACCCAACGCTGATCGAGTCCGATCGGCTGGTTCGCTACTTCCCGGTGGACGGCGGGGTCGTGCACCATGATGATCTGACCGTCGACCTGGACAGCCCGTGGTACGACGACCTGGTCCTTGTGAATCTTGATCATTCGCTCGGCGAGGCTGGTTTTTCCTGTTCCGGGAGGGCCGTAAAGAAAGATTGCGCCATCGCTCAAGAACGCCGGGCCAAGTTGGTCGAGGAGTTCATCGGCAACAACAAGGTCACCAAACGCGCTCCGGATGGTGTCTCGATTCAGGTTCATGACCGACTTCTGGAGCAATACGATTCGGGTGTACTCCTCCAGAGAAACAGGGGCGTGGCCACTGTACGTGGAGCCCTTGGCTCGCTCTCGAGCGTTTGTCTCGCCTTGAGAGGTGAGGCCGAGTCGGTAGTCGCGTCCCTCTAGACCGAGGTATTCGACCTCTTTTCGGTCACGTAACTCGTCGGCTACTTCACGACCAATCGCAGGGCTAATGGCGAGCGCTTCAGAGATCGACAAAATAGTCGCGCTACGCGAAATGAGAAGCCTTCGGACAAAGAGGTCCTCAATAAGGCCGCGTGGGATGTCAAGCTCTTCGATCGACCCCGGCGTGCGGAGGCCTAGCTTTTCAATCAGGTCGATGGTCATACCAGTTCTTCATCGGCACCAATGGCCGGAAGATGACCTTACGCCTTGGCCTTTTGTCGGCTAGCGAGCTGAGCAGCCACAACGGCCACCGGAATCAGGATGGCCATAGCGACGAGGCCGTCGAGCCAATAGTGATTCCCCGTTACCGCGACGACGTAGAAGGTCGCAGCGAAGTGGAGAACACCCAATACTCGCCACCGCGACGAAGACGAAATATACGAGGCGTAGCCGACAAGGGCGGCCCAGCCAACGTGAAGTGATGGCATAGCTTGGAGTTGCCCGGCCCGAGTCGAACCCATTGTGGCGTAGACCGACTGGCCATAAAGGATGCCGGTGTCGACCAGTCCAAGCTCGGGGATGAGGCGGGGGGGAGCGACAGGGATGAGTTGGATGAGGAGGCACACCGCAGTGAGGCCGGCGAGCGTGTTTCTCCACTGGGGATAGCGATCGCCGTGTCTGACGAAGAGCCAAAGCAAGAAAATGCCCATTCCTGGAACGTGGAACCCGGCGTAGTAGATATTGGCAACTTGCACCGCCCAGCCATGGGGGAGGAGCTGTTGCTGTGCTGCGACCTCACTCGGCAGCCTCATCGACCGCTCGAGGTCCCAAAGTTGCTGACCACGCTCGACGGCGTTGTCGATCTGAAAGACCGAGAGTCGACCGGCTACCTGCCAGCACGTGTAGAGCACCGCAACGATTGTGGCTTCACGTAAGAAGGCAGCGATGCCAGGCCCGCGACCCGACGGAACCCATCGAAGGAGCAACCAGCGGATGGCAAGGAAACCACAGGCAAGGAGGAGCGAATAGTCCCAGGGGAGCCACACGGCGGAAGGTGTAAAGGACTCGGTCCGAGCCCCTACGTCCTAAGGACGGTCTTTGCGTGAACGAATTCGGCTGAAACGGCCCTTGGATGCCGAGGCTTCGGCTTCGCTCTGCAACTTGAGGAGCTCTCGGTAGGTGTCATCGAGCCTGACTTCGGTCTGGCCGAGCTGGTAACGCAGCTCGTCCGACTTTGCCTCTGTCTTTGCGACCTTCTTCTGTTCAGCGAGAAGGTCGACTTCGCGGCGATCATGCTCGGCCATCCAATGCTCCGCGTCGGCCTCTGCCCTTTGGAGTTCGCTCTCGAGACGACCGACGTCACGATTGAGGTATTTGACCTCTGTCTCTGCAACCGCAGCACGAACCTCGGACTCGCTCAGGCGAACCTGCGTGAGAAGTAGGTGATCGAGCACGGTTGCGAGCTCGGAGCCGATGTCGCGTAGGTCGATGACCTGCGAACGCTCGTAGTTTTCATCGAGCCAAGTGGTAGGAAGCTGCCAGTTCCCGTCGTTCTCAACCGGGCCGACCGGCTTCTTCGCAAGATCGGCAAGAAGGGTCTCTTCAGAGACGTTCCATTGGTTTGTCGCGATGGTAAGTGAAACGGTGGCAAGCACTTCGGTGGTCACAACCCGCAAGTCTACGCTTCTCGTAGGCAAAAACCTGCCCTCAGCAATGTCAGAGACGTGCCGATAGGGGAGTAGGTCGCTCGCCGGCCTGCTTTATCTCAGTACGCGAAGGGTGCAAAATGCCAAAGACAACAGGCTCAGCAACGTCGGCCAGCGATACGGCCATTCTGTCGATCGTTGATGGACAAGATGCCGCGGGCACTATCCAACTTGCTCCGCTTGCATCGTCTTTGACTACTGACATCATCGTTGTAGAGATTGGACTGTCCGGATCGGATGCAGCTCTGCGGTTCGGCGATTTGCGTTGCGCGGCGCTTGAACTTGAGCGCCGGGCAGAGTTTGAAGCCGCTCATCGCCTCTGGACGGTGCTCGGTACAGAGGCGTTCAGGCTTGGAGATCTCGTGTTCGCTACTGGTGCCGACGAGAGAGCAGAAGCTGCGCTGGCTCTCGCTACGGTCGCGTCGCGTTTCGATGGCCGAACCGCAAAGTATGACTATGACGCCCTTGTCACTGACCGGGTCGAAGGATTGTCGGTGGCCGACACCGCCAAGCGGTGGAGTTGCTCGCCGACCACGGTGAAGCGGGCGGTTAAGTACGTCGAGGTGCGAGACGCAGCGCTAGCGGCAAACCCACAGCTTGTCACCGACATCGAACGCGGCGACGACGTTTCTGACCTCGCGGAACGCTACGACATCGAGACGAAGGTAATGCGATGGATGGTCGTTTCTCATTTTGATCGACGTTCCAAGGAGCGCGACGAGTAGGGGAGTGTCGCTGCCTCGCCACTATTGTCATCCGGGTGAAACACGTAGATGTACTCATTGTCGGCGCTGGAATCTCTGGAATCGGCGCTGCTTATCACCTCAAGACACTCAGTCCCGATCGATCGTTTGTCATCCTTGAGGGCCGAGAAAACCTCGGCGGAACTTGGGATCTCTTTCGTTATCCCGGCGTTCGGTCCGACAGCGATATGCACACGCTTGGCTACAGCTTCAAGCCATGGACAGCAGAGAAGGCAATTGCCGATGGACCGTCGATCCTTTCGTATCTCCATGAGACGGCAAGTGAGTTCGGGATCAACGAACACATCCGTTTCCGCCATCTCGCGACCAAAGCTGAATGGTCGAGCGAAGAGGCCGTGTGGACTGTGCACGCCACACATGCGGGGGAGTCGGTTCGCTACACCTGCAACTACCTCTTCATGTGTTCGGGGTACTACAGCTACAAAGGCGGTCACTCCCCGCATTTCGAGGGCCGAGGCGACTTCAAGGGGCTTGTTGTGCACCCACAAGAGTGGCCAACCGACCTTGACTACAAGGACAAACGGGTAGTAATCATTGGCTCGGGAGCGACCGCAGTAACGTTAGTGCCGGCTATGGCACCCGATGCCAAGTCGGTCACGATGCTGCAACGCTCGCCAACGTATGTCGTATCGGCCCCGGCGAAAGACCCCGTCGCAAATGCGCTACGCAAGGTATTGCCAGATGGCGTTGCGTACAAACTGACTCGTTGGAAGAACGTGACCCTCGGAGCGTGGTTCTACAAGCGGACCCGAACACACCCGGCCCAGATGAAGAGCCGCCTGCTGAAGATGGTTCGCAAGGAGCTCGGCCCTGACTACGACGTTGACACTCACTTCACGCCGACCTACAACCCGTGGGATCAGCGCCTATGTCTGGTGCCAGACAGCGACCTGTTCAAGGCGATTCGGTCGGGTAGCGCCGATGTTGTGACCAACAAGATCGACCGTTTCACGGAGAGTGGCATTCTGCTTGCGACAGGGGAGGAGCTGGAGGCAGACATCATTGTGACTGCCACTGGCCTTTCGGTCGTGACGCTCGGTGAGATGGAAGTCTTCAATGATGGCGAGCAGATCGACTTTTCGCAGACCGTCTCTTACAAGGGGTTTGCGTACTCCGACGTGCCCAACCTGGCAACCTGCTTTGGCTACGTCAATGCATCGTGGACACTGAGAGCCGATCTTGTTGCCGAAGCCGTCTGTCGTCTTCTGAACCATATGGCAGTGACACGGACACAAGTGTGTACGCCACGACTGCGAGCATCTGACGCTGATATGACACTGGCACCGTGGGTCAACGATTTCTCAGCTGGCTACTTGCAGCGAGTGATGTCGCGATTGCCCAAGCAGGGCGACCGCGAGCCGTGGCTCAACACCCAGAATTATGCAGCAGACAAAAAGCTGTTCCGCAACGGCCAAGTCGAAGACGGTGTCATGCAGTTCACGAAGACCAAGATTTCGGTCTAGCTGGGAATGTGCTGAAAGTCGGACACAATAATCTCAACCGGTTGTCCGTCGGTCGGCGCCATACCTTGAAACAGCCACAGATTGATGCGGGCTCGAGCATCGCCAGGCACGGGGATTGCGGCGACATCGTCGAATGACCAGAACGAGCGTGTTCGGTTTCGCTGCACCGAACTGAACTCCACCACGTCGGCGGACCAATTCATCGTGAACGCAGTATTTCGCCGATTCGCGACAACGAACGGCGAGCGATTGCCGGGAACGTCGTACGGCTGCACTACATATTCGGCGTTTGTGAGCCGGTCAGCGTCGCCAAACTTCGCCACCTCAATATCGATTTCGGAGTAATACTGGGGAGCACCGTCGTCCCACGTGAACATTCCGAGGACGACATTGGGATCGAGTTTCCCGACACGTGACTTCACGGTGAAGGTGAACTGGCCGTAGCCGAGGGGAGCCTCGGTGTAGACCTCGGCTGTGGTCCAGCGCCCGTTGACAGGCGTGATTCGTAGGTGGAGGTTACCTTTTCGGTCGACCCACACATTTTCGTCGGCGAAGAAGTTCGGCCCTGGTCCGACGGCTACGTTGCTCTGTTTGACGATCCAGGTGCGGTCGGCAAACTCGACAATCCCGTCGCTGCCAGTGTCGACCTTGCCGGCCAGCGCGGGCGAAGCCATCGATGCCGCCATGCATGCCGAAACAATTGCCAAGACTCTGAATCGCACCCTCATGCCTACTCCTTGTCGAATGAGGACCTCACCGTAGTCCACCTCATCACCGGCGGAGAGAGGAGGTGCGTTGAACCCCGTTGCAGTAACAAGACTGGCAGGGCCCGCCTTAGAGAGTTCAAGACTCAGCTGTTTCTGGTCGATGACGAACTGTGCGATTCTTGCCGCGAACAACAAGTGGGGTTGCCGGTGGATTTGCCAGCACGAAAGCGCGGCAGCGCGATCTCGAATATCTTCGGGCTAATCGCTTTCTATGGTTCCGCCTAGTTGTCGGTCTGATGCTGGGTGGGGTAGCGCTATACGTCATTGTTTCTGTCGCCGAGTCACCAGGCCGCTCGCTGTTCGTTGGATTCTATTTTGGAGTCGTGAGTACATATGCTCTGTATGAGTTCCGCAGGGGATCTGGATCGGCGCCGATCCACCAGGGTGCCTACGCTGAGCAGCTCGTAGATGAGCTGCTGCGGAAATCCGTTCCCAAAGGATGGGAAGTGCGCTCGGCACTGTCGTTCGCAGATGGCGATATCGACCACGTACTTGTCGGCGACAGAACCGTTGTCATGGTTGAAACGAAATCAACGCAGACCAATTGGAAGCTCACCGACATAGGTCTCAGCCTCAATGGCGTCGACACGACCATCCGTGCCAGGAAATCGTTGGGACGGGTCCGGCGTCTCGTCACTGGCGGGCCAAGTGCGGGTATCGATGGGCAGGCGTGGCTAGTTGTGTTGAGTCCGCAAAACTCCGTGCGTGACGCTCAACTACCCACAGTGCGCGGCGACGTCCAGATAATCACGTGCGGGCACATCGCTGATGCGGCGGCAGCACTTCCGCCGATTGTCGACGCCAGCCGGGTGGCTGCGAACGTGGCCCGTGTCGACAAGCTGATTGCCGACCGTCGTTCACACGAACATCGAGCACAAGCCCGGGTGAAGAGCGAGACTGGCCCAAATCAATAAGTGCTGCATAATGAGCATTATGTCTGTTAAGTCAACAGGGGTTCGAGTTCGAGCCTGACGCTTCAATTGCGGCAATGACATGGGCCTGGGCTCGTAAGATGTCGCCAATCGCCACCAGTGGAGGAATTGCGCCTTCGATGAGCACTTCGACGCCCTTGTTGCTTAGTCCAAGCGACGGCACCGAACTGTTGTATGCAGCGATTGCGGCTCGTGCGGTGTGGTCAAACAACGGCAACACTGTCGGGCCAGCATCGGAACGAACAACGAACTCGTCGTCGAATGATGGGTCGCCTGTAGGGAAGAAGTCGCCGCGAAGGTATGGGCCTTTGCCGTGGACGATGAACTGTTGCTGAGGCGGCCTTGCGAAGTAGGTAGCGATCTCGGTCTTATAGGTGATGCTGTCGGTGGCCCACCATGGTCTGATGCGCACGAGACGAACCGGATAGCCGCCAATAGTCCCTGCGAATGCGTCGGATTTTGGCGAGGGACCATCGATTGCCGTCAGAGCAAATGCGGCGCCGACCGATTCCCATGAAGGCTCGTTGCGGTAAGGCGATACGGATCTAGCGGGTTGTGCGTTTCGCTTGGAAATAGTCACCATCACGGCACCGATGAAGGCCGCGATGAAGATCGAAAGAATCAGCAGCACAACGAGGAGAAGCAGAATTCTAGCCATCTTGCTCGTATTGGTCGGCGGGGCGCATCCGCAGAGTCTTACCGCTCAGGGAGGTTGTCGTCCACTGTCAGAAGTCAGTGCCTCGGAACAGGCCATGCCAAAACTCGGCTGAAGGCCTTCGGTCGCTCGTCGCGGAGCGATAGAGCACTGCGAAAACGGTCAACGCCACAAATCCGGCTCCGAGCGCCAGGAGGACAACAGGCATCAACGCAGTTTGGCCGCAAATGGGTGCCGCCGCCACGGGCAGATGTGCACTCGGCGTGAGGGTTCATCGGGCAGGCCGAGTAGGTCGAACGGCTTGCCCAAAGCTCGTGACCAGCGGTTTGATCAACTATTCGTGAAACGGAACGGGGAGTCGGAAGCTGCCGTCGGCCTCGCACGGGAACTCAATTACGCCTGTCACCGCGGCGACGGGGATGGGTCCGTATACGTGGGGGAAGGCAACCCCTCCCCCATAGCT